>Ga0302326_10006693_pt1 | contig 25788 bp, 19 predicted proteins | sample Palsa_T0_3_FD_202264 | JGI IMG/M metagenome (GOLD analysis project Ga0302326, IMG submission 202264) | Peat permafrost microbial communities from Stordalen Mire near Abisko, Sweden - Palsa_T0_3 | ecosystem: Environmental > Terrestrial > Soil > Palsa > Peat permafrost | place: Sweden: Abisko... | reverse complement strand
CCGCGTCGCCCTGCCAACAGTTCTCCATGATCAGGTGGACCTCAGACGTGCACGGGGCCAGCTGGCGCACCCGCAGGGCGGCCTGGGCCAGCTCGGCGTCGCTGTAGCGGTAGGGCCACGGCCAGGGGTCCTCGTCGATCGCCCGGCGGCCCACGAAGCGCACCACCGCGATATCCGACGTGGCGGCCAGCACCGAGGGCATGGCGCGAGGCCCCGAGGACGGCCCGTCGGTGCACACGAACCCGATGTCGTGCGCCTCCAGCCATTCCAACGTGTCCTCGCACACCGCGCCAGACGTCCATTTCGAGCTGCGGAAATCGACCGCCACGTTGTAGTCGGCCAGGCGCTGGCGGGCCGCCACCAATGCCGAGCGGGTCTCCGCCTTGGGTGTGAACCACGACGGGTATTGCAGGATCACCACGCCGAGGCGCCCCGCCGTGTGCAAGGGTCGCAGGGCGTGCTCAAAGCGCCGCCAGCACTCGTCCAGACCGTCGCCGCTCAGATGTGAGGAGTACAGCCGGCGGCGGTGGCGGGTCTCGGGCTGCACCTCGTCCTGCAGGTCTTCCCACAGCGAGTCGGGGAGCGTCGGTGCCTCGGTCAACAGCGACCAGCAACGCACGTCGAAACAAAACCCGGCCGGGGTCCGCGCCACCCATTGCCGGGCCAGGTCGGGGGTGGGTGGGAACCGGTACGTAGTGGCGATCTCGGCCACTGGCAGCCGGGTGCAGTAGTACGCGAGTCGCTCGCTCGCCGTCATGGTCTTGCGAGGGTAGAAATCGCCGTGGCGCACCAGCCCCTGGTCAGCCCAGGACGAGGCGCCGCACCGGAACCAACTGCCGTCGATCTCGACCGGCGGGGCGGCCGGGCCGAGGGCGGGCGCCGCCTTGGTCGCCCCCGCCGCGGCCACCGCGGCCGCCGCTACCGCGGGGGACGTACCGATCATGGTCAGCAGCGTTTCTGTCATTGCGGCCCAGGGTAGAGACCGCACGTGTTGCGGACGGTGATGCCATGCGCTTGGCGCTCGACCTGACCCTGCCCGCCGACACCCGGCTGCTGGCCGCCACCCGCAAGGTGTTGGCCGTTTACCTGGAGGAGTTCGGCGCCTCGCCGTCGGTGGCCGACGACGTGATCCTGGCCATAGACGAGGCGTGCACCAATGTGGTCCGCCACGCCTACCCGGACGGGGGCGACGGCAACTACTCCGTGTGCGCGGAGGTGGGGCGGGAACGAATCTCGATCGACGTGACCGACGAAGGAGTCGGCTTTGATCTCATGGCCCGCCCGGCGCCCCGGGACACCGATCCCCACATGGACTCGGGCGGCCGAGGGTTCGAGGTCATGCGACGGCTGATGACGACCGTCGAGGTAGAGTCGCCGACCGCATCCGGGGGCACCCGCCTCCGGCTGGTCCGGCTGTTTCCACCCGTCATCGACTAGGACACACGCCATCCGCTCTGAGCGTAGGCCCGATCATGACTGACGCGCACCGCTGGGGCATCCACCCCGGCTATCACGACTACGCCGGTCGCTGGCACGAGCCGCCCCCGTCGACCATCGAGGCGTTCCTCGCCGCCATGGGTGGTCACGATGGTGGACCGCCCTCCGGACCGGTCATCCTGGCCGCCCCCGGTCGGCCCCTGCGCCACCTTGGCCCGGGTCAGCTGACGCTGGAGGACGGCGCCACCGTCGCCGTGGACGGCGCCATCCCGTTTGACCTGCCGATGGGGTACCACCGCTACAACCCGGCCAGCGGCGGTCCGGCCGTGCCGGTGATCGTGAGCCCGGGGCGGTGCTGGCTGCCCGATGACCTGCGGGCCTGGGGTTGGGCCATCCAGCTGTACGGGGCCCGTTCCCGGTCCAGTTGGGGCGTGGGCGACCTGGCCGATCTGCGCCGCCTGGGGCGGTGGTCCTCGGCCCAGGGGGCCCGGGTGGCGCTGATCAACCCGCTGCACGCCGCCCTGCCCGTCGGCAGCCAGCAGCCCAGTCCCTACTTTGCCAGCAGCCGCTGCTTTCGCAACCCGCTTTACCTGCGGGTCGAGGAGGTCCCGGGAGCGGCCGACCTCTCAGATCTGCCGCAGCTGGCGGCTGCGGGCCGGGCGCTCAACGACGATCGGCGCATCGATCGCGACGCCGCCTGGGCGCTGAAGTCGGCCGCCCTGGAAGAGCTGTTCGCCCGCTTCCGGGGCGATCCCGGCTTCGACCGCTATAGGGCGGAACAAGACCCGGGGCTGCTCGAGTACGCCACGTTTTGTGCCCTATGCGAGCGCTACGGCCTTCCCTGGGAAAACTGGCCGCTTGAGGTGCGCCAGCCGGATGGGGCCGGTATCGCCCCGTTCGCGGCCACCGTTGCCGGGTCGCGCCGGATCCGGTACCACGCATGGCTCCAGTGGTTGATGGACGGCCAGTTGGCGGCGGCGGGCCAGGCCATCGGCGTGGTTCAGGATCTGGCCATCGGGGCCGACGCCGGGGGGGCCGACGCGTGGCGGTGGCAACACTGCACCGCCCTCGGCATTCGGGTGGGCGCCCCGCCCGACGAGTTCAACATGGAGGGGCAGAACTGGGCCTTTCCCCCTTTCGACCCATGGAAGCTGCGCTTGGCCGGCTATCAGCCCTTCATCGAGCTGGTCCGGGCCGGCCTGCGCAATGGGGCGGGGATGCGCTTCGACCACGTCATGGCGTTGTTCCGGCTGTACTGGATACCGGCCGAGGGGTCGGCCCGCGACGGGACGTACGTGCAGTACCCGGCCGAGGACCTGCTGGACATCCTGGCGCTGGAGAGCCAGCGGGCGGGTGCCTTCGTGGTGGGTGAGGACCTGGGCACGGTGGAGGACGCCCACCGGGAGGAGCTGGCCGCCCGGGCCGTGCTGTCATACCGCCTGCTGTGGTTCGAACCCTCCCCGCCGGGATCGGTCCTTCAGGACGAGACGGAGTGGCCTTGCCAGGCGCTGGCCGCGGCCACCACGCACGACCTGCCCACGGTGGCCGGCCTGTGGGCGGGGAGCGACGCCCAGGCCCGCCGCGACCTGGGCATGGGGTTAAACGAAGAGGCCGAGGCGAGCCTGCGGGACAAGGTCAAGTCCTGGATAGGGGCCCCCGACGACCTGCCCACCCCTGATGTGGTCGAGCGGGTGTACCGCCTGCTGGGCCAGGCCCCGTGCGCCCTGGTCACCGCTACGCTGGACGACGCCCTGGCGGTGGAGGAGCGGCCCAACATGCCGGGAACGGTGGACGAGTGGCCCAACTGGCGCATCGCCCTACCCCAGCCGATCGAGGACATCGAGTCGGCACCGCTGGCCCAGTCCATCGCCGCCGCCCTGGAACGGAGCTAGGTGCGCTGACTAATCCGTGTGGGGACACGGATTAGTCAGCGCACTAAGTCCGGCCTAGCTCGGTCGGCACGCTTTGAGCGAGTACAGGAGGGGCAAGGTGCCCGATCCGGGCGGCCAGCGGAGGCGCCCATCGGGTCCGGGGACGAGGAAGCGGTGCAAGCCGTCGAGGGCGTAGTCCCACTCGTGGAACAGTTCCAGCCGCAGCCCAGCCCGCAGCAGCGCCTCGATGACCCGGCCCAGTGGGTGCTGCCACTGGTACTGGACGTTGTGGTTGGTGGGGGCGCCCGGCGTGGCGTAGCTGCCCGGCTCCTCCACCATCGTGGGCGAGGTGGCGAAGTAGTCGCGCACCGGCCGCGGCTCGTCTGCTCCCAGTACCTCGGCCACGGGGTGGAGCTCGGTTAGGTACAGGAAGCCACCGGGGGCCAGCAGCTCCTTCACCATGGCGGCCCAACCCTCGAGATCGGGCAACCAGAGCAGCGCCCCTTTTCCCGTGTACACCACGTCAAAGCGGGCATCGCCCAAGACGTCGGCCGCGTGGTAAATGTCGGCCAGGACGAAACGGGCCCGGTCGGCCAGCCCCAGCTCAGCCGCCAGCCGGGTCGCCGTCTCCACTGCCGGGGGGGAAAAGTCCAGGCCGGTCACGGTGACCGTCGGATGGAGGCGGGCCAGGTCGAGGGTGTCGAGGCCGATGTGGCACTGGAGGTGCAGCACGGCCAGGCCGTCGAGCGGGCCCAGCTCGTCGATCTCATGGGGCAGCAACGACGGCCGACCGGCCCGGAATCCCTCAACGTCGTAGAAGTCGGAGGCGGCGTGAAGGGGGACCCGTTCGTCCCACATGCGCTGGTTGGTCGTCAGCCGGTCGTCCACCTTTCGTAGGGTATGGCGGTGGACCTGCCCGTGATGCCGCCCGTGGCCCCCATGTTGGCCAAGCTGACCAGGGACCTGCCGGTGGGGGAGTACCTGTACGAGCCGAAGTGGGATGGGTTCCGGTGCATCGTGTTCCGCGACGGGGACGAGGTGGAGCTGGGGAGCCGCAACGAAAAGCCGCTGACCCGTTATTTCCCCGACGTCGTGGCCGCGGTCAAGAATGGGCTGCCCGAGCGCTGTGTGGTCGACGGCGAGATCGTGATCGCGGGGCCCAACGGCCTGGACTTCGACAACCTGCAGCAGCGGATCCATCCGGCCGACTCCCGGGTGCGCATGCTGGCAGGCAAGACGCCGGCCTCGTTCGTGGCCTTCGACCTGCTGGCGCTGGGTTCCGATGATCTGCGAGCCCAGGGTTTCGCCCGGAGGCGATCAGTATTGGCGGCCGCCCTGGCCGTGGCGCCCGGATCGGCAAGCATCCACCTGACGCCGGCCACTCGGGACGTGGCGGTGGCGGCCGACTGGTTCTCGCGCTTCGAGGGGGCGGGGCTTGACGGCGTGGTGGCCAAGGGGGTCGACCTGGGCTACCGGGAGGACCAGCGGGTCATGCTCAAGGTCAAGCACGAGCGCACGGCGGAGTTCGTGGTGGCCGGATTCCGCTGGTACAAGGGCGGGGAGGGTGTGGGCTCGCTGATGCTGGGTCTGTACCAGGGGGATGAGTTGCAGCACGTGGGGGTGATCGGGGCGTTTCCCGCCGCCCAGCGGCGCGAGCTGGTGGCTGAGTTGGCCCCCTACCGGCTGGGCGAGGGGGAAGACCACCCGTGGACCCACTGGGCCGAATGGGTGCAAGACGCGGTGGCCGCGTCCAGCCGGGGGCCGACCGCGGGCAACCGGTGGAACGCCAACAAGGACATGTCGTTCGAGCCGCTGCGGCCCGAGCTGGTGGTCGAGGCGGCATACGAGCACCTCCAGGGATCGCGGCTGCGCCACACCGCCCGCTGGCGGCGCTGGCGGCCTGACCGTGACCCGGCCAGCTGTACCTACCAGCAGATGGAGACGGCGGTGCCCATGGAGCTGAGTGCCATCTTTTCCCTGTCCTAAGACAGGTACTTGAGCAGCTGGGTGAACTCGTCGGCCACCCCGGTGGGCACGATGTAGCCCTCCTCGGAGCGGATCTCCTCGAAATGGTCCCGAACGTCCTCCAGCGTCAGCGCGCCGTTGTAATAGCCGGGCGTGAGGCCGATGAAGAACCGGGCGATGCGACCCCCGGCGGCCGAGTACACCTCGCCCGTGACCGGGCAGTCCTCGTGCACCAACCACGCTGCGATGGGCGACACCAGGGCCGGGTCAAGCTTCTCGGCGAAGGCGCCCAGCAGGTCCTCGGTCATGCGGGTCACGGCCACCGGGGCGATGGCGTTGGCCTTGATGTTGTACCTGGCCCCTTCCTGGGCCAGGACCCGGGTGAAGCCGACCAGGCCCATCTTGGCCGTGCCGTAGTTGGCCTGGCCGAAGTTGCCCAGGATGCCGGAGTTGGAGGCGGTATTGAGCACCCGGCCGTAGTTCTGCTCGCGCATCTTGACCCAGGCCGGTCGGGTCACGTTGAAAGCCCCCCACAGGTGGACCGCCAGCACGGGTTCGATCAGGTCCGGCGTCATGTTGTGGAACGCCTTGTCCCGCAGGATGCCCGCGTTGTTGATGACGATGTCCACCCGGCCGAAGGCGTCCAGCGCCGTCTGCACGATGGCCGCCCCGCCTTCCGGGGTGGCCACGCTGTTGGTGTCGGGCACGGCCACGCCACCCAGGTCGTTGATCTCCTTGGCGGTCGCGTGCGCTGGGCCCTCGCTGCCGCCGCCCTCGCCGCTCACCGAGCCGCCCAGGTCGTTGACCACGATCTGGGCGCCTCGCGATGCCAGCAGGAGGGCGTGCTGGCGGCCCAGGCCCCCGCCCGCGCCGGTGATGACGGCAACTCTGTCTTGAAATCCGACGTCTTGAGATCCGAGGTCAGCCATAGGTGTATATTACCGTTCAGTAACCTGCTTCACCCGGTCATGGGCATGACCATGGTAGGTACCGGCAGCGCCCCTTCTCCCGGCAGGGCGCGGATCGACGTGCCGATGGCCAGGAACTCGATGGCGTGTTCGCCCCAGACGTGATTGTTCTCGTCTACCCGGACACCCACGATTCCCGTGGCGCCGTCGCGTTCCGCCTCGGCCTGCATGCGGGCCATGGCGATCTCCCGGGCGTCGTAGGTGGCCTGCGTGAAGTTGGGCATCTCGGTGTTGCGACCCACCGTTTTCCACGCCTGGCGGAAGCTCTGGTGGGCTACGTGGTACACGCACGTGCCCAGCACGAACGAGACGGGGGCGTGGCCCGTCTTGACCAGGGTCCACATGTCTTGGCCCGACAGGTCGGAGGTGAACGGCTTACCACTCGGGGTGCGCCACGACCCGCCTCTGGTTGATCGCACCGCGGTGCCGATGGCCAGGAACTCCAGCAGGTCCTCGCCCCAGGTGTACTGCTTGTACTCCAGTCGCACGCCCACGATGCCGTCAGCGCCGAGCTCGTCGGCTTCGGCCTCCATGCGGGCCAGGGCGTACTCCCGGGCGGTGTACATGGCCTGGGTCAGGACACCGAGCTCCTGGCTCTGGTTCCACACCTGGAATTGGAAGCCGACGTGATAGATGGAGCTGCCCAGCACCAAGCCGAGGGGTTCGAAGCCCGCCTCGTGCAGCAGGGCGAACTCGTTCACCGACAGGTCGCTGGTGAACAACGGCGGCGTGTTGCTGGGGGGCTCGTCGGGCCCGGTTTGACGCAGCCGGGCCAACGCCGTCTGGGACAAGATGGCGTGGGGATCGGTATGCGTCTGCGTCTGCGGATCGGTCTGGCTCACGTTGGTCTCTCCTCGGCAAGCGGGCTGGCGGGTGAGCTGGCGGCAGGCGGGTGGCCCAAGGCTGCCCCTGGCGTGGCCGTTCCCGTCGCCCGCAGCTCGTCTCGGTAGGCGCCTGGGCCGTGCAGCATGTCCCGGCGCCAACGATGGGGGGTGGCCAGCACCGCCCGGGGATAGTCCTCCCACATCCAGCGCACGAAATTGCGCCTGGTCCAGTCGTTGGCCCCGGCCACCAGCACCGCCGCCCGGGCTCCCTTGCGGTGGCGCAGGGTACGCGACAGCAGCGCGGCCAACCGGTCGTCGGCGCCCATCCCCCCCACCACTTGGCGCTGGTAGCGCTGTGCCACCAGCGCCGGTCGGTGGGGACCGCCGGCGATGACGGCGTGGGCCGCCAGTTCCCCCGTCTCCAGCGCCTGGCCGATCCCTTCGCCCGTCATCGTGTCGGTGGCCCGGGCGGCGTCGCCCACGAACAGCACGCGGCCTGCGACCAGGCAGGTGGTGGCGATGCGGGCGGGAATGGGCCACGCCTTGGCCGGCGACTCGGGCCGGGCGTCGGCCCCGAGGACGGAGCGAATGTGCGGCCGCTGCAACAGGTCGGCCCACTGCCCCTTCATCTCATGGGTTGGTTTCCCGGCCGAGCGGTGGATCCCGAAGCCCACATTGGCCCGCCCCCCGGGGAGGGGGAACGACCAGGCGTACCCCGGCAGGAGGTCGGCGTCGAACCATACCCACAGCCCATGGGCCGCTGCGCCGTCCACATGGGTGAAGTACTGGCGCAGGGCGTGCCACTCGCCCAGATAGCCCGGCTCGTCGGTGACGCCCAGCTTCTTGCGCAGGGGTGACCACATGCCGTCGGCCGCCACGACGTACCGGGCCACCACCGGCCCCACCCCGTCGACCTCGAGCGCCACCAGGTCGTGACGTTCGGCCGCTGAGGTCACGGCATGGCCGTCGTACACCTTCACCCCGGCGGCGCGGGCCACGTCGAGGAACGCGGCGTCGAGATCGACCCGCCGGGCCACCGCCGCGAACTGGCCGCCCGTATCGGGCAACGGGAAGCGCACGGTGCGGCCCGACGGCGAGCGGATCCACGTCTCGGTCACCGTCTGCCAAGAAGCGACGGCGTCGGGGCGCAGGCCCAACCGCTGGTAGCGGCGGAGGGCACCGGTGGTGAGCCCGTCACCGCAGCACTTGTCGCGGGGGAAGCGGGCCTTGTCGAACAGCACCACGTCGCGGCCGGCCCGGGCCAGGGCGATGGCGGCCGCGGCCCCCGAGGGGCCACCTCCCACCACCGCCACGTCGGCCCGCAACATCTCCGCGAGGCTAGAGGCCACCGACCGCTAGCGACACCGGGGCTGTTGGCGAGGGCGAAGCGATGTCAAGGGCTCTCCGGTCACGGGCTGCACCGGATCGTTTCTGTGCGGGATAGACGTTCTGAGCGTGCTTTTGGTCGTCAGGTGGCAGAAAGTACGCACGGAACGCCAATCCCTCACGGTTCACCAGCCACTCGGCCACGAGCGGGCAACTGGAGCGCGGCGGCCAGGACCTGGGCCGACGGGCGCGTGGCCTGCCACCCGAGAACGCGGGCCGCGAGACCGGGGTCGAGGGCCAGCGGCCCGTCGATCAAGATGGCTCGGTCGGACCCGAACGGGGCCAGTCCCAGCCGGTACATCGCCTCCGAGCCGGCCAGCGCGATCGATCGGGGCAGGCGGAGCACGGGCCGGTGGACCACCCGAGCCACGGCCCTGTCAGACAGCCAATCGGCGGGTGCGATATTGACCACGCCCGTGGCCTCCGACCTCCCGGCCCGGTGCAGGGCGGCTGCCGCGTCATCCTCGTCCAGGAACTGGACCGCTGCGTGTTTTCCCCAGAGAGCCGGGACACCGAGGCGCAACGCTCGCACCGCCTGCAGCACGCGGGGGTCGGCATGGGGACCGAGCACGGCGGCGATGCGCAGCGAGAGCGTGGGGGCGCTGCCGGCGCACAGGCGCTCGGCCCGCAGCTTCTCGACGGCGTAGCGGCACTGGCGATTGGGGCGGGGCCAGTGGTCCTCGAGCAGGGGGACGGGGTTGTCGGGCCACGCGCCGTACACCGCGGCCGACGAGGCCAGCACGACGCGCCCCGGCCGGGCCGCCAGCATGTTGGCCGTGCCGTCCCAGTTCAGGTGCGCCGCGTCGCGGCTGCGCCAGAGGGCGAAGCCCAGGTGGAACAGCACATCCACGCCGGCCAGGGCGCGCCGCGCCGAGTCCGAGCGCAGGTCGGCCTGGGTGTGGACCAGCTTGGGCGACGCCGCGAGTGGGCGCCGTGCCACCGAGCGGACGATCGCCACCGCCGGGTCAGCCAGCAACAACGGCAGCAGCCGCGAGCCCAGGTGCCCGGTGGCGCCGGTGAGGCCGACTTCCATCAGGTCAATCGAGGGTCAGTCGAGGGTCAACCGAGGTCAATCGAGGGTCGATCGAACCTCTTCGAACGCCCGCAGCGCCTGGACGATGTGCTCCTCGCTGTGGGTGGCCATGACCGAGGTGCGCAACAGGGCCCGACCGGGCGCCACCGCCGGGGCCACGGCGCAGTTGGTGTACACGCCATGGTCGAGCAGGTTGCGCCACGTACGGCCGGCGTCCCAGTCCTCACCGATGTGCACCGGGACGATCGGGCCTTGTGGCTCCGGTCCCACCTGGTAGTCAAGCGCGGCCAAGCCGGCGTGCAGTTGGCGGGACCGTTCCAGGACCAGGGCCCTGCGGTCGCCGTCGGACTGGGCGATGCGCACCGCGGCCAGCGCCGCGCCGACCGCGGCGGGTACGCCGGCTGCCGTGAACAGCATGGCCCGGCAGGAGATGCGGAGGTAGTCGATGACCTGCTTGGGGCCGCCCAGGAAGCCACCACACGACGCCAATGCCTTGGAGAACGTGCCCATGACCAGATCGGGGGTGACCCCGGCGGCCGCCGCCGCCCCCCGACCGTCCGGTCCGAGCACGCCCAGTGCGTGGGCCTCGTCGACCAGGAAACGGGCGCCGAACTCGTTGCACACCTCGGCGAAGCCGGCCAGGGGGGCCAGGTCGCCTTCCATCGAGTAGATGCCGTCGACCGCCACCAGGGCAGCGCCGTCGACCTCACGGCGGTCGTGCCACGTGCGTAGGCGATGGCGAAGGCTGGACGGCAGGTTGTGGCGGAAGGAACGGAAGGCGCCGGCCGACATGCGGGCCCCGTCGATCAGGCTGGCGTGGCCCGCCGCGTCCAGGAACACGGCGTCGTTGGCCCCGACCAGCGTCGCCAACAGGCCCAGGTTGACGGCGTACCCGGTGCTGAAGACCAGGCACGCCTCGACCTGCATCCAGTCGGCCAGCGCGTCTTCCAGCTCCCGGTGCAGCGACAGCGTCCCGTTCATCAGCCGGCTGCCCGTGCAGCCCGTGCCGAAGCGCTCGACCGCGTCGATGGCGGCCCGCTTGACCCGCTCGTCGCCCACCAGTCCCAGGTAGTTGTTGGAGCCGAGCATGATCATGGGGCTGTCGCCGAGCATGACCAGCGGCCCGGACTGGCTGGCCATCTCCCGGTAGTACGGGTTGAGGCCCATGGCGTCGGCCATGCGGTACTCCATCAGGCGGGGCGAATCGCACTTATCGAACAGGTCGACCGGGGGCGAGCTCTCGACACTGGTCCATGCTTCGGCCACGGGCCAAGGGTAGGGGACGGCGGCGGGGCGCGCCACCAAAAGTGTGACAATTGTCACTCTGTCTTTGGCGGGGTCATGGGCGGGGTCATGGGCGGGGTCATGGGCGGGGTCATTGGCGGGCGGACCGGTGGCGGGCGGGCGGGTGCCAAAATGGCCCGGTGCGGCTGCTGCTGATCGCTCCTCCCGGGTCGGGCAAAGGGACCCAGGCCCGGCGGCTGGCGGAGCGTTACCACATCGAGCACATCTCGACCGGGGAGTTGCTGCGCCAGCAAGTGGCGGCCGGCACGCCGCTGGGCGAGCAGGCCCGGGAGTACCTCGACCGAGGCGACCTGGTGCCCGACCAAATGATCAGCGACGCCGTGTTGGCCGCCGTGGTGGAGGCCGACCACCGGGGTGGTTTCCTGCTCGACGGGTACCCCCGCAACCTGGCTCAGGCCGAGCAGGCGCAACGCTGGGCTGCCTCCAACGGCGTCGCCATCGACGGGGCCATCTACCTCGACGTCAGCCGCGACGAGTTGTTGCGCCGACTTCTCGGTCGGGGCGACGAGCCAGTCAAGGTGGGAAAAGGGGCGCGCACCGATGACAACGAGGCGACGATCCGTCATCGCCTCGCGGTGTACGACGCCCAGACCCAACCGCTGATCGATTACTACCGGGGACGGGGCCTGTTGCTGGCCATCAATGGCGAACAGTCGGTCGACCAGGTGACCACCGACATCGTCGGCCAACTGTCGCAGCGAACCCCTACACCGTGACCAGGGCCGGGTCGACGGCGGCCAGATGGTGGGTTTCGTTCAGGCTGTGCACCGCCCGGCGGCCGTAGCCCACCAGCACCCGGTTGACCGAGGCGTGGGCGGCCCGAAAGATCATGTCTTGGCCGAGGCCCAGGACGGTGGCGACGTAACCGTTGATCACCCCGCTGTGGCACGCCACGGCCACCCGTTGTCCAGGGTGGTGGAGCGCAATGGCGTCGATGGCGGGAACGACCCGGAGCCGGAATTCGGCGCTGCCCTCCCCGTAGGGGTACACGTCCCAGCGCCGCTCCATGATGAAGCGCTCCTGAAGTTGGCGCAGTGCGTCCACGCCGATCAGGTCGGTGATGCTGCTGCCCTCGGGGACCTCCCGGAACAGCTCGACCTCGCGAAGGTCGGCGACCAGCTCCGGTTCGAGCCCATGGTGGCGGGCCACTTCCTGGGCGGTGGCCTGGGCGCGAATCAGCGGGCTCGAGTACACCGCGTCGATGTGTTCGCCCGCCAGGGCCCGGCCCACCGCGTCGGCTTGGCGGAGACCGATGGTGGACAGCGGCGGGTCGACCCAGTCGGCGGCCGATGTCCATTGGTCGCGCATCGGGAAATGCTGCTTGCCGTGGCGGATCAGCAGCAGGGTGGTGACCTCGGGCAGGTTGGTCAGGAAGGTCCGGTCGAGCGGCGAGGCCGAGGGCAGGGGTGAAGGCGGCTCGGGTTTGATCTCGGCGGGTTCGCTCACCGTGAGGTGCCGAACATGCTCAGCCACTGCTGCTTGGACGTGGGTCGGTACACGACATTGCTCGCTTTGACCTCGGACATGGGGGCGTCGGCGGGCGGCGAGTAGCGATGGCCGGGGAACAGGACGGTGTCGTCGGGCAGTGCCGCCAGGTGTTGCAGGCTGTCATACATGGCGGCGGCGTCGGCCCCCGGCAAATCGGTGCGACCGCATCCGTTCAGGAACAGCGTGTCGCCCGCCACCAGTCGGCCGTCGACCAGGAAGCACTGGCTGCCCGGGGTGTGGCCCGGCGTGTGGAGCAGCTGGATTGCGATGTCGCCCACGGTGAGCGTGTCGCCGCCTGTGTGCGTGGTCAGGTCGCTGGCGGACACACCGGTGGTGCGGCGTACCCATGCCGCCTCCGCCTCGTTCACATGGATGGTGACCGGCCGCAGCTCCAGCAGGGACGCCAGCCCCTCGATGTCGTGGCCCAGGAACGAGCCGCCCACATGGTCGGGGTGGTAATGCGTGGCCAGGGCGCCCACCAGGCGCATCCCGTCGTCGTCGATGACCGCCAGCAGGTCGGCGACGCGGTAGGCGGGGTCCACCACCACCGCCTCGCCCGTTTCCCGGTCGCCGATGAGGTAGACGAAGTTGACCATTTGGCCCGCGATGGGGTCGTCGACCGCGAAGTCGCGACCGGACAGGAGCTGGCGGAAGTAGAGGCGATCGGTCACGGCGAGCGACCCTACGCGTCAGGCGAGGGGGTGCCGGCAACGGGTGGGCGGCCCACCCGGACGATGACCGATTGGCTGGCCACGCCCAGCAGCGTGCCGTCCTCCGCCCACAGGTTGGCGTGGCCGTGGCCGAACCCGTTGGCGATGGCCTGGATGTGGATGTCGCACAGGATCCATTCCGAGGCGACGAGCTGCACCACGCGGATGGTGTTGTCCAGGCTGTTGCCGATGGACGGCCGTCCCAGGGCCTGGGCCACTCCCGACGGGACGTAGTCGCCCAATACCGATAGCCAGGCGGAGCTGGGTTCGAGCTGGCCGGGCAGGCGGGCCCAGAAGGCGCACCGCCCGTCGCCCGGGGTGCCGTCCAGCTCCTCGAACTGACGTCCCATGGCCAGGCGAATCTCCACCCGTTCCAGCACCGTGCCGCTGAACTCGGGCGGGATCTTGCGCTGGATGGACTCCTCGTGGTTAGGCACGTCGGGACGTTTGGTCCACATGCCCGCCACGTCGAGCGGGCGTCGTCCCAGCGCCGCGTTGACCGCCACGATCTCCTTGCCCGCGACCCGGCCGATGGCGCGGGCCTGGGTCGTTTGGTGACCGGTGACGGCCAGGTTCACGGCGAAGTCGACCACGCTGCCGGTGGGGGCGTAGGACAGGTATTGGGCGCTGGCCCAGATGGCCGGTCGGCCGCTGGCGTGCTCCATGGCCGCCACGCCCGCCGCCAGGCCGCACCCGCCGAATAGGAACCGCCCCGGCGTGGACACCCCATAGGTCACGGGCAGGCGCCACAGCAAGGGATCGTCGGTTGGTTCCAGGCCTAGGAACGTCCGAGCGTCCATCGGTCGGGCACCCTATCGGTTCGTCGCACGGCCACTCGACTGTGCGGTGCTCGACGCCCTGGGTGATCTCGACATCGCGGTGCCCAACACCCAGGCCTTGCTGCTGGAGTGCGCAGGCATGACTGAAATATGATTCGTCGGTTAGTCACCCTCGCATTGGGTAGGGAACTGTGATGCAGATTTGGCCGGGGCAGCCCTATCCGCTGGGGGCATCGTTCAGCGGGGTGGGGACCAACTTCTCCCTATTCTCCTCGGTGGCCGAACGGGTCGAGTTGTGCCTGTTCGATCAGTCCGGGGTCGAGACGCGCCTGGACTTGGCGGAGGCAACGGCGCTGTGCTGGCACGGGTACGTCCCCGATGTCTTGCCCGGCCAGCGGTACGGCTATCGGGTGCACGGGCCGCACGACCCGGCCAACGGCGTGCGCTGCCGGCCGTCCAAGCTGCTGATCGATCCGTACGCCAAGGCGCTGGACGGCGGGGTCGACTGGGACGAGTCGCTGTTCGAGTACCACTTCGGGACGCCCGATGTGCTGGACAACGACAAGGACAGCGCGCCCCACGTGCCCAAGGCGGTCGTCATCAACCCCTATTTCGAATGGGAGAACGACCGCCACCCCCGCACCCCATGGGCGGAAACGGTGCTGTACGAGGTCCATGTCAAAGGATTCACCAAGACCAATCCTCGTGTCCCCGCGCAGCTGCGCGGTACCTATGCCGGATTGGCCCATCCGGCGTCGGTGGACTATCTGAAGGCGCTCGGCGTGACGGCGGTGGAATTGCTCCCGATCCATCAGTTTCTGCACGACTCGCATCTGGTCGACCAAGGGCTGAGGAATTATTGGGGCTACAACTCCATCGCCTTCTTGGCCCCGCACAATGGCTACGGTCGCCACCGCCGCAATGGGCAACACGTGGCCGAGTTCAAGGATATGGTCAAAACATTCCACGCGGCTGGGATCGAGGTCATCCTCGACGTGGTGTACAACCACACGGCCGAGGGCAATCACCTCGGTCCCGTCCTGTCGATGAAGGGAATCGACAACCCTTCGTACTACCGCCTGGTTCCTGAGGACCGGCATTTTTACTACGACACCACGGGCACCGGGAACAGCCTCAACGTCGGGCATCCCCATGTCCTGCAGCTCATCATGGACTCGTTGCGCTATTGGGTGCTGGATATGCACGTGGACGGGTTTCGTTTCGACCTGGCGGCCACGTTGGCCCGGCAATTCCATGAAGTTGACAAGCTGTCAGCCTTTTTTGACCTCATCCAACAGGACCCCGTAATCAGCCAGGTGAAATTGATCGCCGAGCCCTGGGATATCGGTGAGGGTGGCTACCAGGTCGGCAATTTCCCGCCCCTGTGGTCGGAATGGAATGGGAAATACCGCGACACGGTCCGGGATTACTGGCGGGGCGAGGACCAGACATTGGCGGAGCTGGCGTACCGCTTCACCGGCAGCTCGGACCTGTACGAGAGCGGGGGACGGCGGCCCTCGGCCAGCATCAATTTCCTGACGGCGCATGACGGTTTCACCCTGGCCGACCTGACGGCATACAACGAAAAGCACAACGAGGCCAACGGTGAGGGCAACGCCGACGGCGAGAGCCACAACCGGTCGTGGAACTGCGGGGACGAGGGCCCGACCGACGATCCCGAGGTGGTGGAGTTGCGGGCCCGGCAGCGGAGAAACTTCCTGGCCACGTTGCTCTTGTCCCAGGGCATCCCCATGCTGCTCGGGGGCGACGAGATGGCGCGGACGCAGAACGGCAACAACAACGCCTACTGCCAGGACAACGAGACGTCGTGGTTCGACTGGGAGCATGAGGAGGGTGAACAGGTCGCCTTCACCCAGCGGCTGCTCGCGCTGCGGCGGGACCATCCGGTGTTCCGGCGCCGTGAGTACTTCCAGGGCCGCTCGGTGCACGGCGGGGGGAGCCACGACATCGCCTGGCTTGGGCCCGATGGGTCGGAAATGAGCGAGGGCGACTGGCAGGAGGGCTATGCCAAGTCCATGGCGGTGTTCCTGAACGGCGATGCCATCCCCAGTCCCGACAGCCGAGGGGACCGCATCGTCGACGACACATTCCTGGTGTTGTTCAACGCCCATCACGAATCGATCGAGTTCACCGTGCCCGAGGAGCGCTTCGGCAAGCGGTGGATCCGCACGTTGGACACCGCCGATGCCTTTGCCGAGGGCGACCAACTGGAGGCCCAGGAGACGACGGTGGTGGAGGGCCGATCGCTGGTGTTGTTGCGCCGCCTCGGCTGACCGGGTCGGTCGGCATAGCGTGACCCAGTTGCGAGAGTTGCGAGAGTTCCGAGAGTTGCGATGAGGAAACTGCTGATCCTGGTCGTCGTTCTGCTGGGGATCCTGGCTGCGCTCGATGTCGCCACCCGCGTGGCCATGCAACACCAACTCGAGCAGCGCATCGACGGCTATGTCCCCAATGCGGGTGCCAGTGTCACCATCCATGGGTTCCCGTGGCTGCCCAGGCTCGCCTCTAGCGGACGGGTCAAGGAGATCACGGCCCGGGCCAACCAGGTTAGCCAGGGTGCATTCGTGCTCAATGACGTCGTAGTCACCGTGACCGGCGTGCGTATCGATCGGCACTTGCTGGTGGAGCACGGGCAACTGGAGATCGTGTCCATCGGCACAGGGACGCTGACGGCGGATATGACCCAGGCCAACTTCGACCAGCTGGTGGGTGCGCCGGTCGTCCTCGGGGCGGGGAGCGCCCAAGTGACCGTGGAAGGCGTCTCGGTGACGGCCCAGGTGTCGGTGGTCAACGGCCAGCTTCAGCTGAACGCGGCGGGCTTGCCCGTCTCGGTCCCCATTCCCACGCTTCCCGTGCTGCCGTGCCTGGCCCAGGTCAAGGTCGTCCCCGGCCACCTGGTGGCATCGTGCACGTTCCACACCATTCCCGCCGCCCTCAAGACTGCCCTGCAATAGCGCGGCGGGTCTGCTGCGGCCTCACCGGGCGATGAGGAGTACAACGTGCCGCCCGATCAAATGAACGCGGTCGGACACTTTGACGGGCGCGGCGTCGGTGTTGAGGGCGACCTGCCAGGTGCGAGCCGACAGGTTGGCCGGGATCATGAAGTCGAGCGGCTGGTTCCAGGCGTTGAACAGGAGGTAGAAGGAGTCGTCTCGTATCGGCTGGCCGTGGCGGTCGAGGTCGGGAATGGCGTCGCCGTTCAGGAAGACGCCGAGGCTGCGGGCGTACCCGGTACCCCAGTCGGCGTCCCCCATCTCCTTGCCGTCGGGCTTGTACCAGGCGATGTCCTTGCCTCCCACGGTCTCCACCGGCTGGCCGCGCACCGATCGGCCCTGAAAAAACCGCCGGCGAGAGAAGACGGGGTGGGCCCGGCGCAGGGCGATCAGGTCCCGGGTGAACTCCCACAGCTCGAGGTCGACGTGCGCCCAGTCGTACCAGGAGATGTGGCTGTCCTGGCAGTAGGCGTTGTTGTTGCCCCGCTGCGTGCGGCCCATCTCGTCGCCCCCGAGCAGCATGGGAACGCCCTGGGACAGCATCAGCGTGGCCAGGAAGTTGCGTACCTGCCGTCTCCGCAGCGCCTGGATCAACGGGTCGTCGCTCGGGCCCTCGACGCCGCAGTTCCAGGAACGGTTGTCGTCGGTGCCGTCGCGGTTGCCCTCCCCGTTGGCCTGGTTGTGCTTGTCGTTGTACGACACCATGTCGGCCAGTGGGAAACCGTCGTGGGCGGTGACGAAGTTGATGCTGGCCGATGGCCGCCGACCGGTGAACTCATACAGATCCGAGCTCCCGGTGAGGCGTTCCGCCACCTCCCCCAGGCGCGCCTGGTGCTCCCGCCAATAATCCCGGACGGCGTCGCGGTAGTAGCCGTTCCATTCTGACCACACGGGCGGGAAGTTCCCCACCTGGTAGCCACCTTGGCCCAAGTCCCACGGTTCGGCGATGAGCTTGACCTGGCTGATCACCGGGTCCTGCTGGATCAGGTTGAAGAACGTCGACAGCCGATCCACCTCGAAGAACTGCCGGGCCAAGGTGGCCGCCAGGTCGAAACGAAACCCGTCCACGTGCATATCCAGCACCCAGTAGCGCAGCGAGTCCATGATGAGTTGCAGCACGTGGGGTTCGCGCATATTCAGCGTATTGCCGGTGCCCGTGGTATCCCAATAGAGGCGCGAGTTAGTGGGGTTCAGCCGGTAATAGCGGGCGTTGTCCAGACCCCGGAACGACAGCATGGGACCCGTGTGATCGCCCTCCGCCGTGTGGTTGTACACCACGTCGAGGATGACTTCGAGCCCCGCCGCGTGCAGGGTGCGAACCATGGCCTTGAATTCGTTGACTGCCCCCTCGCCCGGTTGCGAGCTGTAATCGTTGTGGGGGGCAAGGAAGCAAATGGAGTTGTAGCCCCAGTAGTTGCGCAGAGGGGGGACAAGTTCGGCCAGTCGCCGGTCGTGGATGAACTGGTGGATGGGCAACAGCTCGACCGCCGTGACTCCGAGGCCGGTCAGGTACTCGACCGCGGCCGGCTGCGCCAGGCCGGCGTAGGTGCCACGCAGCTCCGGGGGCACGGCGGGGTGGGTGGCCGTCATCCCCTTGACATGGGTCTCGTAAATGACCGTCTTGTGCCACGGGGTGCGGGGGGAGCGGTCGCCGGCCCAGTCGAAGCGCCGGTCGACCACGATGGACTTGGGCATGTAGGGCGCCGAGTCGTCGTCGTTGCGCACCCGATCGTCGCCGCTGCCCAGGTCGTAGGGAGAGACCGACGGGTGCCACTGCACCTCGCCGTCCACCGCCTTGGCGTAGGGGTCGAGCAGGAGCTTGTTGGGGTTGCAGCGCACGCCTCGCTCCGGGTCATAGGCGCCGTCGACCCGGAAGCCGTACCGGGTTCCCGGCCCCACGCCGTACATGTAGCCGTGCCAGCAGTAGCCATCCACCTCGGGCAGCGGGTAGCGCCGCTCGTTGCCCGCGGCGTCGAACAGGCACAGGTCGACCCTGGTGGCCACGGACGAGAACACCGAGAAGTTGGTTCCGACCACGTCCCACGTGGCGCCCAGGGGGTAGGGATCGCCGGGCCAGACGTCGGGCATCCCGTGACGCTACCGAGGCGTCGCTAACCCCACCAGAACGAGGCGGCCACGATGCAGTACAAGCCGATCAAGGCGACGCCCTCCAGCCACACGTACTCGCCGTCGGCCAGCACCACGATGACCACGACGGTGGCCAACGCCAGGGCGCACACCTCCAGGGCGGGGAAGACGAGCGTCAGATGTGTCGGGCCGGTCAGGTGCGAGACCAGCACGAGGAGGGGCGTGAGAAGCAGCGCGATCTGCAGCGGGCTGTTCAATATGGTGCTCAGGGCGTAGTCGGGGCGGGCGGCCAGGGCGAAACGGATACCCACCACGTTCTCCACCGCGTTGCTGGCTATGGCCACGATGACCAGGCCGGTGAAGGTCTGGGACAGCCCGAGCGACTTGGTGGCCGGTTCCAAGGCGCCCACGAACCAGTCCGAGGCCAGCGCCGCGCCCAGGCTGCCCACGACCAGGAGTGCCACGGCCAGGCCCAGCGGCCACGCTGGTCTCGGGGGGTGCGTTCCCGGCTTCGTGGCCGAGCCCTCGCTCGCCGCCCGCTCCGGTTCGGGCTTGGGGTCGGGCTCGGGCTCGGGCTTGGCCTGCCGCAGCCAGAACGGGATGCTCAGGGCGTACACGGCGATGAGGATGACGGCCACGGCGCTGGACAGGCCGGCGGCGTGGGGGGCGGCCGGGGTATGGAGCAACTGGGCCAGGGTGGGGACGAGCAAGGCGGCCACGGCCAGCAGCAACAGCGTCCCGATCATGCGGGGCTGGTCGGACGGGAAGCGCTGCGTCCCATTTTTCAGCCCGCCCGCCAAGATGGCCACGCCTAGGACGAGGAGCGTGTTGGCCAGGATGGAGCCGACCAGGGCGGCGCGCACCACCTCCACCAGCCCGGCTCGCAAGGCGAAGATGCCGACCAGCAACTCGGGAAGGTTGCCCAGGGCGGACTGGAGCAGGCCGGTGGGGCCGGGACCGAGCCGTTCGCCCACCTGCTCGATCGATTGGCCCACCAGCGCGGCCAGCGCGGCCAGGGCGACGGCGGCGATGAGGAATGTGGCCACGGTGCGGGGCCCGATGACCTTGGAAATGCCCGCGATCACCGTGAAGGCCACGGCGGCCGCCACCGTGATGCGCTCCGTCCGACTCAGGGCTCGCAGGGCTCGAAGGTCGAGGCGCATGATGGTCTCAGACGGTATCGGTTGGGTGTGACTGGAACCGCGGCCGGGCCGGGGCCCGAGCCCGTGATTACCAGCCCAACATTGTCAGTTCCTGGTACTTCGTCAGTTTTGGTATCCGTTTTGGCACGCAGGTGCCAAGGTTCAAAAAACTGCCAACGTTCAGTCGGCGCTGACGGGCAGGTACACCTGCGCGCCGGAGCTGAGGAACTGGACCGACTTCTCGTGCATGCCCGTTTCCAACGCTTCCTCGCCGTCGAGTCCGTGGGCCGCGGCGTAGTCCCGCACGTCCTGGCTGATGCGCATGGAGCAGAACTTGGGCCCGCACATGGAGCAGAAGTGCGCCGTCTTGGCCGGCTCGGCGGGCAGCGTCTCGTCGTGGAAGGCAACCGCCGTTTCGGGGTCGAGCGACAGCTCGAATTGGTCGGCCCAGCGGAACTCGAAGCGGGCCTTGGACAAGGCGTCGTCCCACGCCTGGGCACCCGGGTGGCCCTTGGCCAGGTCGGCCGCGTGGGCTGCGATTTTGTAGGTGATCACGCCGGTCTTGACGTCGTCGCGGTTGGGCAGGCCCAGGTGCTCCTTGGGCGTGACGTAACACAGCATGGCAGTGCCGTACCAGCCGATCATGGCGGCCCCGATGGCGCTGGTGATGTGGTCGTACCCCGGTGCGATGTCGGTTGTGAGAGGCCCAAGGGTGTAAAAGGGCGCCTCGTGGCACAGCTCCAGCTGCAGATCCATGTTCTCCTTGATCTTGTGCATGGGCACGTGGCCTGGGCCCTCAATCATCACTTGCACATCGTGGTTCCAGGCGATCTGGGTCAACTCGCCCAGCGTGCGTAACTCGGAGAACTGGGCCTCGTCGTTGGCGTCGGCGATGCACCCCGGCCGGAGGCCGTCGCCCAGTGAGAAGGCCACGTCGTAGGCGGCCAGGATCTCGCACATCTCCTCGAAGTTGGTGTAGAGGAAGCTCTCCTGGTGATGCGCCAGGCACCACGCCGCCATGATCGAGCCACCTCGGCTGACGATGCCCGTGATCCGCTTGGCTGTCATGGGGATGTAGCGCAGGCGCACCCCGGCGTGCACCGTGAAGTAGTCGACCCCTTGTTCGGCCTGCTCGATCAGGGTGTCACGGTAGATCTCCCAGGTCAGGTCCGCGGCCTGGCCGTCCACCTTTTCCAGCGCTTGGTAGATGGGCACGGTACCGATGGGGACGGGGGAGTTGCGGATGATCCACTCCCGGGTGGTGTGGATGTCTCGGCCGGTCGAGAGGTCCATGACCGTGTCGGCACCCCAGCGGGTGGCCCAGGTCATCTTGTCGACCTCATCGGCGATCGAGGAGGCGACGGCGGAGTTGCCGATGTTGGCGTTGATCTTGACCAGGAAGTTGCGGCCAATGGCCATGGGCTCGGACTCAGGGTGGTTGATGTTGTTGGGGATGATGGCCCGGCCCCGCATCACCTCGGTGCGGACGAAGTCGGGTTCCAGCCCTTCTCGCAGGGCGACGAACTCCATCTCCGGGGTGATCTCGCCTCGGCGGGCGTAGTGGAGTTGGGTCACGCTCCGGCCTGCTCGGGCCCGGCGGATCGGCTGCGCCTGGCCCGCGAATGCCGGTGCGGTCGTGCCTGCCCGCACCGCGGCGCGTCCGTCGTCTCTTCGTGTGGGGCGTCGGCCCTCGGTCACCTCGGTGTCGAGGCGGGCCTCGATCCACGGGGCTCGCAGCGGCGGGAGGCCGACGGTCGGATCCGAGCCGGGGCCGCTGGTGTCGTACAGGCGGATGGGGTCGTTGGGTAGGGCGCCCGGCGAGTCGTGCAGGTGGACCACGCGGAAGGGCACGAGGACGTCGGGGTGGCCGCCGGGCAGGTAGACCTTGTGGGTCGTCGGCGCCGTGTCAGTAGGAAGCGTCTGGGTCATTGGGTTCTCCCTCCACCGGCATTACCCGGATCAGGTTCGACGGTCGCAGCCAGGTAGGCCGCCTCTCAGCCCGGTATCGCCGAGCTCCCGTGTCGAGCCCAGTCTCGCGCAGCGGCGGGAGGTTGGTGCCCGGCGGTCAGCCGCTACAGTGACCGGTCTGGACCCCGGGCCTCCCGGCGGAACCGGGCGGCGTGGCCGAGTGGTTTAGGCAAGGGCCTGCAAAGCCCTGTACAGCGGTTCGATTCCGCTCGCCGCCTCCATCCCCGAACCTGCTATAACCGCAGGTCAGGGATGGTGTTCCCGGCGACCGAAGCGTTCCGCTAGTGACCGTTGAAGACCTCTGAAACCCCCTGGTTCGCTCCCATTCTGCTCCCACAGCGCTCCCAATGAGGTCCCCGATGGGGTTGCATCGAGAAACGAACCGGCCACTACCGCGCCCGATACCGCGACCCGCTGGGGCGCCAGCGCTCCTAGACTTTCACCCGCAAGGCTGACCCTGAGCGCTACCTCCGGGAGGTCCAAGTCGAGATAGACCGGGGCCGCTGGCTCGACCCCAGCGGCGCCGACATGGCCCTGGCGACGTGGGCCGAGGAGTTCCTCTTCCTGGCCCGTCGACTGTCTCCCCTGACCCAGGAGGCGTACCGCCGCGACATCGGAGCCGGCGAGCGCCTTGTGATCGTGATCGACGAGTACGTTGCCGTGCGCGTCCTGCTCGCCGAATGGCCCGACCGGCTGCCCCCCGATGAGCTGGCGCTGCCCACCAGCGGTCACTGGCGAGCGCCCACCTTGTGGCGCAGCTCGGGTCCTTTTCGAGTAGGTGACTCGGGCATTGGCACGGTAGAGGATGCCCCGGTCCGAGTATCGTGGAGTTGTGGCCATCGAGCTGGACGACCTGCTGCACGAGGCTCTGGCACTTCCTGATGACCAGCGCGCGGCTATCGCAGCTGAGCTGCTGGCCAGCCTGGACCCCCCGGTGTCGGATGACGCGGCGGCTGTGGGACTGCTCTGGAGCGAAGAGCTGGCGCGCCGTGCGAAGCGGGTGATAGCTGGCGATCCAGGCGGCGAAGACTGGGCGAGTCTTCGTCAGAGACTCGCCGCAGAACTCGCGGGGTAACGCTGCGGATCCGGTTCACCAGCGAGGCAACCGCCGAGCTCGAAGATGCGGCGCGCTGGTATGAGGCGCCGTGAGGGACTCGGTCTCGCGTTTCTCGCCGGCGTCGATCAGGCGGTCAGTTCCGCGACCCGATAGCCCAGGGCGGGATCGCCGATCGACATCGAAGACGCCGACGCCGAGGTGCGTCGGGCTCCAGTCGCTCGCTTCCCCTACTATCTCGCGTATCTCGTCGCCGACGACGTCATTCATGTCCTCGCAGTCGCCCATGAACGACGCCGACCTCAGTACTGGACCGGCCGCGGTGACATGTGAGAAGAATCCGGGGACACGGGCGACGATCCGCACGTAACGGAGTCAGGTCTCCTTGAGGGGTACCACAATGACGCGCTGGCGGGATTCAACGCATCGGCGAACTTCGCTGCCGGCGGTTATTCGCCCGTCTACTGGACCGGTACCTACGACATTCAGTGCGCAAACGTGACCGGGCTGCTTCTCGTTACGCCCAAGCCCGGCAACAAAATGGTGCAGCCGCTCGACGAGAGCGCATTTAACGGTGGCCTGGTGCCCGGCCGGTACGACTCGGTGACCGAGCATGACTCATTCGAGGTTTGCCTCGACCAGGTTCAGCCGGAGGTGGTCGACGAGGTCGCGATGACGACCGGGTCGGGGTGTAGGCGGCCGGCGAACAACGTCGAGTTCGCGTACCTGCGGACCAACGTGTCGTATCTGAACCGGATCGGGTGCCATTTCGCGGCGTTGCGCTATGCGATGTCGCGGTGTTTCACGACGATGGTCGCGAGTGCATGCAGGGCGGCCACAGCGGTCAGGAGGAGTAGTCCGGCCGCGACGACGGTGTGGCCGTTTGTGTGTCCGCCGGGGACGGTTGGACGGGGGGTGACGGCGATCCAGGACAGGGCGTCGACATCGAGGAGCCAGCGGCCTATCGAGGGTGCGGCGGCGATCGCGGCTTGTTCGATTACCAGCAGGTAGACGCCGGCGCCGGCCAATGCGGCGGCCGTGCTCCCACCGATGGCGGCCAAGGACATTCCGACCACCGAAGCGGCGGCCGCGAGCAGGGCGCAACGAAGCGCGAGAGCGGTGATCGATAGATACCAGGTGCCGGTTGGGGAGGGCCCGACGCCGTGGGCAAACGCCGTCGGGAGGAGGGCGACGGCAAACACTGCGAGTACTGCCATCGCGGCCACGGCGGTGACAACGGCGCACGCTGCAGCCTGGGCCGCGAGCACACGCTGGCGCCTCGGCTCCCAGATGAGCAGCGTGGTGAACGCGCGGCTGGCGAAATCGGCTCCAAGGACCGAGGCGCCCAGGATGAACCCGGCCAGGGCCAACGGGACGGCGGCACCTCCCAGAGCACCGCGGAGGTCGGTGACCGTGTGGAAGGGGTGCCTCGCGGTGTGGAAGAAGATGACGACACCTACACAGCCCATCACGATGATCGCGCTCACGCCGAGCGCTCGAACGAGGGGGCGCCAAAGGACCCGGTGCACGTCGGCGGTGAACAGGTCGGTCATCGGTCTTGGGCCGCGCCCGACGAGGTCAAGCCGAAGAACACGGCCTCCAACGTCGGTCTTTCGTGACGAAGCTCGCTCACAAAGAGTTGCTCGGCGGCGAGGATCTCCGTGACGTGGGCGGCGTGGCGCGGCGCGCAGCGGACCCGTAGGGCTCCGTCGGTGACCGTCGAGTCGATCCCCGCCGCGGCAAGGGCGTGCTGGGCGGCGCCCAGGTCGGCGACGCCGACGAGGAGCGTGCCCGCACCCGCGGTCGCCAGGACGTCGCCAATGGGGCCCACGGCGACACAGCGGCCCGCGTCGATGACCGCCACGCGGTCGCAGGTCTTCTCGACCTCGTCGAGGAGGTGACTGGAGACGATGACCGTGCGCCCGTCTCGCGCCAGGGAGATCAGCAGGTGTCGGATCTCGGCGATGCCCGCGGGGTCGAGTCCGTTCGCCGGTTCGTCGAGGATCACGACTTCGGGATCGCGGAGCAGGGCGGTGGCGATCCCTAACCGTTGCCGCATCCCGAGCGAATAGGTGGCGACGGGATCATCGGCCCGATCCTCGAGCCCGGCCTCTCGGAGGGCTCGCTCGACGGCGCTCTCGCCGATACGGTCGAGCCGCGCGAGCAGCGCCAGATTGCGGCGTCCCGAAAGAGTTGGGGCGAGCCCGGGGGTCTCGATGAGCGCACCGACACGGTTGATCACCCGATGAAGGTCGGGTCCGCTGTCAGCTCCCAGGATGCGGCACGTCCCCGAGGTAGGACTTATGAGGCCCATAAGGCAACGCAACGCTGTGGTCTTGCCCGCTCCGTTCTGACCGAGCAGACCGAACACTCCACCCTCGGGCACGGCGAGATCGAGGTGGTCGAGGGCGAGGCGGCGCCGGTCACCGCTCCCGTACGCTTTGCTGACCCCGATCATCTCGACGACCGCTGCCACCACGGGGGGACCGACGACCAGCGTGGGGCGACGGACCGCCGGTGCCGTAGGCGCCACCACGCGGTCGGCGTCATCGGGCCGGGTGTGGGAGCGGCGCTTCGTGGATGGGCGGATGACGAACCACCACACCAGGCCCAACACCGCCAGCGGCAGGACCAGGATCACCGGCGCGACCGCCCGATGCCACCAAGGGGAACAGGGCGGCAGTGTGCCATCGTTCGCGGTGCGGTCATGAGACGCTCCCCAGCCCAAAACCGACGCGTCGGCGCGGCGCGGGCAG
>Ga0302326_10006690_pt1 | contig 25791 bp, 21 predicted proteins | sample Palsa_T0_3_FD_202264 | JGI IMG/M metagenome (GOLD analysis project Ga0302326, IMG submission 202264) | Peat permafrost microbial communities from Stordalen Mire near Abisko, Sweden - Palsa_T0_3 | ecosystem: Environmental > Terrestrial > Soil > Palsa > Peat permafrost | place: Sweden: Abisko... | reverse complement strand
CGGTATGAACGGTATGGCTGGCGAGTTCGGCCACGTCACCGTCGAGCCCGAAGGCCATCCCTGTGGCTGCGGCAGCCACGGATGCGCCGAGCGCTACGCTTCCGCCAGCGCTGTCATGCGCATGGCCCAAGAAGCCATCGCCAGCGGCGGTGCGCCCTCGCTGGCTCAGGCCGCATCATCGGACGCTGAGTTCAGCGCGCACTCGATCTACAACCTCGCAATCCAGGGCGACGAACCCGCGCAGCGCATCTTCCATACCTTCGGCCGCTACCTCGGCATCATGCTCGCCGGCGCGGTCAACGTGTTGAATCTCGATATGTATGTCATCGGCGGCGGCGTTTCGAGTGCCTGGAATGCCTTCGCTCCCACTATGTTGAAAGAACTGCGCGAGCGTTCGATAGTCTACGCCGCAACTGCCCAGGATGATGCTGTGTCGGGGGCAGAGATAGAGACTATTTGGGGACAGCCGTCCTCGGCTGTCCAAGCCGAGCGCAGCTCGGCAGCCGTCGATTGCGGCAACGAACGAAAAACGATCATTACCCGCGCCTCACTTGGAAGCGATGCTGGGCTCTACGGAGCGGCGCGCGCGGCCGTGATGGCGGTGTAGAAGCACCGTTAAACAGGGAGTTGAAGGTGCAGGCATGATCGCAGTTCAACGGAAAGCCAGCGGCGACGAAGCGGTTCATGCTTGCTGCTCATCATGCCACGGAAGGCTTCGTCTCCGCTCTCGGTTTGTTGCAAGCAGTGCGCAATCGGTCGACCTCCTGCAACGTCAGTGAACGGAACTTTCCCGGCGGAACATCAAGTATCAGCGGTCCGTAGCGGACGCGCTTGATCTTCTCCACGTGGTGCCCGACCTTCTCAAACATGCGGCGGATCTCCCGGTTGCGCCCTTCAATCAACGTAACCTCATACCACGGATTGGTAGCTTCCTTAATCAACCGAATACCCGCCGGCGCCGTCCGCACCCGCCGCCCATCTTCGGTCGCAATCGAAACTCCGCCGCGCAATTTCTCCAGCGCCTCGTTGCTCGGTACTCCCGCGACCTTGACCACGTAAGTTTTCGACACCTGCGATGCCGCTTTCATCAACTTGTTCGCCAAAGCCCCATCATTGGTCAGCAGCAGTAGCCCCTCGCTCGCGTAGTCGAGCCTTCCCACCGGATAAACGCGCTTCTTCACGCCGCGGATTAATTGCATCACTGTAGGCCGCTTTTCCGGATCGCTTACGGTGGTGACGTAGCCTTTCGGTTTATTCAGCAGGAGGTAGACGTGGTGCTGTGCGCCTTGCAGCAGTTTTCCATCGACGCGGATGTGATCGACCTCGGCATCGGCTTTGGTTCCCAGTTCCGTGACGACAGTTCCATTCACCTTCACATGCCCAGCGCTGATCAGTTCTTCGGCTTTGCGTCGGGAAGCAATCCCAGCGCCGGCAATAATCTTTTGCAGGCGTTCATCAGGCATGTTTAGGAGCTATTCCTTCTGAGCCGCGGACTCCGAACTTTCCTCAGCCGCTGCAGAATCGATCTCTTGCGCCTGCGCCGCTTCTTCGGCGGGTATCAACTCTCCTTGGAACGATTCCGCCACCAGCTTTTCGAACTCTTCCATGCTGGGCAGCTCGTTCACATCCTTCAAGCCGAAGCGCATCAGGAACTCTTTGGTCGTCTTGTAGAGAATCGGCCGCCCGATCACCTGCTTGCGGCCAGCGGTAGTGATGAGCTTGCGGTCGAGCAGGGTCGCAATCACCCCGCCCGAATCTACACCACGAATCTCACTGATCTCCGGCACCGTGGCGGGCTGCTTATAGGCAATCACAGCCAGGGTCTCCAATGCCGGCAGCGACAGCCGGATTGGTGGCTTCAAACTCTTCGCGAAGCTACGCACCATCTCATGCTGTTCCGGCTTGGTCGACATGCGGTAGCCGCCCGCCACCTGCCGAATCTCAATGCCGTGGTTAGGACCGCCATATTCGCCGACCAATTCCTCCAGGCAGAGGCGCACGCGCGATTTCACCTCAGCTTGGTCCGCTGCCCCGTCTGCAATCGCCGACTCCTTGACGAGCTGGACCATCTGCTCGAGCGTGACTGGGGTCTCCGCCGCGTAAATGATCGCTTCGAGTTCAGCTTTCAAACTCATGAGAAAGCAGCCAGTACCCAGTTGCCCGTAAGATCAAAACCAAATTGGCAGACGCGGACACCCGATCATCAACGAACCCAGCAGTTGCCTCTGCCGCCACTTGTCAAACCAAAGCAGATTTACAGGCGACCGGGTACCGGCTACTGCCAACCGTTTTCACTTCCAATCGTCCCGTACCGCGGCTTGCTCGTTCATGATCGCGTCGAACCCCGTGTGCTTCCGCACCGCGATCTCGCCGAACATCTGGTCCTGCCGAACCTGGATCGCCTGCAGCCGCACCATCTCAAGCAGCGCCAGAAACATGCACACCAGTGCCTGCCGCGACGGCACACGCATCAGAAGCTGCTTCAACCGGATCGGTCGCGATTCCAGCGCCAGCCGCCGCCTCAGATAATCAATCATCTGCCCCACCGTGACCGTTTCTTCATCCACGTTAATCACCGGTCGCGTCCGCACCCGCTCCAGAATCTGCTGAAAGGTCTTCACCAGATCGATCACGTCGGCTGCAATCTCCGGCTCAGTGCCTTCGGCGTCCATGAATTCTTTCAGCGACGGATTCGTCAATACTGCATCTTCGATCTGCTGCTTCTGCAACAGCATCTGCGCCGCCGACTTAAACTTCTCGTGCTCGAGCAGCCGGTTCACCAGCTCCGTTCGCGGATCTTCCAGCTCCTCCGCCTTCGCCGACGGGTCGCGCGGCAGCAGCATCTTCGACTTGATGTGAATCAGCACCGCGGCCATATAAATAAAGTCAGCCGCGACGTTCACGTCCAGCTCGCGAATCTTCTCCACATACGCCAGATACTGTGCCGTGATCCGCGCAATGGGAATGTCGTAAATGTCGATATCCTGCTTGCGAATCAGATCGAGCAGCAAGTCCAGCGGCCCTTCGTACACATCGCTCACCGAAACCGCAAAGGGCGAATCACTTTCTTCTTTCTTGTTTTCAATGGAGGATTGCGGCTCTGATTTCTTGATCGTTGCGCCGCCAGGAACTCGATTGGGAAGAAGCGACGGATCAAGAGGCTGTGGGGCGCCATCTCCGGACGTAACAATTCTGTCTTCCATCCTACTTTCCACCCTCCCCCACCGGCGGCTCGTAAGCGAGCGACATTCCCATGGCGTCGCGCACGCCGTCCATGGTCGCGGCGGCAACCTTACGTGCGCGTTCACTGCCTGCCTCAAGAATATCCCAAGCCAGCCGCGGATTCTCCTCGAATTTCTTGCGCCGCTCCTGCATCGGACTCAACAGTTGCACCAGCGCATCGGCCGCCCAGCTCTTGCACTCGATGCACCCAATGCCCGCCGAGCGGCAGCCAACGTACACTTTGTCCATCGTAGCGCGATCGCTGAAAATCTTGTGCAGATCGCCCACCGGGCACACATCCGGATTCCCAGGGTCGGAGCGCCGCACCCGCGCCGGGTCGGTCACCATTGTCTTCAGCTTCTGCCGCACCACCGGCTCGGGATCGGTCAGCAGGATCGCGTTGCCATACGACTTCGACATTTTGCGGCCATCCGTCCCCGGCAGCTTCGGTGATTTCGTCAGCAGGGCCTGCGGCTCAGGAAAGACATCTCCACGCTTTCCGTAAAAGCCGTTGAAGCGCCGCACGATTTCCCTCGTAAGCTCCACATGCGCGACTTGGTCCTCGCCCACCGGAACCACGTCTGCTTTGTACATCAAAATGTCCGCCGATTGCAGAACGGGATAGCCCAGAAACCCATACGTTCCCAGGTCCTTGTCCTTGATGTTCTCCCTCTGCTCTTTGTAAGTCGGAACCCGCTCCAGCCAGCCCAGGGGCGTGATCATTGAAAGTAGAAGATGCAGTTCGGCGTGCGCCGGCACATGCGACTGAATAAAGAGTACTGATTTCTCCGGATCGAGCCCCACCGCCAGCCAGTCGAGCGCAACTTCCAGCGAATTCTGTTTTATTCGCGAAGTGTCAGCATAGTCCGTCGTGAGCGCGTGCCAGTCGACCACGCAGAAGAAGCATTCATATTCATCTTGCATGCGCACCCAATTGTCGATCGCGCCCACTAAATGGCCGAGGTGCAGTTTTCCGGTCGGGCGCATGCCGCTGAGCACGCGCTTACGCAAATTGGTCGCAGGTATCATCAGTTTTCAACGAATCGCGACAAGGGACAAAAATGAAGCTTGCAACGTCATGCGAGGGTATTGTCGATACTACCATGCTCGCGTGGGGACGACCGACCTCGGCCGTCCGTCGAGCTGCGCTCGACGGCGCGTGTCCGAGATTTGCGCACAGTTCGCGCAGAGCGGAGCATATTCCTGTGCGGTCTCCTATGCTTTATAATTCGCCCTCCATCCGCCCGCCGGATCGAACTCGTCCGCATGTCCCATCTCGCCCGCAAACTCCGCCTCACCGATTATTTCACGCTCGCTTGGGGCACGATGGTCGGCGTCGGCTGGTTGGTAGTCATGGACGACTGGCTCACGCGCGGCGGCGCTCTAGGCGCCCTGCTCGGCTTCGCCATTGGCGGCGCGCTGCTGTTCCCGATCGGCTGGGTCTACGGTCGGCTCGTAGCCGCCATGCCCGACGCCGCCGGCGAAATCGCCTACACCGCCGCAGCTTTTTCCCGTCCCGTCAGCTTCTCCACCGGATGGATGATGATGCTCGCCTACTTCATCGTCTGCCCGTGGGAAGCCGTCGCCGTTGGCCGTATCGCAGGCTACATCGTCCCCTCGCTCGATTCGCTCGAAATCTATCGCATCGCTGGACGTCCGGTCTATCTTCCGCACCTCCTCATCGGTCTCGGCCTCACCGCTTTGCTCACCACGCTGAACTATCGCGGCGTCCGCCTCAGCGCCACCTTTCAGAACTGGACCGCCTTCGGCACCCTCGCCCTGTTCATCATCTTCGTCACTCTCGGCGCAAGCAAAGGGTCGCCGCACAACTTTCCGCCGCTCTTCACCCACGCTCCGCTGGTTTCGTTTCTGCTCGTGCTTCAAATCGTCCCATATTTCATGACCGGATTCGAATCCGTAAGCAAAGCCGCGGAAGAATCCACTCCCGAGTTTCGTGGCCGCGCATATCTCAAAGCCATCTGGATGGCAATCCTTGTCGGCATTCTCTTCTACACCACCATCGTTGCCGCAGTGGCGTTCGTCGCTCCGTGGCAAGAATTGACCGGACAGAAATTCATGACGGCCATCGCCTTCCAGCAAGCGGTCGGTTCGCGCTGGATCGTCAACATTATCCTCGCGGCCGCTCTGCTCTCGTTATTCAAATGCTTCAATGGAAATTTCGTCGCCGCCAGCCGCATGGTATTTGCCCTGGGACGCCGCGGTATGATCGACGCGCGCGCCGGCCGCATTCATCCCCAACATCAAACGCCGTCAACCGCAGTTCTCTGCGTTGGTCTAACCACCGCGGTGTGTATGCTGCTTGGAGACGCGATTCTGGTTCCGATTACCGAGGTCGGTTCGGTTGCTTGCGCGATAGGATGGGCCGCAACCTGTGCCGCCTACATTAGTATGGGTCGCTCCGGAACGCTGCCGGGCCGGTCGAAGCTGTCGGCAATCGAATGGCTGGTTGCAGGTTGCGGCCTGCTTGTAGCCATCGCGATGTTGCTGATGAAAGTCGTTCCCGCAATCCCTGGCCATTTCACTATGTACGAGTGGCTGGCACTCGGAATTTGGATTGTCCTGGGCGCGCTTGCAAGACGTCGTGCCGCAGCGCATTAGGAAATGTGCCATCAGTAAGGTTGTGCGCTCGAGGGTGGCGCAGCGTTTCAGCTCTGCAATAAGATTCTTTGTGGATCACCGCTCTTTACCACGTAACGAAAAAAAGGAAATCAATGGAGCTTCACAAACTGAAGTTGCTGCTCACGATCGCTTTGCTCATGATTGCCACTTACTCATCGTCGGCCCAAACGCCGTCCGCGTTCGATCTCGTCATCACCAACGGCCACATCATCGATGGCACCGGTTCCCCCTGGTATTCCGGCGACATTGGCATCCGCGATGGAAGAGTCGCCGGGATCGGCAACTTAGCTGCCATGCCCCGCAAGCGGACCATCGATGCCGGCGGCAAACTCGTCGCGCCGGGTTTCATCGATATGCTGGGACAATCCGAGCTCTCCATCCTCGTCGAGCCGCGCCTGCCCTCGAAAATCTACCAGGGCATCACGACCGAGATCACCGGCGAAGGCGGCTCCATCGCGCCGCTCAACGACGCCATTATTCAAAGCGATCGCGAGGGATACGATCATTACAAAATCAGTCCCGACTGGCGAACCTTCCGCCAGTATTTCGCGCGTCTCGAAAAGCAGGGCATAGGCATTAACCTGGCCAGCTATGTCGGAGCCACGCAGGTCCGCCGCATGGTGCTCGGCGACGCCAACGTGCAACCCTCGCCCGAGCAACTTGAGCAAATGAAGACGCTCGTGCGCGACGCTATGAAAGACGGCGCGGTCGGCGTTTCCACCGCGCTCGAATACGCTCCCGCACCCTACGCAAAAACCGAGGAACTGATCGCTCTCGCCGCCGAAGGCGGAAAATTCGGCGGCATCTACTCCACCCACATGCGCAACGAAAGCGACTCCGTGCTCGAAGCCATCGACGAAGCCCTGCGCATCGGCCGCGAAGCCCACGTCCCAGTTGAAATCTGGCACCTGAAAGTCGCCGGTAAAGATAACTGGGGACGCATGCCCGAAGTCGTCGCCAAAATCAACGCCGCTCGGGCCGCCGGCGCCGATGTTACTGCCGACACTTACGCCTACACAGCGTGGTTCAACTCCTTTTCAGCCTTCATTCCGGCGTGGGCGCATGATGGCGGTGACGCAAGAATGGTCGAGCGTCTGACAGATCCAGCCACGCGCGAGCGCATTCGCAAAGACATGCTCACACCCTCGAAAGACTGGGACAACGAATGGCAGGAAATCCCCGGCCCAGACGCCGTCATGATCTGCGTGGTGCAGAATCCCAAGTTGCTGCCGCTTCAGGGCAAACGCCTCGCCGAAGTCGCGAAGCTCTGGAACAAAGATCCCATCGACGCCCTCTTCGATCTTCTCATCGAAGATCCCAGCACAGAGGTCGCCGTCTTCGGCATGTCGCAACCCGACGTCACCCTCGCGCTGCAGCAGCCCTGGGTCGCCATCGACAACGATTCTTCGGGAACCTCGCCGGAAGGTATTCTCGGCCAGGAGCATCCTCATCCTCGAGCCTATGGAACGTTTCCTCGCATCCTGCGCAAGTATGTCCGCGAAGAAAAGGCATTAACCCTCGAAGACGCCATCCGCAAATTCTCAGCGTTGCCGGCCCAGCGCATGCGCCTCACCGATCGTGGCGTCCTCAAAGCCGGCATGTGGGCGGATGTCGTTATCTTCGATCCCGCAACCGTGCACGATCTCGCTACATTCGATGATCCAAATCAGCTCTCTGAAGGAATGGATTACGTGCTGGTAAACGGCGTCCCCGTAATCGAACAGGGGAAAATGACGGGAGCACTGCCAGGGAAAGTTCTGCGGGGTTCAGGTTATATCCCGTAGCAGTACCTACGGCTTCAATCTCGCCTGGGTCTCAGCCGCCGGAGTCAACTCAACGCGCGGCTCCCGCAGCGTGCCCGTGATGCTATACACCATCGCGCCTGCGCCCGTCGGTTTCATATCCGCGACTTTCACCAACTTGAGGTCGAGCACCTGCCCTAACGATGCCGTGCCGCTGACCTCATACGCTTCCGCGGCAGAAATCAGCTGGCTCTTCGCGATTTCGATCTCGCCCCCGCGCAAGCTCGCGCGCCCTTGCCAGCGCCCTACCCGCAAGGGTTTCTCATCGTTCGGCAGCGAGATACGCGGCAACGCTCCGTCACGCACACCGAACTGCAATTCGCCCTCGGCCGAGTCCCAGAACGCATCTGCGTCCGCACCTGACGCTGAGACTTGATAAGTCCCGTCCGCGGTTCCCGAAATCCACGGATCGCGCATCGCCTCGGCGATCTGCTGCAATGAAATCCCCACCACAGTTCCGCTCCCCGTATACACCGCCGGTGCGGCTGTAAAATCCGCCTGCCAGGCGCCGTGATGCTCTCCTCCTAGCAAATCAGCGCGCAGCTCCGAGATTTTCAACTTCCCCCGTTCTAGTTCCACCGAAGCTGAAACCCGATCCGCAACTATGCTGCGAATCCGCACGCGTCCGGCGCTGACCTTACCCGATGCCCGCAAGCTTTCCAAAAAAGTTGGGGCCGCGGGCCCAGAAGGGGTCAACACCTGATACCACCTGCGCCGGCTCGGTTGAGAACTCAGCCCTTTATAAAGATCGCTCAGCGTGGTTTCTTCGGTATTCAGGTTGAAGTGCACCAGGCACGTTCCCGGCGTCCCACAACCGCGTGGTAAATCGACAGATCCAGTCCAATGCGCGTTGGCAACCAGCGCATTCAACTTTTCTACGCGCGCTTCCTCGGGAAGCAGTTGAAGTTCCGCCGATGAGATTTCAACCGGTGCGTTCACTCCCCGGACCTCTGCGCGCACATTGCGTAGTTGCACCGTTCCCGTCACCTGCGGCAAGTAAAATCCGGAATTTCTTGCAGTAGTGTTCCCCGCCCACGATCCGGCAATCTGCAATTCCATCTGAGCCGAGCCTTCCACATTGGCTTTCATTGCGGGCAGCCCGATGAGGCCAGCCAGTCGCAAGATGTGCGCTACCTCTCCATCGCCGCGGATCGCCAGGCCATAGCCTGACCGTCCCACCCAGCCTCGCGCCTGCGCTGGCGCCGGACGGCCCAGCGCGACCGCGAAGGGACCGAATTCGACGTACAGTTCGCCCGGAGACGGCAAGGCTTCCGCAACTAAACGAGCAACTGATCTACCCTTCGATCGATCCCGAGCGTCCACATGACCTGAGCTCAATGAAAACGGTATATTCCCCGGAGCGAATTCCGCTTGTGCGTTCGCCGACTGCAAACGAAGATCGCTAATCTCGCCATGACCCGAGAACTCCGTTCCTGCCGGCGACGCTCCCTCTTCGTTCGCCACGAAATTGCCTTGCACGCCTCCTGCGGATACAAGATCTGCAGGCAGATCCTTCTTGGCGCATCTTGCCAGTTGCGCCACTGCATTCGCCGGAACGTTTTCGATGTCCAATGCCAGATCCACTCTATGCACTCCGGGCAGCCCCGCATCGCCGTGCAGTGTGATCATGCCGTTGCCCACAGGCGCGTTGCAGAAGATCTCGTGCATTATTCCTTCCGCCGAGCTGTACCGTCCCTCGCAATGCGCCGCCAATCCCATTCCTTCCGCACTCGAAATGTCGTAGCGGTGAAAGTCCTGAATCGACGTATCGGCGGTTACTCGCATCGCAGCGGGGATGCCGCTCAGCGTCGCCTCCAACCGGAGATCTCCGCGCCAGCCTTTGTCGGTTCCCAATACCAGCTTGGTGAGTTGCCCCAATTGCGCGTGATTCCACTCCAGGCTGAATTGCAGCGGTGTTTCACGCAGGCTCCCAGCCCGCTGCCAGCTTCCGCTGATCCGCAGCAGACCCGTATCGCTCAGACTCATGTCTGTGCGCAGCGGCTCTGCCTTCAGCCGCACTCCCCAGGTGTTCTCCGAGTCCTGCCATAGCGCAAAATCCGCATTGAGCAGCGCATACGGCTCTTTCTCCTGCCCGGCTTTGAAATTAATGCGCCCCGAACTCGCCTCAATGTAAGGAAACCCGGGCCGCGATTCCGATTTCGATTTCGCTGTCGGTGCCAGCGGCATCCTCGCGGCCCGCTCCAGCAGCGCCTCCCAGTTCCAGCGCCCATCTTGCCGGTGCACCAGATTCAAACTCGGCTCCGTCAACTCCAGACGCGCAATATCCAGCCGCCCTCGCAGCAGCGAGGTCAGCCGCACCACCGCCGTAACCTGCGGCGCGCGCAGCATAGGCTCCGCGCCGAACGCCGGATCTTCATAGATCACCAGATTTTCCAGATCGAAGCCAGGCTGGGGCAGGAACCGCAAACGAACCGAGCCAATCTCGGCCGGACGTGCCACAGCCCGGCTGATGGAATTCGTAATGCGTGCCTTCAGTTGCGAAGCTCCCGGACGCAGAAGGAAGAGAACCAGCAGTACCAGTACTGCAGCCGTCACAACCCGGCGCTTAGAAGAGAAAAGCTTCACCGTACCACTTTCAGCGTTCGCCCCCACCGCGTTTCATCGAAGAAGTGCAGCACCTTATGCGCCGTGAATCCCAGGCGATCCGCGATCGAGGTTTTCAAGTATTCGTCGCCCGGCTCCTCAAACGACCAGTAGATAAACATGGGACGCCCGATGATATTCTCCTGGGGAATAAATCCCCAGTAGCGGCTGTCCAGGCTTACGCCGCGGTGGTCGCCCATGGCAAAGTAGTGTCCCGGCGGCACCACCAGATCGTCCCCCTGAATGTAGGACGGCAATTCGGCCTGCCAGTCCGGAGAGATGTTCGGGTCCGATGGAGGCACAGCAGGGAAGTTGTTGCGGTAGGAATCCGACGGATCGTCACGGTCGTGCAACACATACGGCTCGTCCAACTTCTCGCCATTGCGATAAACCTCGCCATTGCGCAAGTGAATGCGATCGCCCGGTATACCGATGATCCTTTTCACCACATAGGTGCCCGCGTAAGCCGGATCCGGATGCAGAAACACTACGACATCTTGTCGCCGCACCTGCCGGTAAGGAAGCAGCGGCCCCGCCCACGATGTCCTGGGTGCGAACGCGATGCGGTTCACAAACACGTGATCGCCGATCAGCAGCGTGTTCTCCATCGAACTCGAGGGAATTTCGAATGCCTGTACGATAAAGGTGATGATGAACAATCCCGTCACCAGTACCGCCGCCAGGGATGCCAGAAACTCTACCGGAGTCTCTCGCGGCTTTTCCCCGACCTCTTCGTTCTTCGCCTTGCCGTCTTTCTTGGCCACTATCGTCAATCCGTCCCGTCTTGTGAAAGAGCGGCGCTTAAGCGCCGCGTAAGAGCTCCAGGATCAGTTCGGGCCTCACTCCCCGCCGATCGCAGTTTCATGCTGAAACCACCGCTTGCCCGACCCAGTTCAATTCACCAACCGCAGCGTCCGGTTCCAGCGCGTGATCTGAAAAATGTGCGTCACCGCGTACGCAAAGTGATACAGTCTATCACCCAGGGAAGCCGGCTCGGTCACATCTCCCTCCGCGCCGCGCACCGACCAGTAGATCAACAGAGGACGTCCAATAATATTGCCCTGCGGCACGAATCCCCAATAGCGGCTATCGTAGCTGTCGTCCCGGTTGTCCCCCATCACAAAGTAATGTCCCTCGGGAACAATGAGCTGTCCGTCCTCCACCAATTTGCGCATCTGCAGCCACCACTCCGGAGTCTCGCCCGGAGCCACATCCAATCGCGGAAAACTATCCCGGAACAAGTCGTTGGCCGGGCGGCTGAAGTGCGCGTAGGGCTCCTTCAAAGGTGTACCGTTAACGAATACCTGCTTATTGATCAGCCTTACGCGATCTCCCGGAACGCCGATCACGCGTTTCACGAAGTGCTGCGCCGGGTTCACCGGATAGTGAAACACTACGATATCCCTGCGCTGCACCTGGCGGTAGGGCATCACGGAATTTCCCACGGTGCCTCCGCCGTAGGTGAGCTTGTTCACCAGCAGGTAGTCGCCCACCAGCAGCGTGTTCTCCATTGAGGGAGAAGGGATCTGGAACGCCTGCACGATGAACGTGATCACGAAGACCGCAATCACAACCGTTCCCAGCAGCGACTGCAGCGAGCCGACTACGCCCGTTCCAGCCGACCAGGCCGTTCCTCGAGCCTCCGAAGATCGAGCACCTGGCAAGCGCTCGCTCCCGACAGGCTCGCCGGAATCTCGCCCAACGGGAGAATGGTTGCCCTCCGAGACTTCGCCCTGAGTCAGTTCTACCGGCGTAGCCTCAACCTGAGTCTGCTCAGAGCGGCCCTGCTCAACCTGAAAATGGTCTTCTGAAAAATTCATTGACTCCACTTCGTCACGTCGCCCGGCCGACCACTACTTCTATTTATCCGCAATCCGTGCTCCCCGTGCCAGCTTGGCTCCCTTCACTTGCGGCCGCGAAGCCAGATACGCCAGCAGTTGCCGCGCCGCATCCTGTTCCGCCGTCTTCTTCGTGGAACCTTGCGCGCGTCCCACAAATTCCTCGCAGCTTTCTCCGTTCTTCCCGTTCAAACGGACTTCCACCGTAAACGTTTTGCTATGTTCCGGACCCGCTTCCTGCACCAACACATACGATGGCTGCGCCATTCCCAGTCCCTGCAAAGTTTCCTGCAAGGCGGACTTGAAATCGGTCATAGGCAGCGTGCCGCCTTCACGTTGCATCCGCTCCAGTTCCGGCGCCACAATTTCCCGCAGGATGAAGTCGCGGGCTCGCGCCATACCGCCATCCAGGTAGATCGCGGCCAGAATGGCTTCCAGAGCGTCCACCAGCAGCGCCGTTTTCCCGCGACCGCCGCTCTTCTCTTCGCCCCGTCCCAGGCGTAAATAGTGTCCCAGCTCCAGCCGCTGCGCTACTCGAATTAGATGCCGTTCGCTTACCAGGTGTGCGCGCAGCTTTGAAAGTTCGCCCTCGCGAAACTGCGGAAACCGCTGGAACAGTTCCTCACTCGTAACCAGCGCCAGAATTGCATCACCCAGAAATTCCAACTGCTCGTTGTCACTGACCCTGTACTTGCTCTCTCCCGCTTGCTGCGATTCCTGCTCCCGCGCCTGCGAACTGTGAGTCAGTGCTTGCTCAATCACCGCTCGGCGCTGGAACTGGTAACCCAATGCCGTTTCCAGCGCGGTGATTTCCCGTTCTTTCATGATAAAACTGCTCCAGCCGCGGCTAAATGTCGATGAATCGACAGCGGTTTTAGCCGCTGAGGCAATGAGGAGCGATCATCCCGTTCGCGAGGAAGCTCGCGGACATGAAACCTCTCGCCGATGTTTCCTCGGCTAGTTCTTCGCCGGTGGAGCACCGCCGCCGGTCAACTGCGTCAGGCGGTCTCTTTCTTTTCGCGCCTGGTCTCCTTCGTTCGTGCCTTCTTTCGTCAAGTCCACTGCTTGGTTGGCGTACTTCAGAGCCTCGGGGTATTTGCTCTGCATATCCAATGCCACCGAAAGCCGGATCACGGCGACCGGGTCCACCTGCTGCGGATAGGCGTCGATCGACTTCCGCAAATTCGCCTCCGAATCCGCCCACGCTTTGACGTTGTAATCGAGCGTTCCCAGAATCTCATACGCCTCCGAGCGCAGGAAGCCCTTGAGCGCGCTCAGTTGCTCAGGAGGATAACCCGAACTCGGAATGTCCGTCTCCACCGTAACCAGTGCGCGCTGGGCGTCTTTTCGGGCCTCGGCCAGGCGCTGGTCGCGGTCCAAGTCAGTATCATGCGTCTGCTCGGTCAGCACCTGCGAAGCAGCCAGCAACGCCTCCGGATCGTCGGGATCGTAGGCCAACACTTTCTGCGAGATTTCCGCCATCTTGTCCAAATTGTTGGCCTGCTGGTAGCGGTTCAATACCGCCTTGTACACTACTACCCGCAACTCGCTGTCCGGATACTTGGTGGCGAAGTCGGCCGCCGCCTTCTCGATCGCGGCTGGATCTTTTAACGCCACCGCCGCGTTATACGCGGCAAACTCCTCTTGCGTCTTGGCCTGCGGCGGACGCTTTCCCGCCGGTGCCGCCGCTGCTGCCTGCCCGGCCGGGGCGTTCTGCGCCGCCGGCTTGGCGCTGTTCTGACCGAAACTCCAGCTCGACATTCCCAGCACCGCGATAACAATCGCCGCTCGCTTCATGCATTCTCCTTGCAAGGCTTGTTTGGGTAATTTAGCCATTGCCCAATTGGACAGCCAACCGTAACGATTTCGCTTTCAATTACCCGATGACTCAATTACCAAATCACTCAATGTTCTACTGCGGCTGCGGTTTCGCCGGAGGTTCATACGCTTGCGCCAGTCCGCGCTCCGCCGCCTGCTTAACTTCCGGCAAGCTTCCGCCCGCGGTCAACGCCGCCCTGTACTGCGCCAGCGCGGCCTCACGGTCTTCCTTCATATCCAGAATTCTTCCCAGGTAGACATGCGACCACGCAATCACCTTGGGATCCTGCGACGTCGCAATCGCCTTCTGGAAATTCTCCTGCGCCCCGTCGCGATTCCTATCCGCCACGGCCACTTCCGCCAGGATGAATAGCGCCCGGCCCTGATCGCCGATCTTTTTATCCAAGGCCTGCTGCGCCAACTCCTGCGCGCCCTTGGGATCGCCTGCCGCCAGCCGCTTTTCCGCCGTCACCAGCATCCGCCGCTCCTCCGGACGCGACATCCGCAACAGCTCCGGCGCCGTCGAACTGGCAAATTGAACCGCCGCCGCCGCTTTTTCCTCGCCGCGTAGATCCACATTCTCCAGAAAATCGCCGTACGCCCCGCGTATCCCCATCGGATCTTTTTCGAACGTCACCATGGTGTTGTAGAAGTATCGCGTCAGAACGTAGCCCTGCTTCACCGCATCATCCACGGCTTGCACCCGCATCGCTTCCTCCGCCGGCTGCTTGCCTCCCGTGGTGCGGATTTCGATCGCCCGTATCAGGCACTCAGTCACCAGCAGCGAGATATCATCCTTGAAGCTCTGTTCCAGCGGCGCGCGCTTCACCGATTGCAGCAGCGGCTCCAGCCGTTTGATCGATGTAAAGTGCTTCGCCGCCAGCGGATCCAGTTCGTAATGTAAAAATGTATGCCGGATCTGGTCCATCTTCAGCGCCGATCTCGGTGTCATTCCCATCGGTGTGTTCGGGGCAGGAAACACGACGATGTAGTACTCCGACCCATAGTTCCGCGCATCGGTCTCGTTCGGCGAACCCATGAAGTCCAGATAAATCGTGAATCGCCGTCCCAGATACTGGGACGATGGCTGCTTCAGGTAGATCTCCGTATCGAACACCATCTTGGCCAGCGGTTCGTGATACCGGTTCATCGCTGCCGCATAATCCCTGCGGTGGTGCTCCCATATAGAGTGCAGGTGAGCTTTCTCGTAAAAGCGTTCCAGCAATTGTCCGAAATCGGTGATCATTCCTGCATCCGGAGGCAGGTCGTCTTCCTTCCCGCGGGGAGCGAAATGCGGTGGACCATCCATATACAACGCCAGCGAAATATATTGCGACAAGTTGCGATTCGCATCCCTCGAAGCCACGTGCGTCTCATAGAAGTCGCACAGCGCGGTCCGCGCCGCCTCAGCCTCTTCAGACTCCGCCAGGTTTCTCTGGACCTCAACCCGCACATTGCTCCGCGTCACATCCGAGATAGTCAAATCCTGATCGTAGCCGCAGGCATTTAGTGCCGTCAGCACTGAAAAAATCGTCTCGCTGCTATCCAGCGTGATAGGCGTCTGGTTCTGCGGAATCTGCTGAGTCTCTTTCCGCGGCGGTTGCGACGACGACTCGCCCTGCGAAGACTGCTTCTCGTCAGGATTCTGCGGAGCCTTCGGCGCCGGAGTCTGCGAAGACGAATCGTCTCGGGAAGACGATTCGCCCTGCGGAGTCTGACTCTGCGAAGCCCCACTCTGCGAAGCTTCTCCCCGTGAAGTCTGTCCCTGCGGCGCTTGTGCCGGCGAAGCCTGTCCCTGCGGACTCGGGTTCTCCGGAGGCTGACTCTGCGCCGGCTGCTCCTGCCCCGCGCATATCCCCGTCAGCAGCCCAAACACGGCCGCCAACCACGTACCTCGCAACCGTAGCCTCAGGAAACCCTCCCGGGAATGAGCAGTGAACCGAGCAGCGAACACCCTCAAGTGTAAGGACTTCCGCCCGGAGGGTCAAACCGAAGGGGATAGGAGGCAGCGCGTTGCAATGTTGCACCTCTCTACGCATCGTGCGGAGGGATGGGTCAAAAACCGCCCACCCCGGGACCGGGATCGACGGAGGTATTCGCTCACACGGAATTCTCAATGAGCGTAATCGCCTTACTTCGACAGTTAGGCGGACGCGTGTCATCATGAAGTCAAGAGCATGAGAGCTTCTGTAACTCATTCCCGTATCGGGAACCTTCCCGCTTTAATTTCAAACTCTGTGCAATTGTGATCACTCCCAAGTTGTGCCTCGATTGTAAGTTGATTCTCATGGGTTGTACGTTAATGGAACTCACGCGGCCCTCCCCCAGTTGTCCGCTGTTTTCCTCTGATGGCGCAGTTTAGGGAGATGCTGCGCCGTCTCTATAGGAGAGCGCATGATAATCGAAGTGCCACCTTACGAGTCTGATCAGCATCCCGGCGATGAGCAGAGAGAATTGGCAATCCTGCCGTACAGACCAAAAGCTGCGTTCCACTGGCCTCCAGACTGTTTGTGGCCCTTCACGGATCACGGACCGGATAAAGAAAATTAACAGATCTCTTCGTTCGACCCTTAGGCCAGCAGGAGGAGTAAATCATGATGAATCTTGATCAAATCGAAGTCTCGCCCCGCGAACAGCAGGTCTTGAGCCTGCTTGTGCAGGGCTGCAGCAATAAAGAAATTGCGGGCCAGTTACAGATCAGTTCGCGAACTGTAAAACAGCACTTGCGTATGCTGTTTTTGCGCGCCGGAATCCGCGAGGGGAGAAAACGAGTGAAGTTGGCTCGCTACGCTCACGAAGACGAAGGCGCAGTCATGACCCCTTGCCAGGGTCTCAGCCCAAGGGAAAATCAGATTTCGATTCTGGTTTGGCAAGGCCTGACCAATCGCGAAATTGGCAAGATCGTCGGCACCAGCGAACAAGTGGTGAAGAATCATTTGCGCAGCGCATTTGACAAACTTGGAGTCTGGACTCGGCTCGAACTGGCAATGTACGTCGCGAGCCACAGCGGAAAAGATTGTCCTACCGAAAACAAGGCGGGAAATTCCTTGGGCACACTGGAACGACCTTCACCAGTCCTGCCATCTCTAACGCTCCACCTGTAATTATCTGGGGAGCCATGGCCATGACTTCCCTCAGGGTGCGGCTTCCGCGTCCACGCCTTCCTCATTTCTATCCCAAAGAAAATTGCAGCTACCGGAGGCAGAGCCTTCGGTGTCGGAGTCTGCGAAGACGAATCGTCCCTAGACGACGACTAGCCCGGTTGAGCCTGACTCCGCGAACCTCTGACTCTGCGAAGCCCACTCTGAAAAGCGTGGCCCTGTGAAGGACTTCCGCCCGGAGGGGTCAAACCGATAGGGGCCAAGTCAGGTATAGTCTGTTCGATGTCGGAGATGTTTTCCCAGAGCGGTTACTTCCGCCGGGGCAACGCCCTAGTGGGAGTTCTGCTCGTTCTAGTCGCCGTTGTCCGCATTCTATCCAGCTATTCGCACACCGCACAGGCATTTGATGAGCCTACGCACGTAGGCGCGGCGATGGAACTGCTGGACAAGGGCACATACACGCTCGATCCGGTACATCCGCCGCTGTCGCGCATCGCCATCGGGCTTCCGCTCTACGTTGCTGGCGAGCGCTATCCGAGCCTTTCCTTGCCAGAGGCCAATGATCCCAATTCCGTCGGCAACGCCATTCTGAACAATTCGGGACACTACATGCGGAACTTATTGCTCGCCCGCTTGGGAGTTCCTCCGTTTTTGTTGCTGGGCTGCGTAGTTGTTTTTCTTTGGGCGCGGCCGGAGCATGGAGGTTTCGCGGGCGTAGCGGCAGTTGCACTGTTCACCACGCTTCCCATTGTGATTGCATTTTCCAGCATTGCGTACACAGACATGGCGGCGGCGTCGACGCAGGCTGCGTCTTTCTGGGCCTTTGCCACTTGGCTCGATAAAAGGAACATGAGATCGACCCTCTGGATGGGACTCGCCGTGGGATTAGCCTTGCTTGCGAAGGCCACGACTTGCATCTACCTGCCTGCAGCCGCCTTGAGCATGGTGGCACTGAAATGGGCCGTGAGCCGTGACAAGGAAACACCGCGACCATCGTACAAACACACAGCCACGCAAGTCGCAATGGCAGGGGCAATCGCGATAGTCGTCGTTTGGGCGGGCTACGGATTTGCAGTTGGGCGGGTCAAAGAGGGCATGCGTCTTTCGGCAGAGTCAATGCCCTCGTTTCAGCATTTCCCGGCGCCTCTCGGAAGAATCGGTCGCAGTCTCATCCTGTCCGACCCGATCGTGCCGGCGCCCGCTCTGATGAGAGGAGTAGCGACCGCTTGGGTGCTGAACAAATCGCATCCTCCCGCTTATCTTCTGGGACACATCAAAGAAGGTGGTTGGTGGTACTTTTTTCTGGTGGGCGTGACAGTTAAGTCCCCAATTCCTTTTCTCGTGCTAGTCATTGCAGGGTTGTCTTTCTGCAAGGGATTGATCAAGGAGCAGCGTTGGACGGTGATGGCGCCGGCGGCATGTGCGCTTGCGATTCTGCTGACAACCATGCCTTTGAAATATAACGCTGGAGTGCGGCATGTGCTGGTTGTGTTCCCTTTGCTCGCCATCGTGGCTGGCTATGGCTGCTCTTCTCTGTGGAATATGCCAGAGCGGCGGCGTGTGGTGGGACGAACGGCCGTTGTCGGATTGTTGCTTTGGCAATGTGTTTCGACGGTGCGCGCCAGCAACGACTACATGGCCTACTTCAACGAGTTTGCCGGCAAAGATCCCAGCAGAGTCATGGTGGCGGGCTGCGATCTGGATTGCGGACAGGATCTCTTCGCCTTGTCGCACGAGCTTCAGACGAGGCATATTTCCCATGTCACGCTCGCCCTCTGGACAAGCGCTGACATGAGCAAGTTAAGCTTCCCGCAATTCGAGGTTCCCCAACCCTACAAACCGGTCACGGGATGGTTTGCCATCAGCCTACGAGCGCTTCGTTTTGGCGACCTTTTTCATACGACTTATCCTCCCGACGCGTTTGCCTGGGTCGGGCGTTATCGGCCCGTCGCGCTAGTGGGCAAGACCATCCTGCTGTACTGCATCCCCGAAGCGAGGGAGCAAAAGACGACAGGGAGCGTTTCGGCCAATCATTAGAATCGAAGAAGGCCAATTTTCTTCAGTGCTCAAGACGAAAGAATTGATAGCTAAAAGGTCTTGCACCCATGGCTTTCGTGAGTTCACTTCCGACTTTGTTCGAGTTCAACAGCAGCGGTTGGTCAATATTATTGAAAGCACTTCCTTCGAGACCAAAATATAGAACCAATCTGTGTCCTCGCATCGCAAGCTCGCCCTTGTGAATACCTCGGGTGTCGGCTAGCGTTATCGACCCTGCTGGCGCTGTGATCTCAACGATCTTCTCTGCACATACCTCTCTCACTTCCTTATCGGTCAGATTCATTCGACTTACTAATCGTCTGGTCAAAGTTCTGGTCTCTCGATTTGCGTGATGTGACCCTTTCACATATACGAAATGCGGGGACTCAAGAGTTGTGTCCGTGAGATTAATGCCGACCTTTAACCATTTCAGGCACCCAGAATCCGTGTGAAAAGGTCTAGGCCGAAGCCCCGGCGGGAGGAAATCAGTGTCCCACCACATGTCAGGCTTTGTTATAACCGGGAAGACTCCGAGATAACGCGTTGCGACCGCCAGAAGATAGGGATCACACAAGAGACATTGGAGATCATGGTTTTCTAACAACAATGGTCGAGGGACTAAATAATACGAAGAGCTGGGTTTGCTTGGATCGATTCCATTACTCATACCGCTTTCGACGATCGGGATTGTTGATTGCGTACTGGGGTCATCACCAATCGGAAGCGTGCCGTATATCCTGGTCTCTAGCGGGCACGATAAGGCGAGTTCATATAGATTTTGAATGGTTTCCTTTTTGAGTCGCGGCGGAATCACAACCACGCCATCTTCTTTGAGGGTGCAAACAACTTCGTCAATACTCGGGTCAAAAACGCCAGCCTCACTTAGAAGAGAGGTGCCATCCCAGCCCAGTCTTAAGTCCCCCTCTTTTCGCTTTGATTCAAGAATCCGGAAGAGAATGTCGTTCGACCTTCCATCGGTGTAAGCGTAGAGCTTTTGCACGATGAAGTTGCTATCTGGGGCTGGCTCACCATGGCGCCAATACTGCCACATCCCGCTGCCAAAAGCGGCGACTTGCTTTGAAGCTTCCCTAAGCGCAGTCATGCGCACCCGCCTTTCATCTTTATTTCGGAAGTATATAGCGAGCCCTACTTCCCGACGAGGGTCCTCAACGGGAAAAACGCGCCAACCAACCCCAACACAATGGTGGCCTCAGGAAGCTCTCCCTAGGATGTCGATTTACCGCGTTCCGGGCAGTAGAAGGTCCACGCGATCAGCATGGACGACGTGCGCGCAGGCAGCGCGCCAGCTCGATAGCAACGTGAATCAACTTAAAGAAGAATCACCCGGATGTGCGGCCGGTAGCCGAAACTTCCCTACCCGCGCACGCTAATCCTCGAAAAAGACAGCACGGCACGCGACGAGATCGGCCGCCCCATCGACATCGCCGGACGGAACGTGGTGAAGATCAGCATCCTTTTCACCTGCGGCAGAAGCTGCTGCGATTCCCCGGGGTCGGAAAGAATCCGGTAATCATCGACCCGTCCCTGCGGATCAACATACGCTTCAATCACCAGCGAATCCGTGCTCATCGAACTCAAGTTCGTGCCAAAAGCGCTCTCCTGCAACTCCGGCCCTGTGTTCAACACCAGCGGCACATCTTCGTCATTGTTGGCCTGCAACTGTCCCGGCATCGCCAGGATCGCCGTCACCAGCCCAAAGATCAGCACCGCACAAACCAGCCCTGCCGTCGCCGGCACCATGAATGCGTTCACTGCGTCCTGCACCCGCTCACCCAAACCTTCAAAGCGCGGCCTGCGCTTTTGCGCAGCCTCGCGAGAAATCGCCAGCCGCAACTTCAACCCGAGATCGGCGGGTACCGTCAGCCGTCCCATGCTCGTCAACAATTGTTGTGTTTGCAACAGCAGTCGGTATTCCTGCAGGCACGCGGCACATCGCTCCAGATGCCGCTGCAAAGCCTGCATCTCGGTCCCTGTGACCGCGCCATCGAGATAAGGAGACAATAATCCCTTCGCCTCGGCGCACTCCCGCGCCGCCTCGTTCGCCGTCGCGGATTTCATGCCCACATACTTCATGGCATCACCTCGACTCTTCTGCCCCCTCCAGCAACCTGCGACTGCAAACTCTTCGCTTCCTTTTCTTGCTGCACGCCAAGTCCCAGTTCTCCGCCCACCTCGCGTACATACGGAGCAAGTCTCTGCTTCAGCGCCTGCCGTCCCCGCGTCAATCTGGATTTCACCGTCCCGAGCGAGATCTGCAGCACCTCGGCAATTTCCTCGTACGACATTTCTTCCAGGTCACGCAGAATCAGCGTCGTCCGGTAGGGCTCGGCCACCCTTCGCAGCTCTGCATCCACCCGCTGCTGCACTTCCCGGTGCGCCAAATTGTCGAATGGCGAAGCATGCCCGTCGGTGAGTGCATTCTGCATCGCCGAGTTCATCGCCCCGTCGCCGCCGGCCAATCCGTCCAACTCCACTGGCTCAATCGAGGTCTCGTGTGCCTTATGCCGGAACCACCACCGCTTTCGGTTCGCCGCCTCGTGCAGTGCGATCCTGTAAATCCATGTCTTCAGGCTCGACTCACCATGGAAGTGCTTCATTCCGCGGAACACCTTCAGGAAAACATCCTGCACCGTATCGGCCGCGTCGGCCGGATCGCTTACCATCCGGTACACCAATCCATACACCGGACGCTGAAATTCGCCAATCAGCCAAGCGTAGGCCTCTTCCGAACCTGCCTTCAGGTCCGCGACGATCGCCGCTTCTTCCGCCCGTGCCCCGATCGCGCTTACCAGATCTCCCAAGGTGGTCACTCCCGCTAATTTAACGGCGAACCCCTCAATTATAGGATTCTCCACCCCATTCGTAACCGAAAAATCGCACGCCAACAGCTCCGCCCTAATCGACATAGACTCCGCCCGCCGCTGCCAGGTTCCCGCTCCTAAGCCATTTATTTTCAACGACGAACGGCAACGATCAACAAGCCAGAACGCCGATTCGGGGCGCGGTCATGCACGCCAGGGCCTTCGACAGTCCGACGAAGGATCAAAGACTTGAAGATCGAGAACTTAAGATAGCAAGACGGAAGAAAAGGAGAAAGGCTATGTCGTGGTTCTCCGCGACGGCTCAGAGACAATTTTTTGCAGAATCTCCTGCACCGCCTTTAGGAGCTTCTCCGACCCTCCCTCCAGCGCGAGATCGGCCTTTTCGAGAAATCCGACCGCCCCATCTTTCTTCAGCTGGGCGGCATTCTTCTGCGACATCCCCGTGACCACCACCACCGGAATGGCCTTCGTCAAAGGATCTTTTTTCAGCGCCAGGAGCACATCGGGACCACTCATCTTCGGCAACAACATGTCCAGCAGTATCAGATCCGGGAGTTTCTCGCGAGCCAAGAGCAAAGCCTCCTCGCCGTCGACTGCGCTGCTCATCTCATAACCCGCACGCGTCAATGCACGTTCCGTCGCTATTCGCAGAAATTTACTGTCCTCTACCAGCAGAATTTTTGTCATCGTCCTTTAGCTCTTGGAACTCCTTTATTAGATACCCGTGTCCACCACCTTACGCGGACCAGCTCCGCTGGCCTCCCACTTACTCATCGGCAAATTTGGAATTCAGAACAGCCGGAAACTAACGAGAGGCACTTTAAGAGTCCCTTAAGGCTTGCGTCGGTTGGCTGCAAAGCTATTACAGTTCATCAGCCGCTCCCAGGAGCGCCTTCACAGACGCCGCAAAGACCGCGCGAGCCTTCTTCGCATCTTTTGGCAGGACAGTCCCTCGCGATCAGCAACATAGCTGCTCCATGGCCGGCATCTGCAGGGCAACCGGTACGTGCTCATGGTCGGCACACCCGCTAGCGTTTTCTAAAGAATTCTTCGCGATACTTTACATCGCGGAAGGCTTCCGTCCCGCCCGGACGCGTAGTCGAAAAAGCCCCCGCCCGGTTGCCCGCCGCGAGGCATGCGGAAAGATCCACGCCTTGCACATACTCATGCAAAAATCCCGCATCAAAACTATCTCCCGCGCCCACTGCATCTACTGCCTCGACTCTCACCGACGGACTTACAATGCGTTCCGTCCCGCGCTGCGCCATCGCGCCCTCGCGGCCGCACTTCACCACGACGAGAGGCACAATCGTCGCCAGTTTTTTCACGGCCGCTTCAAGATCGCTCACTCCCGCCACCTTCTGCGCTTCCCGCTCATTCGGCAGGAAAATGTCAACGTAGCGCAACGCCTCCTGCAGCCCGCCTTCCCAGCCGTCGTCGGGATCGTCGTTGGTGTCGAGGGAAGTCGTCAACCCAGCCTCCTTCATTTTTCGGAACAACTCGGGCACTCGTGGCCGCAGCCCGCGCTGCAGGTAAAAAGAAGAGAGATGAAAATGACGCGAATCGATGAGGTACTCAAAATCAAGGTCGTCCCACGTGAGTTCCGCAATGGTGCCACAGTACGTCACCATATTGCGCCAGGCTGCCCGCTGCAAAATTACGGTAAGCCCGGTCTTAATCTCGCCCGCCGCGCGATGTATCCGCGACACATCAACGCCACTTTCCCGCAGGGGTTGCAGAGCGGTCTGCCCCAGATCGTCGTCACCGATGCGCGCTTGAAATCCCACGCGGCTTCCCAGCGCCGCCAGATTGTGCGCCAGGATCGCGGAAGATCCACCCAACGTCAGCATCATGCGATCGGCCAGCAACTCACGCTCCGGCGGCAATTCATCGGGAAGCCCGTAGAGAATCAGGTCAAGATTCATTTCGCCCGCGATGGTGACATCAAAACGTGGCATCGAAACTCCCTTGTGAATTGATTGTCATCCCGAGCAAGCAATTTCCGCGCCACAAATCGTGCCCGCCAAAACCCGCGCTGCGCAAGTGCCCGGAACCAACCGCGATGATAACCAACCCAATACCCACCACCGAAGAACAATTGTTCGTGTCGAAGGTTCTGCGTAATCTCAATTTGAGCAGCACTCATGTTACGAAACTGAAACAAAGGAGATTACGCCTTGCCAATAGAGCGAGCCAGCCAACTCTTTATACGCTCCCGAACCGTCGTCTCCCGCACCGTCGCCGGCGAAACCCTCATCGTCCCTGTGCGCGGCAAAGTGGGAGATCTGGCGTCGATCTATAGCTTCAACGGTACCGGCTCTCTGATCTGGCAATTGCTGGACGCGCCTCACGGCCTTGCCGATCTGATCGACGCAGTGGCCCAGGAGTACGCAGTAAGTCCCGAACGAGCGGACAACGACGTGACGCGATTTCTGGATGACATGCTCTCGGTAGGACTCGTCGACGTTTGCCAGGCAGAGATACATGTAGGGACAGCCGCCCTCGGCTCTCCAGTCGAGCGCAGCTCGACCCTCTCGCCATCGTCCGGCGAACTGGCAGACTGCGAGCACGCAGCGTGGGAGACAGCAGGCTCGCATTGAAAGTGATCGCGGCCGTGATGCACCCAGCCCGATCAGAGGAAGCCCGATTAGGAGAAGCTGGGTCGGGAGAAAATGGGTCAGCAGAAAACGGGTCAGGAGAAGAATGGACCAACTAACCTACGGAGCCTTCAGCGCCGACCTGCACCAGAAGCAAGCTGGCCAGCGTGCACCCATGCAAGTCTCGATTGAAGTCACGCGCCGCTGTCCCCTCGAATGCCAGCATTGCTACAACAATCTTCCCATGGGCGACCGGGATGCCCGCAGCCGCGAAATGACCACCGAAGAGCACTTTCGCATGTTGGACGAACTGGTCGACATGGGCTGCTTCTGGCTGCTCTATACCGGTGGCGAAATTTTTGCCCGCAAAGATTTTCTCGAGATCTACACCTACGCCAAGAAAAAGGGATTTCTCATCACCCTCTTCACCAACGGCACGCTCATCACCGAGAAAATCGCCGACTATCTGTTAGAGTGGCCGCCCTTCGCCATCGAAATCACTCTCTACGGCCGCACCAAAGAGACTTACGAAGCGCTAACCCAAATCCCCGGCTCCTACGACCGCTGCCTGCGCGGAGTCAAGCTACTGCGCGAGCGCGGCTTGCCTCTCCGGCTAAAGACCGTCGCCACCAGCATCAACAAACACGAAATTTTCGCCATGAAACAGTTCGCGGAAGAAGAACTCGGTGTGAGTTTTAAGTTCGATGCCCAGATTAATCCGCGCATCGACTGTTCGCAGAGTCCCCTTGCCGTCAGGCTGACCCCGGAAGAAGTCGTCGCCCTCGACCTATACTCTCCCGACCGCGCCGCCGAGTATCGCAGGCTGGCCGAGCGCGACCTGCACAGCCCGCCCAGCCTCGCGCAGAGCGAAACCATGTACTCCTGCGGCGGCGGCATGAATTCTTTCGCCGTGAACGCTTACGGCGAGATCGGCATCTGTGTCATCTCGCAACAGGAAACCTTCAGCGTCCGCGAAGCCAGCGTGAGACAGGTTTGGGACGATTCTCTGCTTCGTCTGCGCACCCGCAAGCGGACACACGTGACGAAGTGCATCCAGTGCCGCATCCAGTCAATGTGCGGCATGTGTCCGGCGAACGGCGAAATGGAAAACGGCGACCGCGAAAGTCCAGTCGAGTTTCTTTGCCATGTCGCGCATCTTCGCGCCGCCGCCATCGGCGTCCAGGTTCCGTCCCACGGCGACTGCGAGTTCTGCGCCGGCGGAAGTCAGCATGTTGCGCTGATCGAGGCTGCCCTCCGGGTCACCAGCAGGGAGATCGACGTGGAGAGCT
>Ga0302326_10006688_pt1 | contig 25794 bp, 25 predicted proteins | sample Palsa_T0_3_FD_202264 | JGI IMG/M metagenome (GOLD analysis project Ga0302326, IMG submission 202264) | Peat permafrost microbial communities from Stordalen Mire near Abisko, Sweden - Palsa_T0_3 | ecosystem: Environmental > Terrestrial > Soil > Palsa > Peat permafrost | place: Sweden: Abisko... | reverse complement strand
AGTGCCTGGCGGCTTCCGCGTGTGGGACGAGGATGTGGAGCTCGGCCCGCTGACCGGACCCGATGCAGGTAGCGGCTGCAATATTCACGCCGGCATCGCTGATCGCGGCTGCGACTTCTGCCAGCGCGCCAGGCGTGTTCTGAACCTCGATGACCAGGTCGAATGCCATGCTCAGCCTGCGAGGAGCCTAGCCGCGAATGCCGCCCCATGTGTTTGATTCATCCGCTTTGGCGGGATGATGTCGATCAAGCGGTCCAATCCTCGGACCTGATGAACGGAGCATTGATGCGCTATCGCAAACTTGGCAGCTCAGATCTAGAAGTGTCGGAGATCTCGCTGGGGTCGTGGCTGACCTACGCAGGCGGCGTCGAGGCCGAGCAGACGCGCGCCTGCACGGAGGCCGCGTTCGCGGCCGGCATCAACCTCTTTGACACCGCAAACGTGTACGGCCGCGGCGCCGCCGAGACGGCCTGGGGCGAGATCCTCTCCGCCCACCCACGCGAAAGCTACATTCTGGCGACGAAGGTCTGGGGGCAGATGTCGGATGACCCGACGGATCGAGGTCTCTCCGCGACGCAGATCGCCAAGCAGATCGACGCGTCACTGGAGCGCCTGCAGGTCGATTACGTCGACCTCTACCAGGCCCACCGCTTCGACGTCGATGTCGCGATCGAGGAAACGATCGCGGCATTACAGCAGGTGGTGAGGGACGGGAAGGCCCGCTATCTGGGCTTCAGTGAATGGACCCCGGAGCAGATCGAGGCGGCAATCGACATTGCCGGTCCCGACCTGTTCGTCTCCTCGCAGCCGCAGTACTCGATGCTGTGGCAGGCGCCCGAAGCCGAGATCTTTCCGCTTTGCGCTCGCAACGACGTCTCCCAGATCGTCTGGTCCCCTCTCGCCCAGGGCGTGCTGACAGGGAAATACAAGCCCGGTCAGCAACATCCGGCCGATTCACGTGCGGCTCACGAGACGATGAACGTCGCCATGAGCATCGTGATGAACGCCACCACACTGGAGGCGGTCCAGCGACTGGCGCCGATCGCCGACGGAGCAGGCCTCACACTGCCTGAGATGGCGCTGGCGTGGGTGCTGCGGCGCAGCGAGGTTGCGTCTGCGATCATGGGCGCGTCCCGTCCCGAACAGGTCCAGACCAACGCGGCGGCCTCCGGGATCGAGCTCTCGAGCGATGTGCTCGACGCGATCGACGTGGCGCTGGGTGACGCACCCGTTAAGGGCCAAACTCTTGCGGTGCTCGCGACCGGGGGCGTCAAGCACCGATAATTCCGTCACGCCGCCTTGTGATGTCTCGCGCTAGGGTTGCTGTTCGGATGCTCACAACGCAACACCTTTCAGGAGACAGATGCCTCGACGTAACATGGACCTATTCGAGCGGCTGCGACGCGCCGGGGTAAGGAAAGACGTCGCCAAGACGCTGAGCGAGCTCGGCGAGGGCGCAGGCAAGAAGGCGATCCGCGTCGGACACAGCGCGGTCGCGGAATTGCGCGCGGTCGCGGAAGAGCTCGAGAAGCTCTTGCCTGGCACCCGCGCTGTGCCGGGGCCGGATAAGACGCCCGCCCTGGCGGACCGTCCCCGCCGACGCGCCACCCCGAAGGCGACTCGGGCTGACGCCTCGAGGGCGACAGACTCCGGCCCGCGCGGAACGACAGCGCGACCTGCACCAGCCCGCAAGCGTCAGCCAGCCTCTGAGCAGACCTCGTCAGCGGCGCGGGCGCCCCGCGGGGAGAACAAGGCGAAGATCGTTGCCGCGCTCAAGGCCGGACCGCGAACCGCCTCCGAGCTCAGCGCGGAGACCGGAATTAACACAGGGACCGTCAGCGCAACGCTCACGAAGATGGTCAGGGCGGGCGAGGTGACGAAGGCCACGCGTGGGTACGCGCTTCCGAAGTAGCCCTACGCATCCACCACTTACGCCGCGCGCCGCGGCGTAAGGTCCATGTCGCTACTCTCAAACACGACGCCGACCTCGCGGAGGATGACTCGGCGGGGACCCGCTTGAACGGCCCCTGCGACGTGCGCGGTAAGGTTGTGGTCGGCTGCGAGCCGCACAACCGACTCTCCCATTCCGTCCTGGCAGTACACGGCGAAGCCACATCCCATGTTGAACGTCGAGTAAGCGGCGTGAGGTGACATCGCCGCCTCCTTTGTTAGGAAGGTCAGTACCTCCGGAACTTCGGGAAGCTCTGAAATCACATAGGTGAACTCTTGTCGCGGCCGCATCAGCTTGAGAAGACCGTGCCCCGTAATGTGACTGAGGTAGTGGACATCGATGTCGCTCGACAGCAACGCGCGAACGAACCCGACGTACATTTCGGATCGATCAAGGACGGCTGCCCCAAACTGCCTGCCGCTCGGCAGTAGGGTTTGATAGCCGTGAACGAGCCGCTCGGCGACGAGTCGGGCGAGCGAGGAGCCGTTCGCGTGAAGTCCAGAACTCCGCACGAAAACGATCTCGTCTCCGGCAGACAAGTCCTGCCCGAGGATTGCCGTGCGTCCAGAAGGAACAATCCCGACCGCGCTGCCAGCCAGTTCTATGTCTGCCGCCGAGACGAGTTCAGGCAATGACGGTGATTCTCCGCCTCCCCATGTTGCGCCTGCGTCCACGCAGGCTTCGCGCCAGCCAGTCAGGAGTGCGGCATTGCGGTCTCGGTGCTCATACCAGTCGGACGAACCCGTTGCGAAGTAAGCGTTCACAACAAGAGGAATCGCGCCGACGCAACACAAATCGTTCACGATCGCCGCGACGGTGTCGTACGCAACATTTGAGAACACGTCCGCGCCAAGCTGCTCCTCGAGGTGTCGTGCGATGATCGACTTCGTGCCAAGGCCCTCGATCACAAAGGCGAAAGTCTGTCCGCCGATTTCAAAGACGAAGGCAGGCTCGCCCCGGGATTCTTCGAGCGCATGACCTCGGTTTGCTCGCAGCAACTCGGATGTCGCGAGTGCTTCTGTCAGCGCGTTACGCTTGCCGGCATCCAACGCGGTGTAATCGACGCCGGCGCTGCCGTAGGCCGAGTTGGGGCCGTGCGCTGGAGGGTTCATCTGTACCACCCTCTGAGGGCGCCGGTCTGGTCGGCCGGAATGACGCTTCTCCATCGTGGGCTGCCATCGTGACGATCGCAGCGGACGGATAGGGGCATGACATCGCTCTCGGGGGGTCTCATCTGATCCGTGATGCTGTCGCGGCGGGAACTAGCCCGGGATTCATAGACGAGATTATCCCGCCTACGCGTCCGAGGCCGCATAGGCGGCGTACTCGGGGAGATAATTGCCCAAATGCTCAGTCTGAAGGGTGCCCCGCTGCCGGGTCGCCTTGCGATGGGCGAGCTCCTGCTTGACCAGCGGTAGCACATAGCGGCCGTAGTCGCGGACGTCGCGGAGGTTGTCGTAGCCGCGGATGGAGACGAGCGAGGCGCCACGGTCGACGTAGTCGAGGATCGCGGCCGCGACGGTCTCCGGTGAGCCGACCAGCGCAGTCGACGCACCGCCCGCGTTGGTCACAGCGGCGGTTCTGGTCCACAGCGCACGGTCGTAGAGCTCGGATTTGCTCGCGAACGCGAGCGCCCGCTGAGAGCCGACGTTCTGTGGTGTACCCGCCTGGCGGAACCCGTTGATGGGACTGCCGCTCTGGAAGCTGACCGCAATCTTCCCGATGTACTCGTGCGCCTTCTCCCAGGCGAGTTCGTCGTGCCACCGATCGAGATCGGGACAGGCTCGCCGCTGTACGTTGGGAAGCCGGGACCGAATCCCTCGAACTTGTAGAACTCGCCGTTGTGGTCGAACGGCACGTCGCTCGTCCACGAGCGGCGCAGGATGTCGATGTACTCCGACGTGCGCGCGTAGCGCCTGTCCTTGGGCAGGTAGTCACCTTGGCGCCTCTGCTCGGCGTCGTTGCCGCCGGAGATCAGATGGACGACCGCTCGACCGAGGGTGAGCTGGTCGAGCGTCGAGAGTTTCTGCGCGGCCACGGTGGGGAAGGTGGTGTTCGGGCGCAGCGCCACGACCGGCCTGATCCGTTCAGCGAGCTGGCCGACCGCGCTCGCCATGATGAACGAGTCGGACCAGTTGGAGGCGTATCCGAGCAGCGTGTAATCGAATCCGCTCTCCTCCAGCGCGCGTACGTAGGTGCGGAAGAACTCGAGGTCGATTTTCGAGGTGCCAAGCCGCTTGAGCTCGTGAGTCGATCCGCTTCGAGTCATAGCCGCAGAGTGTCCAGTCAAACCCGCCGTCGTCGAGCATGCGGATGTATCGGCGGGCATACGCGGGATCGAACCCTGAATACGCAAGGCCGTTGCTGGGGCCGAAGTTCGTGCTGCTGATGAACTCAACCGGCACTGAGATGTCCGTGGCTCCGGGGCAAAATCACAACTAATCCGACTACGCGGGCCCGGGCTCGTTGGGGTGCGTGCGCCAGATCGTGCTGGTGAAGGTCCGGCGCGAGGGGCCGAACGGGTCGGTGTCGGGGCGGTTTCCCATCGACGCTGCACGGTTCTTCACTCGCCAGGAGCCGGCGCCGGTCCGAACGATCGTGTCCATGTAGTCACCGCTGGTGACGGTGCCGTCGGCGCGAACAGTGAAGAACTTGCTCCACGATCGCACGACGCCCGGCGCGACCGCGATCAGCACCGCGTCGGTGCACTGGTGAGGGAACAGCGGCACCGGCCGGGCGGCGACCATCTCGTCGAACCCGTCGATCATCTCGCCCAGCGGCGTCCCCGGCGTGTCGGACCCCCCACCGAACGTGGCATCCGCGGTGAACACCGCGTCGGCTCGCTCCCAGTCGGCGTTGTCGATCACCTGCACGTAGCGTGCAAGGACCATCTTGATGTCCTGGCGGTCCTGCGCGGTCAGCGTTGGCCCCGTCATGGGCCCACGGTGCGCCAGCGCTCGACCGACGCGTGCTCGGGCCTGGGGAGCCCGCCCGCGCCGCGCGGGACGATCTCTCGGCTGACGAGCTTCGCGACCCCGTCGCTCACGCGCAGGACGTCCAGGTAGTCCCCGACCCGTGCCCGGTACTCCCACGTCACGAGCAGGAACCGGCTCCACGCACGCACCAACCCGGCTGACGTCGTTGCCTCGACCTGTGTGTTGACCACGTGATGGGCGGGCACATGCTCCCCTGCCAGCGTCTCGTAGCGTCGCGCAGCCCCGGGACCGTCGAAGCGGCCGGCCGGAGTCACCAGCACGAAATCACCCTCCAGCACCGAGCCCAGCTGCTCCCACTCCGCGTTGTCGACGAAGTGGTCGTACAGCGCCAGCGCCTGCTCGACGGCGTGCACGGTCTCGATCGCGACTATCGGGGACAAGCGGTTCCATCCACTGGGCGATCTCGGCAAGCTCGTGTCATATCTCATATCTCGATAATCTCAATCGAGTCAGTTATATTCTCACCATAACGACCGGACCCGACGACTTCCAACTACGTTTCGCCATCAACGACGATCAGCGTCACTTATCGTTGCCGGCGCCCTGGAACAAAGCCTTGGAGAGCAGGTCCTGAGATTCTCCACTCTTTCGCTCTGGTAGATTGACAAAGCATGCGGATCGAGGGCGGCCAGGCACTATCGGTCCGCGGGTTGACCAAGACCTACAAGGCCGGTTTCACCGCGGTCTCACGTCTCGATCTGGAGATCGCCACCGGTCGCTTCTTCGGACTGCTTGGCCCAAATGGCGCGGGCAAGACGACGCTGATCGGCTCGATCTGCAACCTCGTGATCCCGACCGCCGGCGAGATCCGTGTGTTCGGTCACGACCACCGCACCCGAGAGGCCCGTCGGCTGGTGGGACTGGCCGAGCAGGACGTCAACCTTGACCGTTTCCTCAACATCTCGGAGATCCTCGTCTACCACGCCGGGTATCACGGAATCGGACGCGTCGAGGCACGCCGGCGTGCCCGGGAGCTGATGGATCTATTCCGTCTGACCGACAAGGCTCGCCGCCATCCGCACGAGCTCTCGGGCGGCATGCGGCGGCGGGTGTTGTTCGCGCGCGCGTTGATGCATCGCCCCAGCCTGCTGATCCTCGACGAGCCGACGGCCGGCGTCGACGTCGAGCTCCGGACCGAGCTGTGGGACTACATCCGCCGGCTGCATGCCGACGGCACGACGGTGCTGCTGACGACCCACTACCTGGAGGAAGCCGAGGAGCTGTGCGACGACATCGCCCTGATCCGCGGCGGCCGGATCGTCGCGCGCAACACGGCCGACCAGCTACGCGCCGACTACGGAGCCGATCACATCGCCTCGGTCTACACCCAGGTGATGGCGGCCGACAGCGAGCGCTGCGGAGCGACTGCGTGAGCGTGTCGCGAGTGGGCGGCGCAGGTTCAGTCGGCGCCGGACCCATTCAGACCGCCGAGACCTTCGCCCCCAGTCGCTCGCCGTTCAGCTGGCTGCTCGAGCGAGAGCTGGTCCGCTACCTGAAGATCTGGTACTACTCGATCCTCGGGCCCGCCACTTCGGCACTCCTGTTCCTGCTGGTCTTCGGGTTCGCGCTAGACCATCGGATCCGGACGACGCACGGCGTCTCGTACGACCGCTTCATCTTGCCCGGGCTGCTCGGGCAGGCACTGCTGATGGCCGGCTACCTGAACGGCATGACCAGCTTGTTCGAGGCTCGCCGCGACCGCTACGTGAACGACGTGCTCGCGAGTCCGCTGCGCTGGTGGGAGTTCAACGCAGCGCTCGTGCTGGCAGCGGTGATCCGCGGTATCGTGACCGCAGCGATCGTGATCGCCGTCGCCATGCCGCTGACGAGCGCCTCGATTCAGCGGCCGTTGACCCTGTTACTGGGAGGAGCAGCGATCCTGGTCGCCTCGGCTCAGTTTGGCGTGCTGGTTGGGATCTACGTCCGCAGCTATGACCACGTCAACATGATCCAGACACTGGTCGTGCAGCCGCTCACCTTTCTCGGCGGGACGTTTTACTCGATCGTCCAACTGCCGGCTGCCTGGCGCCTGATCAGCCGCGCCAACCCGATGTTCTACATCGTTCAAGTGTTGCGGATCGGCTTTCTCGGTTCGGCTGACATCTCGGCGCCGCTCGCGATCGCCGTCCTGTGGACAGTGGCATTGCTGCTGACGGTTTGGTCGCTGCTGCTGTTCCGGTCGGGGAAGCGCCTCAAAGTCTGAGAAGTTCGATCGTCATGGTCATTCGTCATCGCTCCAGTCGTTTGTCGGTAGACGCGGAATCACGGGCCCGCCGAGCCGGGGGTGGGCAGCGAGGCGTAGCTGCCTCGGTAGAAGACCAACGGCGGTAGATGCTCATCGGTGTGATCTAGTTCGAGAACCCGCCCGATCACGATCAGGTGGTCGCCTCCATCGGCGGTATCGTGCACTTCGGCCTCGATCGTCGCCAGGGCCGAGTCGATCAGTGGCGCCCCGGTGCGCAAGCCAACGCTGTGCGGGACGATGCCCCAAGCGAGGCCCTTGGAGCTGTGCGCGAACTGGCGCGCGATCGATTCCTGACCGGCCCCCAGGACGCTGAGCGCGAACCGCCGGCGCTCGAGGACAATGCGAAGCGTTCGCGACTCGCGCCGCAAGCAGACCAGCACCAGCGGTGGATCGAGTGACACCGACGACACCGCGTTGGCCGTCGCGCCCCACGGCGTGCCATCGCCCGCGCGGGCACTGACGATCGTGACCCCGGTCGCGAAATGACCGATCGCGCGGCGCAGCTTGTCGCCGCTCACGCCCGCCGCAGATCTGCGAGCGGCATCGCCCGACTGGGACACGGCGGTCTCCCTGTGGTCATTAGGACACGCGAGGTCTCGAGCTATCTTCACGAAGTCAATAGAGATTGTAAGCTCTGTTCGTGCGAGAGTGTTGCCCGCATCGCCTGCACCACGGTGGCGGCGATCGCTGGATCGATGCCCGGCCGGGTCCGGACCGAGATGTGGATCCCGGGCGCCGGAGGCATGTCGAGCCGCTCGGTCAGCCCCTCGGGCGGAGTTCCACGAAACGCGACCAAGGTCGCGCCGAGGCCGGCGCGGGCGGCGTTCAGCGCCCCCGCGAGGTACGCGCCTTCGCCCACCACGTTGGCGGCGATGTGGTGCTCGGCCAGAACCCGCAGGGCGATGCTGCGGATCGTGCACGGAGCCTCGATTGCGACGAGGGGCAGCGGTTCGTTCGGATCGGTCGGTGGCTCCCATGCCGGCGCGGCGCACCACCGCAAAGGCAGCGTTCCGACGGGCACGCCGGACTGCTCGCTGGCCTCGGCGACGAACACGGCGATGTCGATGCCGCCCTGGTCCAGCGTGTCGTTGAGTCGCCGTGTCCGATCGAATCGAAACTGAACCTTCAGCTCGGGAAACAGTGCACCGAGCCGGGCGATGACCGGCGGCAGGATCAGGTCCGAGGCGTGCTCGGTCACACCCACGGTCAGCTGTGGCGTCTGCGCCACGGCAAAGCGAGTGAGGGCATGGTCGTGAGCCTCGAGGATCCGGCGTCCTTCGGTCAGCAGCGTCTCACCGGCGGCCGTGAATCGGGTGCGCCGGCCGTCCCGTTCGACCAGCGGGGCGCCGACAACCGACTCGAGTCTGCGGACGTGCTGGCTGACCGCCGACTGAGTCAGATCGAGGCTGCTGGCAGCGCGGTGAAAGCCACCCTCATCGGCGATTGCGATCAGGCTGCGCAGTGGCGTTATGTCCAGGACTCTGGTCATCGCTGTCGGGACTTGACGATCAGCATTCCCGATCGATCGCGCCGGTGGTCGCGTGTCGCGACCAAGCCTTCGATGTGGCCCGTAAGAAAACTAAATCGATCGACTAGGAAAAGATACCATCTCGGGCGCGAGCAAGCGTGAGCGCCGGTGCGTCGTCGGGGTCGAATCGGTCACGGCCGGCCGCCGGCGGAACGCCCGGCCACCGCCGCTCGGCGGCCATGGCATAGAACTGATAAGCCGCGCGTATCGGTACCGATGGCGAAATGTCGTTGGAGTTCTGGGCGCAGTGCACCAAACTAAGGACAATATGAGCGTGTCGATTGAGATTGTGAGGTTTAGGTGATCCAAGCTGACGGTTCGCCGCCGCTGACGTTCGCCGAGCCGAGCAAGCTCGTCGCGCGGGGGACGCTCGTGATGATCCCCGGGCGCGGCGAACAGCCGGAGGTCTACAAGCGCTTCGGCACGAGGATCGCCCTCGATGCCTACCGAGTGCATGTGCTCGACGACCCGACCGTCGACGAGAATCGGGTCCGCCGCCAGGTCGCGGAGTCGAGCACGGGGGCGGCCCGCCCCGTGGTGCTGGTTGGGGTCGACGCCGGAGCGCTGTTTGCCGCCAGGCTCGTTGCCGAAGGCCAGGCCGCACAGTTCGATGCGCTCCTCCTCGCGGGCCTGCCCGACCCCGACCACGGCGCCGTGACGCCTTCCTCCTGGGAGGAGGAACTGAACGCACGCACGAGTTGCCCGACGCACCGCGGCCACATCTCCGGGAACCTCGTCTCCTCGGGAGCTCTGTACGGGCCGATCCCCCCGGAATGGTCCGAGGGCGGCGCGATCGCGAAGGTCGGTAAGCCGATCCTCGCGATCCATGGGCGCGAGGATCCGATCAGCCCACTCGAGTGGGCTCGCGAGGCGTACGCGCCGGCAGCGCGCGTTGAGCTGGTCGCGGTGGCGGGGGCGCGTCACGACGTCCTCAACGACCAGAGTCACCGGACGGTCGCGGCGACGATCGTGCTCTTGCTCGAGCGCTTGCGGTCCGACAACGAGCTTGCTCCGATCGCGTCGCTGGAACCGTTGGCGGTCAATGTTGCCTAGGAGGTACGTGATCATCGGCGCCGGTGCGATCGGCATCACCTTCGCCGCCGAGCTTCACCGTGCCGGCCACCCGGTCACGGTCGTCGCCCGCGGCGCCCAGCTGGACGCGGCTCGCAACGGTGGGATCACCTACGCGCGCCCAGGCGGCTCCGAGCTGGTCGGTGCGAATTTCGCATCACCGGCTGAAGATCTCGCCCTCGCCGCGGGGGACGTGCTGGTGCTCGCGACCAAGACGCAGGACGCCGCCAACGCGACGGCGGAATGGGCGCAGCGGCCTGTCGCTCTAGCCGATGGGCAGAACTCAACCGCGGGTGCGAGCCTCCCGCTGCTGACCACACAGAACGGACTCGAGACCGAACGCGTCGCCCTGCGCCACTTCAGGACGGTGATCGCGGGCGTACTCGGCTTGCCGGCAACCTACCTCGAGCCAGGTGTCGTGGTCGCGCCGGCCTTCCCAGTCGTCGGCCATGCCTGGATCGGCGCCTACCCGGACCGGGCTGACCCGCAGGCCGACTCGATCGCCGCCGACCTGTGCGGGGCGAACATCACCGCCGAGGCGCTGGCGAACATCTCCGAGTTCAAACGCGCGAAGCTGCTGGTCTCGAGCACGTTCGTGCTCGACGCGCTGTACGCACCGAGCCCCCTGCGTGACCGCGCCGCCACACTTCTGCGGGACGAGGCGGGCGAGGTCTTCGCCGCGGCGGGTGAGCGGGTGGCGGATCTCCGCCGGCGGAACGGGAGCGACGGCGCCGGCGCTCCGGGCAGCGCTGAGCTCCCGGCGCCTCCGTTCGAGATCCGCCAGGTGCCAGGCTACGAGCGCGGCGGCACCTCGACCTGGCAGAGCCTGGCCCGTTCGGGCTCGATCGAGACCGACTACATCAACGGCGAGGTGGTCCTCCAGGCCCGCCTGGTCGGCCGGACGGCGCTCGCCAACGAGGCGGTGACGGCCAGGATCCACGCCGCGGCGACAGACGGCATCGAACCACGGTCGCTCGGCGACGCGGACCTGTTGGCCACGTTCCCGCAGCTGACCACTCCGTCGCCGCAATCCGACGATGTCCTGATCGATGCCCTGTCGTTGCACCGGCGCCTCCGCGGGCCGCTGCCACCGGTGGTGCTGGACGTCCGCTGGAAGCTGGGCGACGCAGACGGCCGCCAGCACTACCGGCAGTCCCACATTCCGACCGCGGTGTACGTCGACCTCGACACCGAGCTCGCAGCCGGTCCCTCCCCGAGCCAGGGTCGCCATCCCCTGCCCGACATCGAGGACCTGCAGCAGTCCGCGCGGCGGTGGGGACTGTCAGACCGCCAGGCAGTCGTGGTCTACGACGACAACGGTGGGATGTCCGCCGCGCGGGCCTGGTGGTTGCTGCGGTGGGCCGGAGTCAAGGACGTCCGGATCCTCGACGGCGCCCTCGGTGCCTGGCTGTCCGCAGGCCTTCCGGTGGAGTCGGGAGAGCTGCCAATCATCCCCGGTGACGTCGAGCTCGAGGCCGGACATCTGCCGGTCCTGGATGCCGACGAGGCGGCCGAGCTCGCCGAGCGCGGCGTCCTGCTGGACGCCCGCGCGCGCGAGCGCTACCGAGGCGAACACGAGCCGGTCGACCCGCGCGCCGGCCACATTCCCGGCGCGCTCAGCAGCCCCACCAGCGACAACCTCGGCAGCGACGGCCGCTTCCGAGCTGCTCAGGAACTGCGTGCTCGGTTCGCCGACTTGGGCGTCGAGCCCGACCGTGACGTCGGCGTCTACTGCGGCTCAGGGGTCACCGCGGCCCATCAGATCGCGGCTCTGCGAATCGTCGGCGTCGACGCCGCGCTGTTCCCCGGGTCCTGGTCGGCGTGGTCTTCGGACCCCCGCAGGCCGGCCGCGGTCGGAGCCCATCCCATTTGATCGAGAGCAGAGGACCCGTCACGAATGCCAGTTGAGTTCATCAGTGCAACGCACATAACCGCGGCGCCCAGCGCCGGAGGCCACAACCTCGCGGGGTTCGATCCGGCATATACGCGTCGGTTCGTCCGACTGCTGGACGACGGTGGGTTCGATTGGACGCTCGTGGCCTATGGATCGCCGGCGCCGGACTCGCTGCAGCTGGGCCAGTTCGTCGCCGAGAACTCCGAGCGGATCAAGCCGATCATCGCCCACCGTCCCGGCTTCCAGTTCCCGACCCAGGTCGCAAAGGCGTTCGCCGGCCTCGACCGCATCTCCGGCGGGCGCGTCGGCATCCACATCATCACCGGGGGCTCCGATGAGGAGCAGCGCCGGGAGGGCGACTACACCACCAAGGAGGAGCGCTACCGCCGCTCCGAGGAGTTCATCGAAATCCTCCGGCGGGTCTGGACCGAGGACGGTCCGATCAGCCACGATGGCGAGTTCTACCGCTTCGAGGACTTCCAGACCGACGTCCGGCCTGTACAGGACGCGATTCCCGTGTCTGTCGGCGGCTCCTCACAGCAGGCCTACGAGGTCGGCGGGCGCCAGGGCGACATCTTCGGCCTGTGGGGCGAACCTCTCGCCGAGACGAAGGAACAGATTGCATCGGTGAATGCGATCGCCGACGCAGCCGGGCGGCCTCGCCCGCGGATCTGGAACTCATTCCGCCCGATCGTCGCGCCGACAGATGAGCTGGCGTGGGAGAAGGCGCACGCGGTGCTAGCCCACACCAGAGCGCTGCTGGCAAATCCGGAGAAGCTTGACGTCTTCTCCAAGCGCTTTCTGGGCACGAGCAGAGAGCCCACGAACGTCGGCGCGATCCGCCTGCGCAAGGTCGCAGACAAGGGCGACCTGCACGACAGGGCGTTGTGGACACCGCTGGCCAGGGAGCTGAAGGGCCAGGGCTCGACCACGGCGCTCGTCGGCAGCTACGAGACGGTCGCCGCCGCTCTCGTCGACTACGCAGAGATCGGCTGCGACCTGCTGTCGATCCGCGGCTGGGACGTCTACAACGACGCCCAGGATTACGCCCGCCACGTCCTGCCGCTGGTCCGTCAAGAGCTGGCCCATCGCGACGCCACCGGCAACGCGCCCGTGCTCAACCCTGACTCCCGGCCCCAGGCGGCGCTGGCCGGCGCCTGACACCGGATCCCACCTTCCCTGACAGGAGCGCATCAGATGCCAGTCGAATTCATCAGCGCAACGCACATCTCCGATGACCACCGCAAGGTCCATGCCGGCTTCGGCGGCTTCGACCCCGACTACACCCGCCGGTTCGTCCACGCGTTAGACGACGGCGGCTTCGATTGGACGCTCGTCGCGTACGGCTCGCCGTCGCCGGACTCGCTACAACTGGGCCAGTTCGTCGCCAACAACAGCGAGCGGGTCAAGCCGATGATCGCCCACCGTCCGGGCTTTCAGTTCCCGACGCAGGTGGCAAAGGCGTTCGCCGGCCTCGACCGCATCTCGGGAGGGCGCGTCGGCATCCACATCATCACCGGGGGCAGCGACGTCGAGCAGCGGCGGGAGGGCGACTACCTCAGCAAGGAGGAGCGCTACGAGCGCTCCGACGAGTTCATCCAGATCCTCCGAAAGGTGTGGTACGAGGACGGGCCGATCAGCTTCGAAGGCAAGCACTACCGCTTTGAGGACTTCGAGACAGAGATCAAGCCGGTCCAAGACCAGATCCAGGTTTCGGTCGGCGGCTCCTCGCCGGAGGCCTACGACGTCGGGGGTCGCCTGGGCGACATCTTCGGCCTGTGGGGCGAGCCGCTGGCCGAGACGAAGGAGCAGATCGCGGCGGTCAACGCGGTCGCCGACGCGGCGGGGCGGCCCCGTCCCCGGATCTGGAACTCGTTCCGCCCGATCGTCGCGCCGACCGACGAACTGGCCTGGGAGAAGGCACACGCGATCCTCGCACGGACCGAACAGGCGCTCGCCAAGGCGGGCTCCCAGGCGCTGCGGCGCTTCGCCGGCAATGAACCGCAGAACGTCGGCTCGATCCGTTTGCGCAAGGTGGCGGACAAGGGCGATCTGCACGACCGTGCCCTGTGGACGCCGCTGGCCAAGGCGCTCAAGGGAGGTGGCTCGACGACCGCGCTGGTCGGCAGCTATGAGACGGTCGCGGCGGCGCTCGTCGACTACACCGAGATCGGCTGTGACCTGCTGTCGATCCGCGGCTGGGACGTGTACAACGACATGGTCGACTACGGCCGCCACGTGCTGCCGCTGGTCCGTGAGGAGCTCGCCCACCGCGAGGCGACCGGCAACGCGCCCGTCCTGAACCCAGATTCCCGGGAGGCGGTTGCGGTATGAGCATCCAGTCTCTCCAGACATCGCAGCTGCCGGCGATCGACCTGTCTGACGACGCGTTGGCGGCAGTCTCGGCCCGCCTGGCCGAGACTGCTGAGCACTACGATCGGACCGCGGAGTTCCCATGGGAGCCGATCAACGTCGTCCACGAGGCGGGACTGCTCCGCTACGGTGTCGCCGCTCGGTACGGCGGCAGCACGCCGACCGTCACCGACATGACGCGGATCCTGCAAGCCCTCGGCAAGGGGGATCCGTCGGTCGCGTTGATCGCGGCGATGACGATCATGATGAACGTGTTCCAGGGGGACGCGTCCTGGTGGCCGGATGATCTGTACCGGCAGGCCGTCGCCGACTCGCTGGAGCGCCCGGTGCTGTGCAACGCGGTCCGCGCCGAACCGGAGCTCGGTGCCCCGGCGCGCGGCGGGCTCCCGGCGACGAAGGTCACCCGGACTGACGGCGGTTGGCTGCTCAACGGCCACAAGGGCTGGGGTACGGGCGCAGAGGGGCTCAGCTACCACCTGGTGTGGGCAGCGACCGAGGACGAGGAGCCGCTGCAAGGCCACGTGATCGTCCCGGGCGACGACCCCGGGATCGAGGTTGTGAAGACCTGGGACCACCTCGGGATGCGGGCCTCGAGCACCCACGACATCATCTACCGCGACATCGAGGTCCCGCTCGAGAACTTCAGGGGGACGCCGCTCGTAGCCGGAAGCCTGACGGGCGGCGGGCCGCCCCGCACCGGGGCCGTCATCCCGGCCGTCGGGCTGGCGATCAGCGCTCTGTACGTGGGGGTCGCGCAGGCGGCGCAGGAGTTCTTCGTCCGCTTCGCGAACGAGCGGGTTCCGACCGCGCTCGGCAAGCCGATCGCGACGACCGAGCGGATCCAGTCGATCGCGGGCGAGATCGAGGCACAGTTGATCGGAGCCGAAGAGGTCATCTATGGCCTGGCGGCCCGCGCCGATGCCGGCGACGCGACCGCGATCAAGCGCGCGCCTTTCGCGAAGCTGCTGGCGACCCGCAACGCGATCACCGCCGTTCAGACGGCTGTCGCTGCGCTGGGTAACGCCGCGCTGACGCGCTCGCACCCGTTGGAGCGCCACCTGCGTGACGTGCTCTGCTCACGGCCCCACCCACCGCAGGACGACGCCGCGCTGATCGCCCTCGGCAAGCAGGCGCTTGCCGCAAACGGCTGATCGCCGCAGCGGTTCAGGGATCCTTGGTGCCGGGGTTGAACAGGCCCCGGGGATCGAGCGCCCGCTTGACCGCCGTGTGCGCACCGACGGAGGCGGTGTTCCACTGAGCGCTCAGCTGTCCGCGCTTGAGCTTGCCCACGCCGTGCTCGCCGCTGACCGTTCCGCCCAGTTCGCGTGCCAGCGCGAACAGATCTTCGGCAGCGGCCTGTGCCCGGGCGCGGTCGTTCGCATCATCGGGATCGAACAGGAACGTCGAGTGGAGGTTTCCGTCACCGGCATGACCCCACGAGCACGCCTCGAGGCCGTTGCGCTCGCCGATCCGGAGCGTGCGCTCGATCGCCTCCCCGAGGCGGTCAAGCGGCACCGCGATGTCCTCAGCCAGCTTCTCGCCCTTGACGGTCCGCACGACGAGTGACACGCCTGAGCGCCAGCGCCAGACCTCGGCGGGATCGTAAGTCGCGGCCCCAGGCCCGAGCGCCTCGATCAGCGCGTCCCGCTCAGGCTCTGACTCCGCCTCGCAGATCACGAGGAAGCGGACTTCACCCACATCGAGGAACGGCGGCGGCGCATGTCGCAGCGCATCCCCCTGGAGGTACTCGATTGCAGCCGGGACGACATTGGAGGCAAGCGCAGCCTGGATCGCCTCGATGCCTTCGCCGATCGTCCGGTAGCCGGCGACGACGGGGATGGCGGCGGGCGGCGCGGGTGTCAGCCGCAGCCAGGCGGCGGTGATGATCCCGAGCGTGCCCTCGCTGCCGATCAACAGCCCGCGGAGGTCGTATCCGGCGACGTCCTTGCGGATCGGCCCACCGAAGCGGGCGAGCTCGCCAGGGGCGATCACCGCCTCCACGCCGGTGACCCAGTGCGATACGACCCCGTACTTGAAGGCGTGAGGCCCGCCGGCGTTGGTCGCCAGATTGCCGCCGATCTGCGACTGGTCGGACGCACCGGGGTCCGGTCCGAACAGCAGCCCGTTCTCGCGGGCCAGACGATGGACCGTGGCGGTCGTGACGCCCGCCTCGACCTCGATCCGCCACAGCAGCGGGTCGAACGAGCGGATCCGGTTCAGGCGCTCCAGCGCGACCGCGACCAGGGGACGGCCTGTCTCGGGCACGATCCCGCCGGAATAGCCGCTGCGACCGCCGACCGGGACGATCGCAACGCCGCGCTCATACGCCCACGCCACCGTGCCGCGAACCTCCTCGGCATCGGCGGGACTTACCAGCACCGGCGCGCTTGCGCCGAGACCGCTGGCATCGGTCAACCAGGCCTCGCGCTCAACGTGATCGTCCCCGACGATGCCCGCCAGCTCGGTTGCGATCGTCTCCGGGGCAATCGGCGCGGCGCTGTCCGCCGCATCTGCCCAGCCGCCGTTGATCGCAGCATGGGTCATCGCGACGGCCGCCATCCGAGCGCCGGCCCGACCGTCCCGGCCACGTCGGAGAGCAGCCGAACGTTCTCCCGCAGCGTGAAGGCAGGTGGTAGGAACAGGACCAGCTCGTCGGCGGCGGCGATGCCGGGGTCCTGCGCGACCGCCTCGGCGACCGCATCTGAGGAACCGTGGAAGACCGGGCTCATCAGCATTCCGGGGGGCAGCGCGGCGCCGATCGTGTGTTTGAGCGCGCCCGCAGGCCGTGAGGCGGCCGGCCCCTGGGCGCTTCGCTGACGTTCATAGGCGGCATACTTGTCCCGCAGCTCGGGAGTGGTGGCAGGTAGCACCGAAGCGGAGACGGCGACCGGCGGCGCCTCGTCCGGACCCGGCCAGGCGGCACGGTAGGCGGCGATCAAACGGGCCTGATACTCGGGAAACGAGAGCTCAGGGTCGACCGAATGAAGGATGGTGCCCGTGATCAGCCGCAAACGCCTGGCCGCGGCCTGCGTAGCGGAGGCGATGTGACCGGATCCATACCAGATCCGGTCGCGGAGCCCCTCGCTGTGGGGCGTGACCTTCAGCTCGGTTCCGGCCGCAATCATCGCCTCATCGGGATCCTCGACGGTGTGCACGGTGTCGCCGGCGACACCTGCGAGGAAGCGCTCCAACCGGCGCTGGCCCTCCTCGCGGGCATCAACCTTGTCGAATCCGAACGCGCGCTCGAAGCCAGCTCTGCCGCTGCTCAGCGCGAGGTTCAAACGACCGCCGATCAGCAGGTCGGTAGTGCCCGCTGCCTCGGCGAGCAGGACCGGATCCTGATAGCGCATCGGGATCACCGCGCTTCCGAGCGTGATCCGCTCCGTGTGCTGGCCCGCCGCCGCGAAGAACGGGAGCGGGGACGACAGGTAGTTGTCGAAGTGGCGCTGGTAGGCCCAGCCGGATTGATACCCAAGGCGCTCGGCGGCCTTGAACAGCTCAATCCCGTCGCGCAATCCGCGAGCGGCGCCACCGGGTCCGCCGATGAACGAGACACGGGTATTGAACCCAAGCCGGAGGGCCTGCTTCGATCGCCCAGCCGACCCGTGTGCCTCCCCCGCCGGCGCGAGATCAACCGACATCTCCCCGCCCCCGAGTCAGACGCCGGCAGCCGCAACCGGAGCAGCGTCGCGGGCGTCCAGCCACCGTCGGCCGGGAATCGCGTCGAGCAGCTGCCGCGTGATCTCGGACTGGGGGTCCTCGAACACCTGATGCGTGAGCCCGACCTCGGCGAGCTTGCCGGTCCCGAGGACCGCGATGCGGTGCGCGACCTGCGCGACCACGGCCAGATCATGCGTGATGAACAGGTAGGCCACGCCGAGCTCGCGCTGCAGCGATGCCAGCAGATCGAGGATCTGCGCCTGCACCGAGACGTCCAGAGCGGACACGGGCTCGTCCAGCATCACCAGGTCCGGCTTGAGGCTGAGCGCCCGAGCAATCGCAACGCGCTGGCGCTGCCCGCCCGACAGCTCCGCCGGACGACGCTGCAGGTATGAGCCGGGGAGAGCCACCTGATCCAGCAACTCGGCCGCGCGCGCACGCCGGCTCCTGCGGTCGCCAACCTTGTAGGACACCAGCGGCTCTACGATGCTCTGCTCGACGGTGAATTTCGGGTCCAGTGACGAGAACGGGTCCTGGTGGACCAACTGGAAGCGCTTCCTGAACGGCCGCAGCGCAGACCACGAGAGGTTGGTGATGTCCTCACCGTCGAAGATCACGCGCCCCGCGGTGGGCCTCGCCAGGCGCATCGCGATGCGCATCAGCGTGGTCTTGCCGCGGCCCGACTCGCCCACCAGCGCGAGCGTCTCATGGGGTGGGACCTCAAACGAAACGCCGTCAAGCACGCGATGCACCTTGGCCTCACCGGCCCCGGCGCCGCGACGGGGGAAGTCCTGGACCACGTCCTCGAGCGCCAGCACCGGCGTTGCCGCGTGCACGACCCCCGCCGACCCACGGGACGCCGGAGCGAGGAGCGGTCCGGCGGGCACGTGGTCGGTCTTCGATGGTTCGCTCCCGACCTCGACCGTGTGGCGGAACGCGAAGCCCGGTGCGACCTCCAGCAGGCGCTTCGTATAGGCATCCTGCGGATTCTCGAGGACCTCCCGCGAGGCCCCTTCCTCGACGACGCGACCCTGCTTCATCACGATCACGCGATCGGCGCGATCCGATGCGATCGCCAGGTCGTGGGTGATCAGGATCAGGGCGATCCCCTCCTCCCTGACCAGCCGGTCAAGGTGGTCGAGCATGCGCCGCTGGACCGTCACGTCGAGCGCGCTGGTCGGCTCGTCGGCGACGATCGCGCGCGGACGCCCAGCGAGGGCGTTGGCGATCAGGGCACGCTGGCGGATCCCACCGGACAGCTCAAACGGATACTGACGCGCGCGTAGTTGCGGCTCCTCCAGACCCGCCTTGTCCAGGAATTCGTAGACCTCGGCCGGAACGCTGCGGCGGGGCACACCGCGCAGCCGCACCGTCTCGCCGATCTGCTGTCCGATCCGCATCGTCGGGTTCAGGCTGACCATCGGATCCTGGGGAATCAGGCCGACCACGTGGCCGCGGATCGAGCGCAACTCCTTGTCGGACCGCCCGACGATGTCGTACCCGAGGATCGAGATGCGGCCCTCGAGCACGCGGCCGGCCGGGGGCAACAAGCCGAGCATCGCGTTGGCGAGGGTGGTCTTACCCGATCCGGACTCCCCGACCACGGCGAGAATCTCGCCGGCCCGCAACGACAGGCTCACGTCGTCTACCGCGGTCCGCTGCAGGTCGCCCTTCCTGTACGCGATCGATACGCGCTCGACGGTCACGATCCGGCCATCGGACAGGCCGGCCGCCGGGCGTGAGGCACGTCCGGTACTCGCCTGGGCGACTCGGCGTAGCCCGATCACCGCTGCACCTCTTCCATCGTCTTGGCGAGGTGGTTCATCGCAAACACCAGGAGGCCGACCGCCACGCCCGGCCACAGCGCCAACCAGGGCGCGGTCTCCAGGTAGTTCCGTCCGTCGGCGACCAGGGTCCCCAGATCGGTTGACGGCGGCTGTGGGCCGAAGCCGAGGAAGCTGAGCGCCGCGATCGCGAGGATCGCGGTACCAAAATCGAGGACGATCAGAACCGCGACCGGTTGCCAGGAGTTCGGTAGAACATGCCGCCACAGGACAGAGCTCAGCTTCGCTCCCGAGGTTCGGGCTGCTTCGACGTAGGGCAGGTTGCGGACCCGCAGCACCTGTGCGCGGGTGATGCGCGCGAAGCCGGGGATGATCCCAACCCCAACCGCGATCGACACGTGCACGGTGCCGAATCCGATCGCGGTGACGATCGCGAGCGCCAGCAGCAGCCCCGGGATCGCCAGCATCACGTCGACCGCGCGCATCAGCACGGCGTCGACCCTGCCGCCCATGAAGCCGCTCACGACCCCAAGGCTGAGGCCACCGGCTGCGCCGATCCCGACCGCGACGAGCATCCCGACCACCGACGGCCGGCACGAGTAGATCATGCGGGAGATCAGGTCACGCCCCAGGTTGTCGGTCCCGAACGGATGGGCGAGGCTCATCCCCTTGAGGAAGTCGGTCGCGTTGATGGTGTTGCCACCGTAAGGCGCGAGCAGCGAGGGTGCGACGGCGCAGACCACGACCAGCAGCACGTAGACGCCGGCTATCACCGCCCCCGGGCGCTTTGCGGCGCCGCGAAGGAAGGACGCCGCCCGGCCGCGTGAGACGAGTGACCCACTGCTGCGGGATTCGACGGCTGCTGGCGCCGGTTCGAGCTCGGCGAGATAGTTGTCGGACTCGATCGTGCTCACTGGCTCTCCTCGCTCACAGCGTGGTCGGGACGTGCGTGACGCGGGGATCCAACAGCGGGTACAGGAGATCGACGATCAGGTTGACGGTGACGAACAGCAGTGCCGCCAGCAACACCACCGCCTGCACCGTCGGAATGTCCTGCCACTGCACCGCCTGCTGAATCGCGCTGCCGAGACCCGGGCGACCGAACACGGTCTCCGCAATGACGGCTTCCGTCACCGTCCAGCAGACGATCAGTCCGAGCATCGTCAACGTCGGCAGCGCCGCATTGGGGAGCACGTGTCGGACATGGATCCGCAGGCGGCTCTCTCCGCGAGCACGAGCCGTGACGATGTACGGCTCGTCCAGCACGTCGGACATGCCCCGGATCAAGATCTGAGCGAGGTAGAACGCCCAAGGCAGAGACATGGTGATCGACGGCAGGATCACGCTGTCGACGCCCTGGTCGCCGGTCGCGGGCAGGAGGTGCCAGTCGAACGAGAAAACCTGGATCAGCAACATCCCGATCCAGAACGTCGGGAAGGCACGCCCAAAGGCCGGCAGCCGCACGAGAAACGACCGCAGCCAGGCCGCTCGCACAAAGGTGGCCACGAAGGCCAGCACCACCGCCACGACGATCGTGATCAGGACAGCGAGTCCGGCCAGTTCGAGGGTTGGCGGCAGGTTTTCAGCCAGGATGTTCGACACCGGCCGCCCACCCTGGCTGATCGAGGTGCCGAAGTTCAGGTGCAGCACGTTCCATAGCTCGTGCAGGTACTGCACCGGTAGCGGCTTGTCCAAGCCGTACTGCTTCTTGACCGCCGCGATCTGGGCGGGCGACGCGGCAGAGACGCCGCCCAGTCCGCCGCCGAGGAGCAGCTGCACCGGATTGCCCGGCAGCTCATACAGCACGATCCAGGTGACGGTGAAGGCCGCCCAGAGCACGAGCAGTGCCTGGGCGACCCTTCCGATGATGTATCTGACCATCGAATTGCTGCTACTTGGAGAGCCACACGTTGTTGAAGATCGTGAGGCCCTCATCGGTGACGGCGAGGCCGTGCACCTTGCTGGACACGCCGGTCACCTCGAGCCGCTCGTCGAGCGGGAACGCGATGTCCTGGCTGATCAGGTAGTTCTGGATCTCCGAGTAGATCGTCTGACGCTGTGCCGGCACGATCGCCTTGTTGCCAGCCGCGAACAGCGCGGCGAGCTTCGCCTGCTGTGCCGCCGTCTGCGACTGCTTCACGTATGCAGACGAGACGATCGCCGTGTCGAGAACCGACGCCAGCACGTCCGGGTCACCTCGCGTGTAGTACGTCTCTGCGAGGTCGTAATTTCCACCCGGCTCGTCGATCATGGACTCCTCTTCGGCGGTCGTCACCAGATCTTCCTGGAGCTGGATGCCGACCTTCGCGAGCTGCGACTGGAGCAGGTCGACGATCGGGCTCGGCTCAGTGATCGGCTCGATCAGGGTGAGCTTGCGGCCGTCCTTCACACGGATCCCGCCGGAGCCGGGAACCCATCCGTCCTTCGTCAGCAGCGCCTCTGCCGCCTTCGGGTCATACCCGAGCAGGGAGGACTCGTCGGTGTAGTCCGGAGTCGTGTCCTCGAGCACGCTGGTCACCACCGGGTAGTCAGGAGAGAACACGGTGGAGGCGATCTGGGCGCGGTTGATCGACTCCTGCAGCGCCTCACGCACGATCGGATCCGCCAGGATCCTGCCGGGCGTCTGGTTCGACAGCAGCAGGTCGGTGATTCCCGGGTAGGGTCGCGAGAAGATGTCCCCGCCCGCCGACTCGATCAGCTGACGGTTGGCCGCACTGAGGGCCACACGCGGCCAGGCGAGGTTGAGCTGACCGGAGTTGAGGCTACCGATCAGGACGCTGTCCTCGGGGATCCACTTGGCGGTGATCTCACTGAGATATGCCGGGCCCTGATTGCTCTCGATCGACGACGGCCAGGCGTATCCAGCGCGGCGCAGGAGCACCGCGCCCACGCCAGGGGTGTACGACTGCAGCGTGAACGGACCTGAGCCCCAGAACTGGCCGAGGCAGCGCTGCGCCGGCGTGTTGTTATAGGACTTCGGTGAGAGGATCCCCATCACGGTCGTGGCAGACGCCTGCAGGAACTGCGCGTTGGGCTGCGAGAAGACGACCTTGACCTCATAGTTGTTGACGACGTCGGTGCCGACGTAGCCGGCGACGTAGGTGATCCCGAGCAGCGACAGCGGACCGAGCTTGTAGACGTTGTCGTACGCCGTCTTCACGGCGGCGGCGTTGAACTTCTCGCCGTCACTGAAGGTGACGCCGTGGCGCAGGTGGAAGGTGAAGACCGTCGAGGTCTTGTTCGACGACCACGATGTCGCCAACCACGGTACGAGCGCCCCGGTCGAGGGGTCCTGGTCGGTGAGCGAATCGACCAGATTGCGGTCGAGGTCTCGGTTCTCGAGGCCGAAATCCTGGTTGGGATCGATGCAGTTCTCGACGTTGAGGTCGAAACCGATCGTCAGGTCGCCGCCGTGGACGGGCGTGCCGGCGCTTGTTGCGGCGCTGATGGACTTGGCTGATGCGGTGCTCAAGGAGCGTGACAAGCCAAAGCCGGCCGCCAAGAGGGCGACCAGTGTCAGTAGCAGGGCAACGCCTGAGGGCTTGAGGGGACGACTTCTTTCCATTTGTGAGTGCGTATTCCTTACTAGTCTCTGTGGGGCGTAAGCGATGTGCTGTGGCTCGACGGACGCGAAGGCCAGGGGGCAAAGTCAAGCTAATCGATCAAGATAGAGCACAATGCGGTTGCGGTACAACCACGATTGCGAATCGGAATCGATGGTCGTGGCTTATCGGTGCTTCAGCGGGCCTGCATCAGCGGCCGCTCGAGCGGGTTAGGGCTCAGCCGCGGAGTCTCGCTGCTCCTCCGCGAGAGCGCGGAGTCGGTCGAGTGCAGAGGACCAGAACGGCTCGTATTTCGCCAGCCACGGCGCCAGCGCGTCCGACATCGCGGCCGCTTCGATGCGATAGAGCTGTCGTCGCCCTTCGCGCTTGGCACTCACGAATCCGGCTGCGCGCAGGTGCATCAGATGCTTCGAGATGCCCGACGGGATCAGTTCGGGGAACGCCGCTGCGAGTTGACCGACCGTAAGCGTGCCGTGCTCTGCCAGGAGATCGAGAATGCGCCGGCGGGTTGGGTCGGCCAATGCCCGGAACAGGTCGTCGGTGCTGCTAGGCACCGCCGGCGACCATCAGGTCGGCGAGCCGCTCCAAGATGCGGTGGCTGTCGGCGCCCCGTTCATAGGCCTTGACCGTGTCGGGCCAACCGGCCTTGCCGATGCCTGCGAGCCCATCGTGACTGAGTGTGACCTGTGTCCCGGCGGGTATCGGCGCGAGGGTGATGACGAGCCTGGCCGGGTACACCCAATCACCGCCCTCCTCCAACCACGACAGGACGAGGCGGCCCTCGGGCACGATCTCCAGCACCCTGCCGGTGATCCAGGTCTTGTCGTCGGGTCCGCCCAGCCGGTACGCGCCGCCGACCTGCAGGTCGATCTCGAGGCTGGAGCCGAGCCAGCCGCGCAGCGCCTCCTCGGAGGCCAGCCATCGCCAGGTGGCGCTGGGCGGGGCCGCGATCTCGATCGAACGAACAACCTCGGGCATGGTCATCACCTCCGTCGGAAAGAACATCTTACTCACCGGTAAGCTATCACCAGCGCGCGAGATCAATATGCCCGGCCGGGACACCGATATACCTGAAACCAGATCACTTTTCGTTCCGTTGACGCATCATCTCCGTTGCCTTACCGTGAAATTGTCTACTGAATCCCTCGACTTTGTCGTGAAAGGGGATATTTGTGTTCTTTCAGCAGGTTCTGAACCGAGATCTGAGATGTGCGTCATATCTGATCGGAGACGGTGGAGAGGCCGCCGTCGTCGATCCACGGTGGGATATCGAGCCGTATCTCGAGGTCGCTCGCGAGCAGGGCCTGCGCATCACCCACGTGATCGACACGCACGATCATGCCGACCACGTGTCCGGGCGGGTCCGCCTGGCACGAGCGACCGGAGCCCGCGCGCATCGCCCCGCGCGTAGCGACGATTCCAACCCAGACGATCTCAGCCCGGGAGACGAAGTCGCGGTCGGGACGCTGCGCATCCGCGCCCTGGGAACTCCCGGCCACCGTCCAGAGCACTTGGCGTTTGTGGTCAGTGACCTCTCGCGCACCCCCGACCCCTGGCTGCTGCTGAGCGGCGATTCGCTGCTGGTCGGTGATCTGGCCCGGCCCGATCTGGCCGTGGACGCGCGACTCGGCGCGGAAGCCCTGCATTCGAGCCTGGCAACCGTGCTGGCTCTCGGGGACGATGTTGAGGTCTGGCCGGGACACGTCGGCGGCTCGTTGTGCGGTGGGGCCAACCTGAGCGGTAAGACGAGTTCGACGATCGGCTTTGAACGCCGTCACAATCCGCTCCTCCAGGCAAGCCGTACGGAGTTCGTGCGAGGCCTCGTCGAGACGATCCCGCCTCGCCCGCCAAACCTCGCGCGGATCGTCGAGTTGAACCGCGCGATCGACGGCCAGGAGCCGCGCGATCCGGAGCAGCTGACGCCAAGCCGGATGCTCGCGCTGCTCAAGGCCGGCGTGGCGATTCTCGACGCCCGCGCCGCACACCAGTTCGACGAGGGACACCTCGCGGGCTCCGTCAACCTTCCACTCACGGCCTCCGGCGTCGGGAGCCGCGCCGGCAGGGCGACGAGCCCGGATCAGTCGATCGTGATCGTTGCCGACTCCCTAGATGCCGCCCGATCGATGGTCGGCGCGCTCCAGGCCGTCGGCATCTGGTCGATCGACGGCTACGCCGTGGCAGACCCTTCGGAGTGGCGCCGCGGCGGTCTTCCGGTGGCCACGTCGGCGTCGTGGGACCTCGCCCGGCTCGCACACGGCCTCCGCGATCGCGTCGTGGAACTGGTCGACGTGCGCGACGCCAACGAATGGCGAGCCGGCCATGTTGCCGGCTCGCACCACCTGCCGCTCCACGAGCTTGGCGATGGGAACCGGATCGCCCTTGGCGACAATGGACACGTGCTCGCGGTCGCCTGTGCGGCGGGCGTGCGGGCGGCGTTCGCTGCCAGCCTGCTGCGCAGGGCTGGACGGCACAACGTCGTCCGCGTCGACGGCGGGGGGATCGCCGACCTTCCTCGGCACGGAATCGAGCTGACGGCCGGCGCCACATGAACCACCGTTTGCGAGCGGTCCATCGAGCACGGATCGGGGTCTCGCCGAGCCGACGCACGATCGCGGTGATCGGGGCGGGAGCGAGCGGCACGCTTGCCGCCGTCCACCTGCTCCGGCTCCCCGGAGCCGGTGTTCGAGTCGTGCTGATCGATCGCACCGCGCACGGCCCCGGCGTCGCCT
>Ga0302326_10006687_pt1 | contig 25794 bp, 27 predicted proteins | sample Palsa_T0_3_FD_202264 | JGI IMG/M metagenome (GOLD analysis project Ga0302326, IMG submission 202264) | Peat permafrost microbial communities from Stordalen Mire near Abisko, Sweden - Palsa_T0_3 | ecosystem: Environmental > Terrestrial > Soil > Palsa > Peat permafrost | place: Sweden: Abisko... | reverse complement strand
GCCGCCACGGCGCCGGAACCTGCCGGTCTTGGTGAACTCCCTGCACAGCCTGCTCTCCGGGGGCAGCTTCGGTGTCGTGCGGCTGAACGGCAGCCAGTACACCGAAGTTCGCTGACCTGGCCCTCCCGCCTATTGCGTGTATTTCGGGCCGGATATCCGGCGGGAGATCCGGCTGGTGGCCGCAACGGTGAACTGACCCGGGTTTCGGTGGCCACTGGTGCGGGCCGCTGCCGTGCCGTCGGCGGAGTTCACCGGTAACGTGGTACGGCGCCCAGGACAGACCGGCCGTCAGCTGATCTTGAACCGGTCTGGCAATACACGGCTCCCGGCGGACTGCGGGAAATCTATTACGCGTCCCAGATCCTGCGCTATTACCGGCCATCAGGCAGACGACATCAGCGTGCACGCTATAAGCCCAGCCCGACGCAGAGAACATCCGGTTCCGTAGCCGCAAGTGGAGCGAGTGGACACGCTCGTCGCAGCGGGGCGACGATATCTGCTTCGACGCGAACAAGGCCGCGGCACGTTCGGGCCAGCCGATTCGTGCAGGCCGTTGCCGGGCGCGGCGGTCAGTCCAGCAGCTTCAGGAATTCGGCGGGGGTCAGGGCTGCCTGCCGCAGGATCGAGCCCAGAGTGCCGCGCTTGATAGTGCCATGCTCCGGGATCACCACGACCCGCCCATCAGGGCCGCGATAGACCGCATGGCTCCCCTTGGTGCGCACGTATGCGAACCCGGCGGACTCCAGCACACGGATGACCTAGCGGACCGGCAGGTCCGACAGAGCCGGGCTCACGCAGCGCCGGGGAGCCGGAACGAGGTCACCAGGGGCGTGCTGGTGACATGCCCGGCCGGGTCATCCACCTCGTCCAGGTACAGCCCCACGGCCTCCGCGAGGTTGGCCAGCGCCTCGTCGATCGTATGACCCTGGCTGGCGACATCGACTTCCAGGCACTGCGCGACGTACCAGTCCTCTTCCCGGTGCACGGCCGCAGTGAGAGTCTGAGAAGCAGGCATACAACCAGGGTAACCGGAGCACAGGCACCGCCGCGGAGGCAGCTACCCGGGAGAACGCGCTCCGCCGGGCACCGGCATCGTCGTGGCAAGCCGCGCAGAACCGGAAGAGCCGACCCCTGATCAACGAGCCGGCCAGCGCGCCGAATCAGCAGCGTTCTGCGGCCATTTCGGCGAGTCCATCTGCCGAGACCACAGACCGCGTGTGACAGCCGGCCAGGTCCGGCTCCTGCAGATTGTGATGGTCAGCGCGACGTATGGCCTTCCGGATCATGGGAGTATATGGCGGCAGATGGCGAAGCTGAGGACGGCGATTCCGCGCGTCCCATACGCGCCCCGCGCATACAGCGCAGGGCCGCGTTCCCGCTGGTACCGGCGGTGTGCGGGAGTGCTCTCCGGAGCCGTGTGCGCAGGTTCGAATCCTGCTGGGGGCGCAAAATCAAACACGCAATCTAATCGTACTCTTTAGGCGATAAGCTATCTGACCTGGGCGAACGTCCCGGCAGCCGCGTAGCCTTCCAGCCGTGACATAGGCAGGAGCACCTGGCCAGAATAGAAATTGCGTCCAGCCGAGGTCTTCGGCCCGGCGCCACGATCGGAGCAGCCGCCCTGGTTATTCACGGAAGATGAACTCGTTCAGGATCTCCCGTCCATAGAGCTGCCGCCGGTCGAGTTCGGTGAGCCGGGCAGCACGGGCAGCTTCGTCCCACTGAGTGCGGATGATCTCGATCTGCTCGTCGATAATCGCCTGAGCTTGCGCGGAGCTAAGCAGGTATGTCTCGCAGGCCGTGAGGCAGGTGATGATCTGGCTGGTGCGCTGTCCGTCGCGGCCGATCGCCATCGCCTGATTAGCTTGGGGCACGGATCGCGGTTGCGGGCATATGTCGTACGCCGGGCTGAGCATGAGGCTGCCGTCGGCATTGACGTACGCGGCGTGATTGCGCGGGTGATCGTCGGTGTTCCCGACCAGGATGTTGAACACGACGCGAGAGAACAGCTCTCGCAGCGTGGCTGCCGGGCTGGTGAACGACTGGCGGATGTGGTCGGCCAGATCCGCGTAGCTGCCGTATCGCGCTCCGGTGAATTCGTCCAGGCCCAGGATCGTCAGCGCCGACGCTAGATGTCGCCGCTGGCCACCTCCAGGCCGGTCGAACCTTTCAACCAGGAGCACGTCCTTTCCGGCAACCTCCGTTACCTGGACAGGGGCGACGTTCAACCCGACGCGACGGGCCAGGTCCATCGCGACTCCCTCGGCCTTTACGACCGGCCGGATGTCGGTCGTGGATGAGAACTTCGCGATCAGGTCCCGGCCCTGGTCGGTCAGCAGCACCTTTGGCCGGGCACCGCCGATAGATGTGCCCCTGGTGAGCGCTTCGGCGAGCGCGGGTGGCAGCAGGCGGCCATTCTCGATGTCGGCGGCGGCGCCCATCAGCTGCTCGAGGGTTGCTGACGACGTGGGCCGCGGTACGTACTCGGTGGGGCTGTCCTGGAAGTCCAGCGCTCCGATTCGGTCTGTTCCCGACTCCAGGAAATATGTCAGCAGGCTCAGCTCGCTGACATCGCTGGTCCTGGTCAGATGCCCGAGATGGCGGGCCAGGATTACCCGTTGTCCCCAGGCATCCGGAGCGGAATCACGCAGGCAGCCGGCGATTGTGAGATCACCGACCGGCCGTAGTTGTCCCGGCTCAAGCGGTAGCTCCGGCTCGTACAAGGACATGGCGTCCAGGCGCTGCCGGTAGGAGCGCGCGTATGTGAAGGCGTGCATCGGCCCGTCGGCGTCAATGCGGCCGGCTACCACGGGTTCGCTTGCGCCGGGCAGCCAGGTCCAGACGAAGGCCTGTCGCGGGTCAGAACTCGTCATCGCCGGCTACCTGTCGCGGATAGACGTGCGCGGGCAAGAGCGCAAGGCGCTCGCGTTCACGGGCAGCGAGGCCCGGCAACTGGCCAGGCGGGACCCCGAAGAGGTGCACGCCGACCAGCGTCGCGAGCTCGAACATAACGCCGACGGCTACCGTCGGTACGCCACGCTCCGCGTTGCGCACCGTGGCCTTGGAAACGCCAGCACGCTCACAGAGTTCAGCCTGCGTCCACCGGCGCGATCGGCGCCCCTCAGCGATCCGCAGCCCGAGCACACGAGCAGCGTCCAGCGTCTGCCTGGAGAACGCATGCGGACGGCGCACGGAACTCACCTTCACTAGTAGCGGTATAACGATTCTATCCTGAGATAAGCTTAATTTAACATCCTCGATTCCACTATTCAGTCGGCGGAACTCATTCTCAGGGACGGCCCGCCAAGCCCGGCATAAGGTGCAGCCACGCCAGTTTCGGCTCCTGCCGGTATGACCGTCAGTGCGACGTATGGCCTTCCGGATCTTGGAGTCTATGGCGGCAGATGGCGAAGCTGAGGGCGGCGATAAGCGCGTCCCATGCGCGCCCCGCGCATGCAGCGTCGGTCGCGTTTGTGCTGGTAGCGGCTGTCTGCGGCAGTGCTCTCCGGAGCCGTGTGCGCAAGTTCGAATCCTGCTGGTGGCGCAAAATCGAACACGAAAGCTAATCGTAGTCTTTCGGTGAAATGCCATCTGACCTGGGCTAACGTCCGGCATGGCCCACCAGTCCCCCGCCGCTCACGTCCCAGGCACGTCCCAGGACCGGGGATGCACGATGCCTCCCGACATCAGCGCCCTGGCGGGCAACGGTTATCAAGACCGTTTACTCGCGCGGGCACTCCGTGGTACGAACCGCCCGGACCGTGCGGCCTGGCCAGCGCGTCAACCGGGCCCCCGTAGCAGCGCTGAGCGATCTTGAAATGCGACCTCTCCTACCGCCGATCCCGTGCCGACGGACGCGGATTGCCGCAATGGCACGGGCCGATCACCATGATCACGGACAGGGCCGACCGCGTACTTCCCTTCACCATGTCCTTGGCGGCGGCCAGATCGCAGATCACCGTGCGGCTCTTGTCAGCCACCACTTGGATAGTGGTGTGTACCGGATGGCAGGCTCGCGAATCGTCATTAACGTCATCGCGGTCCGGTCCTTCCGATCACGCCGTGACCGCCGGTCTGCGCGGTGGTCTCGTGTTCGAGCTTCGCGCTGATGTCGGCGCGCAGTGTCACCTTGGAGATCTTCCCGATCTGGGTGCGAGGCAGCGCGTCGATGAGTTCGAGACGTTCAGGCCACTTGTACTTGGCCAGGCCCTCAGCCTCCAGGTGGGCGCAGATGTCGGCGAGTGTCGGCGGGTTCTGCGGGTCCTGCGGCACGACGTAGGCGCAGCCGCGCTCGCCCAGTCGGGGGTCAGGAATGCCGACCAGGGCGATCTCGGCAACGGCGGGGTGACCCGTGACCAGGAGCTCGACCTCCTCGGCGTTGATCTTCTCGCCGCCGCGGTCGATGAGGTCCTTGACGCGGCCCTCGATCGAGTAGCTCAGCGTCCCGGAGTACCTGCGTGCCCGCACTAGGTCGCCGGAACGGTAGAAGCCCTCGGCGGTGAAGGCCTCGCGGTCCCGGTCTGGCGCAGCGAGGTATCCGCGGATGGTGTAGGGCCCACGCGCGGCCAGCTCCCCGGTCTCGCCCTCGGCGACCTCGATCTCCGTGCCGGGTCGCAGTACCCGGATTTCATCAAAGGGCGAGATCGGGACACCGACGGTCTCGGCCCGCAGGTCGGCGGGCGCATCGAGCGGGGTGAACAGGAAGAGCCCCTCGCTCATCCCGAAGGCCTGGGTGACGTGGACGCCCCGTCCGGTCAGCTCGTCGAAGACCGGGCGGGGGACGCGCGCTGCGGTCAGGACCCAGGTGCCGAGCAGGGCGACGGCGTCGTCAAACGCCGGGTGCGACAGGTATTCCCTGGCCAGTCCCGGCGGGCTCATGGTCCATGTGGCACCGTGCTCAGCCATCAGCGGGAGCATGACGTCGGCTGCAGGGGTCGCGAGGAGTAGCGCGGCGCCGACGCCGTGGGCGGCGTGCAGGCCGTTGGCGAGCGCTGCGTTGTGGGCGAGCGGGAGCCCGAAGGCGAGCACGCTCTGCTTTGTGTGGCCCCACCAGCTGGAGGCCAGGTCGGCGTTGTGGCGGTACTCGGCGTGCAGGCGGGTGATGATCTTCGGTGTTCCGGTGGTGCCACCCGAGAGCTGCAGCACGGCCGGTCCGTGGACGTCGAGCGATTCTGCGATCGTGAGCAGTTCGGCCTGTTCCGTGTCGCTGACCTCATGGTCCTGCAGGTCCTCGATTCGCAGGCCCGCCTTGTCCGGCGCAGCGCTCACGGTTAGGAGCTGCCGCATTGCGGGCAGCAGACCGGCAACCTCGTGCGCCAGCCCGAACAGGTCGAAGCTGGGGAAATCGGCTTGGACGAGGTGGGCTACGGCGCCGGATTTCCGGCCGATCTGCTCGATCTCGAGGCGGCGGTGGATGGCGAGCGTGCAGACCGGGATCAGGCCGGCCTTGAGCATTCCGTACCAGGCGACGACCGCCGTGGCGGAGTTGGTCAGCTGCAACAGCACCCGCTCCCCCGGCAGCAGACCGGACCTCAGCAGCCCAGCTGCCACGGCATCCGAGCGGGTGTCGAGTTCGCGATAGGTGAGCCGCGTGTCCGGCGTGATCAGCGCGGTGTGCTCGGCGTGGGCTGCCGCGGCCTGGCGGAAGGCTGCGGGGAGGGAGCGCATGCCCCAGGCCCCGCCGGCCACGTACCGGTCCACCGCAGCCGCTGGGTGTGGGACGACCCCCGGCAGGGCCGTGGTCTGCGGAAAAGAGCCCTCGATGACGCTGTTCCCGGCCTCGCTGCCGTGGAGCGGGTTCATGTCCTCGTACCTCGTGCCTTCGTGATTCCTGGAAGTCAGTCTGCAATCGCGACGAGATCTGCGCGACCAGCCACGAGCCCGTCGACGAGATCGTCGATGTGGCCGGCGGGGGCGCCGACCACTGTGAACAACTTGGTCTGGCGACGGATCCGCTCGGCGAGCGCGAGCCGGTCGAGCAGCGCCGGCCGGCCCGGCCGTCCCCCCAGCCGGACCCCGTCCGCGCCGGCCTCAGCCAGTGCGAAGCAGCGGTCGAGCACCTCGTCCGCTGCCGGCGACCAGGGATCAGCGACATCGGTTCCCAGTACCGCCGCCAGGGCCTCGTCCGGACAGGCAGCGCGCAGGGCGGTGACGGCGAAGGGCTCACCCTGCACCTCGCGGTAGCCCGCCTGCCCGTCATCATCCAGGACACGACCGCCCGTGCGCAGCGCTGCCCCTTCGTAGGGCCGGCTCAGGACCCAGCTCCTTACGTCGCCGAGCTCGCCGTCGGTAGGTTCCACGCCAGCGAACGCCGCGAGGCCAGCTCGCAGGAGGCCGGGGTCGCTCTCGACGAGGCGCGAGATGGAAACCACCCCGCCCCGGCTGAGATAGGCCAGCATCACCTGCGGTGCTGGGAGGTCAAGGCGGTGCCCGATGGAGTCCCACCAGCGCTGACTACGCACGGCTGCGTCTTGCAGTGCCTCGACGCGAGGACGGCGGATTTCCTCGTACTGTCGCAGCGCACCAGCCAGCGACAGGTCTTCGCCGCTGGTGAGGCTGTCGGCCAGGACGATGGCGTCCTCGAGCGCCATTTTCGTCCCCGAGCCCACCGAGTAGTGCGCGGTGTGAGCCGCGTCCCCGATGAGCACCACGTTCCCGTGGTACCAGCGGGGAAGGGACACGGTCCGGAAGTGCATCCAGCGTGAGCGGTTGCCGAGCAGCTCGGCCCCGCCCAGCGCGTCGGCGAAGGCCGCCTGCAGGTAGCCGATGCTGAAGGCGTCGGACTCGGTCAGCGGCGTGCGCTCGGTCGCGGTGTCCATCCCCGCGCGGCGCCAGGTCCCGACATCGGCCTCGATCCCGAGGGTGCTGCGCCCCTCCGCGTAGGGATAGCCGTGGATGGTGAACAGGCCGTGCTCGGTGCGTACCGGCACGAACAGGTTCGACCGCAGCCGGGTCGCGCAGCCGAGCCACATGAACACCCCGCGGCCCGGGACGACGCGACCGCCCACGTGCTCAGCGAGCCCGGCGCGGGTCCTGCTGCCCACGCCGTCCGCGGCGATCACCAGGTCGGCATCCCGCACGTCGTCGAGATCGCGCTCCACCCCGAGATCCACATCGACACCGGCCCGGACCGCCTCATCGAGAAGGACGGCGAGGAGCCGGGACCGCGCGATCGCGATGCCTCCGCCGGTGCCCTTGGCCCGGACCGACACCCCGTCGATCAGCATCTCCTGCTGCGGCATCGGCACCGACGCCTCGACGAGGCGGTCGAATGTCGCCCGTTCCGCCTCCGCCACCACGCGCAGCGTGCGGGCGGTGAACGCAACCCCGAAGCCGAAGGTTTCGTCGGGCACCGACCGCTCGCTGACGCGCACGCTGGCGTGCGGCATCCGCTCCTTGATCAGCCGCGCCGCGAACAGGCCCGCCGGGCCCCCGCCGATGACCTCGACACGTCCCAGTTGCATGGAGGCACGATAACCACCGGCCGACTAACTCGTCAAATTTAAGACTCAATCGTTGACACGCGCGCCTGGCGTGGGCATACTCGGCAGCACAGGAGACAGGAAGGAAACGACTCGTGACTTCCCCGACGGCGCAGCTGCGCGAGCAGGAGGCCGCCCCGAGAGGTACCTCCAGCCACCCGGTGCGCGGCATCAACCACATGGCGTTCCCGACATTCGACCCGGCGGGCACCATCCATTTCTACCGGGATGTCCTGGGCTTGCCGGTTGTGCAGACGATGCAGGTCAAGGCGTGGGGGCCGGAGTACCAGCGGGACTTCGTGCACTTCTTCTTCGACATCGGCAACGCTGACTGCCTGGCCTTCTTCTACTACTTCGGCCAGGAGCCCTACCACGACGAGAACGTCCCGCCTCTGCTCGATCTCGGCAGGCACGTCGCGCTCCACGTGGACACCGTCGAGGACCTCGACGGGTTCCAGAAGCGCATCGAGGACGCGGGGCTGAAGCTCGACATGCGCGTCATGCACGAGACGGTCGAGTCGATCTACGTACGCGACCCCAACGGCATCCTCATCGAGATCGCCCGCCCGCTGCGGGAACTGGCCGCGGCAGACGCGGTGGATGCCGAGGTCACCGCGCAGGCACTGCTTGATGTCGTGGCCAGTGACGGCGAGCCGACCCTCGACGCGCTGTGGGCCCGCAAGGCCGAGCTCATCGCCTCCCGGGTCCCGGCCTGACAAGGAGAACCATGACCACCCTGTACTTCCTCGACGCCGCCGAGTTCACCGACGTCTCCGCAGTGGCCGCGGCTCAGCCCGGCGCCCGGGTGGAGCGGCTCCCGGGCTACGTCGCGGTCACCGCGGATGGCCCGCTCATCGTGGACCGCCGGGCCACGGGGGTCCGGCACTCGGTCTGGTACAGCGCGCTCGCCGCTGTCGGCCACGGGCGCGTGGTCCAGTACGACAAGGATGCCCTGAAGGTTGAGCCGACTCCGTGACCAGCATCGTGGCGGCACCGGACACAGCGCGGCTCGGGGGCCACCGGCGCCCCGAGCCGGCACCGATCCCGGCCGGTACCGAGATCAGCCTGCATCGCGTCCCGACGCTTGACGGCGCCACCGTCGGGGGCACCTTGTTCCACCCGCCGGGCGCGACGACGTGCGTGACCGTGATCCACCCCCGGCTCGACATGAGCGGGCACCCGATGATCGGCCTGCTGATCGAGGCCGGCGTCGCGGTATGGGCTCAGGGCATGCGGGCGGTCGGGACGGATCACGCGCTGGTCCACGAGCAGGCCCTGCTCGACGTGGCCGCTGGGTACGCGATCCCCCGTGCGCGCTACGACCGGCTCGTCCCGCTCGGGCACTCCGGCGGCGGAACCCTCAACGCGTTCTACCTCTGGCAGGCCACCGCCGCGCCGGAGGAACGGATCACGCGGACCCCGGGCGGCAGACTTACCAGGCTCGCCGAGGCCCAGATGCCGGTCCCCGACGGCGTGGTCTTCCTGGCCGCGCACCCAGGCCAGGGCGAGGTGATGCTGCACAGCATCGACCCGAGTGTGATCGACGAGGCGGATCCACTGGCCGCCACTCCCGAGCTGGACCTGTTCGATCCCCGCAACGGGTTCCGCGAACCGCCGGAGAGCTCGAGCTACATCTCGGCGTTCCTAGCCCGGTACCGGGCAGCGCAGCGGGAGCGCATAGTCCGTCTCGACGACCGCGCCCGCCGCCGGGTCGCATGCCGGGAAGAGGCCCAGGCGCGTTTCAAGGAGACCGGTGACGTCGCCGACAGGCGCGCGGCACTCGCCCCGCGATTCCTCATCGTCAACCGCACCGAGGCCGACCCGCGCTACGTGGATCTCTCCCTCGACCCCAACGAGCGCCCCTACGGCTCGCTGCACGGCCCGTACCCGCACCTGATCAACTACGGCGCAGTCGGGTTCGGCCGCATCTGCAGCCCGGATGCATGGCTGTCGACCTGGTCTGGCCTGTCGACGAACGCCTCGTTCGCCAAGGCCGCACCGCACGTCACGGTGCCGACGTTGTACCTCGAGTTCTCGGGCGACCAGACACTCCTGCCGGCCGATGCCGACAAGCTCTACGACATGATCGGCGCCCCGGAAAAAGAACGCGGGGTCATCTCCGGGCTCCACTTCGGTGCCGCCCTGCCTGGCCGCCGTCCTGGCATCGAGCTGGCCGCGGACGCGATCCTCGACTGGCTCTGACTCGTCGCACCTCCACCACCATCTGCAGAGGAGCAGCTGATGCGCACGGACATCGACATCCGCACCCCGGGTGGGCCGCGGGTCACCGGGATCGCGGCCGGACCCGGCACCCCCGGCACCCCGTTGCTCGTCTGCCTGCCCGGAGGCAGCTACACCGCCCGCTACTTCGACGTCCCCGGGTTCTCCCTGCTCGACGTCGCCGAGGCGAACGGGTTCACCGCGATCGCCCTCGACCGGCCCGGGTACGGCGGCAGCGATCCCCTCCCCGCCGACGAGCGGACGTTCGCCCGCAACGCCGAGGTCCTCGACGGGGCCATCGCCGCGCTGTGGGCCGAATACGGGGCCGGCCATCCTGGAGTCGTCGTGATCTCCCACTCCATCGGCTCGGCGGTCACGGTCCACATCGCCGCGCACCAGCCCTCATGGCCCCTGCTCGGGATCGCGCTGCACGGGGTCAACACCCTCTCCCCCGATCACGTCGTCGGCGCCTGGCATTCGATGCCGCCCGGCATCCCGGTGCAGTTCAGCCCCGAACAGCGGCGCATGTTCATGTACGGGCCGGACGAAACTTTCGCCCCCGACGCCGTCGACCGCGCCGAGATCTCCGCAGCCGCCTGCCCGATCGAGGAACTGCTCGAGATCGTCGGCGAGTGGCCGCGCATCGCGGCGGACCTCGCCGGACAGGTCCGGGTACCGGTCCACTACGTCCTCGCCGAGCACGAGGCCCTCTGGAACGCTGGCCAGAGCCGGGTCGAAGCCTTCGCCGGGATGTTCACCTCCGCACCCCGCGTGGACGCCACCCTGGCCCGCGGCGTCGGCCACAACATCGACCACCACCACCTCGGCAGGGCACTGCAACTGCAGCAGCTCGCCTTCGCCCTGACCTGCACCCCGGTGCCGGTCCCGGCCTGACCCACGGTCTCGGCAACGCCTACCATCGCGCCATGGCCTCTCCCCCTCCCCTGAACCGTCGCGCGGTGGCTGCAGCGGCCGGCAACACGGTCGGCGGGGCCCCAGCTCGCGCTACGCGGACACGCACGTCGTCCTCGCGCCGCGAGCTGGTGATGTCGGAGATCCTCGAGCACGCCACCCGGCTCTTCGCCGAGCGCGGATACGACGGGACCACGCTGCAAGACATCGCCGATGCCATCGGGATCACCAGGCCGGGGCTCTACCACTACATCAGCAGCAAGGAACAATTGCTCGCCGCGCTCGTCAGGGACGTCAGCGAGAATACCGCGCACATCGTCCGCGAGGTCCGGCTCCGCACCGATCTCAGCTCGGTCGAGAAGCTGCGGACCGTGGTCCGCGGGCTGGTACTCCAGCGCGCCCGAGCACCGGAGCACTTCCGGGTTCTCGATCGCACCGAGGCCGCGCTCCCAGAGGAAATAGCCGCCCAGCACCTCAAGGCGCGCCGGGAGGTCCTCGCCGAAATGCGGACCATCATCGAGGAAGGCATATCGAGGGGAGAGTTCCGCCCCCGGGACGAGCGGCTGGCGGCGCTGTCGGTCATCGGCATGTGCAACTGGGTCGCGTGGTGGTTCCACCCAGGCTCCAGCCATCCCGCCGAACCGGTGGCCGACGAACTAGCCCAGAACGCCATCGACATGCTCTCCTACCCGAGGAGCACCGTACCGCTCACCACCGCGCCGCACCGCGCGCTGCAGATGGTCCGGGAGAACCTCGACTACCTCGAGCGCTTCCTCGGCCCAGAGTCCGTTCACAACCCGGGCTCGACACGGCCCAGCTGAGGCACAGGATCCATCTCGCCGGGCTCGAGGCCGTGATCAGGCAAACCCCGTTCTCTATGGCTTGGCCAGATAATGTCACGCGCTGACATGACGAACGAATCGGCCGCTGCGGCAGGCGACGGGAGTAGCCGGGCGCCCTCCCATGGCACCAGGTGGACCCTGCGGCATCGACAAATCCGCTCTCGCCCAGAATTTTTGCGCGGCGAGCGAGCACGCCGAAGCTGCGTAGCCTCTGAGGAGCGAACCAGAACTGGCGCAGGAGGGGACCTTTGCTCAGAAGGCGCCGTCCCCAGAACGGGCCGGTAACGTGCGGCCATGGAACACACCCGACTCGGCCGGACCGGCCTCCAGGTTTCGAGGCTGTGCCTCGGGACGATGACCTTCGGGCTGCAGCGCGATGAGCCCACCGCTGTCGCCATTTTGGACCGGGCGGCCGAGGGCGGTATTGACTTCCTCGACACCTCCGACGCCTACCCGCTGGGCGGGGATCTGACCACCCGGGGGGTTACCGAGGAGATCCTCGGCCGCTGGCTCCGGGGGAAGCGGGATCGTTTCATTGTTGCCACCAAGTGCTTCGCCCCGACGGGTCCGGCGCCCTTCGACGCCGGCAACTCCCGCAAGCACATCCTGGCCGCTGTCGATGCCTCCCTGCGACGTTTGCAGACCGACTACATCGACCTTTACCAGCTTCACGGGTATGACCCGGAAACGCCGATCGACGAGACGCTGGGCGCCCTCGACGACCTTGTCCATCAGGGGAAGGTCCGCTACGTCGGCTGCTCGAACTTCCTGACCTATCAGCTGGTACGGGCCATCGGCCGAAGCGAGACGCTGCACCTGGCCCGCTTCGACTCCGTCCAGCCCCGCTATAACCTGCTCTTCCGCCAGATCGAGCGGGAGATGCTCCCGTTCTGCGGCGAGGAAAGTGTCGGTGTCATTCCCTACAACCCCATCGCCGGCGGGCTGCTGTCGGGCAAGCACTCCCGGACTGCGCCGCCTCCAGAAGGTACTCGCTTCACCCTCGGCAGCGCCGCCGAGGCTTACCAGGACCGCTACTGGCACGATCGCGAGTTCGACACCGTCGACGTGCTCCGCGAGCTGGCGCAGGAAGCTGGGGTGAGCCTCGTGACCCTCTCGGTCGCCTGGGTACTGGCGAACAAGGCGATCACCGCGCCCATCATCGGGGCAAGCCGCCCCGAGCAACTCGACTCCAGCCTGGCCTCCGCCGGGTTCACGCTCGATGACGACCTGAAAAACAAGCTGGACGAGTGCACCCACCAGTACCGCATGGGCGATGCGCCCCGGTAGGCACCCGCAGCCAACGGACGGGCATCTGAGCCGCGTAATAGATGGTCTTGACGTTGCTCAGACCTATCGCCAGGCAACTCAGCATAGAGAACGGGAATTGACACCCGTCCTGACCGTGCTTCTATGCCGCGGGCCGCGCCCTGTGCAGGGATTACGGTGGCATGGTGCTAGAGCTGAGCAGCCTTGACCTAGGGAAGATCGCCACCGCGCTGGCGCTGTCCCTTTCGGCCGTGTCAGTCGCCACCAGCCCGGACGAGCGCTGGCCCGCCATCGTGGCCCTTCCTGCCAGGTGAGTCCGGCTTGAGGCGTGCCGTTCAGCCGTTCCTCACCTTGGTGAGGGCCACTCGCAGGGCACGGCCAGTCCAGCGCGCCCATGCCGCAGGGCACATCAATCCAGCGGCGGGAGCCGGAGATGACGACGAGGACCCGCGAGTCACTCAGCACGAGACTTGCGGCATGACCTCGCCCGCGATCAGCTCTATCTGGCGCCGCTCGTCACCCACAGGCCAGAAGTGGACTCGCTGGCACCCCGCGCGGGCATATCGGGACAGCAGCTCGGCGCACTCGCCCGCCGGGCCGACGCAGATCCGGCCGCGGAGCTCCGCCGGGTCTCGCCTGACCAGCGGAGCGACGATCTCGGACAGAACCCTGTCGGCCTCTGACCGGCTGCCGGTAATCCAGGCCCACATCGTGACAAGCGCATTCGGGAAATCGCCGGACGGCCTTTGCTGGCTTTCGAGCTCACCGCCCAGGACCTCCATGGCCGCCGTGAAAGCCTCCGGGGTGGTGTTGTAAGCCGAGGCAAGCCAGCCATCGCCGGCCCGGGCAACGCGGCGCATGCCAGCCCGGGAGCCCCAGCTCCCGATCCACACCGGGATCCCGCGGCTTTGCCGCGGCGGCGGGAGCAGTCCGCCGGCCGGCGCGCCACCCGCACTGTCCGCAGTTGCCGGCCGGAGTATGGCCCTGATCAGCTGGAGCGTCTCGTCGAAGCGCTGCCACCGCTGCTCGAACGGCACGCCCACCGCGTCGTAGTCGGCCTTGGACGAACCCGGACCGACACCGGCGATCACCCGGCCATCGGACAGCACGTCCAGCGCCGACAGCGCCTTGGCCAATGGCACCGGCCCGCGCAAGGCCGCCAGCGCCACGGTGGTCACCAGCTTCATCCCGCCTGACCGCTCGACCACCGCTGCCAGCGCCGTCAGCCCATCAAGCCAGGGCGCGGAGAACACAAAATGATCATTGGCCGAGACCGCGCCGAACCCGCACGCCCGCGCGGCGTCCACCGTCTCGGCGAGCCGACGGTAGGAGAACCCCTCGCCGCCGAAGTCGATCAACGGCAGATGAACACCAGCGTCCATAACGGCCATCCTCCCCACCCCACCACATGCAATCCAGCGCCCACGCCCAGCCGGTGATGCCTGATTACTGGCACAACCGGAGAACACCCAGAACCAGACGACTTGCGAACGGCTAACTGCGCAGGCCGGCATGAACTTACCAGCTCACACTCGGCGATCTGCGGCAATTCCGGCGAGTCCGGCCGTCCGGCGTGATCGCGATGGCGAAGGCGCCATTGCCGACCTTGATGGGCTTGCCCGCAGTGTTCGTGGCGATCCGGATCGGCGTCACCGTGCCGGAGGTCTCATTGACGACGTAAGCGGTCTGACCGTCCGGAGTGATCGCGATCGCGACAGGAGCCTCCCGACCCTGATCGCCTTCAGTGCCCTGTTCGTCCCGGCCCGGATCGGGGTCACCGTGCCCGAGCCGCTGGCGGCATAGACGGTGAGCGGCTGAGCTGTCCGCGCCGGGGAGGCCGCGCCGGCCGGGCCAGCGCCCGCCGGACCTGATAAGCCAGCCCAGACCAGCGCTCCCGCCGCCGCGGCGGCGCCCAGCGCGAGGATGATCGGTGTGCGCATCACACGAACCTTCCTGCCATATCCGCCCGGGACCGGAGCAGAACATGTCCTGGCCAGGGCGTGATCACGCGGCCGGTCCCCGGGCCTGACACCCCACAGGGTTCCGCTTCTGGCCGATCACGTCCCGTTCCCGCCAGGCCAGCCAGCAGGCCGCCTGCCATACGACAGCGCCGCCACCCCTTACGACGTCCGGCACGGCGAGAGGTTGCGACCACAATCAGCAGCCGCCATAGCGAGGGAACGAGGCACGGCAGCCGGCTGACCCCGGTACCAGCAGACAGCAGGGGGAGCGTTTGAAGGTCCGTCCTGCCTTGCTGATGAGCGATCGACGGTGTGCCTAGCGAGGCCGCGATACCCTGACCCGAAAAATGGAACCTCAGCCGGGCGCGCGGCAGCGCCGGCGAAGCCGGCTCATGGCCCGCCGGTGAATGAGGGGTGTGCTCAGCCGGACGGGATGCTGGCCGCCTCGCCTGGCTCGGGTCCCGGGATGCGGCAGAGGGTGACTTCGAAGCCCAGGGCGCCGAGCTTGCGGCAGCTGCCAGCACCGGAGAGCACGCCGTGCCGAAGACGGCCCAGGCCGTCGGGCCGCGGATCAGCGTGCAGTTCCGTCCTCGCGGGTCCGCTGATTCAAAACGCCCGGCGCGTGCAACCATTCCCCGGCTGGCGGTGGTCTGGATGGCTGTAGGGGGTGAGTGGTGAACGCGAAGCTGGACGGAGAGTTCCGGGAGTTCATGCAGGCCCGGTGGCCGGTCATGGTCCGGCTCGCGTACGGGCTGACCGGGGACCAGGGTCATGCGGAGGATGTGGCGCAGGCCGCGTTCGCGCGGGCCCATGCGTCCTGGCCGAGGGTCAGCCGGGCCGGCGACCCGGACGCGTACGTGCGGCAGATCGTGGTCAACGAGAACCGGAACCGGTTCCGCAGGCACCGGGTGACCGAGCGGCTGACCGGCTCGCCGCCGGAGTCCGGCATCGCCGGTGTGGCGTGGACCGATACGGCGCAACGTTACGACGATCGTTTGGTGCTGATCGCGGCGCTGCAGCGGCTGGGGCCGCGGCAGCGGGCGGTGATCGTGCTGCGTTACTGGATGGACCTGAGCGAGCACGAGACCGCGGCTGCGCTGGCCTGCTCCGTCGGCACGGTCAAGAGCCAGGCGTCACGCGCCCTGGCCACGTTGCGGCAGGACACGGAACTGGTGGGTGAGGTATTTCAGTGAGGATCGACGACGAGCGTGACCTGCGCGAGCAGCTGGAGGCGGCCCTGGCCATCACCCCGGCGCCGGCCCCGGTCGGCGGGGCGGTCCGGCGGGGCAGGGCGATCAGGATCCGGCGGCGGGCGGCCGTGGCGGCCGGTGCCGCCGCGGCGGTAGCCATCGGGGTCTTTGCTGTTCCGGCCCTGCTGCACCGTCCGGCCGCGCCGGCCCCCGTAGCGCCGGCCGGCCCCTACACCGTGACGGTCCAGGCCCCCGGCCCGCACTCGGCGTCCGGCCTGATCGCGTCGGGCACCATCGACGGCCGGCGCTGGCAGCTCACCGCGGCCAGGCCGGGCAGCAGCGGGCAGATGTTCATGACCTCCGGTCCGGCGTTCGGGGGGGCCGCGACCTCCCAGCCCGGCGATGCGCTGGCCGTGTACAGCGCGGATCCTGTCTCCTTCTCCGGCCTGGTGCTCACCCGCGGGCCCGTCCAGGTCCAGTACGGCGCGGTCCGGGCCGATGTGAGGTATGTCGCGGTGCGGCTCGGCAACGGCACCGTGCTCATACTGCACCCGGTCACGGTGCACGGCGTCCGCGCGGTCGCGTTCGCCGTCCCGGCCGGGGCACGGATCGCCGATGCCACCGCTTACTCGCGTCACGGCGAGATCGCCGCCGCGATCCCGTTCAACGCCCCCAGCGGGGTGGCCGCCTTCGGCGTCTGGCTCAAGCCCGGGCAGCACGGGCTGGCCAGGGCTTCGGGCCGGATCGGCTCGGGCACGGTCAACGGGCGCGCGTGGTCGGCCACCGCTTACCTAGGCCCGTGGGGGATCTGCACCCAGGTCCCCGCGACCGGGCTCACATCGGCCTGCGCTCCCGCCATTTCTGTCCTGGACTCGGGCTACTGGTCCTTGATGGGGGGCGAGCTGTCGGTGGGGGGCGGGCGCGTGCCGGCCTCGGCGGCCTGGGTCATCGTGCACCAGCCCGACGGCACCACGACCAAGGTCTGGCCGGTGACCGTGGGAGGCCAGAAGCTCTTCGCGTTCGGGCTGCTCACCGGCCCGAACCGGCTGAGCTGGACGGCTTACGACAACTCCGGGCACGTGGTCGCCTCGTCGGCAAGCTGACCCGGGGCTCCAGCGCCCGGAATTAACCCGGCGGCCGGGCGGCGTCCCCGGCTTCACCGATGCCCCGCTGGCCGGGAACACCGGCGGCCGCAACACCGGACCTGCCCACGACCAGGCCGAAGAGGCACTCGCGCTGGCAGCGCGAGATCCGCGGGTGCGACCACTGCCGATCGCAGAACTCAACCCGACGCGCTGCGCCGGCGACCCTGGTGCGCTTCCCGCTTTGCCGACAGCAACGCCGGTAGCTGAAAACGGGGCCCGCTACCGCCTTGACCGCTCGCCGGACTACCGGCTGAACTGTCAACGCATCTTCCTGGAACTCGTGACGTGGGCTGGCCGGCGCACGTTCGCCCGGACCGGCGAGGCGGGGAGTGAACCACTGTTCGGTCCTTCGCTGCCATGGAGGTGGCATAGATGCGGCTGCAGCGCGTCGGGGAAGGAATGAATCCCACACCGCTTTGGCGGTTCCCTTCAACCGGTCACGGCGTGAGACCACACCGCAAACTGTAACGAGTACTCTATTTTTTGCGCGCCGCCCCTGCAGCAGTAGCTCCAACACAGAAGCACTACGGAGAGCGTCTGCCAGTCAGTCGGCAAGTTGCGAGGATCAACGGGAGCGTCGCGGCGCCTACAGACGGGGCTGGGCTCGGCGGGGCCTGAGGTCCTCGATTCGATCGAGTACCTCGTCTAGCGCGGTTTCGAGAGGAGCAGGGTCGCGGTGCAGCTGCGCGAGCAGGGTCCCGCCTTCGACCGCGGCCAACAGCGCGACAGCCAGACGAGCAGGGTCGGCCTTGCGGCGAAGGTCCCCGCGGTCGTACATGGCCTCAAGGCCGTCGCGGACCGCCGCCTCCCACTGGGCGAATCCCCCGGCGAGGTCAGCCCGGCACTCGGGGAAGTCCTCTGCCAGCCCTGCGACCAGCGATCCGAGGGGGCAGCCCCCTTCACAGTTCCTTTGGCGCAGATTGGTCACTAGCATGTCCCGCCAGGCTCGCAGGGCTTCCATGCTGTCCAGCCGGCCGAGGTGCGGTCGCACCGTTCCGAGGATAGCTTCGGTGTGGTAGGCGATGACGGCCCTGATCAGGGACTGCTTGTCCCCGAAGTAGTGGTAGACCTGCGAGGCGCCGACGCCGGCCGCCTTCTGGACATCGCCGAGGCTCGTGCCGGCAACGCCGTGCTCGTGCATCAGCTCCGCCGCCACCGAGACGATCCGATCCCGGGTGGCCCGCCCCTTGGGGGTGAGCCTGCGCTGCTTCACAGCCAACTCGTTCGTTCCGCGGCCGGCCACTGACTCACCTCAGATCCTCTGAACCAACCATATAGAAGCGACATGCACCGAGTCTAGCTGCTGTACGGCGCAACCATGGAGTTGACACTTCAGATCAGACACGCAAGACTGTAGCGGCTGATACAAAAAATTGCCCTGATGGCCTGCTTCACCGTGTCTGGCCAGCCCGCACCGGGACCGCGTTACTAGTTGCCGAGGAGACGGAGTCACATGAAGATCCGGCGAATCACCACGGCCGGAGCGCCCCTGGGTGCCGAAACCCGGATGGGCGAACTTTCCGGCACCTCACGTGTCACGGCGGGCACCGGCCTCTTCGGTAGCTGGGGGTTTGACCGGGTTCCCGAGCTGCCGTTCAGGCCAGAGCACGTACTCGGCGAGGAAACCCGGGAGCGCCGGCGCACACGAGCCCGGCAAGAGCAGTCGAGCCTGGCCGGCCCTGCAGAAGATGAGAGGGAATCACGATGAGCGCACTCCCCGGAAAGACCGTGCTGATCACGGGCGCCAACGCCGGGATCGGCAAGGACGTGGCCCGGCAACTGGCACTGCGTCCCGACATGGCCCGCATCTACCTGGCGTGCCGGAATAAAGACCGGGCGGCAGCGGCGAAGGCCGAGCTCGAAGCGAAGACCGGCCGGCGCATCTTCGACATCATTCTCATGGACGTCGCCGATCCGGGCTCGGTCCGCGACGGCCTTGAGGCCATCAACGGATCCCTCGACGCGCTGGTCATGAACGCCGGCACAGTCGGCGGCAAGACGTCCCTGGACTTGACCGCCGACGGGGTCACTACCGTGTTCGCGACGAACGTTCTCGGCCACGCCGTCCTCCTCGAGGCGCTCCTGGCCGAGGACCGGCTCGGCGAGGTGGCGGTCTTCGCCGGAAGCGAGGCAGCCAGGGGAGTCCCGAAGCTGCGGATGAAACGGCCATCGTTCGTCTCGACCTCCGCCGACGAGCTCGCCACCGTCATCGACGGCAGCTACTTCGCGGGCCGAAAATTCGACCCCAACCTAGCCTTCGGGCAGGTCAAGTACATCGGGGCCCTGTGGATGGCCTACCTGGCCCGCCGGCACCCCGACCGCCGGCTCATCACCGTGAGCCCCGGCAGCACTTCCGGCACCGAAGGCCCCAACGACTTCAAGCTGCCGCTGCGCCTGGCGGCCAAATACGTCATGCCCATCGTGGGTCCCGCCCTGGGGATCTCCCACAAACTTGACGTGGGCGCGAGGCGACTGGTCGACGGCGTCACCGACCCGACCCTCTCTAGCGGCGTGTTCTACGCCAGTGCGGCCAACAAGCTCACCGGTCCCCTGGTTGACCAGGCGGACATCTTCCCCGACCTGGCCAACCCGTCCTTCCAGGACCACGCCGACGAGGCCATCCACCGTTTCATCACCTGAAGACATCCGCGTAATACCGGGCCGGCTGGCTTCCGCGAACGCTCAGGTTCACATTTGGCGCCATCGGCCCCGCTAACAACTTAGGACGGTCTTCCCCAGTGGAAACCCGATCAGCAGCATCAGCTCCGCCCTCTTTTCTCGAAACGCGTCGCGGCAAGTACACCCTCGCCTTGATGTGCGCGGTGGCGTTCATGGACCTTCTCGATGGGACCATCGTGAATGTTGCGTTGCCGGTGATCCGGGCTGATCTGCGCTTCTCGGTCCAGAGCCTGCAATGGGTCCCGAGCGCGTACCTGCTCACCTACGGCGGGTTCCTGCTGCTCGGCGGCCGCCTGGCTGATCTGCTCGGCCGGCGGCGCCTGCTCGTCGCCGGGACGTCGCTGTTCGGGATCTCGTCGCTCGTGTGCGGTCTGGCCGGAAGCGAGGGGGTGCTGATCGGGGGCCGGCTGGCTCAGGGGGTCGGCGCGGCGATGATGACGCCCGCGGCGCTTTCCATCCTGACGACGTCCTTTCACACCCGCGGCGACCGGGTCAAGGCGCTTGGCGCCTGGGGTGGTATGGGCGCCGTATCGGGCGCTTCCGGAGTGCTCTTCGGTGGCGTGCTCACGTCCGAGGTGAGCTGGCGGTGGGTGTTCTTCGTCAACCTGCCTATGGTAGCGGTCATCCTCGTGGCGTCGTTCCGGCTCATCGACGGCGAACGGCCCAAGGCACCGCCGCTAAGGGACTTCGACACGGTCGGCGCTGGTCTCATCACGGGCGGCATGCTTCTCCTGGTCTATGCACTGGTGAACGCCCCCAATGTCGGCTGGGGCACTGCCCGGACTCTCGGGGAACTCGCCGGTGCCGTTGTGCTGATCGTCCTGTTCCTGTTCAACGAGCAGCGCCATAGCAACCCGCTCGTGCCTCTGTCGCTGTTCAAGATCAAGGACCTGTGGGAGGCCGATGTCACTCAAGTTCTCGCGTGGGCCGCCTTCTACACGATGTTCTTTCTCGTCACGCTCTACATGGAGGAAGTGCTCCACTACTCGGCGATCCGCACTGGCCTGCTTTACCTGCCGCTGACGGCGGGCATCGGACTCGGAGCGGGCGTGGCAACGAAGGGGATCCCGAAGATCGGCACCCGGCCGCTTATCGCCACGGGGGCACTGCTGGGCGCCGCAGGAGTGTTCTTGCTTTCCCGGGTGCCTCTGCACGGCACCTATCTTCCAGACATCCTTCCGGGGATGATGATCATGGGGGCCGGTTTGGGCTTGGTGATGGTGGGCGTTCAGAATGCCGCCAACGGGGGCGTGCCGGCCGACAAGGCCGGACTCGCAGCGTCGCTGATCACCGCGTCCTTCCAGCTCGGGGCCGCGCTGGGGCTGGCGATCTTCGTCTCCCTCGCCACCGTCCGAACCAGCCACCTGCTCGCGACGCACACCCAGCCGTCGGAGGCGCTCACGCTTGGCTTCCAGCGAGGACTGCTCGGCGCCAGCATCGCACTCGTGATCGCCGCGCTGATCGCACTACGAGCGCCCAACGTGCGGGTCGCCGACATGGCCCCAGGCGCGGACGACAACCAGGCCCGGCCCGTCCCCGTGGCTGGCGGACCCGCACCAGAAGCACCTCATTTCCCAGCCGGCCGAGCAGGACTCCCCGGGTTACCGGGCCGCGCCGCGGAGGTCACGGCTGTTCCGGCGCATCGCAAAAGCACGCTGCCCGGGACCCCGCCCCGGCAAGCCAGCCGCCGGAACGCGCCGTCGGCTGGCTGCACCGGCAACAGGAGCGATCCAAACCGCCGGCACACACGGCGCCGCCGCAAAGCTAGGCCAGTTAGCGGACTAACCCGCCAGCGTCTTGAAAATGAGCCGCGGGTCAGCTGGGCGGTTCCGCGGGCGCCGCCCGGCACAGGAAAGGACGAGCAATGCCTGCCTCTGTGACAAGCGAGAGGCCCGGAAAACGAGACCGCCTGGTAGCCGGCGCGCGCGAAACGATTCACCGCCAAGGAGTCGAAGCCACGACCATCGCGGATATCGCGGAGGCCTCCGACGTGCCGCTCGGCAACGTCTACTACTACTTCAAGTCCAAAGACGAACTCGTCGCCGCTGCAATCGACTCCTACGCCCAGGAAAGCCGTGAGCGGCTGTCGTGGCTCGAGCAGCAGCACCGCACCCCCAGGGCTCGCCTGAAGACGCTTGTCCGGCTGCTCGTGTCGCACCCCGATCAGGTGGCGCTGTACGGCTGCCCGAGAGGGAGCTTGTGCTCAGAACTCGACAAGCAAGATAACGACCTTGCCCAAGCCTGTAAAGAGCTCATGCATATGCCGATCGCCTGGATCGAGCAGCAGTTCAAAGCGATGGGCAGGCGCGATGCCCGCGACCTGGCGTTCGCCCTGCTGGCGTCATACGAGGGGATCGCGCTCCTCACGAACACGTTTCGTGATCCCGAACTGATGGTCCGCGAGGGGCGCCGCCTCGAGCGCTGGATTGACTCCCTCGCTCGCGACTCCAAGGTCGCTCCCACTGGCTAGAGCAGCCGGAAAGGCGGCGGGCCTGGCTTTGATCAAGACGGACCCGGCATCAGCTCCAAGGGCTAGACGGTGGCGATCGGTGCGTCCGGATGAGACGGGGATCGGCGCGCGGCCGGACCCAAGCGGCCCAGTGTCATCCACGCAGTGCCCCGAGAATTCCTCCAACTCAGGAGTATCCGCATGAGCGCATGCGCAATTGTCGAATTTACGGTCAAGGACCCGGATGTTGTGCGTGAGAAATACAGTCCCAACACCGCGCAGACAGTCAAAGAGCACGGAGGCGAGGTTCTCGCCGCCAACGTCGACTGGGAAATCTTGTACGGCGATCCCTTGTTCAGGTCAGGGGTGCTCATCCGGTTTCCCGACCATGAGACGGCTGTCAGATGGTACAACTCGCCTGAATATCAGCAGCTGATCGACGATCGAAGTGTCGCGATGGATGCCTGTTTCAGCCTGCTCGACGGCCCCCCTAGCTGATCGAGGCGGCTCCAGATCCCGCCTCCTCACTGATACAGAGGTGTTGGCTGGCGAACTTCCACGTCGACGTGAGAACCTTGGACCGGTCACTGTTTCGGACGACCTTGCCGCGGGTGCACGCTCACGGTGCCGGCTCGCTGGTCCCACTGTCTACGGGGGCCTCGGCAGAGTCCGACGAGCGACGCTCCTCCAGGAAGCCAGCTTTTGTCTGGCCGACCTCGATCAGGTGACCGTCGGGATCGCGCAAGTAGCAGCGAAGCTCCGGGCCGCGATCTATGGGCGGGGTCAGAAACAGGGCTCCTTTGGAACTCCAGTCTTCGTAGATCTCTTGGATGTCGGCGACGCGCACATTCAGGAAGCTGCTGGTCGTATCGGGGTCGGGAGCAGCGAGCGTTACCGTCGGCTTGTCTTCGGTGGGGGGACCGCCCACGTTGATGATGATCCAGGTGTTCGCCAGAGCGACAATCGTGGGTTCTTTGTCGTGGACGATTTCGCCGCCTAGGACATCGGCGTAGAAACGACCAGAGCGAGCGATATCCTCCGACACGAGGAAGTGGGTGACCAGGATGCCCGTTTGCGGGACAGGGAAGGTCGCCATTTCATTCTCCTTTGAATCGTTGAGAGTCCGAGGCAGTCGTCTTCGGTGAGGTCAGTGGCGAGTGGTTTCACTGCTCGGCCGACCATCAGTTGCCGTAGATCCGATCCGGCCGGATGAGCACGGCGGCCCTGCGTTCTTCGGCCATGACCCGGTCGTACTCGTCCCAGTTGTCATGCTCGCCGCCGGCAGCGGCGAAGATCTCGCGACGGAGCTGCCGTAGACCTTCAGCATCAAGCCACGGCCGGGGGTCATCGGGCCCGATGAGATCAGCGTGCCCCTCGACCGCTGCCCACTGCCAACCATCGCGGAAGGTTGCCGTCACCTGGGGACGGGCGCGGAGGTTGGCCAGCTTGATCCGGCCAGCGGTGACTAGTCCCAGGACGGTCTCGCCCGAGGCGGGGTGAGCGATCACACCGGCATTGACAAGGGACGCTTGGATCGTCCCGTTGGACCGCAACGTCGAAATCACGACCAATCCGCGGTCATGACGGGCGAGGGCTGCCGCTTCCTCAAGTGTCGTCATCGGACCTCCTCGCCGTCCAGAGATTCAACAGGAGCAAAGCGCCACTCATCGCCGACCGCCCGTTCCTCATTGGTGGAGCCATCCGCACGTCGCATCTCGATAAACTGTATCAGACCCTACATTCCAGTGAAGCAACATCCCCTCAGGGCGAGCCGGTCCGTAGAGAGCAAGCATCAGGCCGAGTGCCGACCAGGAGGCCGACGAGAGCTTGGGACACCTCTACTGGCGGAGTTGAGCTCGCCTGGGACGAGGGTCCTCGATTCGATCAAGGACCTCGTCCAGCGCCGTTTCAAGGTGAGATGGGCCGCGGCGCAGCTGCGCAAGCAGGGTGCCGCCTTGAACCGCAGCCAGAAGGGCTACAGCCAAACGACCAGGGTCGGCCTTGCGCCGGAGATCCCCCCGGTCGCGCATCGACTGCAGACCGTCGCGGACCGCCGCCTCCTATTGGTCGAATCCCCCGGCGATTCCGGCACTCAGGATAATTCTCGGCCAGCTCCGCGACCAGCGATCCGAGCGGGCAGCCACCTTCACAGTGCCTGTCACGCTGCGTTTCGACAAGCAGGTCCCGCCAAGCTCGCAGTGCGTCCATGCTGTCCAGCTGGCCGAGTCGGGGTCGCACTGTTCCAGGGACAGCGTCGGTGTTGTACGCGATCACGGCTTTGACCAGGGACTGCTTGTCTCCGAAGTAGTGGTAGACCTGCGAAGCACCAACTCCGGCCGCCTCTTGGACATCCGCGAGGCTCGTACTGCCCACGCCATGCTCGAACATGAGCTGCGCCGCCACCGCAACGATTCGGGCGCGGGTTGCCCGCCCCTTCGGAGTGAGCCTGCGCTGATTTGCAGCTAGCCCATTCCCGATCATCAGCGTCCAGCTGTGCAAGATCGCCCAGAGCCGATCTCCGCTGCCTCGGACCCCTCTTCGATTCGCTGGGTGCCGACCAGCACATGGCTAGGTCGTGCCGTGACCGGGCATTGACCTCCCACAGACACAGATGCTCTGTAGCAGTCGGATCGAAGTGACATACACCTCAACTATAGCTCCGATGTTCCCCAGTCATGGAGTTGTCACTTCAGAGTAGTCGCGCGATTCTGTAGTGACCGATATATAATTAGACCGGCCATGTGGTCGACTTCCGGCTGCCTGGTCAGTCCGCACCGGGACCGCACACCTACGCGTTGAGGAGAAAACCCACTATGCAGATCAGGCGAGTAACCACGGCTGAAGCTCCCGTTGGCGTCATTACTCAGATCGACGAAATATTCGACCCTTCGACCGTCGAAACGGGGATCGACGTCTTGGATATCTGGGGCTTCGACAAGGTTCCGGAGCTGCTGGCTAGCGCGCGTCGTTCGGGACGATGAGGCCGCCGGTTCTGTCAACGGAAGTCGAATTCTGATCAGTTGACGGAACGCGAAAACTGACCATCTTCCGTGTTCATGATTCGTCGGCTGCGGCGGTGGGGACGCGGCCGAGGTCTCGGTCTTTGAGCCGGTAGGAGTCGCCTTTGAGGGCGATGACGTCGGCGTGGTGGACGAGTCGATCATCGCGGCGGCGACTACTTCGTGGCCGAAGACCTCGCCCCGGATGGCTGGACCAAGACCTTCACCGACCCCCGCCTCTGCGCCGCGATCGTCGACCGCCTCACCTTCAACGCCACCATCATCGAGACCGGCACCGAGTCCTACCGCCTCGCCCGCGCCAGGGCCAGCGCCGGCAAGCCAGCCGCCTGAGCCGGCCATGGCCGGCAGCCCGGAGCCGCGCAGCGGAGACGACACCTACGACCTCATCGACGACGCCGTCGCGGCACTAGCCGACCGCCGCGGCACCTGGCTCGGCGACGACATCGCCGCCATGGCCCTGATCGCCAGCCTCACCCTGGCCCGCAAAGGACGCGCCTTCGCGTCTCTCGACTCCCTGATCGCCCGCCAGGGCGGCCAGCACGTCCTCTATGGCAGCGCCCTTGCCCTCGCCGCCGCCCTCCAGGCCTGGTCGCGACACGCCGCCACCCCCCTCACCGACTTGGCGCGCA
>Ga0302326_10006685_pt1 | contig 25798 bp, 24 predicted proteins | sample Palsa_T0_3_FD_202264 | JGI IMG/M metagenome (GOLD analysis project Ga0302326, IMG submission 202264) | Peat permafrost microbial communities from Stordalen Mire near Abisko, Sweden - Palsa_T0_3 | ecosystem: Environmental > Terrestrial > Soil > Palsa > Peat permafrost | place: Sweden: Abisko... | reverse complement strand
CTACCCAGCCGCGCCGGCGAAGTTCCTTGGTGATCCGAGGACGACCGTAGCTGGACCACTCCACGGCGATCTTCTGAATCGCGTCGCGTAGTTCCATGTCCCGGTCCGGACCAGGTTCGGCGTCCTGGAAACGGTAGAAGCCGGACCGGGAAACCTGGCCCAGCTCCACCATGTGCTCAATCGTCAATCCGCGATTGGCCTTCACTTCTTCTTGGACCTTCCGGTAGCCCGCGGATTTCCAGTCACTGCCTGCAGCATCCGCTGCTCCTCGATGCGCTGCAAGCAGCCCTTCAAAAAATCGATCTCCAGCGCTTGCTGGCCGATTTTGCGCTCCAGCTCTGCGACCCGACCGTCCGACCAGCGCTGCCTCCCGTTACCCGGAAACACGTTGCCCGGCCCCCGACGAAATTCACGCCGCCAACGGTGCAGCACGTTCGGGTTCACTTCCAGGGCGCGCGCCACCTCGCCCAGCGATACCCCTTGTTCCAACCGCTGGACTGCCGCCAGCTTGAACTCCTTGGTGAACATCCTTCTCGACAATCCCATGACTCAATTCTCCTTTGAATGGATTTTGAGTCTTAACTGGTTGTGTCAAAAATGGGGACAAGTCCATCTCTTCATCATCGCCTGCCACCCTCACGTTTGCACCAGAGCCCCCAAATTTAGTTTCGGGTAGTTCCGTCACCTATCTCGCTATCTTTCCTTGGCTTAGCTGGTTCGAACACTTCAGATTCTCAAACGGCTCTTCGAACTGGGCTTGCAACTCGCCGTGCTGCCAGGACGCCGACTTAAGAACTAATCTGAGGAATGCAGGTACTTAACAGATCTCACCACTGACCCCAGTTTGCACCTGAACCTGCCTCCCCAATCGCACAAACACAACACCCCCGGCAATGTCCTGGAACTGAAGTGTAGTTGGTCTAGTCTTAAACAACCGCTCACGCGGCGCCTCGTACTCTATTATTGCTCTGCCGTTAATGTGCCCTCAAACGCGGGTCATACCCCCATAAGAGTTGTTTGTTTTCCCTATTCTTCGTAGTACTGTGGTTTTACGATTAGATTATCTAAGACAATCCCTTTAGAAGTGGACAATCAAATACAACTCCGAACATTCAGACGAGGCAGTCTACCGGTAGGGTCCTTTGCCGCACGATCTTTAGTGCGGGTGGTAAGAAATTGCCGGCCAAGGGTCACATGATCGGGGAAGAGGATATCCACGTGCTCGAAGTCGAAGAAATGCATGAGGTGTGGGTTACGGAGCTAGAAGAAGGCGAAATTAGTGAGGATGAAGCGGTCTGGAAGGTCGCGAGAGAGATCGGTTGCGGCTCACTCTCTATCCAGCTGGCGGCCGGGGGGCGGGCGAACATCTCCACGACTGAGCAGTGCTGCATATTGGTGGACCATGACCTTCTGAGGCAAATCAATTACACTGCCAGCTTAGCCATCGCCACTTCACCCAACTTTTCCCACGCCAAAGCCGGCCAGCGAGTGAGTACCGTCAAAAGTACGCCCCTTGCTGTCCCGAAGGCGGATCTGGAAGTGGTACTTTCGATGATCAAACAGAACGGGCCCGTCCTGCAGGCTCGGCCCATCCGCATGCCTTCTGCGGCGGTGCTCTATACGGACCCGGCTAGTGGCGTGGTATCTAGGCGATCTCGGCATTTCGTGTGATAGGCTACGCAGAGTTCTGCTAATCAGTAGCCGTTTGACTGACGCTGCGGCGAAAGGATTTTAACAAGACATGAGTTTAACTAAACTGGGTCAATGCTTGATTATGGTTTCAGGCTTGGTGATTTTCGCTGTGAACATGTTCTCGGATACGGTTACCGTTGTAGCCACTTCCGACATCTATGGCGCAGGCCATAGCACCCTGCCGGCCACAATCTATCCCGGAACGTTCCCGCCATCGGACTCGTTCACAGCCCATCCGGACCAGATATTGATGTTCTCCAGCGTGACGGGCATGGTGGGCTGTAACTTTGTCATTACGAACGGACCGGATGGACCGTGCTGGCCAGGCGTCAATACCACGGTTACCAGCTACGGTGGCCTGTCGGGGATCGATGTGTATCAAGATAACATGTTCTTGGTTGGCGTCTTTCTCGACGCCACCGAGCCGAGTGGTCCAGGCCCGTCGGTTCTCGATTACAACTACGGAACTCCAGGTAGCTTGAAGACGTCAGATGCCAGCTTTTCCCCGGTTTTGGATCAAGTCTTTTTCATCGGCGACGGCCTGCGGGGAACGGGAACGGGCTCGGAACAAGTCTTTAATGTGCCCACCGGCGCAGATAGACTCTACTTGGGATTTGCCGACTCCTTCGACAGCGTTCCATCCTACTATGCCGATGACGTGGGTTCGTTGGTGGCTACCTTCGCAATCACAACCACATCGACTCCAGAGCCCACTTACGGCGTGCTCCTCACAGGCGGGATATTCATCGCAGCATTGTTTTATCGCAAGAGGTTTCGGGCGCGGGTGAACTGACATCGAGAGGTCAGCTAGCGAGGCCGGACGGCAATGGACAGTAGCGGATCCGGTACTCGTTCCCCTAAGTAAACGACAAGTCGATCTCCGGTCCAGAAATGCCCTTTAAGCGGTTAGCAGCCGGGGATGGATAAGATGCGCTGGCCACGCTATGTTTACTCAGATTGAACCAAAGCGGTGCAACCAAAAAAGCAAGTTAACTAAAGTGTGCCCACCAAGGAACTTGTGAAAAATAAAGCGATCCTGATTGTCGACGACAACCAAATGACCGTGAATCTAATACGCACGGTGCTGTCGGGCGAGGGGTATGACTTACGCGCCGCATTCAATGCCGATGAGGCTCTGAATGCTTTGGATACCTTCAAACCCGGCCTGATTCTGATGGATATTCAGTTGCCCGGGAAGAGCGGGCTGGAACTGACACGGGAACTGCGCGCGAATCCGGAGATGAATAGCACCAGCATCATCGCGCTATCAGCCAGCGGAGTCAAAGACGAGGAGCAGAGCTTCCTAAGCGCGGGCTGCGACGGGTACATCGGAAAACCCATCGACACTTCTACGTTTCCCGAGACCATTCGTTCTCTCCTGGATAAGGAATCTCGCACGGCTCCGCGAGTGGACGGGGATGTCACGGATCTTTTGCGCGGTGCGCGCAACAATTTCATCACCGAATCGTTAGCGGAATTGACTGAATGGTTGTCACCCGACTCCAAGGCGGACAAGAACGGGCTACTTCGCATGCTAGATCGCTGGGCTGGTGTCGCCGGTACTCTGGGAATGCCAGGCGTGGCAGACCAAGCCAAAAGCACTAAAGGATTGGTCGGGCCTCTGGAGGAAATTCACGCTCCAGCGGTCAGGGAAGCGCTCCAGGAGCTTCAGCGGCTCATCACCGCCGCGGCAGCCGCGCCGGCTTTCGAACTCGCCCTGCCGAGTGAGATCGTCAAGACGATTTCGGGAAAGCGTATTGCATTGGCGGGGTTCAGTGAACCGGAAGCCAGACGGTTTGCCCATGTACTGGACCGCGCGGAATGCTTCACGCTGGTCATCGAGGCGCCATCCGAAGGTCTCTCGACGGCTATGGTGGAGCGATTCGACATCATCGTCCTGAACGTGGTCGGCGCGGACGGTTATACTTGCCTAAAGAACACCAGCCTCGGACTGAACACACCAGTTCTGCTGGTAGGTTCGCGTGCGTCTATCTCAGACTCCGCTGTTTCAAATAAGACATCTGGCGCCCGCGATTTCCTGACGACGCCCTGGGATGCAGAGGAACTCCTGGTGCGCTGTTGCAAATTGCTTTCCCCAAATTTGATAAATGCCGCCCCTCCCCAAAGAGACGGGCCGGCACAGGTCATCATCGCCGACGACGATCCAGCAATCGGGGCGCTATTAACCGCTACGTTGCGCCGGACGGGAGCCGAATGCCGTTTGGCGCGCAACGGCGCCGAAGCGCTAGCGCTGGCCCGCGAGGTTATGCCCGACGCTCTGATTCTCGACGTGAATATGCCTGGCATGGATGGATTCGAAGTGCTGACCAATCTGCGCGCCGACCAGCTGACCAAGCGGATTCCGGTGGTGCTGCTGACCGCCAGACAGCAGGAGACCGATGTTCTGAAAGGCTTTTCCTGCGGAGCGAACGATTACATTCGGAAGCCCTTCAATCCGATGGAGGTGACGGCCCGGGTGGCGCGGTATCTGCCGCGGAAGAAACCATGATGCCAAGACTGTTGATTCTGCTGGTTTGGGGGGCGGGGCTCAATCTGGCCGAGGATCCGCCGGATCTTCAGAGCCAGGCGCGGACCGCAGTGTCCGAAAAGCGATTTAGCGACGCTTTGCCACTCTATCGAATCCTGCTAGGGGCGCACCCGGCCGATGTGGATGACATGCTGTGGGTCGCGCGCCTCTCGGCGTGGACCGGCGATCGCGCGGGGGCGGCGGATTATTACTCCCAGGCGCTGGCGATAGATCCCAACAATGTCGACGCCATGATAGGCAAGGCCAACGTGCTTTTGTGGCGGCACTCTTATCGCGATGCTCTGGTGTTGCTCACCGCGGCGCGCGAACTTGCGCCATCGGACCCCGACGTGGAACTGGCCTGGTCCCGGTACTATCACTGGCAGGGAGACGATCGGGATGCGAAGCTGCAACTGGAAAAGTGCCTGGCATCGGACGCCGGGAACCAGGAAGCGCTCGAACTCGAAGAAAGCCTGGTTCCCGATCATACCGTCGAAATTCGAATTTCGTACGAGATGGAAACACTGCCTGGGACGACGCCGGGATCTCTCGAAGAGATCGGTGCCACGTATTTTAATCGAAAGGGCGACATTGGCCTGGATTTCTTCCATCTGAACCGTTTCGGCGAAGCCGGGAGCCGGGGAGGACTGCACTTTAGCCGGAAACTCGGCGGACGTACCAGCGTGCGAGGCGCCGCTTTGTTTGGCGAAGGGGGAGATATTGTTCCGAAGCAGGACCTTTCACTGGGCATGTCCCGCACCGTGATCCATGGATTAGTGCTGGGGGCGGATTACCGGCATATTGATTTTCGGCCCCTGACTGTGGATGCCGCCATCGGAAACCTGGATTACTATTTTGAGAAACCGATCTGGATACTGACGAGCTTTGCGGCCAACCGGGTGGAGGGTGCGACCACGCCGGCTTTTCTAGCCCGCTTCAACACCCGAGTGCGAAAGAACCTCACACTGCAAGCCGGTTACGGGCATGGAACCGAAATCTTTCAACTCGCGCTGCCGACGGACTTCGGGGCCTTCCGGCGAGACAGTTACATTGGCGGGGTGACTTTAGCGCTGGCCAAGAAGACTCGCGCCGAAGCTACTTATACGCTTGCCAGGCGATCCACGGGAGTGTTTGAAAATATGTTTCTCCTGGTGCTGGTGCACACACTGTGAAGATCTCCGAATCATCGAGAATCCGCGTTTGGATCAGCATCACATTGATGGTTGGCATCTATGTGGGCGCGGTGTACTGGATTTACCGGGCATCCTCGGGAGCGTCGCAATCCATAGCCCGGCTGCTGCCCCTGGCCACGGGTATGGCGGTCGTCCCCTGCGTTCTGGTGATCGTGCTCGGGATATTCTCGATGATCGCCAAGTCGTTTCGCTACTCCGCGCGAGTGCGGGCGGCGCGCATTTCTCCGGAAATTCGAGAGACGTTGGCAAGCGTGGCCGTGGGCGATGGAGACCGGGAACGCTTACGTTGGCTCGCACGGCAGCATGCCTGGCCATTCGAAATTATCTTTACGGAGTTCTTATCATCCTTCGAGGGCCAGATCAATGCGGAGCTCCGCATTCTGGCGGTCGAATTCGGGCTGGCGGAACGGTGGAGCCGCGCTACCCGGTCCCGCAACTTTTTGGTCCAGAAGACGGCGCTTGCGAATCTAGGCCGCATCGGTCAAGCCATCGACCCTGGCCTTCTGGCGCATCCTTTGGAGCAAACGCGGATCGAAGCCGCGTGTGCGCTGCTGGCGTCCGGGTCGGCAGACGCCCCCGCACAGGTGTTCAAGATGCTGCCGGACCAGAGTTTGCTGGGGCGGATTCTGCTGGCGGACAGCCTGCGGCCTTTTGCCCCCCAAATTTGCGAATGGTACATGGCCGACGCCATACGGTCGTCCGATGATCGCCGCGCCAGAGCGTGCGTGGATCTGCTGCGCGCGTGGGAGCGCTGGATTCCGATCGAAGGTTTCTCGCAACTGGTGGCCGGGCGGGATATAGATCTTCGCCTGGCGGCGCTTCCGGCGCTGCGCTATGCCAGCACAACCGAGCAGGAGGCCGCATACGAAGTTGTCGCCTTACTCGAATTCCCCGATGAACGGGCCCACGCCGAGGCCGCGAAAGCCGCGTCGGATTTGGGTATTTCAGCTTCGATACCGCTGCTAGTCAGTCAACTGCGCAAGTCCGGGCCGGTTCCCGCGCTGGCCGCGGCCAAAGCTCTGGCCGCACTGGGCTCGGAAGGAAGAGACTTGCTGGAAAACGAGATCTACTCCGGCGCGCGCCCGCAATACGCCCTGCAGGCTTTGGAACAGTCGCTGGTAGCCGAAAGAGGATAAACCATGACTACCTTTTACCACGTCATCAACGTCATTCTGGACGTCATCATCGTTTATGCCTTTGTGAGCAATGTCAATTATTTCGTGCTCATGTCCCTGGGCTTTTTCGTTTTACGGGCGCAGCGGAGCACCGAGGGATCGGTGGAACGCGATCCTCTGTTTAAGTCCAGACTGATGCCGGCGATTTCCATCATCGCTCCCGCTCACAACGAGGAGCTTAGCATCGTGCAAAGCACGCGATCCATGCTGCAGTTGGAATATCCGGAACACGAGGTGATCATCGTCAATGACGGCTCGACCGACCGGACGCTGCAGCTTTTGACCGATGAATTTCACCTGTTTAGGTCCAGCCGGCAGCCGCTTCACAACTTTGTCACCGGGCCGGTGAGTGCGGTGTACGAGTCTCAAAACCTCAAGCTCCTGGTGATTGACAAAGAAGGTGGGGGAAAGTCCGACAGTCTCAACGCAGCAATCAACTATGCCAGCACGCCGCTGGTCGCCCCGGTGGATTCCGATTCTCTTCTGGAGAGCAACTCGCTGCTCTTGGTGGTGCGGCCCTTTCTCGAGGATGAGACAACTGTCGCCGTGGGAGGAATCATACGGGTAGTGAACGGATGCACGGTGGAACATGGAGCGGTAACGAAAGTGGCCGCTCCACCTTCTCTGCTGACAAAGTTTCAGGCAGTGGAATACTTGCGGGCCTTTCTCGGAGGCCGCGTGGCTCTGAGCTACATGAATTCGCTGCTGCTGATTTCAGGGGCGTTCGGGCTGTTCCGCCGCGACGGCGTCATCGAAGCCGGCGGGTTCCAAGTAGGCAGCCTGGCCGAAGATCTGGAACTTGTGATCCGGCTTCACCGGATCAACCGCGAGAAAAAGCGCGATTACAAAATCATTTTCGTGCCGACCCCGGTGTGTTGGACCGAAGTCCCGGATTCCCGTAAGAATCTCAGTATCCAGCGGATACGCTGGCAGCGAGGAGGGCTGGAAAGTATGTGGAAGCATCGCGGGATGCTGTTCAATCCGAAATTCGGAGTCGTCGGCTGCTTTGGAATGCCTTACCTTCTGCTGCTTGAAATACTCGGACCCTGCGTTGAAGTGACTGGCTATGTGATCACAATCGTCGGTCTTTTGATCGGTTTCATCTCAGCTACCACCGCTATGCTGTTTTTCATCGGCTCGGTGCTGTTTGGAACCATGATCTCGATCAGCGCGGTGCTTCTCGAAGAATTCACTACCAGGCGCTATGCTCACCCGCTGGACTTGGCGTCGTTGATCTGGGCTGCCTTTATCGAAAATTTCGGCTACCGCCAGATGAACGCGCTGTGGAGATTTCGAGGCATATTGGAGGTGGTGCGTGCCGAGAAGAAGAGGGCTTGGGGCAGAATGAGGCGCAGAGGCTTCTCCCCGCAAACGACTTAAGAGCCGCGCATACAACCATCGTGTGCAGCACTACGGAAACCATGCATAATCAAGCGTTTTTATCCCGCGATCAGATCGTCAGCCAATTTGCGCGTGAGCAGCTCCTGGTGCTCGACGTTGGCCTCAACGTTCTGGCGGCAAGCAAGGCGTTTTACACTGCGTTCCAGGTCGCGCCCGGCGAGACGGTGGGCAAAAAGCTCGGCGATCTTGGCAATGGACAATGGAATATTCCGGCCCTGCTGACGCTGTTGAATGACCTGCCGAAGAAGGATGGCGAATTTGACGATCTCGAGATGGAACATGATTTCCCGACCTTGGGTTTAAGGACGATGCTGGCGAGCGCGCGGCGGCTCTGGGGCGTCGACGCTCAAAGTGCAATGATCGTGCTCTCCATCCTGGATACTACGGCCCCGGATATTACGGGACAGAAACGTATCGAAGCGGAAGCCGATGTACTGTCCTCCCGGTATCGCACGATCCTGGCAAGCATCGGCACGGCCGTCATCGTCGCCAACTCTGAAAGCCGGATCACATTCATGAACCCGATCGCCGAAAAACTCACAGGCTGGGTTCAGAACCACGCCTTGGCAAAGCCGCTGACGGAGATCTTCCATATCGCGAACGAAGATCCCTCCCAGACAGTGGAAAGCCTCATCGCAAGCGCGAATGGCGAGAGCGCGGTGGTTTGTCTCGCCGATCCCACGGTCCTCATCGTCCCGGACGGTGGGGAGCGGCTGATCGATGGCAACGTCGCGTCTATTATAGACGCCGCTGGACACCTGGCCGGAGTGGTGCTGGTCTTTCACGACATCAGCAAGCGACGCGAAGAAGAACAGAATTTGAAGATTTCAGAAGTCCGTTACAGGCGCCTCTTTGAGGCGGCTCACGACGGTATCCTCATCCTCGATGCGGTGACCGCCAAGGTCACGGACGTCAATCCCTTCATGGGTACTTTGCTGGGCTATCCCCTGGAACATTTTTTGCAAAAGGAACTGTGGGAAATCGGCGTTTTCAAGGATGCCGAGATATCCAAGAAGGCGATGGAGACGCTGCAAAGAGTTGGCCGAATCCGCTACGAGGATCTTCCGCTGGAGCATAAAGACGGCCGGCACATCCCCGTCGAGTTCGTCAGCAACGTCTATCGGGAAGGCGGACGCAACGTAATTCAGTGCAACATTCGCGACATCACCGAGCGCAAGCGCCTCTCGCATGCCCTGACAAGAGCCACCCGGGAAGCTGAGACGGCGAACCGGTCCAAAAGCGACTTCCTGGCGAACATGAGTCACGAGATCCGCACGCCGATGAGCGCCATCCTTGGATTCGCGGACATGTTGCTGCACAGGAGCCCGGAGGAATGCGCGCAAGCCGGTTGCGTCCAGATCATCCAGCGGAACTCGTTGCACCTGCTGGAGCTGATCAACGAGATTCTCGATCTGTCCAAGGTGGAAGCTGGCCAAATGAAGGTGGAGCGCGTGTCCTGCGACCTGCCGGCGCTGCTGTCGGAGATCATCTCGCTGATGCGTCCCAGGGCAGCCGAGAAGGGACTGGCGTTCGGAGTGACATTCCATGGCTCGATCCCATCCGTGATCCAGACCGACCCGTTGCGCCTGAGGCAAATCCTGGTCAATTTGCTGGGCAATTCCGTGAAGTTCACCCAATCGGGAAAGGTTGAGCTGCGGATCGCGGACGAAGGAGCTGGCTGCCCGAACATCCTGTTGCGCGTTGACGTGATCGACAGTGGAATAGGCATGACGCCGGAACTGATGGGACGGCTTTTTATCCCCTTCACCCAGGGCGACGCGTCGATCACCCGCAAGTTTGGGGGAACCGGCTTGGGCTTAACCATCAGCCGACAGTTGGCGAGGCTGCTGGGAGGTTACGTTACGGTGAAATCCCAACCTGGCGTTGGGAGCACCTTCACGTTGAAAATCGACGGCGGGTCCTCCGTTGGCGTGGAGCGATTGGAGGGTTTGACCGAAGCAAAATTGCCCGCGTTGGTCGGTCAGAAAGTGGCGGCCAATACTAATCTTCGGGGGCGCATTCTTCTGGTGGAAGATGGAGCCGACAATCAGCGGCTGCTCGGGATGCAACTGTGCGACGCCGGAGCGTCGGTGACCAGCGCCCTGGACGGGCAAATCGCCGTCAGTCTTGCAACTACGCAGACTTTCGATCTGATCTTGATGGATATGCAGATGCCCATCATGGACGGCTATGCCGCTACCGCTGAACTGCGCCGCAGGGGACTGACCCTGCCGATCATCGCGCTGACTGCGTACGCCATGGCGGAAGACCGCGACAAATGCCTGGCCGCCGGATGCAGTGGCTACCTCAGTAAACCCGTTGACGAGGAAAAATTCTTGAAGACAGTTCAGGCGCACCTGGGCGAAGGTGGTTCACCGCTGCCCAACGATCGTACCGGAGCAGGTACGGCTGGATCGCCGCCTCCGCCTGTCGACATCGGCGGTTCCAACAACAGGATCAAGAGCAGCCACGCCGGTAACCCACGGATAATGGAAATTATCCCGGAATTCTTGGCCGGGCTTCCTGGAAGGGTGGGTAAGATGACCGTTCTTCTGGAGCGCAACGATCTGCCCGGGGTGCAGGCGGTCGCCCATGAGCTTCTGGGAACATGCGGCGGGTACGGCTTCGCTCCTGTTTCCGAACCCGCTCGCAAGGTCGAACAATCCGTCAAAGCGGGGCGGCCCTTGGAGTCTATCACCTCAGAGGTCAAATCGCTGATCGACGTAATCCGGCGGATCGAGGGATACGACGAATCCAAAGAGGCCGTGTTGCCAACGAACTCGTGAAATAGGGCTCTGGTGCAAACGTGAGGGTGGCAGGCGATGAGCAGGACCCGAACATCGTTCGTTTCTCTTACCCTCCCACCGTCAAGGGACAGGTGGCGTTTCTTGCGCCGCAGGTCATACTCGAACTTGGAACCCATGCCGAGTTCACCCACGCGGAGACTTCGCAATTCGGTCCTTCGCCGCCGTGGAGTTTCCCAAGCTTTTCGAGCAGGCCGACGTACCCGTGACCAGCCTTCTGGCGAAGCGCACGTTTTGGGAAAAGGCGACAATCCTGCATGCGGAGTTTCATCGCCCCGCGCGGAGAAAAACCTTCCCGCCCGCTACTCGCGCCACTATTACGATATCGCCATGATGGTGGCTCGGCCCGTGAAACAAGAAGCTTTTGGGGATCTCGATCTCCTCGCCGCCGTCGTCAAACACAAGCAGACCTTCTATGCTTCGGCCTGGGCGAAGTATCCACTTGCCGTGCCGGGGACCGTGTTATGGGAAGTGTTGCAACTTTGATTGGCGCCGGAGATTTGGCTAATGACGATCCACGTCGCGGTTCTCAGGCTGACAGTTCGAAGAGCTTCTCGATGAACTGAATCTGACGCCGAACATCGTCCCCGCTCACCCAGCGCACCTGTCCCTTCCGGATCATGTGCATGGCTTCGTACCCTTGAATGGTTCCCCATGCCGACTGGAATCCCCGGAATCCCTGCTTTGCGTTCACACGACGTTTGATAGCTCGGTGATCCTGCTCCAGAATATTGTTCAAATACTGCACCGGTCGATGGCGGCAGCGGAGGCGTAGGGTCCCTTCCTTCTTTATGTCCGGGATGGCCGAACCGTAGGTCGGTGCCAGATCGGTGTTGATGACCCGAGGCTGTGGATGAGACGGACGGCTGAGCCCCTTGCGAAACAACCGTTTGGCAGCCTCCGCATCGCGCAATGCCGAAAGCAGAAAATCCACGGTGGCGCCGGCCGAATCGATAGCCCGATACAGGTAGCACCAACGGCCCTGCACGCGAATGTAAGTCTCGTCTACCCGCCAGAATTTGTTGGTCGGCTTGAGATGCCGCCGCATGCGCTGCTCTAGTTCTGGACCGTACCGCTGCACCCATCGCCACCCGGTCGTATGGTCGGCGTCCAAACCGCGTTCTTCGAGCAGCTCTTCGACGTCCTCGCAGCGACAGAGAGTATCGCAAGTACCAGCGGACGGCACAGAGAATAAAGACGGGTTCGGTCTGCCGCCATTTGAAGATCACTGATCGGGTTGCCATTTCGGGTCCCTTCAGGCTACCAGTCCACCCGCTCCGCTAGTTGCAACACATCCCTTATGCTTGACGGCAGGTTAGCAGACCGCTCATAGGAACGAGTCGAACCTAAGCAATGAGGTCGCGAATGATCGCCCCTGCTTGATCGACATCGGAATAGGTCAGGGTGAAGGAAGGCGTTGACTGGATCCAGGCCAGGAAAGCGTGGATGCTTTGCTGGTTGTGCTCCACCCAGAATCCGCTCTGGTCCAGCCGAAGTAAGGCTTCGAAGGGATCGAGGGGGCTGATTTCATTGGCGGCAGCGGGCTCGAATCTGATAAACACCATCGCGCCTACTTGTTCGCAGTAACCGTCCTGTTTCATTTCCGCCAGACACAGGAAACGGACGCGTTGGCCATACCGCCAGACCACAGGCGCGTTCAGGAGTTCAGGAAACCGCGGAGACAGCACATTCCAACTGCCCTCGCGGACCATGATTGCAAACGGCATGCCGGGCACCGCGAGAGTATCGCGTTCCAAGATCACGGAATCATCACTATAAAACGTCAAGCCCATTTGCATCAGCACGGCGGCTAACGTAGTCTTTCCTGATTGAGTGCCTGCCGGAAAAACGACGCAGCGCGAATGGGAGCCGCAGGCCCCGGCGTGAAAAACGGCGAGGCTTTCACGCGCGCGGCAACTTCGCACGATTTCCTGTAGGAGCACACCTCGGGCCGCAGTCACGCCCGCTTCAGTTCCTACGTAACATTGGCCGCAGAAAATGTGAAAGCCACCCGGCTCCGCGACTACTCTGAAAGTAATATCGGGAGCGGATGGCGCGGCGGGAAGCGATGCGAGTCTAGGGGCTATCTCTTCAGCAAGTTCAGATGTTTGGAGGATGATTCGGACTTTCTTTCCCTGGACCAGGTAATCTCGGGAAAAAACATCAGGACCGGCGGAAGCAGGTGCCGATCGAGTGGCCGTAATCCCCAAAGACGAAGTTCGCGGCCGGGAGAGCAAGCCGGATCGCCACTCATCCAACGTTCGCTCTATATCTTGGGCGGCAAGCTCCGCCGGAATCTGGCAAATCGACGCGAACTCCCGAACCAGTTCGGCAAACGGCGGACCGGTCTTGAGAATGTCCCAGATCAACCTAGCAGACGGACTCAGGATGTAAAGGCCGGAGGTTTCCGGCCGCGCCAAGACCAGAAAATCGTCAATCGGATACTCCCATACGTCCGGAAGACAAATGGGAGGGCCCACGCCCTTCCCATGCGGGGCCGGGGCCATGACAGGCTAGTGTCCCAGTGCGTGCCGGCCAGGACCGGAACTAGTACCGGCTTTCGAGCTGAGTGCCAACACGGTAAATGGCGCGGCATAGGCGGCAAACGTTCCGAGTTTTCGGACAACGTCTCGTCTACGTTGGGTCTCAGCGGGTTCAGTCTCGTCGGACTGCCCGCTATTTGGTTCTCTATCGGGTTTAAAATCCACGGAGTGCCTCCTAGGCTTAAGACTCAAGTTTAAACGATTCTTGGATTTCGGACAATACATATTCCTAGCCCAGGTGCGTCATTTTGGTTTGAGGCGAATTCCTCTTGAACGGAATTTCGCGAAGTTTGAAGAGTAACAAGCAGGCGGCTAAACCGAAAGCCGCCGGGAGTGCCGGAGAGGGTTCCGGGACCGGAGAAGAAATGGAAGATCCTGCGGTCGCACCCTCCGGGAACGTGAAGGTGAACTGGAAATCGCCAGTCAGAAGGTGGCCGGTAAGCGGGGTCAGCGTGGCGCTGCCGAAGAGATAAAAGGAGCCGGGTCCGGAGACTGGGCCTTTCTCCCCAACCGATTGAGGCGTGGTATCCAAGTTCGTGCTGTAAAGCACCTGCCCTTCGCCCGTGGTGCCGGCGGAGGAAAGGGTGAATGGGAGTTTCTCATTGTAGGTCCCCGACCAACTCGTCGTGTCGTCGCCAGAAGTGAAATCCTGCAGCATATCGAGCGTGATGGTGTCCGCGCCCACCGCGGTTGTGGAAACTAACGATACGGTGGGGAAGAACCCGAGGGAAGTGCCCGACGGGAAAGTGTTGTTGAATGTGCCTGACACTTTATAGACGTCACCGTCAGCGGCTGTTTCGTTGAAGTTGTAGCTGCCGGTGGTGCTGGTTCCCTGAGTGAGGGCACCGGCAACCAGAGACGGTGCCGCACAATTCCCATAACCGCAAGTAGTCGGCACGCTGCCGCTGACCTGGATACCGGTTACTGGGTCTGAGATACCTATGGACGGGGCAACTAACATGCACGCTAGGAGCACGAGATGCCGTTCTGGAACTGAGCGCATGGAATTCTCCTTTTTTTTGAATGGTAACTGGATATGGTGAACAATACAGTAGCGAGTTGTTGACGATACACTACTAGTACTGTTTGGACAATGCTTGTGGGTATGACACCTCAACCGATATCTAGCAAGCTAGGGGATGACCTTCGAAAAAGAATTGAGTGCGGAATATTTATCTCCCGCGCCCCTCAAGCACATCAGTGGCAAAGCGCCGATAGACCCCAGGTGTGCAGAGTTGTCTAACGAGATGCCTCAAGCCGTTCGGTTTGCGGAACATGCTGCCGAGGACTCGCAGGCGCCGGATCAACACTGTCGAAAACATATAGATCGGATCGGCGTAGCGTAGCGCCGGCATCCGCCTGAGCAGCTTTCTACGCAGCCATCGAAGGCGCGTCAAATTGTTGATCCGGAACTGAAACGGAGCACCGGTGCCCAAGGTTTCATTCAATTGGCACAGGTGAAGAACCAACAATCCGAATTGTCCGGCCGCGCGAAATCGTCCTTGGGTAGAGCCCCAATCAATTACGTTTCGAAAACGCCGTAGGACGAAATCGAGATCATACATGGCCCTGAGCGGCGGCCAGATACGCTCGTTGTAGGGATGCTGTATCTGGGAGTGCATGACCAGATGGGTGAAAAGGTCCTCCGGGCAGGGCACTCTAACCTTAACTCCATCTAAGTCACAGGGTACTGATTGTGCAATTAACCGGCTAGCCGGCAGCAAAGAGCCGCACTTTCCCAGGCATAAACAATGATGGATCTCAAGGAACACCGAGCCCGGCCGCCGCAGGGGCGGGTGATGATGCCGAAATTGACCAAACTGATCGCTGTTGTCGGGCTCAAATCCGTTTCGAACCAGGATGTCCACTGCTGTTTCAAGTTGGTCTTCGGATAAGAGAAGGTCGACATCTCTGAGGTATCGCGTAGCTGGATTCGGATAAATACCCAGCGTGAGGTAGGCGGCACCCTTAAGAAGAACAGGCTCGATTCCAACCTCGTTCAGCAATCGTGCAGCGAACTTGGCTTCCTGCAGGATGAGATTGTTTCGCTCACCGTTGAGGTCTTCGACGGCAGACAGGAAGTCCACAACATCCGGGGGAACTGCAGGGCCGAGCTGGAGTTTATTGATGCGGGCGTGCAGGAGCGGCAACAGAGACTCCCCCATCGCCGCGCGGACCACACCTTCCCAGTCTTGCGGGCTCAGGTTCATACATGTGCCCGCGCCAATTCCGTCATCCCTCAAGCAAGCGGAAAGGAACTGATACGCAGGAGACTTCATTTTCACGCTTCGTAATTGGAATTTGCTCCTACGGCAATCGTGCAAACAGCGGGCTGACCAGCCGAATTCGGATTGGGCCGTGCAAAATCCTGCGTTCGTCCCGCGCTTCCAGGGCGAACCCGAACCCAATAATAATCAGAACCATTTTCAAGATCATCTCGTACCAATGGAATGCGTGACCCTGAGATACGAGCGTTTGCAGGACTTCGAAACCGCAGGAACACGCGGCTACCGCTATGAATCCGCGATGATCGCATCGCCAGAACGCCAAAGGAGTGAGATATCCCGCTGCCAAAAACAGCATGGCTTTCGTAGCGCAGTAAACGCAGTACAACGTTAGAGACATCGGCGGGAGGGGCAAGACCTCCGATAGAATGGTGGCCGACAAAACGACAGCCCAGACCGAGCGCATCAGGGGTCCGAACACCGGCAGCCATAGCTGCGAGGCAGGCGCACTCGCAAGGGATCGGTGAAAATTCGCGTCAGAAGAGGTTCCCATATTTGAACATCCTGGTTGAAGTCAGGGTTTCAATAAGCCCCATCGCCGGTGAAAATGGCGCTAGGCGTACGAGCCAGAATATACAGATCCAACCATACCGACCAGTTCTGGATTACGTATTTATCGAGTTTGGCGCGCTCAACAAAACTGAGTTTGTTGCGGCCCGAGATCTGCCAAAGGCCCGTGATCCCCGGTCGTACCTGCTTGTACAAGTTATAATTGGCCCCGTAGAGCGGAATCTGGCGTTCTAAGATGGGGCGCGGTCCAACCACGCTCATTTCGCCTACCAACACGTTCCAGAATTGAGGCAGTTCATCCAGGCTGGTGTGGCGAATGATGCGGCCTACATGCGTCAGCCGGGGATCATGCTTCAGCTTTTGGGTGACTTGCCAGGTGTCGGCTTCTTCCGGATGCGCTTCAAGATAAGTTTCCAGGAACGCGTCGCCTTTGGGATGCATGCTGCGGAGCTTCCAGGTCTTGAATCTGCTTCCTCCCTGGCCGATGCGTACGTTGGGGTAGAAAACCGGGCCGCCGTCTTCGAGCTTAATGCAGATGGCCAAAACTCCGACAATGACGGCGATGACGGGCGCGATAAGCAGCGTAAAGGTCAGGTCTAGCGCCCGTTTTGCGTAGCGGGCAGAGGGTCGCAACAGTTGCTTGCGCACCTCCAGGCCAACAACTCCGCCCACTTCGCGCACACTGATTCCCAGACTGGTCATCCCAATGAGATTTGGGATGACGATCAAGTGGCCAAAGCAATGGCCGTAGAAATCCAGGAAAGTGAGGAGGTCGTGCCTGGACAAACCGGGCATGCAGACGATCCCATACGGGATCCGTTGACTGCCCGTGATAATCCGCGCATGGAAGAGCGGGCCGCGCAGCAGGTCGGTCGCGACCTTCTCAAACTGCATCGGATTGTCATCCAGAACCGCAACCGGCTTCAAACCGATGCGCGGGTTTTTGATCAGCGTTTCGTGAACAAACTTACCGGTTACGCCATAACCCAGGATGGCCACCGCACTTCCCCACCAGCGTTGAGCGGCGAACATCTGGCGCATCGCGGAACGAAGTAGCGGGATGAGACAGAGCGTGAGGAGATAGCCGATGGCATAGACCAGGCGCGATGGCGTGAGATCATGCAGAAAGAATGTGGCGGACCACAACGCGCAGAACGCCAGGGTGACGGCCAGCGAGGAACGGCGTAGCTCTTCCACGGGATTGACGGTCACGCCGGGATACAAGCCGGCCGCAGTGAAGCTGCACAGTATCAACAATACTGCCGCGAGCAACGGCTGAAAAATCGCGGCGGACGGCGTGCCGACGGCGAAAAGCCGCAGCGCGGAGGCGCCGACCATGGCCACCGACACCCCGGCGAGATCGGCGGCCATCAGGCAGGCTATGGTCCCCAGGGGTCGGCTGAATGTAGTGGAATTGGGCAGCGACTCGGCTGATAGGTTGAGCGCTGTGTCGAAGAGTTCAGTTTTAATACTGCTGGTCCTTATCAAATCCATTGGGACAACCTTTGCCTTAAGAAGAGATTCGGTCGGCACTGTTTTTGTCAAGCTTGCGAGTCGGGTTGGAGTTCAGGGGATGGGAGTTCCCGACGGTAACGAATCATCAAGGGGAGAAGCTTGCGCGCCGCCCAGTAGCGGGCGATGTAGCGGCCCGGGTTTGCCAGGCAGCGAAGCAGCCACCCGAGATAGAAATGGTCGGCCCATTCTGGAATCTGAACCTGGTCGCCGCTAAGAAACGCGATGGCGGCGCCGATGCAATGGATCGCCGGCGAAAAATCCACGTGACGCTTGATATAAAGACCCAGACCCTCCTGGGTGCCGCCGCCGATGGTCACGACGATGTGCCTGGGGCGTCTTTCTTTAAGCCGGACCAGCAATTCCTCATCCGCAATGTCGCCAGTGTACGTTGGTGCTATGTAGATATCATCCGGCGAAACGGTGAAACCGCGCGAGCTCAACCACTCGGTATTGCGGCGTGCGCTTTTGGGACTCGCCATGATCCAAAAAGTCGCTCCGGGGTCGCGGACGTCAGGCCGGCTGAGGAGTTCCCGAAGATAGGCAAGTCCTGAGACGCGTTTGATTCCGTCTCGATCGATCGAATTCCAGATCAGGACCATAAAACTGCTGTCGGCGATGAGGAGATCGGCGTTGAGGGCGGCCTCGCGATACTTAAGATTGGTGCGAAGATCCTTGAGAACTGGAGCGGATGGGACCACCAGGAGCCCGCCGTGACTCATGCGGTCGACTGCTTCCGACGCGCTGCCGGTGAAGAAGTTGAGGCCGAGAATCTGGCAGAAGGCTTCCTTGGGTTTTGCAGGACTTTGTTTGACGGCTGCGGCCATGGTGGGTGCTCCTTTCGCTGGATTTTGCTGGCTGTTGAGTCCGGAGTCCTATTGCATGGTTCCAATAGCTTCCCGCCGGATAGGTCAATCAAACAGATTCGAGAATACGTTCTCTCGATCGGCCCGCGAAAATGGTGAAAAGGCGTAACTATGGTCGTCAAAATATTCCGGCTCCCCTAGCACATTCTCTATGGGTCTTCCATTCCGGGAATATCCGGCCGAATCTAGAAGGCTCAGAAAGTCGTGGCGAGAAACACCTTTATGAAGCTCAACAACCAGCTTCGGTCTATGTCGTCGAAGAGTGGTGAACATTCCCTTGAGCGTCTCAATTTCCATGCCTTGTACGTCGATTTTGATGCCATCCACCTTCGTTGAATTAGTAACTGCTTGCGAGATACGCGGCCATAACCAATCGAAATTGGCAATGAAGAACGGCTCTGCCCGGCCAGAGCCAGTTTTGGTTGAATCGAGCATTCCCCGCACTTCGGGTAATTCGCGAGCGGCTATACTCTCGCAGTAACCCAAGGCAACGGGGACAATGGTCAGTTGAGGCAAACGATTCAACTGACGTGTTCGAGCGATGCAGCCGGCAGTCGAAGTCATCGGCTCGAAAGCATACACTCTTCCTTCAGACCCCACCAGGCGCGCGAGGGCGATTGCGGTGTATCCGTAATGGGCGCCCACATCCAACCAGGTCTCGCCGCTCCGCACATTTTGAGCGAACCAATCGAGTAGCGGCCGTTCTGTGCGTCCCAGGATGGCCGCAGGATAGTCATGCCATGAGGTAACTAAGCGCTGCCCACGCAACGGTCCTGCGAGTATTTTTCGCGGGCCAATGGTCCGTGGCAACAGCCAACGAATGCAATTCTTGACTGCTTTGTTCATAATGTCTTGAATGGTTTGAGTTGCTTCCGGAGCTTTCTTATGTGTGGCTCTAAACGATCCCTAACCAGCGACGATACAAGCGGGGCGATTACCCCCGAGCAGCCATTCATAAACCGAGTGCATTGCCTTGCCGGTTACCCGCCAATCAAACTGAGTTCTCGCCAGTCTATGCGCGGCTGTACTCATGGCTTGCCAATCCCGGGACCCGATACTCAGGCATGCCCTGAGAGTTTGCGCTAGCGCTTCCGGCTCATTCGAGGTACTGATGCCGGCTCCGCTCGACGCAACCGTCGGAATATTACACTCTGGAGTAATGATCGCGGGCAGACCGATTGACAAAGCCTCGAGGACCGCTACACTGAGGCCCTCGGAATAGGACGGCAGACAAAAATATTTGGCGGCGGAAAGTGCAGCCAGCTTGGTTTGTCCGCTGATAAGGCCCATGAGAGTTACCGCTCTCTGCAGGTTGAGATCTTGGATGATTTGCCTGGCTCTCGTCAGTGTGCCGGCATACTCGGGACCGGCTATTACCAAGTGAGCGTCGTCGTGACAGCGCGCCACCGATTTCCACGCTTGCAGAAGATTGAGTACGCCCTTTTTGGGGTGAACGCGGCCGAGAAATAATACGACGGACTTGCCTGCCAGCTGCGGGAAAGTCCGCAGAAACTCAGTGGTATCGATTCGCTCGATAGCACGGATGCCGTTTGGCACAAGAGCGATGGGCCGATCCACTCCAAAGCAGCGATAATCGCCCACTTCCCGTTCGCTGAGAGCCCGGAGGCAGAGCGACCGGGCCAGCGAGGGTCTTTCCAGGAGCCAGGAGTACACGGACTTTTTGAAGCGTTTGTTTTCCATTTCCCAGCGTTCCAGCATGCCATGGACAGACGAGACCAGCGGTTTTCCCAGTTGATTTGCCAGCCGTCGAACGGCGAGGGAATGCGGCACCCACAGTCCATGGACATGGCAAATGTCGGCGGCGGCTACGGCGTGCCGCAGAATCTTCGAAAGCTTAAAATCGGCCCAGCCTCTTACCGCGGGATTGGCAAGTTGTTCCACGCGCGGGTCGATGCCATCGGCGCGTCTCACTTCGAATTGATCGCAAATCGCGATTTGATGCGCCCGGATTCCGCTACAAAGTCCGACGGCGCTGGCGAGAGCCGACGCGGCCGGTCCAACTCCCCCGAAGCGGGGTTCAATGTGACTCCAGACGTCGAGTACGACCATGTTCGATTTACATTCAACCAGCGGGATAAACCAGCGAACTCAGCGCGCGAACTCAACCCGGGAATTTGAGCCGATTCGGCTGGATCTGCCTTTCAGCCGCCCGAGCGATTCCAAGATCGCGAAGGCGCAATTGTCCGGAGAATAATCGCATGCCAGGTCATGCGCCGCTTCCCCCATGCGTTCGATCTGCGCGGCGCCGAGGGCCGGGAGCGCCTGGATGAGTGTGCTGAGTTCGCTCTGGTTCCAAGGCGAAAAACTCCAGCCTGTTCGCGGGGTCACGACGTCGGCGGCGCAACCGCACTGGGTGGAAATGAGGACCGGCAAACGGCACAGCATGGCTTCTAGCGATACCAGGCCCCACGGCTCTCTGACGCTCGGCAGCACGAAGAAGTCGCTCTGGCGATAGAGAGCGGGAAGATCCTTTTGCCCAATGTAGCCGGTAAAGTTCACCAGGTCTTCCATTCCCAACGCGGCAACCTCGGCTCGCAGCGCTGCCTCGCACGGCCCGATTCCTGCAATCGTCAACCGCAGCTGACTTTCCGAGCGGGCGGCTTGGGCGAAGGCGCCGATGAGAGTGCTCACGTTCTTTTCCGGCGACAGCCTTCCCACATAAATCAATCGGGTAAGGCCGTCCCTCCGATAGCGTTTCTGCATGGAACCGGTTTCGAACTTGGCGATGTCAACCACCGCGCGCTTAATAATGACGTCCTGGCTCGGCAAGCCCAGCTTGACGATGTAAGCTTTATTGGACAACCCGTAAACCTGGGCGCCGGCGCAACCGGCTAAGAAGATCCGTTTCAGGAGCTCTTTCGGCCAGTGACGGGGATAGTCGAACTCATTGCCGGTGTACCACATGACAATCGGAACGCGGTGAACGAAAGCCCAGAACCAGGCGCTCCAGCATTCAGCGGCATTGTAGGAACCCACCACGATTACGCTCGGGCGAATGTCCTCGAGGGCGGACCAAACCCATCGGGCGCTGCGCCCCGGGGGCGCTTCTTCGTACGGACCTTCAAATCCGATCCGGTACCGGTAAGCGTCCTCGGACAGAGCGATTCTTTCGTGCCGGATAGAGGAGCCCGAGGCGATAAAAAGAACCTCGAAATCGAGGCCCTGTTTTCGCAAAGCGTCGAACAGCAGGTGCTTGTAATGAATCGGAATGTTATGGACGATGGCGGCCTTCATTTGTGGTCACCTGACACGGGAAACTTTGGGTCGACTGCGCAGAGGACTGCATGATGCGCATACCATACCTGCTTCCAGATCGGTCCCAACAGCCGGGGCAGGTAGCAGGCGGTACAGAGCTTATACGCAGTCCGCAATTTGGAACATTTATCGTTCTCACAGGCAAACCGGATCGATTCGGGAGACATCCTCGGAACAAACCTTCTCCGATCCACTATTTTGAATCCGGCCGAGCGGAGCAGCCTGTGGAACGCGGTTCCGGTAAAAAACTGCACGTGCCCGGCGGCATGCTGTTTCCGATCGACAAACCAGCTCTTCACGCGCGCTATCCAGAGGTCTTCGAGCGGAACCTCCACGATCAGATACTTAAATCGGAATCGCTCCCGGACCGCCCTGAGAAATTGTAGCGGCTCTTCCAGGTGTTCCAGAACATGGGAAAGAACGATGACGTCAAAACGATCCTCCAGGAGGAAGCCGGCATCTGTAATATCCGCCGTCAAACAGTGGATGGTGGGAGCCCGGGATTTCAAGTACTCGATAGCCTCCCTCGAGTAATCCACTGCCGTGAACTTCAGCGCCAATCCGCGCCGCTCACACTCCAGGATCACCGCGCCTGTCCCGCAGCCTAACTCGAGCAGACTGCGAGGCGCGATTCTGTTTCTCTGGATGAATTGGCTGATGCTATTGGTCTTCTCGATCGCACCGTATTCCAGCCATTCGGCTTGCCGCGCCAGATGGTGCTGATAGTGTCCGGCGTAAAAATCTCTCCCGGAAATGTCTGCTGCTTTGGTAGAAATCATATATTCCGCCGATGGGGTGAAGCGCCGATTGCAGGCGGAAGCGCCTGCACCACCTGCTTGCAATACCTGCTGGCAAAACCTTTGATGACAACGTGGGGCAGACGCTTCCCTTCCGTCCGCCAAATCAGCCGGTCAGCGGCCTAGCCCAGGAAGCTGTATTCCTCTCCGGTTTCCGACGTGTGGAAGATACGGTAGCCCGACGCTCGCAGCCCATCGATAGCCCGGCGGGTTTTCGTGACACCAATCTCCGGCCAGCGGTGGTGAAACTCGATGCACAGTTGGCGGATTGGGATTGCGCCGGTCACCAAATCGTCAATCACATCGTACTCGGCGCCTTCAATGTCCATTTTCAGCAGATCGATTCTGGTATGGCCCAATTCCTTCATGATGGAGCCGATCCGCCTAACCGGAGCGGAAACGGTAGCTTTCCGGTGGCTCTTACCCAGCACCATGGAGTGGGAGACATGGGAGAAGGAAATCGGTAGAGCAAACGAGGAGATCCCGTCGAGATTGGCAATACCGTATGCATGAACTCGAAATTGCCCGGGAAGGTTTTGCGTCTTGAGCCATTCCAGGCTACGCGGAGTGGGGTCGAATGCGTGAACTTGAGTCCCATAGCATTGAATGAGTTCCAGGTCGAACGAGATGTCGGTCCCGATGCCGCAGGAATAAACGACGGAATCACTGTCGATCAGATTCGGGCATACGGCAAATTGAGCTCCATCGCGTCCCAACACACGGTACTTGCACTGGACGTCACGCCGGTACAATACATCCTTCCCGAAGCTCGCTCTTCCCAACCGCTTGATAGTGCGCAGCGCCGTTCGAAGTTTTCGCACGGCGGGAGATGAGGCGTTCCTGTGATGGAGGGAGCTTAGCTTAAGCTTGTCCGAATGCAAATATCACACCCTTCATGGAGCGAGGCGCGACTTTCTGGTGAACCACTCCGAGCGCGTAGGCTAGTCTGGAAAAACTCAGATAGCTTGGTTCCGCCTCGTGTCCGTACACCGCGGCGCTAAAACCGTTACTGCTGAATAAGCGCCGCATGGCCGCAATCGTGTTGCATCGGTAGCGGGTGGGAAAGACATCCTCCTCTTTTCGTCCTGTTTGCACTTTGGAAAGCACTGCGCTGTGATGTTTATTTGGAACGATCTTGGAGGCGAGACCCACGTAGCTGTGGATGTTGGTGGTGCGGATGCACACGTATCCGCCAGGCGCCAGAATGCGCTTCGCTTCCCGAAAGAACTCACCCGGCTCGGGTAGATGTTCAATCACCCAGTCGCAGAGGATCATGTTCACCGAGCCGTCGCTGAATGGCCAGGCAGGGCCGGCGAGCGATCTGAATTCGTCGATCGTGCCATTGTGTTTGCCCACATCCGTTACGTCGGCGCCAATTACTTTGGATACTTTTCCCTTTATGCAACGCAGACGGCGCCGAAAGTCGATGGTGTCCTCTTGATGTTCGCCCCGGCCACATCCGAAGTCCACAACGGTGAAGCTCGGCAGCAGCAGCGCATTGACCCGTACATAGAACGCGATCGTTCCGTCAATGTCGGTGAATCCGCCAAATGCGGTTTCCGGATAGAACAGGTCTTTATATTGTTTCATACGCAGGTTGCGTAGTGGTGAAAGCGGCGCAATGCTATTGCTTAAGATTGTTTTCAAAGGAGGACTGCCATACCGAAACTGAGGCGACCGTCATCGGCTGATCCACTCCGGTTCCTATGATCAGAACCAGGTGTTGCCGATCGATGACGCCAAAAGTCCAGGGCGCTCGTCCGGGTGGCGGAGCCTGGTTGGTATATTGCTCCCAGGTGATTCTATCGTCGGTCGCGCGGCCATCGAAGTAATATTGCGCATACCCCTGACTGCCTGGCTTGGCGGGCACCCATAAAAATCCAAACTTGTGAAACTTCGTGTAGTCGGTCTCCGCAGGCGTCTTCACTTTGAAGTTGGAGAAGTTGGCGCCGTCCCCGGCGGCGTTACTCACACCGCAAAAGCCCCTCGGACAGGTCTTTTTATAAATTCCATACCAGTCGTGTATTGCGCCGCCGTAGTAGTGACGCGGAGAAAACCCCCAAACGTCGTACTCAAAGAAGTCCGGTTCGATGAAATGCATATATCCCGACGGCTGCCCCGGCCATTGCTCTCCGTTGAGTCCCGCGGCGTGTTCGATGGCCAGCGACCAGAATGCCGGCCACGTTCGGGGTTTCCCTTTAGCGGTCTTTTCCGGGTCAAACTTCAGCGTGGCTTCGAAGTAGCCCCCGCCGCCAAATGCGACGCCCACCCAGCGTGAGGCTGTATGCGCGGGCGCCGCGCTAGCGAAACTCGAGTCAAGAGAGTCCGTTCCCAGCACAATACTTCCCTCAGGTTGGATCAGCGCGCTCTCTCGTGCTGGAGGCTTTTGTCCAAAGAAGCGCCATGGGTACCAATCAAATTTAGGCCGGCCAGTGTTATCGAGATCCACCGTTTCTTTGGAGAATAGGCCGGAATACGTCTTGATCACATATCCAACAACAGCGGCTTGAGATGGGGCCACTTCCCCTGTATCCGCACTGACAACACCGGCTCCGCAAAGAATTAACAGAGTAATCGCAATTATGCCGAGGACCGTGGGTGTGGCAGAAGGCGCGCCTGGCAGCCTGTGGCGGATGTGTAGGCGCCGGCAAATGCGGTGACAGGCACGAAATTTCGCGCTGGCCGGCCACGTGGTTTCCAGTACTTGCAGGCGCGAAAATTCGAGCCTGTCACCACATTTGCCGAACCTGCCATTTCTGCCGCAGGCTGCTAGAGTTGCTGTTTTCACTTAGTTACCGTACAGAACATACCGGCGTTCGCGAACCGCCGTTCGAAGCCCAACCGGCCGCCTGGGGACGACGGGATTGCGCGCCACGACGGGCGGCAGTCCAACGGGGCGAAGCAGAAACATAATCGCGATGATTGAAACGGGGTTACCGATATTGATAAGCTTCGGGTCAAAAATCGCTCCCACGGCGTAAGCGCATACGAAGGCGATTCCCACACTTCCTCCGGGCGCCCTGCGAAGCGCCAGGCGCAGCAGTCTCCGAAAAGCGAGCGCCGAAAATACCAGAAAGATGCCCCCGCCGATCGCACCAAACTGAACCAGCATATTTATGTAGCCGTTATGCGCATGATGGAATCCGGCTACACTGATGAAGTTCGATTCCATTCGAGCGCCCACCCCAAACCAAGGGTATGCGCCAAACACATCCAG
>Ga0302326_10006684_pt1 | contig 25799 bp, 26 predicted proteins | sample Palsa_T0_3_FD_202264 | JGI IMG/M metagenome (GOLD analysis project Ga0302326, IMG submission 202264) | Peat permafrost microbial communities from Stordalen Mire near Abisko, Sweden - Palsa_T0_3 | ecosystem: Environmental > Terrestrial > Soil > Palsa > Peat permafrost | place: Sweden: Abisko... | reverse complement strand
TGCGGTTTTGGTTCGAACGTTCAACGAGGGCATTTTGATGGAGCGGCTCATCGGATATGACAACGGCCACCGCGCGCTGCTGAAGATGATCGACGACCTCTTGCGCCGTTGGCAGAAGGAGAGCAAGCAATGAAAGCGCGCGAGCCGGATACGGCCGGCGTCGTCGTGCGCGACGGCGTGCACGTCGCATACGAAGTGCACGGCAGCGGCGAACCCACCATTCTCTTCATGCCGTGCTGGTCGATCGTCCACTCGCGCGTGTGGAAGCTGCAAGTCCCGTACTTCGCGCGGCACGGCCGCGTCGTGACCTTTGACGGCCGCGGCAACGGGCGCTCCGACAAGACGCCGTCACTCGATTACTCGGACGAAGCCTTCGCCGCCGACGCCCTTGCCGTGCTGGATGCGACGGCGACGGCGCGCGCCACGGTCGTGGGCTTTTCAGGCGGCGCTCGCTGGGGCTTGCTACTCGCCGCGCGCCATCCCGAACGCGTGGAGCGGCTCGTCTTCATCGGCCCGGCCGTTCCACTCGGCGTGTCGGACCGGGCCCGCACGATCGCGCTTGCAAAATTCGAGGAGCGCCGCGACGAGTACACCGGCGGCCGGTCGAAATACAATCGCAATTACTGGAGTGAGAACTTCAGGGAATTCGTTGAGTATTTCTTCGAAGAAGCGTTTCCGGAACCGCACTCGACGAAACCCATCGAGGACGGCGTCGGCTGGGCACTCGAGACGACGCCGGAAACGCTCGCAGCGACGTCGGTGGCGCCCGGCCTAACCGACGAAGAAACGCGCGAACTCGCCTCGCTCGTGCGGTGCCCCGTGCTCGTCCTCCACGGCGACCTCGACCGGATCGTGCCGCCGGATCGCGGGCGCGCACTCGCGGACCTGACGCAGGGTGAGTTCCGGCTGCTTGAGGGGAGCGGCCATCTGCCGCACGTGCGGCTGCCCGTGACGATCAACCTCGCGATTCGCGACGCGATCGGAGCGCCGCGCAAGGCCTCGCGAGTAAAACGGCACAAGCGCGCGCTCTTCATCTCGTCGCCGATTGGGCTCGGCCACGCGCAGCGCGACGCCGCCATCGCGGCCGAACTGCGCGCGCTCGTGCCGAATCTCGAAATCCAGTGGCTCGCGCAACATCCGGTCAGCGCGGTGCTTGCGGCCGGCGGCGAGACGATTCATCCGGCGAGCGCCGCGCTTGCCAACGAGTCGGCGCACATCGAAAGCGAGTGCACGGAGCACGACTTGCACGCCTTCGAAGCGATCCGGCGCATGGATGAGATCCTCGTCAACAATTTCATGGTGTTGCACGACGCCGTTCGCGAGGACCACTACGATCTCGTCGTCGGCGACGAGGCTTGGGATGTCGATCATTTCCTCCACGAGAATCCGAATGAGAAACACACGGCCTTCGTCTGGATGACGGATTTCGTCGGCTGGCTTCCGATGCCCGACGGCACCGAGCGCGAAGCGCGTATCGCCGCGGACTACAACGCGGAGATGATCGAGCACATCGAGCAATTCCCTAAGGTGCGGGACCGCTCGATCTTCGTCGGCGATCCGGAAGACATCGTTCCCCGCCGTTTCGGGCCGGACTTACCCGCCATCCGCGAGTGGACGCAGTCGCATTACGATTTCGGCGGTTACATCACCGGGTTCGTCCCGCCGAGCGAGGACGAACGCGAGGCCCTTCGCGCGGAGTTCGGCTATCGTCCGGGTGAAGTCGTTTGCCTCGCGACGGTCGGCGGCTCCGGTGTCGGGATCGCGCTGCTTCGCAAGATCGTCGCGGCGTATCCGCAGCTCAAAGCTCAGATCCCGCGTCTCCGCATGATCGCCGTCGCAGGTCCGCGCATCGATCCGCGGCTGCTGGCGGCGCCCGAAGGCGTCGAGGTGCGCGGCTTCGTGCCTGCGTTGCACCGCCATCTCAGCGCGTGCGACATCGCGCTCGTGCAGGGCGGCCTGACGACGACGATGGAGCTGACGGCCGCGCGCCGGCCGTTTATCTATTTTCCGCTGCAACATCACTTCGAACAGAACTTTCACGTTCGTCACCGGCTGGATCGCTACAAGGCTGGCCGCTGCATGCAATTTGCCGACGCAACACCCGACGCCATCGCGCTCGCGGTCGCAAGCGAACTGCAACGCCCGATGGAGTATCTTCCGGTGCAAACGGACGGAGCATCGCGCGCAGCAAGGCTCATCGCCGCAGTCTTGTGACCTGACGAAGGACGCTTCGGCTACGGCCCGGTGCTATCGTGTCGCCCAATCCCAAGACCGGAGGGCGAGCGATGCGGAATTCTATATGGAACGGAAAACGGACGGTAAGCGCGCTGTTCGCGCTTGGGCTTTTCTTGAGCAGCCTCGGCGGCGCGAGAGCCGGGACATCCTCGAGCCCGAGCGTCCCGGATCTGACGGGAGACTGGACGCTCACCGCGGGCGGAATCCCGGGTACGATCCATATCTCCTCGAGCGGTACGTCGGGCGGCTTTCCGTAGCTGAAGAATTGGTTCGTTACGGGCGCCGCTTGCCCGTACGGCGACCAGCGGAAGGCGCTGTTCGACTCGATATCGTTTCAGAATAAGGACACGTTTAGCGGCAGCATGGAGGTCTGCACCGGGTCGCAGATGCTCGTTCAGAAGTGCCACGTCGATTCCAAGTTCACCGTGCAATACAAGACGACGGCGATCTCAAAAACGGCGATCAATGGAACGCTTACGTCGGAATGGTTCGATAACGTCGGCGGCGATGAATGCAAATTCAGCCACAACGCGAGCAAAGACACGCAAGAGCCCTTCACGCTTACGCGCGGGAGCTTCAACCCGTGCCCCGATACGGCTGCGATCAAAGCATATAGCAACGACTCGAATCGCGCCGTCGGCGTCATCAACGTCGCCGTGAACTCGGGACGCATTCGAAACCCCCAAGCCACGCCGGTGCTTGCGTCGGCGGAGTCTTCGCTCAACGATATTTCGATGGTTCTCGGAAACCTCGTCGCGGCGGGCGACGACTGCGATAAGATTCACGGTCTGATCGATCAAATCACCGAGTTTCAGAGCGCGATCGACCAAATCAATAACGCAGGCTGCGATAGCAACGAAGAGGCCGCGGGGTTCGACAACCTCTTTCGCACGGCGGGCCAGCTGGCCGGTCCGTTCAACAAGCTTCCCGGGCTAGGGCCGGTGTTCACCCTGCTCGGAAACGATCAAAACCTCGTCCAGCAGATCGAGGCGAACCTCAATCCCGAACAGCGTTGGGCGGACCAGTTTCAATATGTCGACGGTTACATCCCGACCTGTCCGCACTAGTTGCTAGGACGATGGAGCGTAGATCTTGACGACGCAGCTTTGCGCGTTCGCCGGGGTGAGCTGAGCATTGCCACTTGGTAGGACGACGTTCACTTGAGCGAAGCCATGCGAATCGAACGTCGCTCCGAAGAAGGGCGCCTTGCACGTATGGCTGATCTGCGCTGAGGGCGGGAGGCCCGGCAAATAATTGACCGACGCCGTGACCGGATAAAGGAAGTTACACGAGGTCCCGCCCCAGGTCGTTTGCCACGTTCCACCGCTGAGCGGACATTGCGCCTCGGGGATATAGTAGTCGAGGTCGAGTAACGCGCCCCCAGCGTTATCCAACGCGACTCCGCCCGGGACGTAAAGACAAAGCGACGCTTGTGCCTGCTGACAAAACGCCGTGTAATCACCGCCCCACGCTGCCCCGGACGGCGGGACAACGAGCGGGACGAGAGTCAAACCCGGCGACGTTGCAACGCTCGGTCCGGGTACCGGCACGCCGTGGGACTCAATCGGGATGCCGTCGCCTCCAAGGTGCCCGACGCCGGATCCGATCACGTGCTTCGGGGGAAACACGAGCGCAGTCGCGAGCTCCTTTGCGCTCGCAATTCGGTCCATCCGCGCGCGATGTTCGTCAAGCAGCAGGGCAACCGTCGTCGTCCGTCCGTCCGGAAGCGTGACCGTCGTCGATGGAGGTAACTTGAGCCGTTCCGAGATCGACATGGAACGAAATTCCCGCGGTGCGTCGGCCCGCAGTGGCGCCGCCGACAGGCTCAGCGCGAGCGCCGCACCCACGAGAAAGAAGAGCGCTGCGATCGAAAGTCGAGGGGGAGTCGAGCGTACGGTCATTTTTTCCTCTCCACAAGCGGGGCCAGCGGTTTTGGTCGCCCAACGCAAACAAGCCTTCGATCGATGCTACAGGTGCTTGTTCGAAATGGGGACAATCGCGTTCCGCATTGTCGGAGGCCCAAAAAATGCGCTTAAGTAGACGGCCGGTTTGCGTTGTCGCCCTCGTTGCTGCGTCGCTTCTTGGTCCCATGTGGCCGGCGACCCGAGTTGCTGCGAGCCCGACTCCCGCGCCGTCGACGAGCGCTACGAAACCCGTCTTCGTCGCGCCGGCAGGATGGAAACACGTGCAAGGCACGAGCGATGGTCTCGGGACGTGGCAAGGTCCGGGCGATAGCGACTACTATCAGAACATTATCGTGGAAGCGAAGGCCGGATACACGTCGCTCGACGCCTTGCTGCAGGCGGAGACCAATTACATCGCGAGCCTACCCGACCAGTTCGGCTACGCTCCGACGGACACGACGCTTTGCGGTAACCATCCGGGAAAGTATTTGTCCTACACGTACACGTCGTCCACCGGCTTACCGGTCACCGCGGAAGTCGTGATCGGCGTCTTCGGAACGACTGCGTATATGGTGCGTTACAGCAAATCGATTTCTCAATGGGCCAACGCGGCGGCGGAAAAATCACTCACGACATTGTGTGGCCGCACGTAAATCGCCCGAGTCTCCTCGCAGCGCGAATGGGTATTCTGCCGGTTTCTTTCGTGACCGGCGAGAATCCGGGCCGAATGAGTAGCCAAACAATTTCGGCCGGCGCCGTGCTTCTCGCATTCGCTACGGGCCTCGGCGTCGGCGTGGTCTTTAGCCTCGTGAAATTGCCCTCGCCGGCACCTCCGCTGCTCGGGCTTATCGGGCTCGCGGGAATGTTTGTGGGGCAACGGATTCTGCCGTTTTTTGCATCCCGTTCTTGGCACCCGTAGCTCGTACGGCCGTCTCTTCACGGCATGCGGGCGCCCTCGCGGCGGTTGTCCTGCTCGGTGCGCTCGCCGGATGTGCGCGTTCGAGTCCGGGGATTGCCGACGACGGTCTGCCGAGTACGAAGCCCTACGCGGTTTCAGCCGAGCGTAAGGCTCGCGTTGAAGAGAACATCGTGCGCTACCTTGCCGCGCACGACGCCGCCAAGGCACCGGTCCGTTTGCCGGCCGCGGCCCCGTTGGCCGAGGTCCTCAAACAGTTGGGGCTCGTAACGCTCGTAAAAGGCGTTCAGTACTGGACCAACGAGGCGCTCGCGACGAGCGACGACTGCACGGTCTACAAGCCCGACACGGTCTACGTCGCCTGCCGCGAGTTCGTCGTCGGCAAGCGCGTCGCGAAGCGCGGCGATTTCATCACCGCGCGAATCCTGCACCTCGACAGCGCCTACGACGTATTTTTCCGCTTCCACGTCGTGCCGACGACGCCGCTTGGAGTGTGGGGCAGCCGCCACGCGTACTGGGTCGCGTTCAACGGCTATTCGAGCGACTGCCCCGCGCTCTGGACACCTCAACTGGCTTTGATCGGAAGCGACGTCTGGAGCGCGTGGCCGCAATTCACGTACGATCTGGTTCACCTCGACGAGGGCCTGCGGGTCGCTACCGATCCGATCCCGCCCGGCCCTCCCGAGACGCTTTGCATGTCACGCTACGACTACATCGCCGCAACGCTCGTGCAGCGCTGACGATCGCGTGCGGGCACCGCCAAAACCCGGCGGGCGGATTTCGGGTCCGGCGCGGCAACAGGGGCCGAGCCGGGTGCGGCGAAACGTCGCGAGTCGCCTCGGGGGGCGACCCGATGTTGCGGAAGTAGCTCAGTGGTAGAGCATCGCCTTGCCAAGGCGAGGGTCGCGAGTTCGAATCTCGTCTTCCGCTTTGTCAGCCTCAGCACGTCGCGCTGACGCTGACCCCGGCGCCGGCCGTGCGGTGCGGGACCCGCCGCTTGCGTCGTGATCCCGCGCAACAATCTTAAGAAAGACCCTCTGCTGTGAGCGCTGCTACCGTCAAACATTTGGATCCGACGCAGGTCGAGTTGGAAATCGCGATCGACGAGGCGGAGCTGGATGCGGCGCGTGAGGCTGCGTTTCGGCAGCTGGTGAGGAACGTACGCATTCCGGGGTTCCGGCCCGGGAAGGCGCCTCGCAAGCTGTTTGAGGCGCAGTACGGCACCGCGGGGATCGAAGAGCGCGCGATGGACGCGGTCGTCCCGACCGCCTACAGCAAGGCGCTCCAAGAGAACGACCTGCAACCGGTCGACCGGCCGCAGATGGAACTGCTGCCGCAGGAAGACGGCCAGCCGCTGCGGTTGCGCGCAACCGTTTCCGTGCGACCGAGCTTCGAACTCGGCGAGTATAAAGGAATCGAGCTCGAGGGTCCCTCGACCGCGGTTGCCGAGGCCGACGTCGACGCGGCCGTCGAGCGCTTGCGCAAAGATCTCGGGACGCTCGTGCCCGTCGACCGCGCGGTCGCCCTCGGCGATACGCCGACGATCGACTACGAGGGCAAGATCGACGGCGTCGCGTTCGAGGGCGGTACTGCCAAAGAGCAGCCGACGGAGATCGACGAGAGCCGATTCATCCCCGGGTTCGCGGACGGCATCGTGGGCATGAAAGCGGGCGAAACCAAAGACGTCGAGGCCCACTTTCCCGAGGGCTATCAGAACGCGGAATTGGCCGGCAAGACGGCCATCTTTACCGTGACGGTCCACGAGAACAAAGTCGCCGAGCTTCCCGAAGTGAACGATGAGTTTGCCAAGCAAGTGGCGGGCGACACGGCGACGCTCGAGTCGCTGCGCGCCGACATGCGGGCCAGCATCGAACGCCATCGGCGCGCCACGCAGCGCCGCGACATGACCGGCCAGTTGGTCGACAAGCTCAACGCAACCGTCGATTTTCCGCTGCCCGCGGTGCTCGTCGATCGCGAAGCCGAGAGCCTGTTCAACGAAGCGCGCGGCTACGTCGAGCGGGCCGGCATGGCGTGGGAGAAGTACCTCGAGGAGCAAGGGAAGACCGAGGCCGAGTTGCGCGAGCAATACCGCGGGGAAGCGGAAAAGCGTGTAAAGACCTCGTTCCTGGTCGAGGCGATCGCCAAGGCCGAGAACATCTCGGCGACCGAGAAGGATATCGAGGCCGAGATTTCGGCGCTGAGCCGCCAGTACGGCCAGCCGCGCGAGGCGATCCTCGGGATGCTGCGCAACAACATCGACGCCCTGATCGACGGGGTCGTGCGCACCAAGACCCTCGAATTCTTACTCGACCATGCGAAGGTGACCGAAACCGCACCCCCGACGCCGGCCGCCTGACTACCCGGAGTTGGCCCGGCGCGCCCCGAACCGTCCAAAAGCGGCCACGGACCCCCAAACGTGCGAAGCAACTCTTGCGTCCCACGCGTTGTCTTAGTACGAGTTCCTCGCGTTTTCAAGTCACTAGGAGTATTTGATGGGTCACCTGGTTCCGATGGTCGTCGAACAGAGCGCGCGCGGCGAGCGTGCCTTCGACATCTACTCGCGCCTCCTCAAGGAGCGCATCGTGTTCGTGGGCGGCGCCATCGACGACGGCCTGGCCAACCTCGTGATCGCTCAGCTGCTGTTCCTGGAGCGCGAAGATCCCGATAAAGACATCGATATGTATATCAATAGCCCTGGCGGCAGCGTGACCGCAGGGCTCGCGATCTACGACGCGATGCAGCTCGTCCGGCCCGACGTGGCCACGATCTGCGCCGGGATGGCCGCCTCGATGGGGTCGATCCTCTTGACCGGGGGTGCCCAAGGCAAGCGCTTCGCGCTGCCGCACTCGAAGATTCTGATCCACCAGCCGTGGGTCCAGCAGATCGGCGGCCAGGCGACCGACGTCGAGATTGCCGCCCGCGACTTGATCGCGACCCGCCGGATGCTTGCGGGCATCTACGAGCATACGACGAAGAAGACGATCGACCAAATCCTCAAGGATATCGACCGCGACTACTATATGACGGCCGATGAGGCCCGCGAGTACGGTTTGATCGATCAGGTATTCACGAAAGATTTGCGCAGCGCAGGCCCCCCGACACCGGTACAAGGATAAGGATCGCGAGTGTTCCGATTCGGTGACGAAAAAGGTCAACTCAAGTGCAGCTTCTGCGGCAAGTCGCAGGAGCAGGTGCGCAAACTGATCGCCGGTCCCGGCGTCTATATCTGCGACGAATGCATCGAGCTGTGCAACGAGATCATCGAGGAAGAACTCTATAAGAACGTCGACGAGAACGTTCGGCTGCGGAACATTCCCAAGCCCAAAGAGATCAATCACATCCTCAACCAGTACGTGATCGGTCAGGAACGGGCCAAGAAAGCGCTCGCCGTCGCGGTCTACAATCACTACAAGCGCGTCAACGCCGGTAGTGCCTCCGACGACGTCGAGCTGCAGAAGTCGAACATCTTGCTCGTAGGCCCGACGGGCTCGGGCAAGACGTACTTGGCACAAACGCTCGCCAAGATTCTCGACGTGCCGCTCGCGATGGCCGACGCCACCTCGCTGACCGAGGCGGGGTACGTCGGCGAAGACGTCGAGAACATCTTGCTCAAGCTCATCCAGGCCGCCGACTACGACGTCAAGCGCGCCGAGAAGGGCATCGTTTACATCGACGAGATCGACAAGATCGCGCGCAAGAGCGAGAACCCCTCGATCACGCGCGACGTCAGCGGCGAAGGCGTGCAGCAGGCGCTGCTCAAGATTCTCGAAGGTACCACGGCCAACGTTCCGCCGCAGGGCGGCCGCAAGCACCCACACCAGGAATTCATTCAGATCGACACGACGAACGTGCTGTTCATCTGCGGCGGCGCGTTCGATGGGCTCGAGAAGATCATCGAGTCGCGCGTCGCTTCCAACGCGCTCGGCTTCCGCTCGAACCCCGAGTCGAAGAAGGACGCGCGGGTCGGGAAGCTGTTGCAGCAACTGATGCCAGAGGATCTGCTCAAGTTCGGCCTGATCCCCGAGTTCATCGGACGCCTGCCGATCGTCGTCACCCTCGACGCGCTCGACGAACTGGCCCTTCGCCGGATCCTCGTCGAACCGCGCAACGCGCTCGTGCGTCAGTTCCAGAAAATCATGGGGATGGACGGCGTCGATCTCACGTTTACCAAAGAAGCCCTTATCGCGATCGCCACTCGGGCCCAAGGCCGTAAGACCGGGGCCCGCGGTTTGCGCTCGATCCTCGAAGAGGTCATGCTCGACGTGATGTACGACCTGCCGAGCCTTCAGGGCGTCAAGAAGTGCGTCATCAACAAAGAAGTGATCGACAAGAAAGAACAGCCGACGCTGATCTACGCGGACCGGCCAAAGGATCTGCCGGCGTAAGGACGCGCGGCTCGGAGCGGCGGTACCAGGCGGAAAACATTTTGGGCGGATGTGTGGTTAAGGAGTGCGTATGAGTGAATCGACGGAACGCGCTATTCTTGCCGGCGGATGCTTCTGGGGCGTCCAAGACCTCCTGCGCAAACTACCGGGCGTGATTTCGACCCGCGTCGGCTACTCGGGCGGCGACGTCCCGAACGCCACGTATCGCAATCACGGAACGCACGCCGAGGCGGTCGAGATCGTCTTCAATCCCGCGAAGATCAGCTATCGCACGCTACTCGAGTTCTTTTTCCAGATCCACGACCCGTCTACGCGCAATCGCCAAGGCAACGACCGCGGCACGAGCTATCGGTCGGCGATCTACTACACGACGGACGAGCAGAAACGCGTCGCCTTGGACACGATCGCCGACGTGGATGCTTCGGGCATTTGGCCCGGCAAGGTCGTCACGGAAGTCGAGCCGGCCGGTCCCTTCTGGGAAGCGGAGCCCGAGCATCAGGACTATCTGCTGCACTATCCCAACGGGTACACGTGCCACTTCGTGCGCCCGAATTGGAAGCTCCCCGTGCGGTCCCAAGCGCACTAGGCCACGAGCCGAGCCGAATCCGACATGCGTAGTCGCACCGGATTCCCGCTCCTGGCGTTTGCGCTTGCGACCGGCTCCGTAGCGCTTGCCGCGAACCCGCCGTTTTCGCCGCGCGACATCTACGCGCTCCCGGATCACAACTACATCGACGATCGCTGCAAGAGCTCGCGCGCCTATCTCGACCACGCTTCGCAGTCGATCGACGACATCGACCGCGACGGCGCGATCGCCGGGGCGAACGTGTTCTTCGCCTGCTTCAACCTGCCGCGCCTCAATCCGGATGAGAACGGCCAGCGCTATCTCTTTCTTGCCGCGGCGACCTCGCTCTACTTGGCTGCCACCAAGAGCAGCGGCGAGGACGCACTCAAGCTGCTGAGCTGGAGCCAGGCGATGGCCCGGCAGCTGGGCGCCGTGGGGCCCGACCGGACCGTCGTGATCGAGCACGTCGTGTCGGGAGGGCGGCCGAACAGCCCGGATAATCCCGTTCCCGTGAATCCAACCCACGACTACTTCGTCGTCGACCGGTCTTCGTTCGGCACGGCACACCCGGGGAAGTTCACCGACGAAGCAAACGCGCTGCTCGTCGCGATCGGGGATCGCGCCGACCTCCTCGCCGCCGCCCAGGCGGCGGGCCCAAGCGCTTCTCCGTCGCCGTAGTCTGGGCATCAAAGGGAGGGTCTGTCTTTGTACGGTTCGATTGTGAGCGCGGCCGGTGCTCTGATCTTTGCGGCGACGGCTCCGTTTTCGCCGACGTCGATTTACTCACTACCCGATCACAACTACATCGACGATCGCTGCCAACACGCGCGCGCGTTCGCCGATCATGCGGCGCGCACCGTGGACGATATCGATGCGGCAACCGCGATCAATGCCGCGAGCTCGTTTTCGACGTGCTTTAATTTGCCGCGACTCAACCCGGATGAAAACGCGCAACGATACTTGTACCTCGCGATGGCGACGGCGCTCTACGTCGCCGCCACCAAGACGACCGGCGACGATGCGGCCGCGCTGCTGAGGAAAGCCGATTCGATGGCGCGCGATCTGGGGGCAATCGCGCCCGATCACACCGTCGTGATCGAGCATGTCGTCAAAGCGGAGGGTACAACGGCGAACAATCCCTCGACGGAGGCCCAACCGGCCAACGTCTCAAGAGACTACTACGTGGTCGACCGCTCGCCGTTTGGAGCCGCTCACCCCGGAAGGTTTACCGACGAGGCCAACCAGTTGTTGAACGCGATCGGAGACGAAGCGAACCGTCAGGCCTCGCGACCCCAAGCGGGAGACACGGCGGCGCCGCAGCCGGCCCCGAGCGCAGCGCCAGCGTCATCGACTCCGTCGAAATAGGCCGCGGCCGGCACGTCACCTTCTGCCGTGGTGCCTCGTCCTTTGCGTAGGAGGATGGAAGAACCAATGCTCTCGTGGCTCATCAGAAAACAGATCGACGCCTTCGGACGGCGCTGGTCGTACGACACGTCCTACATGCGGACCGTGCTGGAAGAAGCGGGGCCGGGCGCCGTCATGCCGCTAAACGGGCTGGGCAAGGTCGGGGCGTATCGCCGCGACGTTCCCGCCGGTGTCTACTACGCGGCCAAGGTCACCGCGTCGATCGCCGCGGACTGCGGTCCGTGCGCGCAACTGGCCGTAGGTATGGCGGAAGAAGCCGGCGTTGCGCCGGCCGTGGTGCGTGCCCTCGTCGCGGGCGATCTCGACGCGTTGCCCGCGGACGAGCGGCTCGGCGCGGAGCTCGCTCGCGCCACGCTCGCGCGCAAGCCCGGGACGGAAATCCGCGATGCGATCGTGGCGCGCTGGGGATATCGCGGGCTCGTCTCGATCGCCTACGGGATCGTCGCGGCGCAAGCGTATCCGACGCTCAAGTACGCGCTCGGCGCGGCGACGTCGTGCGTGCGTCTGCACGCCGGCGGCGCGGAAGTAGGGGCGAAACATCCGGTAGCGATGTGAGCGGCGACTCCGCAGCCCGCTTCGAGCCGCACCGCCGGATGCTCGTGCGGCACGCGTATCGGATGCTCGGTGAATTGTCCGAGGCCGAGGACGTCGTCCAAGACGCGTATCTGCGCTGGGCTGCCGCGCTCGCGACGACGGCCGTCGACGAGGATTGTGCGTTCTTACGCACGATCGTGACGCGCTTGTGCGTCGATCGGCTGCGCTCCGCGCGCGCTCGCCGGGAAACGTATCCGGGTCCGTGGTTGCCGGATCCGATCGTCGAGGATCCACAGCGCGATCCGGAACAGCTTGCGCTGCTCGCGGACGACGTCTCGTTTGCCCTGTTGTTGGCGCTCGAACGGCTGACGCCGCTCGAGCGCGCGGCGTTCTTGCTGCACGACGTCCTCGACGTACCGTTCGCCGAGATCGCCGAGACCTTGGGCCGCAGCCGCGATGCGGTAAAGCAGCTGGCGTCGCGTGCGCGCGATCGCGTGCGCGTGCCGCGCGCACACGCGCCGCCACGTTCGCCGGGCGTGCTGCAGATGCGCGACGCCTTCGCGCGCGCGATCGCGAGCGACGACCTTGCGGAACTCCAGCGCTTGCTGACGCACGACGTCGTGTTCGTCAGCGACGGCGGCGGGAAGGCCGTCGCGGCAATCGTTCCGCTCGTCGGCCGGGATCGCGTCGGCCGCTTTCTGCTCGGCATCGCGCGCAAGGGCCGCGGGCTTTCCATCCGCTTCGCGACCATCAACGGCGCGCCCGGTGTCATGGCCTTCGACGAAGCGGGAACGCTCGTGCAGACCCTCGCGCTCGAGATCGACGGCACGACGATCGCGGCGATCTACGCGACCCGCAACCCGGACAAATTGCACGAGGTCGCCCGCCGGCTGTCCGGCCTCCTATCCGAGGCCGGACAGCTCTAGCGGTTTCGTAACGCTAATACTGCGTTAGCGTCAGGGTGGCGTTCGTGCCGAGATGGAGAAGGCAGCTCGCGTTCTCAAAGGCGTCGTTGTTCTCTTGGGTACCTTTGAAGACGAAGCCGAAATCCCCAAAGGCTTTCTGCTGCCAGAGCTGCACGATGTTCGTGACGTCGAACGTCATTTTGTTGGAAGTCACGACCGGAACGATATTGCTTCTCGAGTCGGGGATTGCGGCGGTGTTTCCGATCCAGTTTGAATTCGCCGCACCCATATCGCCCAAACACGATGGATTTCCCGTGACGATCGGGACGACGAGCGTCGCCTGTTTGAGGTTGTCGACTTTGCTGATCGCTGCCGGATCGAATCCAAGGTAGCCGCGCCACCAATTGTCGTTGGCATCTTCAAACGGTCGCGAGCCGGCCTCTTGGTGCCCCCAGCCGAGGCACACGTCGGTCGGGGGGCTATCGCACCCGGGAATGCCCATCGTATCGAACCCAGTGTAAGCGCCCTCGATGTGACGCCGCACGCCGCGCACGGCGAATGCATTGGAGGTGATGACGATTGGGACTTGGATCCCGGCACCCTGGATGCAGGCTTCGTTGCTGTAGTCGGAAAGAAGCGAGCCTTTGTACGCCCGGACCATATAGCACTTTCCGTTGAAGCCGCCCTTGACCGGATTGAGGAGAGTGCCCGTCACTTCCCCGTTCGTGTGCGTTCGGATCAACTCGCTCGCGCTCAACCCATCGACGCTATCGACTTCGAAGCCATCGATGGTTGGAAAGGTCTTACTCGGCGTCCAGTTCCAGACGAGCGCGAGCGCGCCGAATTGCATCCCGGCGCAAAGGAACGGGATGTGCGCGCCACAGGTGGCCGGATCGGTCGTGTTGCGGAGCCCTGAAGCCGGCGGCGGAAGGTTTGGGGACGGCGTCGCCAGGCAGCCTACGACGAACGTTTGAACGGCAGATACGGCATCAGGGGCGCCGGGAGGCCCGGCCTTGATCTTCACTTCATTTGCGTCCGAGGCGCCCACTGACGACGCGTCGACGGCAAGCGTCAGCGGAAGCGTTACGGTTTTCGTCGCGGGCATCGTGCGCATCTCGACCGCGGTGTCCGTCTTGACTCCGTTGATGTATTCGCTGAAATGGTACTCGAACTGGGTGCCTGCCGACCCCGTCAAGGTTGCGGAAAAATCGATGTGCGCCGGACAGACGACGGTTGGTGTTGCGTTGCTCGTAGCTGTTATGGTCGCGCCCGTCAGCGCCGCCGAAGCGGGCAGCGCCAGGCTAAAGAAGATGATGACAGCGAGCGCTGCGCTCGCGGCATGTCCGCGAGCAGTACGAAGAAGTGCAAGAACCATGGGAAACCTCCAAGCGGGCACAGGGATGCCCTTCCCGGAGATCTTACGACGCGCGCCGTTCGAGGGCGTTCGACGCGGGCCGCGCATCGGTCGCCGGGTTAGCTCTAGCGGGCGGACCTGCTCGAAAATCGAACCGCGGAGCCATGCTGGTCGTAACGGTCGCCCGCGCCGCGGGATTGGGTCTGGTCTTGGTCGCGCTGGGATCGGCGGGCGGGCTCGCGCAAACGGCGCCCGCCCCGTTCGACGCGCAAACGCTAGCCGCGTTTCCGAAGATCATTGCCGCGGCGCGGGCAAGCGACTATGCCTATCGCCAAGATGAGTTTCTCAGCGACGCGATCGGGCCGCGTTTGAGCGGCTCGGCGCAAGCCGAGGCAGCGGTTACATACGTCGCCGACCAGATGCGCAAGCTCGGGCTGGAGGTGCGCCTGGAACCGGTCATGGTGCCGCACTGGGTCCGCGGCGAGGAACGCGGGGAGCTCGTCGATTGGCCCGGACGCATGGCCGATACGACGCAGCGCGTCGTGCTAACGACGCTCGGGATGAGCGTCGCCACGCCGCCGCAAGGGCTCACCGCCGACGTCGTGGTCGTTCACGACTACGACGAACTCAAGGCGTTAGGCGACGCCGTGCGCGGGAAGATCGTGCTCTACGACGTCACCTACGATCGCCGTTTGGAGGCTGCGGGCGGCGGCAGCGAAGCGTACGGAGAGGTCGTGGGATACCGCTTCGCGGGGCCTTCGGCCGCATCCCGATTGGGCGCGGTCGCGTCGCTCGTGCGCTCGATCGGCGGCGCCGAGTACCGTCTCGCGCATACCGGAAGCACCGGATATGCGAAGGACGCGACGCCGATACCAGCCGCGGCGCTCTCGGCGGAAGATGCCGACATGATCGCGCGCCTCGCGAAGAACGGTACCGTGCGCATGCATCTCGTGCTCCGGCCAACGTTACTTCCGGAAGTCAAAAGCGCGAACGTCATCGCAGATCTCCGCGGTACGGACGAACCCGACTCCGTCGTCATCGTCTCGGGACACCTCGATTCGTGGGATCTGGGGACCGGAGCGACCGACGACGGTGCGGGCGTCGCGCAGGCGCTGGGCGTGATGAGCGTGCTCCACGACCTCGAGCTGCGTCCGCGCCGGACCATCCGTGCCATCGCGTGGATGAACGAAGAGAACGGAGCGCGCGGCGCGCGCGCCTACGCGCACGACGAAGCCGCCAACCTCGCGCATACGACCGCCATCGAATCCGATTCGGGAGCCGACATGCCGCTCGGGTTCGGAACCTCACTCTCGTCCGCGAGCGCGGCGTTCATGGGGCCGATTTCGGATGCGCTCGTTGCGAACGGAAGCCCGCGCGTCGTCTATGACAATCCCTCGGAAGTCGACATCAACCCAATGGCCGATCTCGGCGTCCCGGTCTACGCGCCCGTTCAAGACAGCCGCACCTACTTCGATTACCATCACACGGCGGCCGATACGTTCGACAAGGTCGATCCGCAAGGCATGGCAGCGAACACGGCCGTGCTTGCGACCCTCGCGTTCGCGCTCGCAAACGCGACGACGCTGCCCGCGCGCGAACCGTATCACGATCGCTAGCACTCCGGCCCGAGAGCCGCGGGAAGCTTGCTGTTTGCGGAACGTGTTACAACTGAAAGGTGTCGAACGGCACACCGGCGTCGAGCCGGATGTCCTTGTAGTACGACTGCGCCACGAGTTTCTCGCCGGCGAATTCCTCCGATTCGACCGGTAAGTGCGTGGCCTTCGCGATGAAGAGCTCTTTCTTCGAATCCGGGCTGACCGCGCCGGCGTTGCGGATCCACGTCACGACGTCAGTCGATTCACCGGCAACATCGGGTCCAGGCGACTCCGAGACCGTGCCCCCGGCCTCGAAGTCCGTTGCGAAGTTTTCGAGCGTCGTCTGTCCGCAGCCGCGGCCGCGCGCATCGACGACGTGCGCGTCGTTGCGGTCGAGCGCTAAGACGAAACGCGAGAGCAGGCCCGGCGGACGGACGAGCACCTTGTCGCCGCCCCGCCACACGGCAACGCCCCCGGCGCCGTGACCGTCGACGACTTCGCAGCGCGCGAAGTGCGGCTTTCGATAGGCGATGCGCAACGTGCTGCTTTCCATCGTTCCGTCCGTTTGCAGCACGCGGCTCACGAGCAGAAAGGTCGCATCGTTGAAATGCGCTGCGATCTTGCCGAACGATTCCCACTCGGGTCCGATCGAGGCATCCTGCGCTACCGAACGGTTGCCGGCAGCAAGCAAACACACCAAAACCAAGGCCGCGCCGGCAAATCGCGAACTGCTCATACGGCGCGCCTTGCGCGCAATCGCCCGCCCTACCCTTTTGGGCCGGCGTTCAGTGATGCTGAAGCTGGTGGTAGATGACGAGCGCGAGATGGCCGATCTGGCGCTGATGACCGACGACGAATGGGACGTCGACGTAGGTGAAGGCGACGATGCCGCCGAGCGCTTCGAGCGCCACAAAGAGCGTCGCGCGGCGCAGCAGCGATTGCCGGCGCGCGACGAACACGCAGCTGACGGCGGCGATCGAGATCAGGACGCGCAGCAACGTCGCCGGGTTGTCGGGCGCTTCGAGGAAGCGAATGCCGACGAAGCCGAGCGCGAGGGCACAACCGATCGCGGCAACGATGTGATTGCTGCGCGCCGCCGGCGGCGCCTCGAACCGCGCGATCATTCCACTGATGATTCCGCATCCGGTGAGGAATCCAACGTGACCTTTGTCCTAACTAGCGTAGGGCCAACGCCGTCACGCATGGGACGCAGCCTTGCCCATGGAAGCGAAAGGACCTATGACGACACCGCAAGCATCCGAAGGTCCCCGTTCCGCCCCGCCGCCACGCCGCTGGACGGTCGAGGTCGACGGCATCCGCTGGATACCGCGCATGGCCGACAAGGCGCGGATGCTCACGGGCGGCATCATCGGCTCGTACCTGATGGGCCACTCGCCGGTTGACAAGGCGTTGCTCGCGCGGCTCGGGATGAACACCAAAGAATGGGTCGATCTCGTCACAATACATGGGCCCGACGACATGGCCGTGCTGCAAGCGCTGCGTGCCCGTGGGTTCGATGAAGATGGTGTGCGCCGCTGGTCCGCCGACTTCGAGACGACCTATAAGAGCCTCATTCCACTCTGGGATCTCGACGAGGGCTACCGCGCGCCGAGCTCCCTGCAGAAGTCGCTGCTCGCGCTCGGCAAGGTCGTCGAAGGCCCGCTGATGTCCATGTACCGCAAGATTTCCCCCGCACCGTAAGCGCGGGCCTAGCGTGTTAGCCTACGATCTGATCGCGTTCGGCGAACCGCTCGAACGGAAGACTCGCGATGCTCCGCAGCCGAGCGCGTCCGAAGTGTTGTTGCGGATTACCTCGTCCGGCGTCTGTCATTCCGACGTCCACTTGCGCGACGGCTACTACGATCTCGGCGGTGGCAAGAAATTGCCAATGCCGCGGGGCGTCGCGACCTTTCCTCACGTCTTGGGCCACGAGATCGTGGGCGAGGTTGCGGCCTTTGGGCCCGAGGCCCGCGGCGTCGCGCTCGGCGACCGGCGCGTGGCCTACCCATGGATCGGCTGCGGCACGTGCTCCGTTTGCGCGCGCGGCGACGAGCAGCTCTGCACGCGCCCGCGGGCGCTCGGTATCTCGGCGCTCGGCGGGTATGCCGAGTACGTCGTGGTGCCGCATCCGCGCTACCTCTTCGACTTCGGCACCGTCCCCGAGGACGTGGCTTGCACCCTCGCCTGCTCCGGACTCACCGCGTATAGCGCGCTGAAGAAAGCGCTGCCGCTCGGGCCCGAGGACCGGCTCGCGATCTTTGGTGCGGGCGGCGTCGGCCTCGCGGCGATCGGCTTGGCCGAGCGCGTGACCGGCCTCGCGCCGATCGTCGTCGAACTCGATGCGACGCGCCGCGCCGCCGCGCTCGATGCGGGGGCAAAAGATGCGATCGATCCGGCAAGCCTCGAACGGCCCGCCGATTTCGTGAAGCGCTGCGGTGGACGCCTCAACGCCGCAATCGATTTCGTGGGCGCGCAAGCAACGGCGGCGCTCGCGTTCGAAACGTTGACGATGGGCGGCAAGATCGTCAGCGTCGGTCTGCTCGGCGGCGCCTTCGAGCTGCCGCTCCCGATCCTCGCGCTTCGGGCGATAACCTTCGGCGGCTCGTACGTCGGACGCTTGGATGAGATGGCCGAGTTGATGGAGTTCGCACGCGGAGGTGCCCTGCGGCCGATTCCAATCGAAACGAGACCCCTGTCCGCAGCCGATGCGGCGCTCGCGGACCTGAAGGCCGGCCGAGTTGTCGGCCGCATCGTCCTTAAACCCTAGAGAGCGCTGTAGGCGTTCACGAAGTCGAATCGCGGTTCGCGCTCGCCCGAGAAAAACGCCACCATGTCCGCCACCATCCGCGCGCTGCCTTCCGCATTTAAGTGGTACGGATGACGCTTGGGGCGGTAGACGGCGGAAACCGGACGAGCGGAAACCTCGTCGATGACCGGTGCTGCGACAAATGTCGCGCGCAACTCGTTACCGGGCTGAAATTCGACGATGGCGGCGTGGCCGTCGAACGACCACTGCACGCAATTGCGATCGCGAATGAGGCTCAAACGATCGCCGAATTTTGAGATGAGGGGCTGAACCGACTCGGCTAGCCAGAGTACCGGCTCACGCTGTTCCATAGCCGAAAGCGTACGTTAAACGTACGCCTCGGCGCATTAGACATGAGGTTAAGCCCCCGACGGGGCGGTGGGGCTAGCGGCCGAGGCGCTGCGCGATGGTTGCGCCGGCGATTTCCGGGGATCCCTCGGGCTGCGTGAACGCGAGCGACATCTTGTCGCCGCCGTCGAAGAACAGTTTCGCGGTCGATTCGTCTTCGTCGGCAAGCGAAGCAACTGCGGTGCCGTTGCGGCTGACCCACATCGCCGAATCCCACGAGAGCTCTTCGGTGCGAACCCGGTCGCCGAGGCGAGTGCGAACCTGCGCATTCACCTCATCGATCCATTGATCAAAAGTCATACTTGAGTTCCTTGCTGTTATCCAATTGGCTAACACATCAAGAGTACCCAGATTCGCCTTTGTTCGCAACCCTTTTAGCGCACATTTCTTCCAATTTGTGAGCCCGCCATTGGAAATGGGTGCCCGCGCGGTGAGCGGCCTTTTTTGCCAACCGGCCGAATAGAGGATCGATGACCCCTGCTTCGCGACCAGGCAGCCACGAGCGGCATACGCCTGAAGGCCGTCTTCATGCCGTCGAGCCCTCGGGCGGCAAAGCACCGCGCATCGCGTACTTCTCGATGGAGATCGCCCTCGACGCGGCGCTGCCGACCTACAGCGGCGGTCTCGGCATCCTGGCCGGCGACATGCTGCTTTCGGCCGCCGATCTCGGGTTGCCGGTCGTCGGCGTCACCCTGCTCTACCATTACGGTTATTTCGTCCAGCATCTCGACGAGGCGGACAATCAATCGGAATCGGGCGAGGTGTGGGATCCGCGCACGCGGATGTCCGGTGTGGATCGGACGGTGACCGTCTCGGTCGAAGGTCGCACGGTTCAGGTCGGGGCGTGGCGCTACGATATTTCCGGCGCGAGCGGAGCGACCGTTCCGGTCTATTTGCTCGACACGGATTTCGAGCGAAACGATCCGCGCGACCGCGTGTTGACCGCGCGGCTGTACGGCGGCGACAGCCGCTATCGCCTTTGCCAAGAGACGGTGCTCGGCTACGGCGGGTTCGCGATGCTCGAAGCCTTGGGGATTGCCGACGGTATCGGCACGTTTCACATGAACGAGGGACACTCGGCCCTGCTCGTCCCCGCGCTGCTCGAAGCGCGTCTGGGTTCGCGCACCGCGGCCGATGTGACCAGCGACGACATTGCGAGCGTCCGGCGGCGCTTCGCCTTTACCACGCACACGCCCGTACCCGCTGGTCACGATCGTTTCGACCCCGGCATGACGGCCGAAGTCGTCGGCGAAGCGCGCGCGCGCCTGATCGAACGCATCGGCGGACAACGCGACGGCACGGTCAACATGACCCAGCTCGCGCTGCGCGGTTCGCACTACGTCAACGGCGTCGCAATGCGTCACGGCGAGGTTTCGCGCAAGCTCTTTCCGGGCGACGCGATCGCCGCGATCACGAACGGCGTCCACGCCGGCCGCTGGACTGCGCCCGCGTTTCGCATCCTCTTCGATCGCTACGTCCCGGCGTGGCGCACCGACAACGGCTACCTGCGCCACATCGTCGGCACACCCGTCGAGGACATCGCGGTCGCGCACCGCGGTGCCAAGGATGACTTCTTCGTCGAGGTCAAACGCCGGACGGGCGTTGCGCTCGAACCGGCGCACTTCACGATCGGGTTCGCCCGGCGTGCGGCGGAATACAAGCGCGGGTACTTGCCGTTTTGGGATGTCGATCGCCTGGTCGAGATCGCGAAAACGGTGGGGCCGATGCAGTTCGTATTCGCCGGCAAGGCGCATCCCAACGACGAAGAAGGCAAGAGCGTCATACGCCGGATCTTCGAAGCCGCGCGCCGCTTGGGCACGGCACTGAAGTTCGTGTATTTGGAGAACTACGAGATCGCGCTCGCGCAGCGCATGGTCGCCGGCGTCGATCTGTGGCTCAACACGCCGCGGCCACCGCACGAAGCCTCGGGAACCAGCGGCATGAAGGCCGCGCTCAACGGCGTCCCGAGTCTGAGCACGCTCGACGGCTGGTGGGTTGAGGGCTGCATCGAGGATCACACCGGCTGGTCCATCGAGGGCGACCTCGAGGCGCACGGCGGCGACCTCAACGCAGCCGACGCCGCAGCGATGTACGACAAGCTCGAGACGCGCATTCTGCCCCTGTTCTACGACGACCCCATCGCGTACGCGAAGCTGATGCGCGACTGCATCGCGATCAACGGTTCGTACTTCAACACCCAGCGCGCAATCGAACAGTACGCCCGCATCGCGTATTCTCTGAACGACTAGTTATGCTTGTCGCCCTGAGCCCGTCGAAGGGCTGCTGACGATACAGCTCCTCATTCCCACGCCGTTCTCGCGCTCGCTCGCCGTTGAGGTCGGCGAAGATGCGATCGTTGCGAGCAACTGGGCGAGCGTGCGCGTCGCTACCGAGATGCCGAAGACCCGGCGCGGGTCGCTCGCGGCCGAGGTCGTGCGGCAGGTCGCGGCCTACGCCAAGAAGCGCCTCGTCGTCTTCGACCTCCCGCTCGATCTAGGCGGGACCGAGTTCGAACTCGCCGTATGGCGAGCGGTGATGACGATCCCATTCGGCCTGCGCGTCTCCTACGCCGACGTCGCGCGAGCGGTCGACCGGCCCGCGGCGCACCGCGGCGTCGCGCGCGCTATGGCGGCGACCCCCTACGCGCTCTTCATCCCGGCCCATCGCGTCGTCGGCGCGGACGGCAAGGTCAAGGGCGCCGCTCCCAATTCGATGCGCATGCGGCTTCTAGCGTTCGAAAAACGTAAATGACCCGCGCAGAAACGTTCGCGCGCGACGGCTTCGTGACGGTAGAGCACTTCAAGTCACCCGATGAGATTGCGGAATTGCGCGCGCGTGCGGAAGAGATCGTGGAAGCGTTCGATCCGAGTGAGGCGAGCGGCATTTTTTCGACGCGCGACGATTCGGTCAAGAACGACGACTACTTCTTGGGATCGGCGTGTGCGGTGCGCTGCTTTTTCGAAGAAGAAGCCTTCGACGAGCACGGAGTGCTGCGCCAGCCGAAGGCGCTTTCGATCAACAAGATCGGGCATGCGATGCACGATCTCGATCCTGTCTTTGAGACGTTCTCGCACGGAGCGGCACTCGATGCGCTGGTTCGCGAACTAGGCATCGCGGAGCCGAGAGTCTACCAATCGATGTACATCTTCAAGCAGCCGCATATCGGGGGCGAGGTCGGCTGGCATCAAGATGCGACGTTTTTTGCCAGCGAGCCTCAGACGGTGACGACGCTCTGGTTCGCGCTCGAACGCGCGGACCGCAACAACGGTTGTCTTTGGGTCGAGCCGGGCGGCCACCATGGCCCGCTGCGAGAACGTTTCTTCGTTGGGCCGTCCGGGCCGCGCACGGAACGTCTCGATGCATCGCCCTGGCCACAAGCACATTCCGTGCCACTCGAGGTCGAGGCCGGAACACTCGTCGCATTTCATGGGCTCTTGCCGCACTATAGCGCGCCGAACCGGTCGGCGACGTCGCGCCACGCGTTCACGCTGCACGTCGTCGACGGCCGCGCACGGTACGCGCCGGACAACTGGCTTCAGCGGCCCGATGACTTCCCGGCCCGCGGTTTCATACCCCTCCTCGATTGACGAAGGGACTTTAAATGGCGCCTAGCCCAATGTCGAATGACGCTCGGTTCTCAAGGCGTTAGCATCGGTCCCATAAAAACGCCGCTACAGCGCGAGCGTTCCTTGCGTATTTGAGGTACGATGCATCTTCCGAGATGGGCGCACCGGTATTCTACCGCTGCCGCCGTTTGGGCCCTGTTCCTCCTGTTGGCCGGCACCGCATACGCGGCCGACACGGCGACGATCACCGGAACGGTAAAGACTCCCGGCGGCACCGCCGTGTCCGGCGCGACGGTCACGGCCACGGGTCCGTCTCATGTCAGTACGACGACCGACCCATCGGGAAACTTCTCGCTGACCGTCGCTCAAGGCATTTACCAAATCGTCGTCTCGAAGCCCGGCTACGATTCGGAATCGGCGCCGGACGTTGCGGTCGTCGCGGGCCAATCGGTTCCGCTCACTGTCACGATCTCCGAGCGCAGCCTGACGACCTTGCGGACGATCGGATCCGTCTCGACGCGCGGGCACGGTGCCGGAGCGATCAACACTGGGGCCGCGAATCAAACGTTCATCGACGGTTCCGCGTTCACGTCGCTCGCGAATCCCCAAGTGAACGACGTGCTGCAGCGCATCCCGGACGTCGTGATTGAAAAGTTGGGTACGCAGGCGGATACGACGATCGTCGTCGGCGGTCTGCAACCGTATGAAACGCAGGTCCTGATCGACGGCCACCCGGTCGCGCTCGGCCAGTACGGCGTGTTCCTGACACAGTACTTCCCGTCGTACATGCTGGGCGGCGTCGAAACCCAATCCGGTCCCGGCAACACGACGCCGTTTGCGAACATCGCCGTGGCCGGAACGGTCAACCTGCAAACGGCCGGGTTTACCAAGAAGAACACCTTCGATCTGACCCAAGGCGTCGACAACTACGGCTCGCAGTATACGACCGCCCTTGCCACGGGATCGGTCGCCAATAAACTCGACTACGTCGTCGGGCTCGGCACGCAAGGCAGCAACGGTCCGTACTTCGGCAAGCGCGAGTGCGACATCTACCAATCCGACTACTCGACCACGATCAACAAAAATAGCGCGGGTATTGCGGCGTTCTGCGGCGATTTCAGCGGCTCGCTGTTCACGCGGGCGCAGCTGTACAAGCTTCGCTACGACTTTTCGCCCGTCACGTCGTTCGACGTCGGTTTCCTCGGGTCGTATGGCGGCTACTCTCCGCAAGGCTCTGCGTGGGGCGCTTCGTATGGACCGACGCTGATCGAGGGCTGCATCCCGGGGACGCTCGAGTGCACGAATCCCGCCGACGCGGCCCTCATCGGCAAAGTCGTCAACGGTTTCTACTGGTTCCCGGGCACCCAGATCGATAGCCAGAACCAGATCTACGACGCGCAGTTCAAGACCGCACTCGGCGATACGTCCTTCTACGTGCGCCCGTATATTGGGACGATCGAGCCCGAAACGTACATCGGTTTGGGCGAGGGCAACTATCCGGCATTCTACGCGCCGAACTCGAGCTACCCCGCTTGCCCTGCAAACCCGACATCCGCGCAGGAACCGTGTTATCCCGGCTATACGCCGACCGGAACGCCCGTCAGCTCGCTCACCAATCCCAACGCATTCGAGAGCACCGCGTGTCCGCCGGGCAACATCTACAGCTACAACCAGATCAATAGCCCGAAGAACCTCGTCACCACGTCGAACGGTCAAGAGGAATGCTACCAATATCCATATAGCACGTACGAAATCGATAAGCTGTACGGAACGACGTTCTCGGTGGTCAAGCCGATCGAGAGCGGCAATGGCTTCCTCGACTTTACCTACGACTATCACGGCCAGAGCACGTTCGCGTACGCGAACTCGCCGCTCAACTATCAGGTGCCGATGGGCTCCGCGACGCGATTTTCCACGTTCTCGTTGACGGGCAGCGTGAGCCCGCTCGAGAAACTGAAGGCCGACTTCGGCCTCTACGATACCCAGTGGCACGTCGTCGGATCGCAGCCGGTCTACAGCGGCGCGACGCAAGTCGGCAACACGGGCCTCGATCGCACGGTTTCCCGCTTCGACCCGCACCTCGCGCTCGTCTATCGCGCGACCGGGGATACCTCGATTCGCGCGGCCGCCGGAACGTCGGAAACGTTTCCGTTCGTGGGCGATGTGACCGGGCCGTCCGCGGTCCAGCCGCCGGCGTTCTTGTACTCGGCCGGCATCATCACGGAGAAGAACGCGAACCTGCAGCCCGAGTACAGCGCGGAGTACGAACTCGGCGTGGATCACCGCTTCAGCAACAACTCAGTGCTCAGCCTCGACCTCCAAGACACGCTGGTGCACAACGTCTTCCAGCAGCTGACGACCTCCGTGCCGACCTCCCTTAACGGCGTGCCGGCGATCCTTGGAATCTTCAAGCCGATCAACGTCGCGCGACTCGACGCGCGTCTATTGACGTTAAAGTACCGGCACGCTCCGCTGCGCGGGTTCGGCTACAACCTCGCGGTGACGGCCGACCGCTCGATCCTCAGCGGTATTCCGGCCGCCGCGTTTGCCGCGCAGACGGCGGGCCAGCCGCCGCCGACGCCAACGCTGCCGGCGAACGGCGTCCAGGTCTGCGGCAACGGCGAGTTCACGCCCGGCCTCGCCACCTGCATCCCGTACCTCAAAGGGTACGTCAACTTCAACTACACCCTCAACACGAACACGTACGTTGCACTTGGCGCCGACTACGAGGGGAAGAACAACGCCTACTATCAGCCGCCGTTCGCGGTTCTCGATTTCCTCTTCAAGCAGCCGTTGACACCCAACGCCGACTTCTACCTGTCGGTGCAGAATCTGCTGAATACGAACTCGTACAACTACCTGGCCGCACCGAACCTCGGCGTTCCGGCCGTCGGAAACTACACTTCGCCAAACGGCGCAGTCCAGCAAGGCTCGTATCCGACGTACCTGATTCCGGCGGCGACGCGGACGCTGCGCGCGTCGGTCAACATTCACCTCGGGAAGTAAATCAGCCGCTGAGCCAGGCGTAGCGCGCAATCAGAGCGGCCGCGACGACGTAGAGGATCGGATCGACCTTGCGTCCGCGGCCGCTCAAGAGCATGATAGCCGCGTAGCCGATAACGCCGAAGCTGACGCCGTTCGCGATCGAAAACGTCAGCGGCATCATGACGACCGTCAGAAAGCTCGAGATCAGCACGGCATAGTCGTCCCACTCGATGGAACGCAAACCGTCCAGCATCAGCGCGCCGACGACGATCAGGG
>Ga0302326_10006682_pt1 | contig 25804 bp, 23 predicted proteins | sample Palsa_T0_3_FD_202264 | JGI IMG/M metagenome (GOLD analysis project Ga0302326, IMG submission 202264) | Peat permafrost microbial communities from Stordalen Mire near Abisko, Sweden - Palsa_T0_3 | ecosystem: Environmental > Terrestrial > Soil > Palsa > Peat permafrost | place: Sweden: Abisko... | reverse complement strand
ACACTCGCTCGAAGATCGTGGCGATGCCTTGGCCCATGCCGATGCACATGGTGGCGAGGCCGTAGCGGGCGTTGCGGCGTTTGAGCTCGTGGAGCAGCGTGGTCGTGATGCGCGCGCCGCTGCAGCCGAGCGGGTGACCGAGCGCGATCGCGCCGCCGTTCACGTTGACGATCTCGGGATCGATCCCCAGCTCGCGCACGCAGGCGACGCTCTGCGCCGCGAACGCTTCGTTGAGCTCGACGAGATCGAGGTCGGCCACGTCGAGCCCCGCGCGGTCGAGTGCCTTGCGGGTCGCGCCGATCGGTCCGATCCCCATCACGCTGGGGTCGACGCCGAACGTCGCCGACGTGACGACGCGCGCCATCGGCTGCCAGCCGTTGCGCTGCGCCGCCGATTCGCTGCAGATCAGCAGCGCGGCGGCGCCGTCGTTGAGCGGCGACGAGTTGCCGGCGGTCACCGTGCCGTCCGCTTTGAACGCCGGCTTGAGCTTTGCCAGCGCTTCGAGCGTCGTCTCCGGCCGCGGCGGCTCGTCCCGAGTCACGTCAACCGTTTTCTTTCCCTGCTCGACGTGCACGGGGATGAGCTCGGCGTCGAAGCGGCCGGCGTCGGCGGCGGCCTTGCACTTCTGCTGGCTCGCGAACGCAAAGGCGTCCTGGTCGTCGCGCGTCACGCCGAATTGCTCGGCCACCTTCTCGGCCGTCTCACCCAACGAGATCGGCGGATACATCGCGGCCAGCCGCGGGTTGACCATGCGATTGCCGAGCGTCGAGTCGTGGACGTCGGGTGCACGGTCGTAGGCCTTCTCCGACTTGAGGATCACGAACGGGGCGCGCGTCATCGACTCCGCGCCGCCGGCGACCGCGACGTCGATGATGCCGGCGGCGATCGCGTGGAAGGCCGAGTTGAGGGCTTGCAGTCCGCTGCCGCACAACCGGTTGAGCGTCGTGCCCGGCACGCTCGTCGGAAGCCCGGCCAGCAGCGCCGCCATCCGCGCGGCGTTGCGGCAGTCCTCACCCGCTTGGTTGGCCGCGCCCCAGAACACGTCGTCGATCGTCGCCGGGTCCACACCTGTGCGTTCGACCACCGCGCGGATCGCGTACGAACCCAGGTCGTCGGGGCGAATCGATGCCAGCGCGCCGCCGTAACGGCCCATGGGGGTGCGGAGGGCGTCGACGATTACTGCCTGGGCCATGAGCCCGGCCCATTCGCGCGGCGCAAGAGCCTCTCCCCGCCGCCGCGGCCGAAAGAAAAGTTATTCGCGGACGTCGTCGCGTATACTGCCCGCAATGGCTGTGTCACGGCACGCGTTCCTCGCGAGGTGCGCGGCGGTCGCGGTTGGGGCCGGCAGCATTCGGGCGGCCGGTGCGCAGACGCTCACCCCCATCGCAGTGGGATACTTCCCCGGTATCTCAGCTCTGCCGCTGCTTACCGGCGTGTACGTCGGCATGTTCGCCTCCGAAGGCCTGGCGGTCGACGCCGAGCCGGTGCTGGACGCAAACGGGGTGTTCCGTCAACTCGACGACCGCGTCGTCGACATCGCGCACGTGCCGATCGACAGCGCGATCGCGTATGACGTCGACGCCGGCGCGCGAACGCTGCACAGCCGTGATTTCGTCGCGTTCTTGGGCGTCGACGACGGGCAGTTCCGGTTGGTGGCGCGCGACGGCATCGTCACGCCCGCGCAGTTGCGTGGCAAAACGATTGCGGTCGACGCTCCGTCGACCGGCCTCACCTTCGCGTTGCGCGAGATGCTCCAGGCCGAAGGCGTCGGCGACGACGACTACCGGCTCGTCCCGCACGGCCGAGCGCAGCAGCGCGCGACCGGACTGGTGGCGCGCCGGTTCGACGCAACGCTGCTGCCGCCGCCGTTCGACGTCTCGGTGAGAGCGCACGGCTGCCGGACGCTCGCGTACGCCACCGACGTGCTCGGACCGTACCAAGGCATCACCGCGGTCGCGCGGCGCGCATGGCTGCACGACAATGCCGCCGCGGCTATGGCCTACATGCACGCTTACCGTCAGGCGCTGGCCCACGCGACGGCCGACAAAGCCGGCAGTATCCCGCTGCTGGTCGGCGCGCTGCACGTTTCGCCGGCCGTCGCCGCCGCCAGCTACGACGCCGCGCTGCGGCACAGCGGCGGCTTCTGCCACGACGGCAAGCTCGATCTGGCCGGGATACGCAACGTGCTGCGGCTGCGCGCGCGCTACGCGCCGCCGGGCGGAGGCGACGACCCAACCCCGTACATCGAGACGGCGATCTCCGGGCCGCAGTCGGCATGACGATCGAGACTCGCTGCTGCATCGCCGGCGGCGGGCCTGCCGGAATGATGCTCGGGTTCTTGCTGGCGCGCGCCGGCGTCGCCGTCGTGGTGCTGGAGAAGCACGCTGACTTCTTGCGCGACTTCCGCGGCGACACCGTCCACCCATCGACGCTCGACGTCATGCACGAGCTCGGTTTGCTCGACGAGTTCCTCGCGCTGCCGCACACCGAGGTGCGGCGGCTGACCGGCGTGATCAGCGGGGAACCGGTGACGGTGGCCGACTTCGCTCACGTCGGAACGTACTGCCCGTTTGTCGCGCTGATGCCGCAGTGGGATTTCTTGCGTTTTCTCGCCGAGCACGCGAAGCAGTACCCGACGTTCCGCCTGTTCATGCAAGCGCAGGTCACCGAGCTCATCGAGGATGCCGGCACGATCGCCGGCGTGCGAGCGACGACGCCGGACGGTCCGCTCGAGGTGCGCGCGCGGCTCGTCGTCGGGGCCGACGGCCGCCACTCCGACGTCCGCGCGCTCGCCGGACTGGTCGTCGACGACCTCGGCGCGCCGATCGACGTGCTGTGGATGCGGCTGCCTCGCGATCCCGGCGATCAGCGCGCGGTGCTGGGCCGGTTCGAGGCCGGTCACATCCTGGTGATGCTCGATCGCGGCGACTACTGGCAGTGCGCCTACGTCATCGCCAAGGGCGGCTTCGACGACCTCAAGGCGCGCGGCCTCGACGCGCTGCGCGAGGGCATCGTGGAAGTCGAGCCCATGCTGCGCGACCGCGTCGGCGAGCTGCGTGATTGGGACGACGTCAAGCTGCTGACCGTGACCGTCGACCGCTTGCGGCGCTGGCACCGGCCCGGGCTGCTGTGCATCGGCGACGCGGCCCACGCCATGTCACCGATCGGAGGCGTCGGGATCAACCTGGCGATCCAGGACGCCGTCGCGGCCGCGAACATCCTGTACGCGCCGCTGCGAGCGGGGACCCCGAGCGATGCCGACCTGGCGCGCGTTCAGCGCCGACGCACGTTCCCGGTGCGCGTCACGCAAGCGGTGCAGGTATTCGTGCAGAACCACGTGATCCGCGGCGTGCTCGCCAGCACACAGCCGTTCACCCTGCCACTTCCGCTGCGGCTGCTGCAGTGGTTTCCGTATCTCCGCAGGTTTCCGGCGCGTGCCGTCGGCGTCGGCGTTCGCCCCGAGCACGTCCACACGCCCGAAGCCGCGCCGCCTTCGCCGGCGTGAGCACGATCGCCGCGCCGACCGGGGCGCTGCATTACCTGTTGCTGCTGCTCACGGTCGTGGCGGGTGCCGTCGACGCGGTCAGCTTTCTCTCGCTCGGCCACGTCTTCGTCGTCAACATGACCGGCAACCTCGTGTTCCTGGGCTTCGCGGCCGCCGGCGTCACCGAGATCTCGTTGACCTCCACGCTTGTCGCGCTCGTCGCGTTCATGGCCGGCTCGGCGCTGGGCGGGCGGCTTGCGCTGCGCTTCATCGGAGCGCGCCTTCTGAGCGTCGCGACCGCGGTCAAAGTATTGTTCGTCGCGGCGGCGCTGGGCATCGTTCTGACGTCGCCCGGCGAGCTCGACGCGCTGCGCCGCGACACGGTCATCGCGCTGCTCGCGTTTGCGATGGGCCTGCAAAACGCGTCGGCGCGCAAGATCGGCATTCCCGATCTGACCACGACGGTTTTTACGATGACGCTCACCGCGCTGGCCTCGGAGTCGACGCTCGCCGGCGGCACCAACCCGCGGTGGCGATGGCGCACGCTGGCGATCGGCGCGATGCTGGTGGGCGCGTTCACCGGCGGCCTGTGCGTGCTGCACGCCGGGATCGCCGTCGCCCTCGGACTGGTGATCGTGCTGCTCGCCGTCACCGGCGTGCTGGCGCACTTCGCGTTCCTAGCGCCCGCCAGCGCCGGCGGTTCCGCTCGAAGTTAACCGATGCGCGTCACGCGCGCAATACCGAGATCGTCGGCGAGACTGTCGAGGTCCTCGATCACCGGCCCGATCAGCGGGATCCCGTCGCGGCGGAACGCGATCTCGTTCTCATGCTCGATCTCGCCCGCGACGTAGACGCGATCCTGTCCCGGCGCGCGCGCGCTGTTCTTGAAGGTGCGCAGCTCGCATTCCATGTCGCGCTTGAAATCGGCCACGTCGCGGATCGCGTCAATGCGTATGGCGCCGAAGAAGTGCGACGTGATGCCCGAAGGTGAGGTGAGGCTCTCGGCAACCGTGAGCGCCGCGCCGAACCAGCCGCCGGAGAGCACGCCGGTGAGGATCTCGGCCAGCGCACCCAAGCCGTAGCCCTTGTGGCCGCCGCCCTCGGTGCCGAAGCCCCCGAGCGGCAACAGCGAACCGCCGCCGTGGCGCACGGCCGGATCGTCGGCCGGGTTACCTTCGTTGTCGACGGCCCAGCCGGGCTTGAGCTTGAGGCCTTTGCGCTCGTAGACTTCGAGCTTGCCGTAGGTGACCGTCGTGGTGGCGAAGTCGAGCACGAACGCCGGCTCCCCGCCGGCCGGGATCGCGAACGCGAACGGGTTGGTGCCCTGCATCGGCGAGCGGCCGAAGGTCGGCACCGCGAAGTGCGCCGAGTCGGTCGAGCAGATGCCGATCATGTCGTGCTCGAGCGCCATCATCGCGTAGTAGCCAGCGATCCCGTAATGGTTCGAGTTGCGCACCGCCGCGAACGCGATCCCGCTGTCGCGCGCCTTCTCGATCGCGCGCGTCATCGCGAGGTGAGAGGCGGGGTGACCGAGCCCGTTGCCGGCGTCGAGCAGCAGCGAGGTCGACGACTCGCGCACGATCTCATAGTTCGGTCGCGCAGAAATGCGTCCGTTGCGAATGCGGTCGACGTAGAACCAGCGCAGCCGCGCGACACCGTGCGATTCGATCCCGCGCCGGTCGGCCGCGACGAGCACCTCGCCGACGATCCGCGCCGGCTCCGGCTCGACGCCGACGGTCGTCAGCGCGCGCGAAACGAAACTCTTCAGATCGGCTTCGGGGACGCGAACGGTCAACGTAGACGTGGTCATGCCGACGGGTGCGCGGGCCGCCGCCGCTCGTCCTCCGCGAACCGGATGAGAATCCCTACTCGATCCCCTGCGCGCTCACGTACGCGGCCAGCTGACTCCGCGAGCTCAAACCGAGCTTCCGATAGATCGAGGTCAGGCACTTCTCGACCGCTTTGGGTGTGACGGCGATCTCGAACGCGACCGTGCGGTTGTTCATTCCGCTGGCGACGAGGCGCGCCACCTCCCGTTCGCGTGGGCTGAGCGTCCCGATTCCTTCGCGCTGCGCGGCGTCCTCGAGCCGGCGGACGTCGGAGGAACGCTCTATCTCGCGGTAGAGCCGCAGCGCGCCGTCGAGATCTCCGGCCGCCTCGAGGCTCCGCGCACGCATCGCCGGCCAGCCCATGCGTTCGAACGCCGCGGCGGCCGCCGAGCCGCACTCGCGCGCGCGCTCGGCGTCGTGACGGTCGCGCGCGACGGTCGCCTCGAGAAACGCGGTCACTGCGGCCTCAATCGGACGCGCGGCTCGGTCCGCTACGAGAACCTCGTGCATCCGCGGCGCGAGGTTCGCGAAGAGCCGCGCGATCTCGACGATCTGCCATGCGAGGCCGAACGGGCTCGCGAGCTCGGCGGTGAAGCGCTCGGCGAGTGTTCGAGCTTCGACGTCGCGGTTGAGGTGGGCCGCTGCGACGGCAAACGCACCGACCAGCTCCAGCGTCGCATCGGTATTTCCACCGCGTTCGGCTTCGCGCAGCAACCCGACGTCGTAGGCTTCGGTCAGCGCCGCGTCGTCGCCGCCGGCCAGCGCGACGCGCACCGCGGCGACGGTTCGTGCGTGGCGGTGGAGGAAGTCGGTCGACGGAACGATCGCGGCGAGGTGCTCGCGCGCGAGACGCAGCTCGCCGGCTCGCTCCTCCGCGTCGGCGAGAAGCGCAAGCATGTACGCCACGTCGGAACGGATGCTGCGCGCGACCTCGAGCCCCAGCAGCGCGTGCCGGCCGGCCTCGGCGATCTCACCGATCGCGAGCGAGTCGACGGCGACGTATCCGTGGGCGAAGCGGCGTTCGTACGACGCGGCGCGATCGAGGGCCGCGAACGCGCGATCGATGCTCGCGCGCCGCAGCTCGCGCTCGTCGCGCAGCGCGTAAAGGGTCGTCTTGGCGAGCTCGTACTCGAATGTATCCCGCGATTTCGGATCGAGAGCGTTCTCGTCGATCGTGGCCGCGATCGCGGATGCTCGGTCGACGTTGCGCGAAGCGACGCACAGACTGAACAGCCGCAGCTGGACGTGCAGCTCGAGCGCTGCGACCCCTGAGCGGGCGGCCAGCGCCGCCGCCGTCTCGAAAGCCGCGAAAGCGTCGCCGGCACGGGCGTCGTTGTAGAGCGTGCCGCCCAGGTACGTGCACATCCGCACCGCGGCCTCGAAATCGCCGCCGGCAACGTACGCGTCGATCGCGCGTTCGTACAGCGGAACCGCGCGCTTGGGTTCGCCGAGGCGGTTGAGCGCGATCGACGCCTTGCCGAGCACGCGCCCGACGTCGGAACCGCGATCGCCCAGCGAGCTCGCCGCCCGTTCGAACCACGTCACCGCGTCTTCGTATGCGTAGTGCGCCATCGCGCGGTCGCCGGCGGCTTCGCAGTAGGGCGCGGCGCGGTCGCGCATCCCGGCCGACCAGAAGCTGTGGGCGAGCAGCTCGGCATGCTCGTCGGCTCCGGGGCGCGATTCGACAGCTTCGGCGACCCGTTCGTGGAGCGCGAGGGCCTGTGCCGGAACCAAGTCGCCGTACACGACGTCGCGCGCCAGCGCGTGCCGGAACTCGTAGGTCAGCGGATCGTCGGAGCGATCGATCAGCTGCAGCTCGATGAGCGTGCCGAGCGCTGCGACCGCATCTTCACGCGCGATGCCGAAGACGTCGGTGAGCACGTCGACGCGGAACCGTTGACCAAGGACCGATGCCGCCGAGAGAAACGCGCGCTCGCGCGCGTCACAGCGGTCGAGCCGTTCGCGAATCACGCCTTGCAGCGAGATCGGCAGGCCGCGCACGGCACGCGCTGGGCCGGCGCCGTGCTGCGCGTCGACCGCATGGCGCAGCAGCTCTTCGGCGAAGAACGGGTTCCCCTCGGCGCGACGGCTGACGTCGTTGAACGTCTCGCTCGGCAGCCTGGTGCCGAGCTCGTCCAGCGCGTCGAGCATCAGCTCGGAGAGCTCAAGGGGTGCCATCGGTTCGAGTCGCACCGCCGACACCTCGCGCGACAGCCGCGCGAGCGCCGTGTAGTGCGGCGTTCCCGGCACCGCTTCGCCCTCCCGACACGTGCAGACCACCAACAGACGTCGGTTGCCCGCCCACTGGACGAGTGCCGTCAGCATGTGCAGCAGCTCGATCTGCGCCCAGTGGATGTCTTCGACGATGATGGTCGTCACGCGGCGCACGGTCGCGCGCTCGACCGCCGCCAGGATTCTGGCGACCTGCTCTTCTTTCGAGGCCGCCGGGGCGGCGAGCGGGCCGGGCACACCGCGGCTCAGCTGCCGGAACATCTCGACCAGCGGATCGAGCGGGCTCTGGCCGAACTCGCGACAGACTCCGGTTGCGATCAGCGTCTGGTTCGCATACCGCTCGCGGTACTCTCGAACGAGGCGGCTCTTGCCGATCCCCGCGTCGCCCAGCACGATGACGCCGCCGCCGTGCGCGGCGCCGGCCTTGCGCCGGCAGCTCGCGACGTGATCGAACTCGGCGACGCGACCGATGAAACGCCGGCAGAGGACCCGTTGAGAGACCATTGCGGTGGCCGCCGCCCTTCGTTGCCCGCCCGCAACCGTCCTCGACCCGAGGCGGCTGATCGTCGCCGGATCAGCCGACCGTGAACCTCGGCAGTGAGGCGATGCGAAGGCGATCGGCAAGCGCGTCGAGCGACTCCGCGACGCGTTCGTTGATCGGGACGCCTTCGCGGCGGAAGCGTTCGGTGTTCTCGCGTTCGGGTGTTCCCGCGGTGATGACGCGCTCGGCGCCCGGCACCGGAGCGCTCGATTCGAACGTGCTCAGCTCGCGGTCGAGGTCGCGCCGGAAGGCGTCCTCATCGCGCAGCGCGCCGATGCGGAACGCGCCGAAGAAGTTGCCGACGATCCCACCGTGCATCCCGGTCTCGGGGACGTCGGCGGCTGCGCCGAACAGACCACCTGATAACACGCCGCACAGGATGTCGACCAGCGCGCCGAGGCCATAGCCTTTGTGGCCACCGTTGTCTACACCGTAACCGCCTAGCGGGAGCAACGCGCCGACCGTTTTCGCAACCACGGGATCGAGGGTCTCGCGGCCTTCCCCATCGACGGCCCAGCCGGATTTGAGCGGCTTGCCTTTGCGCTCGCTGACCTCGAGGCGGCCGAAGGTGACGCCCGTCGTCGCCATGTCGAGCACGAACGGCGGATGCTCGCCGGCCGGAATCGCGACCGCGATCGGGTTCGTCCCGGTCGTCTTCTTCGCTCCGAACGTCGGCACGGCGAGGTGAGTCGAGTTCGTCATCGACAGCCCTATGAGGCCGTGTTCGAGCGCCATCATCGCGTAGTATGCGGCGATGCCGTAGTGGTTCGAGTTGCGTACCGTCGCAAACGCGATCCCGTGCTCGCGCGCCTTGTCGATCGCCTTGCGCATCGCGAACTTACCGGCCGGATGACCGAGCCCGTTGCCACCGTCGAGCGCGAACTGCGTCGGCCGGTCGCACAGCGTCGCGTACTTCGGCCGCGCGTTGACGACGCCGGCTTCGATGCGCCGCACGTAGAACGTCTCGAGCCGCGCGATGCCGTGCGACTCGACGCCGCGCAGGTCGGCTGCGACCAGCACGTCCGCGACGTCGCGCGCATCGGATTCGCGCACGTTCACCGCCGTCAGCGCGCGCACGATGAAGTCGTATTCGTCCGACTCGCGCGCGCGAATCCTGGAGGGTTCCTCGCCGATCACCGCACGCCCGTTCGCGTGTGCCGAGGCCTTCCCCGCCCCGGCCGAGCGTCAAGATCATGCTAGAGTTCGGGGCGGTGTGGCTGGCGTTGCGCATCCACCGCGAGCTCGTCGCGGGCGCGGCAGCGTCGGCACTCACCGTCGAGTCGCTGATCTACGATCTCTGCACCCATCTGGAGACGACCAGCGCCGATACGCCGAACGCGCCCGCCTGGCTGGAACGCGCGGAAGAGCTGATCCGCGACCGCGCGCTCGACCACGTCGACCTGCGCGAAGTCGCGACCGACGTCTCGGTCGACCCGGCGCACCTGTGCCGAACCTTTCGGCGCCTGCGTCACCGCACGATTGGCGACTGCGTCCTGGGTCTGCGCATTCAACTCGCCTGCCGCGCGCTGGTGTCGACGACGGAGCCGCTCAGCGAGCTGGCGCTGCGGCTCGGCTTCACCGACCAGAGCCACCTGACGCGCATGTTCAAACGCATGACCGGAGTCACCCCGGAAACCTACCGCCGCCGCCAGAAGCCCTAGCTCGGAGACTACGGCGCAGCGCGCATGCGCTTTTTCACTCGCGGTCTATTCTTGACCGGCCTGATATCTACGATATCGATCTTGACGCGGCCGCCGAGAGCGCCGGCAAGCCTCCGGAGCGTCTCGATGGAAGGTACGTGAAACCCTGATTCGAGCCGCGAAATCGCCGAGATACTGGTTCCCATTCGCGACGCGAGGTCTTCCTGCGTCAGTCCGGTCCGCGTGCGGTGAAGAATCACCAGGTCCGCAATCGCGAGCGCCACCTCGCTTCTTCTCGAGGGCAGCGCACTTCGGATCGGAACGACGACGAGACGCGGCCGCTTTGCATCCTGACCGAGAGGGCTGATCCAACGGCCTGTAGCGTTGCGTGGCATGTCGTAACCCCAACATATCAAATCTGAGCGTCCCAATCCGCTGGGTCGTTTCGGTAGAGCACAGAGACTCTCGTTCCACAGAAAAACAAGACTTGCAGTTACCTGCAAGTCTTGCTGTTCTCGTTTTTCCCCGGGGGGAGGCTTGCGCCAACGAATCCCAGGGCGAACAGGAAATACTGTATCATAGGTTGATCTATACCGTCAATGGCCGGGTTGTCCAATACAGAGTTGACGGCGGTCACATCGACGCTGTCTACGCCGCGCATTTCGCGTTACATGGCAGCGTGCGCCAACGATCCTGCGCGTGCCATCGAGCTATATCGGTGGAACGCACAGATATCGGCCGCATTCCTGGTGCCCCTACACATCTGTGAAATTGCCCTCAGGAATGCCATCGTCGGCGCGATCGAAGACCTATACGGCCCGAACTGGTTTCACGCGGGAACCGCGTTCGAACGGAGCCTTCCGAAACGAGCGTCAGGTTACAACCCGTTCCAAGATCTTGCGTTTTCTCGACAAGGCCAATCGTCAGCCGGAAAAATCATTCCTGAGTTGAAGTTTATGTTCTGGATCTCGATGGTGACAGCCCGTCATGATGCGCGGTTATGGATACCGTACATTACGAAGCATTTTCCGATGCTGCTTCCCAATGCGACCCCGAGTCTTCGACGCCGCACGTTACATGGTCGTCTCGAGGACATACGCCGATTTCGGAATCGGATCGCTCACCATGAGCCCGTCTTCAATCGTCCGCTTGCGCTCGATTATTCGAAGATCACAGACGTCATCTCGTGGATTTCGAGGGAAACGACGCACTGGCTGTCCTCGTTTGAGACCGTCACGTCGCTGCTCGGCCGCCGGCCATGACGTCCGTCAGTGCTACGGGTCCAGCCGCTCGACGACGTGCGATAGGAGTTGATCGGCGGCGTACTCGTCGTAATGCGCGCGATCGTAGCAGAGCGCGAGCCAGCAGCGGCCGTCGACGATCGCGCCCGGAGCGAGGATGGCGGGCTCGCCAGGAGCGACGAGTGGGAACGCGAGCAGCGTGCCGGACGCGCCGACGTTGGTGACCGTCGCGGCGGCGCCGCCGACGTCGACGGCGGTCAGCGCGTTGCGGCGCGCGCGATCGGCGAAGTCGGCGATGCGCACGCCGATGTCGTGGATCGACGCGTCGCGCGCGTCCGGCACGACCGGCACGACCAATCCACCCGGCACCTCGACCGCAACGCCGACGCGATCGGCTTCGAGCGCTTGGGCGAACGCCTTGACAAAAAATGCCGTCCAGGTCACGCCGTGGCGCTCGATCGTGCTGAGGTCGACGTAGCGCGCGCACGAGCCCTGCGCGATCGTGGCCCGCGCTTCGGTCATCCGCTCGGCGATCCGCTTGCGCATCGGGCTGAGGCCGCCGTTGGCATGCGCGGAGCGCGCGGCGATCGGACGCGAGACCGCGGTGTGCTCGCCCGGTGGGCTCGTGTGCGGGGACGAGGCCGCCGGCGGTGCTTCGGCCACCGCAGCGTCGGTGAAGCGCGCGAGCGGCTGGCCGACCTCGGCCCGCTCGCCTTCGGCTACGAGGATCTCGGCCAACACGCCGTCGTGCGGTGACTCGACGTCGGTGTTGACCTTATCGGTCTCGACGGCGAACAGCGGCTCGCCACGCTTCACGCTCTCGCCGGGACGCTTGTACCACGCCGAGACGATGCCGTCGACCAGCGTGTCGGCCAGCTTCGGGAACGCGACTTCGAAGCGGGCGTCGGTAGCCATGCGGCATCGTTCGGTTCGGGGCGCGCGATCTCCGGTCCGGGCGTCAGCGCCTCAGGCGCGCACCGGATCCCGCGCCGCGCGGCCGAGTTGCAATCTCTCGAGCGCCCGGCGAACGTGCGCCGGCAGCGCGTCGTACCCGAACGCTCCCAGATTCAAGACGATCATGACGGCTCCGAACAGCCACATGCCAAGCAACAGCCCGATGAAGAAGTGCATGCCGATGACCAACGCCAGCCACAGGCGCCGCGTTCGGGGCCACCAGATAAAGACGGAGTACCCGCACTCGATCGTGACGATGCTCCAGCCGCCCATCACCGCCAGGGCGGGAAACTGCGCCAGCCAGGTCATGTCGAAGGTATGGAAGGACGGCAAGAGCACGGTGCGCCATATCGCGTCACCGTTCCACCATTGTACGCCCAGCGCTTTTTCCACGCCGGCCGAAAGATAGATCGCGCACACCTGAAGCTGCAGCAGCTTCCGACTCACACCGGCCCATTGCGAATAGCGCAGCGGACGCCGTAACAACAACGCGTCGACGGACAAATATTCGCCGATCGGCATGACGATACAGAACAGCAGCGCGATGTGCGCGAACATGTCCATGCCGTACAGCAGTCCGTCGCCGGCATAGATGAGCAGAAAATGCAGGCACCATGCGGCGACCGCCATGAAACGCGCGGCGAGGCCGATCAGCATGACGAGCAGGACGATGACGTACGTCCCGACGACCAAGTACAACGTGTCGTCGGCGCTCAGGCCGCATCCTGCCAGCGCCTTGGCCAAGTCACCAAGGTGCGGCAGGCTCTGATGGAGGTTGGCTCGTGTGATCGCCCATTGGACGAAACCGTACCGGCCGTAGATGTCGACCAGATGACTGCGGATGACCACGATGTTAGCGACGCAAAACGCCGCGACGAGTATGCGAAACAGTCCGGCCGGTACGGGCGAACCCCGTTCGGTGAACCAGCGATATAGCCGCTCCATAGCCTGCCGCACGTTTGGGCTCAGGTGCGGAGCGTGAACGTTGTGCGGTAGATGGGTGTCGCCCTGATGCGCCGACCTCGAGCGTACTCCGCCATGGTGGGAAGCTGGTTCTGCGAGACCGTGATGTCCACGCGCGAAGCGTGAACGTCGTCGTTCATGATCTTGACGGCCCACGAACGAGCAAACAGGTCCATGTTGTCGTCGCTTTCGTTGAAGTGGCCGGTCATCGAGTAAAACTTGGTCCGCATCTCTTGATTGTCCAACGAGAAATGGTATGGGTGCGTGCGACGAGCGTCGTCTGTAACGCTGATGTCGACGACCCAATCGGCGTTCACGGTCGGCGCGAAAAACCCAAAGTTGCGGTCCGCAAACGTTATCGAGCTGTAGTACTCGGCAGCCGCGGCCACTAGGGCAAAGCCGGGCCGATTCAGCATCCAGTCGTACGCGTGCGAGATGACGATTGCGACGAAAAAGAAATGCAGACCGATGAAAAGGCCGACGACAACCTTCTTAGTGGTCCGCATCGCCGACGCTCAACGGCTATTGAAGCCAGGCCCTACCTGTAGTACTTGGCGAGAATCGAGTTGAGCTCTTGGGCGCTTTCCGGAACGTTCATTCTTGCCCGAACCGGGGGCGGCATACGGGCAAACTGGCGAAAAACGTTGACCGTCGCGTTCGTGCTCGCAGCGGAACGAAAGACGTTGATGGCGGACCGAGGGGCGACGTTCTTCATGCCCATCCTCATTGTGTTGCTTTGCTTGAGTGAGGATAGCCCGACGGCGCGGCCTTCATGGACAGACTTCACTTTGCCCTTGTCGACGTATCGATAGCGGATGTCGTAGCTGTTCGGGTCAAACGAGCGCAGCAGTTTGTCGACGCGCGCTTTGTCGCTGGCCGAAAGCGGCTTGAGATCGGCGCCTGCCACGCTGGTCACGCTGAGGCTGAAGAAGCCCATCAGTACGGCCACCGCAAGAGCGGCCATGCGCTTTGCCATCGGGAGACCTCCAGGTTGGGCTGTCACGGGACTTAACCGTCTAACCCTCCCCTCCTCTCTAATACGGCGCAAGCTGCCGCACGTCACCCCCTGCACTGTCGACATCGGCAAGCGATCGCTCAGCCGTCCGCTTGAAAGCGGCGAGAAAACGGCCGGCGTCGGCACCGTCGACCGCGCGATGATCGACCGCGCAGGCGACGTACGCGCGGCCGTCGCGCACGGCGCCGATCCGCACGGCCGCCGTTTGGCCCGGTCGCACGAACGGAATCGCGAGGTCGCTGCCGTCCGCACCATAGTCCACCAGCGTGATGGTGCCGCGGCCGGCGGCGGGCGAGCTCGGTCCGAGATCGAGGTCGACGACCACGTCCTCGTGCTCGACGATGCCCGCCCAGCTGAACGTCGCATTGCACTTCGGCACCGCGCGCGCCGCCGTCGCGATCGCATCGAGCACCAGACGGGTGTGCTCCACCGGCAGCGCGACCTGCACGATGCTTGACGCTTGCGGGATCGCGGCGTCGTACGCGCGCGCCTCGCCGCGGCCGCGCGCGACCTCGCGCGTCACCAGCCGCACCAGCGCCTCGCGAATCGTCGCGCGGTTCGGCAGCACGGCGTCTTCGAGGTTGTCGTCGACCGGGATGCCTGGGACGTCGGGCATCGCGACGCGCACCGGCGGCACGTCGAGCACGTCGGCTTCGGCGGCCAGCGTGCACAGCTCCGCGCCGAGCCCCATCGTGACCGTGTCCTCGTGCACGACGCACAGCCGCCGCGTCTTGGCCAGCGAGGCGAGAATCGTCTCGCGATCGAGCGGGAGCAGCGTGCGCAGGTCGACCACCTCGACGTCGATTCCCTCGGCGGCCAACGTCTCGGCCGCGGCAAGCGATTCGTGCAGCATCATCCCGTACGCCAGCACCGTCGCGTCGCGCCCCTCGCGCGCGATCGCGGCACGACCGATCGGCACGACGACGTCGCCTTCGGGGACGTGGCCGCGGATGGTGCGGTAGGTGCGCTTGTGCTCGAGCACGAGCACCGGATCGGGATCGCGGATCGCCGCCAGCAGCAGACCTTTCGCGTCCGCCGGCGTCGACGGCGCGACGACCTTGAGCCCCGGCGCGTGCGCGTAGTATGCTTCGACGCTCTGCGAGTGATACGGCCCGCCGCGAAATCCACCGCCGTACGCGGTGCGCAGCACCATCGGGCACGTCCAGTCGCCGCCGGTCCGCCAGCGGATCTTCGCCGCCTCGCCGACCAGATGGTCCATCGATGCGTGGATGAAGTCGGCGAACTGGATCTCGGCGACCGGCCGGAGTCCGCGCATCGCCAGTCCGACCGTCACCCCGGCGATCACCGTCTCGGCCATCGGCATGTCGACGACGCGCTCGGGGCCGAAGCGGTCGAACAATCCTTCGGTGGCGCGAAACACGCCGCCGAGCTTGCCGATGTCTTCACCGAGCAGCATCACCCGTTCGTCGCGCGCCATCTCCTCGCCGAGAGCTTCGCGGATCGCCTCGATCACCGACAGCTCACGCATAGGCATGCTCGAGCACGGTCGACGGGTCGCCGAGCGGCTGAGCTTCGGCCCACTCCGCCGCGTCGGCGGCGACGCGCTCGTTGTCGGCGTCGATCGCGCCGGCGAGCGCGCCGTCGACCAGCGCCCGAGCGCGCAGCAGCGGGTCGCGCGTCGCCCGCAACGCTTCGAGTTCGCCCCGGTCGCGGTAGCGCGAGTCGTCGTCGTTGGAGGTGTTCGGCAAGAAGCGCACGCAGTCGGCGTCGATCAGCGTCGGACCGTCGCCGGCGCGCGCGCGATCGGCCGCCTCGGCGACCGCCGCATACATCGCCTCGACGTCGCTGCCGTCGACCGCGATCCCGGGGATGCCGTAGCCCGCAGCGCGCGCGACCAGCGTCTCGGTGGCGTACTGGTCGGCGCGCTTGACCGACTGCGTCCAGCCATTGCGATGGACGACGAAGATGCACGGCAGACGGTGGATCGCAGCGACGTTCATCGACTCGTGCACCTCGCCTTTCTGCGCGCCGCCGTCGCCGAACGCAATCACCGACACGCTGCCGTCGCCGAGCAGCTTCGAGCCCCAGGCGCAGCCTACGCCGTGCGAGCAATGGTTCGGCTGCGGGCCTTGCTGCGAGAGCACGTGCAGCCGCCGCGAGCCGAAGTGCGCGTAGGGTTGGCGGCCACGCGCGTTGGGATCCGACGGCCGCGAGAAGAAGCACAGCATCACATCGCGCGGCTCCATCCCGAGCACCAGCAGCGCGGCGAGATCGCGGTAGTGCGGCGAGACCCAGTCGACGCCCGCCTGCAGCGCAAGCGCGTAGCCGGCGCCGACCGCTTCGTGCCCGCTGCACGGAACGGCGAAATGCGCGCGGCCCGCTCGCGCAAGCCGCCACATCCGCTCGTCGAGCGCCCGCGCCAACGAGATGGCCGTGTACGCTCTCTCTCGCTCCGCTGGTGACAGAATTTTAGAATTCCTTATTCGGACCCCGGCGAAGCCGGGGGAGGCGAAGTGACGCGCGTCTAGCGCGTCACTTAGCTATGGTGAACTTTGCGTTGTCGACCTTCGTGACGACCAGCGAGTCGCCCGCAAGACCGTTGTGGTCGGTCGGCGAGATGCGGAACGTTCCCGTCACGCCCGAGTAGGTCGTGTGCTCGAGCGCGTCACGCAGCTTGGCGGGATCGGGGCTCTTGGCGCGGTCGAGCGCGTCCTTGATGATGTAGACGCTGTCGTAGCCGAAACCGCCGAAGATGCTGACCGCACCGTCCTTGGGGTAGTTCGTGAGGAAGTCACCGATGTAGTGGGTGAGGATCTTCTTCTGCGGGTCGCTGTTGGACAACAGGTCGGCGACGTTGATCTTGGTACTCAAGATGTACGCGCCATTGAGCGCCGGGCCGGCTTGCGTCAAGAAGATTCCGGTCGCCGAGCCGTCGGAGTAGTAGATCGGCGCGGTGAGGCCGAGCTCGCGGTACCCCTTGATGATCACGTTCGCCGACGGCAGCGTCGTCCAAACGACCACCGCCTGCGGCGCAGCTGCTTTGGCATGCGTGAGCTGGGTGGTCGCGTCGCTGGCCGTCGAAGCGATGGCGTCGGCCGACGCGATGTCGAAGCTCTTCCCGTCGGGCGTATCCTTGAAATGCTGCAGGCCGGTTTTGCCGTAGTCGTCGTCTCGGTAGACGAAGGCGAGCTTCGTCTGCTTCTGCTTCTTCATGTAGGCTTGCATCGCGATCGCGACGTGCGTGTCCGTGATCGGCATCTTGAACACCCACTTGTGCTCACTGACCGGCTCGATCACTTGCGCGCTCGACGCCAGCGAGATCAGCGGGATGGAGGCGGGCTGGGTGATGGGGATCATCGCCAGCGAGGTCTGAGTGAGCGACGAGCCGATGATCGCGATCGGATGCTTGTCGATCAGCTCGCGAACGGCACTCACCGCAGTGGCCGGCTGCGACTGGTCGTCGATGATCTGCACCTGCAGCGGGTGACCGCCGTTCACGCCGCCGGCCTTGTTGATCTCGTCGACCGCCATCTGGATACTGTCGGCTTCCGGACGGCCGAGCGAGGAGCCGGGGCCGCTTTCGGAGACGACCGCGGCGATGAAATACGGCTCGTTCGCGGCGCCGGCCGAGCGCGGCGGCACGGTCGAAGCGGCGACGAGAAGCGCCAGCGCGGGCGCGACGACGCGCGCAAGGGTACGAACCATCCGGACCTCCTTTTTCTTCATCCCGCGGTGTTAGCGGACGACGTCGAACTTTCCGTTCGTCGCCCGCACCAGCTCGACGGCGTCCAGGCCCAGCCCGTTGTGGTCGGCCGGCGTGAACCGGTACGGGCCGGAGACGCCGACGTAGGCGACGTGCTCGAGCGCGTCGCGCAGCTTCGCGCCGCCGCCTTGCGCCCGGCGGAGCCCCGCCGCGAGCACGTTGACCGCATCGTAGCCGAAACCGCCGAAGATGCCCGGCGGCCCGTCCTTCGGATACTGCTTGGCGAACTCGGTCGCGTAATGAACGAGCACGGTCTTTTGCGGATCGGAGGCCGGGATCTCGTTCGCGACGGCAGCCTTCTCGGTTGCGAACAGGACGCCGTCGAGCGCGCTTCCGGCCTGGGCCAGGAACAGCTGGTTGGCCGAGCCTTCCGAATAGTACAACGGGTAGGTCAAGCCGAGCTCGCGGTAGCCCTTGATGACGATCGTCGCCGAGGGCAGCGTCGTCCAGGCCAGCACGGCTTGCGGGTTGGCCGCTTTCACGTGCGTGAGCTGGGTCGTTGCGTCGCTCGCGGTGGCGGCGATCGCCTCGGCGTCGACGACTTGGAAGCCCTGCTCCTTGCCGACCTCCTCGAAGCGCGCCAAGCCGGTCTTGCCGTAGTCGTCGTCGCGGTAGATCACGGCGACGCGCATCAGCTTGCGCGCCTTCATCGACTGCTGCAGCCGCGTCGCGATGTACGTGTCGGCGACCGGAATCTTGAAGATCCAGTGCCGCTCGGCGGCCGGTTCGACGATCGCCGAGCTCGAGCCCATCGAGATGAGCGGAACCTGTGCCGCTTCGGCGACCGGGATCATCGCCAGCGACGTCGGCGTCCCGGTGGAACCGAGGACCGCGACCGGATGCTGGTCGAGCAGCTGACGCAGCGCGGTGACCGAGGTCGTCGGGTTCGACTGATCGTCGACGACGTGCAGATCGAGCCGGTGGCCGTCGATCCCGCCGGCGGCGTTGATCTCGTCGACCGCCAGCTGGATCGAGTCGGCGGCAGGCCGGCCGAGCGTCGACGCCGGTCCGCTCTCGGAGACGACGGCGCCGATCAGATACGGTTCGCCGGCTCCGGCCGCGAGCTGCGGACTAGCGGCACCGACGGCAACGAGCGCAAACGCGAGCGCGCCGGCGCGCGCCGATCGAACGGACATGGCAACTCTCCTATGAATGCGATTCGAGGTAGACCTTACGCGCAGAGCGCGCCAGCTCATCCGACGTCTCGGTGCCGACGATGCGGCCGCGCTGCATCAAGTAGGCGCGCTGACAGATGCGCGCCGCCAGCCGCAGGTTCTGCTCGACGAGCAGGATCGTCACGCCGCGTTGGGCCAGCCGCGCCAGCGCGCCGAAGTTCTCGGCTCGCACTTTGGGCGCAAGGCCGAGGCTGGGCTCGTCGAGCAGTAACAAGGTAGGCTTGGCCATCAGCGCGCGGCCGATGGCGACCATCTGCTGCTCGCCGCCGGAGAGCGACCCCGCGATCGCGTCGCGATAGCGCACCAGCGGCGGAAACAGTCCGAAGACATCGTCGATGTCAGCCTGCAGCTCGGCGCGCTTGGCGCGCCGCGCGTAGGCGCCCATCATGAGGTTCTCGCGCACGGTCAGCGGCGCGAAGATCCCGCGCCGTTCGGGGACCAGCGCGACGCCGCGCGACGCCAATCGCTCGGGCGCAAAGCCGGTCACGTCGACGCCGCCGATTCGCACGCGGCCTGATTTCGGCGGCACGAGGCCGGTGATCGAACCGACCAGCGTCGTCTTGCCGGCGCCGTTGGGACCGACGATGGCGACCGTCTCGCCGCGCCTCACCGTCAGGCTGACGTCCCACAGCACTTGCACGCGGCCGCGAATCGTCGAGACGTTCTCGACCTCGAGCACCATCTCGCCGCCCGGCTGCACTGTCACAGCCTGTCCTGAGCTTGTCGAAGGGCGGTCATTCCAGCTCGTCCCCGATATACGCGTCGATCACCACTGGGTCCGCCGCGACCTGCGTCGGCGAGCCTTGGGCGATCATGCGGCCGTGGTCGAGCACCACCACCCGATCGGCGACGGCCAACAGCTCGCCGACCGCGTGCTCGACGAGCAGCACGGCGACGCCGCTTGCGCGCGCGGCGCGAATCGACGCGATCACCGCTTCGATCTCGTCGGGATTCAATCCGGACAGCGGCTCGTCGAGCAACAGCACCGTCGGGTCGACGGCGAGCGCGCGGGCGAGCTCGAGCAGCCGCTCTTCACCGAACGCCAGCGACTCCGTCGCGCGATCGGCCATCGGCGCGATCCCGGCGCGGGTCAGAATCGCGTCGGCACGCTCGCGCAGCTCCGCGCGCGCGCGAAGCCGGCCGGACGTCCCGAGACCGGACGGCACGAGCTCGCGCAGCGGCGACGGCGGATACGTGCCGCCGAACTCGCGCGCTGCCAGCGCGACTTCGACGCTCTCGCGCACCGTGAGCCCCCAGAACATTACCGGCGTTTGAAAGGTGCGCGTGACGCCGCAGGACGCCACATCTTCCACCAAGCGGCCGGTCAACGGCAGTCCGCGCAGCGACACGTCGCCGGAGGTTGGTCGCTGCACGCCGCTGATCACGTTGAACAGCGTCGTCTTGCCCGCACCGTTGGGTCCCATCACGCCGAGCACTTCGCCCGTGCGCGCGCTGAAGGTCACGTCGTCGACGGCGACCACGCCGCCGAAGCGCTTCGTGACGCTGCGAACCTCGAGCGTCGCGGCCGGCGCGGTTGCTGGTGCCGTCATGCGCGCCGCGCCGCGCGGCCGAGCAGTCCTTGCGGCCGCAGCACCAACACCAGCACGAGGATCAAGAACCCGACACCCTGTTCCCAACCGGTCGACCACAGGCCGCCGGCCACGTGCTCGACGATACCCAGCACGAAACCGCCGAGCAGCGCGCCCGGCAGGCTGTCCAAACCGCCCAGCACCGCGGCGACGAAGCCGGCCAATCCCAGCGTGAGCCCCATGTCGTACGTCGCGCTGGTGATGGGCGCGATCATCACGCCGCCGATTCCCCCGATCGCGGCGGCAACGACGAAGCTCCAGAAAGCGAACGTGCGCAGCGGGATGCCGAAGGTCGAGGCGATCGGCGGGTTCGCGACCGCGGCGCGCACCGCCGTTCCCGCATAGGTGTGGCGAAAGAACAGGTACAGCGCGACGAACACGACGACGTCGGAGCCGAGCACCCACAGCGCTTGTGGCGGCAGCGCGCCGCCGAAGATCTGAATCGCGTTGCCGCTGCTGAATGCGTTGAGGCTCAATGGGTTCGTGCCCCACACGAAGAGCGCTAAGCCGCGCAGCGCGACGTCGAGTCCGAGCGTGATGAAGATCAGCGTCACGCCGGTTGCCGCGCGCGCCGGCCGAATGGCGAGCAGATAGCAGATCGCGCCGACCACCGCCGCAGCGAGCACGGCGAGCCCCGCCGCGGCCGGCGTCGGCATCCCCGCGGTTGCGAGCGACGCAGCCGTCATCGCGCCGATCATCGCAAACTCACCCTGCGCGAAGTTGATCAGTCCGGTCACCTGGTAGATCAGCACGAAGCCGGCGGCGACGAGCGCGAAGATCGCGCCGTCGACGACGCCGGAGAGGACGTACTGCCAGAGCGATGCGATCACGCGCGGTGCGCCTCGCCCAGCCGGCTGGTGATCCCGCGCGGCAGCAGGATCAGCATCGCGATCAGGATGACGCCCAGGAAAAATCCTTGGAAATCGCCGCGCGCGCTGGGCAAGACGATCGGGACGACATTCTGCAGAATCTGACCGAGCGCGACGACGACCGTCGCGCCGATCACCGCGCCCCACAAGCTGCGCAGCCCGCCGATCACCGACATCAGCACGAAGTTCACCGACAGCAAGAAGCTGAACGACGTCGGATCGATGTACGAGGCCTGCGACGCGTAGACCGCGCCCGCCGCGCCGGCGTACACCGCGCTGAGCACGAACGTCTGGCGCTTGAGCCGCTCGGCGTGCACGCCCAGTGCCTGCGCGCCGAGCTCGCCGGCCGAGATCGCGATCAGCGAGCGCCCGAAGTTCGAGCGAACGAGGTTGCCGGCGAACCAGATGCCGATCGCCACCAGCGCCCAGGCCAAGATCGCATAGGCGCGCTGGTCGAACACATACGCGCCGATCCTGAAGCCCGGGATGTCTTTGAGCCCGGACGAGCCGCCGATGAAATCCCACTGGTTGAAGACGACGTTGATGACGATGCCCAGCGCCAGCGTCGCGAGCGCGAGCAGGTTCTCGCGCAGACGCAGCGCGACGAAGCTCAGCGCGTAGGCGACCAGCGCGGCAGCTGCCGCGCCGAGCACCATCCCGAACCAGGGCGACACGCCCGCCTTTACCGCCAGTGCCGCCGACGTGTACGCGCCGACACCGAAGAACGCCGCCTGCCCCAGCGAGACCTGACCGGCATACCCCATGAACAGGTTGAGCCCGATCGCGACCAGCGCGTACAGGCCGATCAACGTGATCAACCCCGTATAGTACGGCGGCAGCACCCAGACGATCGCCGCCACGACCACCAGCAGCACGAGACCGATCGGACCGTAAGCGACCGACGAAACACGGATCGGCAAAACACAGCCCATTCCGAGCGCGGACCCTCGCAACCCTCCCCCGGCCCCACGATTCGTCCGCGTTATCGATGCATCCGGCCCGGGCAGCAAAGCGCTGGTCCGAGCAGGCGAACTCGTGGCGTTCGACCCTAGCGAAGAACTTCGTTCGGTGTGATCAACCCTTTGGGGTCGATCACCAGTGAGCAGACCGGGATTCTACATCGCCAAGCGCATGATCCTCATGTGCGACTTCGATCGATACGGCGCGAAGCCACCTGAGATGACGAAGAAACGTCGGGTCATCGTCATCGGGTTGTTCGGCCCGACGGCACTCGTCGTTCCGCTGAGCGCTTCAGCGCCAAGCAAAGTGAAGCGTCATCATGTCTTTATCGAAGCCCGACAATACGCGTCGATCGGGGTGGACGTCTGGGCGAAATGCAACATGCTGACGCACGTATCGCTCGCCCGGCTCGATCGGGTTGCCGCGAAGGGGCATCGGCGCGCTGAATGCCTCACCCGCGATGATTATAGCCGCGTCTTAGCCGGTATCGCGTTTGCCATTGAGCTTGACAAGAACTTGCTATCGTAATATGATTCGTGCGTCAAACCCGCTATACGCGGGCCTGCGGGTCCCGAACGTGATTCGGGATCTGGATGTGGAGGGCAGACGTACGCGTCTTCTTCTTCGCTGCGCCGAGGATCGCATCGCGGCGCTAGAGGCCGCCGCTGAGATTTCTCAGGGTGGTCTCTTCGACGTTATCCGATTCGCTCGGTCGCGTCTTCGACTGTCGGGCGCCCAAACGTAGAGGACGTCGGGTTCGCGCTCTTCGTTGTCGCCTTCGGTCGTGCGCGCGACGCGGAAGCCGTGCGCTTCGTAGAACCGGCACGCGTTCACGTTGCGGCGGAAGGTCCACAGCGCGAGCGAGCTTTCAACACTGATTGCACGGCGCAGCAGCGCGCTGCCGACACCGACACGCTGGTGCGCCGGATCGACGTAGAGGTGTTCGATCCAGCCGGGCGCCGTGGCACAAAAGCCGGCGACCTCGCCGCCGCGCTCGGCGATCCAGACGTCGTACGATGCGAGAACGCGTTCGCGAAAATACGCTCGGTCTTCATCGGGCGTGTGCGACGGCGGTAGGTCCGGCATCGCGGTCGTTCGGCTGCGGCGGAAGAGCGCCGCCAAGGCGTCGCTCTCGTCTGCGCGCGAGCGGCGCAGCACGATGTCCATCGCCGCCACATTCGTCGGGGAGCCCGACGTTCGCCTCGCGAACGACACCGGGTGACCACCGCTTCGTCGTCGTTGCCGCGCCCGTGGGACCTGCGCGGCGTCTCCTTGATGGCCTTCGCGCACGGTGCGAGCGACCTGTACTCGGGAATCCTGCCGTTCGTCATCTTCTTCGACGTGTCGCGGGCAGGATTGCCGGCGTGGTATCAGGGCGCGCTGGCGTTCGCATGGTACCTGACCAGCTCGATCGCGCAACCGCTGGTCGGCGCGTACAGCGACCGGCGCGGGCGCTGGTGGTTTCTGCCCGCCTCGGTGGCGCTCACCGCGGTCGCGGTCTCGGCGACTGCCGCCACGAGGTCGTTGCCGCTGCTCCTCGGACTGGTGGTGCTCGGCGGTTTCGGTTCGGCCGTGATGCATCCCGAGGCGGGACGCTTCTCGTCGCTGCTGGGTGGATCGAAGCGCGCGTCCGCGATCTCGATCTTTCAGATCGGCGGGCAGATCGGCTACGGCGTCGGACCGCTCGTCGCTGCGGTGCTGCTCGCGCACACCGGGGCGGCCAGCGCGATCGCGATGAGCGTTCCCGGCGTGCTCGCCGCGCTGGCCGTCGCGACGGTGTTGCCGTCGTTCGCGCGCGACGCCGACGCGTCGTCGCCGCGACACCGCGACGCGGGCGCTGCATACCTGCGCGTCGACCACGGCGCGATCGCGCTGCTCGTCGCGAGCACCGGCCTGCGCTACCTCACCGGCGCGTCGTTCGCGTTCTACCTGCCGAACCTGTTGGCCGCGCGCGGCCTCCCGCTCACCGCCAGCGGTGCGGTCGTCACCGCATTCCTGATCGCCGCCGCGCTCGGGCTGTACGCCGGCGGCGCAGCCGCCGATCGGTTCGGCCACGCGCGCGTCGCGATCGTCGGCCTGGTCGCGTCGGTTCCGCCGCTGGTCGCCGGACTCGCGCTGCAAGGTCCGCTCGCCGTCGCGCTGCTGCTGCTCGGCAGCGCGCTCTTGTCGGTCCAGAACGCACCCGGCGTCGCGATGGCCCAGTCGCTGCTGCCGCGCAATCTCGGTACCGCGCTGGGTTTGATGAACGGCGTCGCGTTCGGGCTCGGCTCGCTCGGCGTCGCGCTCATCGGTTTCGTCGTCACACGCTCCGGCCCCGACGAGGCGCTGCTGCTCGTCGCGTTCGCACCGCTGCTCGCCGCCGTCGCCTACGCGTTCGTCGGCACAAAGCGCCGGGCGCGCGCGACCTAGGAGCGACCGCTACGCGCCGGAGGCGTCGCACCGACCGCGTCGAGGACGTCCGCGACGAGCTTCCGCTGTGCGGACGAGAGTCCGTCGAGTGCGTCGCGTTCGAGCGCGGCGAGCAGGTGGTGCACGCGCGCGGCGACGGCGCGCCCATCGGCGGTCAGCGTGATGACGAACGAGCGCCGGTCGTCGGGGTCGTTCGTGCGCTCGATCAGGCCACGCTCTTCGAGCCGGTCCAGGACGCTCGTCAACGTCGAGCGTCGATGACCGAAGCGTCGATGGAGCTCGGAGATGCGCGCGGCGCGCGCTTCGCGCAGGTGCGCGAGGATGTGCGCTTCGGCTTGGTTGACGTCGAGGTCAGGCTCGGCGGCGAACGCGAGCGCGACAGCGTGCGTCGCGCGGTGCAGCCGCGGGATGAGGCTGAGCTGCGGGGGCGCGCTCACCGCGCCAGCGCGGCGTCGATCGCCTGCTGCCAATGCGGCTGCATGTGCGCGAAGTGGCTGCCGAACGATTGCACGAAGGAGTCGCCGGCCGGCGTCGTGGCGACGAGCTCGTAGCGGACTTCGGCTTCGGACGTGCCCGCAGCGCGATCTCGTACGCTGATGTGGATCGCGACGACGGCCTCATCGGGGGTATAGGTGATGTAGGCGATCTCACGCTGTACCCGGTCGTAGCGCTGCAGCACCCAGGTCGTCGGCCGATCGCCGTGATCGCGCGTGACGAACACGGTGCCGTCGGGAAGCGCTCTGCGATCGGCGGCGCGCGCGAAGACCGGCGCCCAACCCGGCGCCCATGCGGACTCGCCGACCGGATCGTACAGCGTCAGCGTTCGTTCGGCCGGCGCCTGCATCTCGATCCGAAACGTGCCGGAGAACGTCGCGCGGTCATCGGCGACCGCCGGTTGCGCCGTCCCGACCGCCGCCGCCGCAACAAATGCCAGTGCAGCCTTGCGCTTCATCATGCACCTCGCCTCTTCGCCAAGTTATACGAAATCGTATATTACGATTTCGTACTTGTCAAGGCGTACGGTGAACCACAAGCGCGGGCACGTCAAGCGCGCCGTTTCGCCTACTGCGTCGCGAAGGTGCCGATCTGCAGGTAGCTGTTACAGGTGGAAGACTCGTTGTTCAGCAGGACGGCGATGGTCGTGGCCGGCGGCAGCGGGCCGCTGAGGCCGCTCGACTC
>Ga0302326_10006681_pt1 | contig 25807 bp, 23 predicted proteins | sample Palsa_T0_3_FD_202264 | JGI IMG/M metagenome (GOLD analysis project Ga0302326, IMG submission 202264) | Peat permafrost microbial communities from Stordalen Mire near Abisko, Sweden - Palsa_T0_3 | ecosystem: Environmental > Terrestrial > Soil > Palsa > Peat permafrost | place: Sweden: Abisko... | reverse complement strand
CGGGGCCAGTGGCTCGGGCAAGACGACCGTCGCGCTGGCCGCGCTGGTGCACGGGCTTGGTTACCTCGCCGATGATTACGTGCTGCTGCACGCCGCCGGCGAACCGACGGCCAACTCGATCTACAGCAGCGCGAAGCTGGATCACGGACACCTGAGGCGGTTCGGCACGCTCGCGCCGGCCGTGAGGTTCCCGCCCGCGCCGGAGGCCGACCAGAAGGCGGTGCTCGACGTGGCCGTGTCGCTGCCCGGCTCGCTGCGTGAGTCATTGCCCGTGCGCGCCGTGCTGGTGCCGCGTATTCGTGGCGGCCGTGCCCGGCTTCGCCGCGTTGGCCCGGCTGAGGCGCTGCGGGCGCTCGCGCCGAGCAGCGCGCTGCAGTTGCCGTTTGGCCATGGCGCGGTGGTGGCCGTGCTCGCCGCGCTCGTGCGCGGCGTGCCTTGCTTCACGCTGGACGTCGGCGACGACGTGGGCGAGCTTGCGGGCGCGGTGGACCAGGCGCTGGAGCTGGCGAGGTCATGAGTGAGCCACTCGTCTCGGTCGTGATGCCGGCGTTTGAGGAGGAGGCGTTCATCGCGGAGGCGCTGGGCAGTCTGCTCGCGCAGACCTACCAGCCGGTCGAGATCATCGTCGTGGACGACGGGTCCAGCGACCGCACGGCCGAGATCGCCGCCGCCCACGACGTGCGCCTGCTGCGCCGGCCCCACCGGGGCTCCGCCGCCGCCCGCAACGCGGGCCTGGCCGTCGCCCGGGGCGAGTACTGGACAATCGTCGACGCCGACGACGTGATGCCGCCGGAGGGCCTGTGTGGTCAGGTCGCCCATCTGCAGCAGCATCCCGAGCTGGGCATCGTGTTCGGGCTCACCGAGGCGTTCGTCACCCCGGGGCAGCAGCGTCCCCCGCATTACAGTCGTGCCTGGGAGAACGGCCCCTTTCCGTGGCACCCGACGACGATGCTGGCGCGCCGTGAAGTCCTCGACCTCGTGGGCCCATTCGACGAAACGCGCCGACTGGGTGAAGACATCGACTGGCTTGCGCGCGCCAGGAATGCAGGCGTATGCGTCGGACGGTCAGACCATGTCGCCCGCCGCTACCGCGTCCACGCCGGCAACGCCAGCTCCGACACGCACGCCAACCAGCGGGCCATGCTGAACGTGCTCCGGGAGTCGGTCCGCCGGCGTCGCCTGCTTGCTGACGATGACTGATCAAACGGCCAGCGTCGGAGTCGCGGTGCCCGTCTACAACGGCGAGCGCTTTGTCGCCGCGGCGCTCAGGAGCGTGCTCGCGCAGAGCTACCCGATCGGCGACGTCGTCGTGGTTGATGACGGCTCCCAGGACGCCAGCGCACAGGTCGCGCAGGACGTCGGTCCGCCGGTCCGCGTGGTGCGCCGGCCGCACGCGGGAATTGGCGCCGCGCGCAGCGAAGCGATGAGCCTCGTGCGGGGCGAGTTCATCGTGCCGCTGGATGCCGATGACCTGCTCACCGCCGCCAGTGTCGAATGCCGGATCGACGTGCTTCTCATCCAACCCGAGGTCGACATCGTCTACGGTCAGGTCCGCCACTTCGGCGAATGCGAAGGCGGCCGGCCGCTGGCGTTGGACCAGCCCCAGCCGGCGCATGTTCCCGACGGCATGCTGATCCGCCGCACTGGGTTCGAGCGCGTCGGGCCGTTCGCGGCCGGCCTTCGGACGGCCGAGGCCCTCGACTGGCTCCTCCGGGCTCGCGAGCGTGGTCTCTGTGAGGTCACGGTGCGCGACCACGTGCTGTGGCGGCGCGTGCACGGGGCCAACAACTCACTCGCGCAGCGAGCCTCTCTGTCCGAGTTCCCGCGGACGTTGAAGGCATCCCTCGATCGGCGCCGCGCGAGCGGGCACTGAGCGCATGACGACCGAATCCATGCCTCGGCGCCGCGGGGAGGATGTGCCCGAGCCGTCGCCGTGGGGAGGCATCCCCGGCCACCGCACGATCTGGCCGACGCCGCTCCAGGCCGACCTGCTGCGGGCAACGCTGCTATCGGACGAGCGGGCACTGGCCGCGTGGCAACGCATTCGCCCGCAGCTCGACGTGGCCGCGATGGACTACTCCACCCACGCGTTACTGCCCCAGCTGCGCGCCAACCTGATCGCGCTCGGCAACGACGACCCGCTGCTGAGGCTGTTCAAGGGGGTTCACCGCTTCGCCTGGGCCCGCAATCAGATCCTCCTGGCCCAGGTGATGCCGATCGTGGCCGCGCTTCAGCGGGCCGGGTTGCCCACATTGCTGCTGAAGGGAGCCGCATTGCTCGCCGATCAGCGCCAGGACGCCGGCATGCGCCAGATGAGCGACATCGACGTCCTGGTCCCGCCCGCCGCCGCCGCCGCCGCGGTCGAGGTCATCCTCGACCACGGCCTGCACACGGTGGAGGACCTGCCGCTGTGGTACGTGACCGATTACCTGCCGCTCTTCCGGCCCGGGGTGAACTTCAGCGACGGTGCCGAGGGACAGCTGGACCTGCACTGGCACGCGCTGCGCTCGTCCTGTCACCGGGCCGCCGACGAGGATTTCTGGGCTGCGTCTGTGCCGGTGGCGCTCCGCGGCGTGGACAGCCGCGCTCTCTGCCCGGCCGACCTGCTGCTGCTCGTGATCATGCACGGCTTGCGCTGGAGCCCGACCCCGACCTACCGCTGGGTCCTGGACGCAACCCTGATCGCCCGCGGCGTGTGCGGGCCGGTTGATTTTGACCGCCTGGCGATCCAGGCACGTCGGCACCGCCTGGCCCCCGCCGTGCGCGCGGGCCTTCGCTACCTGCGCCGGATCGCCGAGGTGGAGGTGCCCGACGACACGCTGCGGGCCCTGCTGGTGGTGGCGCCGCTGCAGCGGCTTGAGTTGCGCGCGCAGGCCACGCAGCCGAGCCGCCGAAGCGTGCTGGGCCAGGCGGCGACCGTCCAGGGCCAGTACCTACGCCGACGCGTCCCGCCCGGCGCCCGGGTCACCCCCGTGACGCATCTGCGCCTGGCTGGGGAGCGCCTGGGGATCCACCGGCTAGCTGACGTGCGTCACCTGCGGCCGGGCGGACGCCCAGGTCCGAGCCGACCCTACGCCGAGACGGCAGCGCCCATCGGAACGGGGTCGTGCGCCCCGCCGCCGGTTCGGTGGGACGTCCCGCTCGACTTCGGCGATCCCGGCACTGCGCGCGAGCACTGCCGATATGGGCTGTGGCTTCCGCATGGGTGGGGGTGCTGGATCGCCGGCCGCGAGGCGCGGCTCGCGCTGACGCTGCCCGAACCCGCAGGCTCCTCGCTGCTGCTCGAGCTGGCCGCCGGTGGCGTGTCGGAGCGAGGCCCGCGCCAGCGACTCCACCTGCTCCTCCACGGCGAGCCCGTGGGCAGCCTGGTGTTTGACGCCGGTAGACCGGGAGTCAACGGCGAGGCGATCGTGTTGCCCGCTCGGATCGTGCGACAGCGCTCGTGTCTGGAGCTCGTGCTACGTGTGCCCGACGCAGCCTCTCCCGCACGGTTGGGCATCAATGACGACCAGCGCATCCTCGGAGTGTTCCTGCAACGCCTGACCGTACGCCGTCCGCTCCGCTGCCCGCCCGGAGATCACCTCGCGTTTGGCACCGGGACAGAGGATGAGCGGATGCTCGCCGGCGGCTGGGCGGATGCCGAACCAGGAGGGCGCTGGACGTACGGCCCCGTGGCGCGACTGCTGCTGCGAACGGGCAGCGCGCCGACGATGCTCGAGTGGAACGCCGACCCGCTGCTGGCCCCCGGCGCTCCACGGCTCAGCGTGGACGTGGCGGCCAACGGAGTTGCCCTCGGGGCAGTCGACTGCGACGGCGGTCCGTGCTCAGCGCAGATGGCGCTCGGGAAGGCCGCGACCAACGGGGAGCTCCTGCTGTCGTGGCGCATCCGCGATCCGCGGTCGCCGAGCCAGCTCGGGTTATCCGAGGATCCCCGCCCGCTCGGCCTGTTCTTCCGCAGCGTGGCGCTGCACTAGCGTGACCAGCCAGCGCCCGCTCGTCGTCACCCGCCGCTGGGACCAGCTCGGTGGTCGCCTGTGCGCGATCATCAACGCGCGCTCGATCGCCGAGCTGCTCGATCTCGAGTTCCGCTTCGTGTGGCCGCGCGGGCCCGAGCCCGCCATGAGCGATCCGCGCCAGATCTTCAGCCAGTCATTCCTCGACACGTTCGAGATCGAGCCTGCGGAGCTCGAGAACCGCCCAGTCGTACGACACCACGAGCTGATCTCGCTGAGCCGCGCGGACGCCCGCCGTGCCCTCGGCGCCGATGCCTTCGTCGAGGTAAACGAGGTCTTCGGCGTGATCAGCGGTCCGAGTGAAGGCATTGCCGCAGCGCGCACGAGGTACCGGCGCTGCTATCGCGAGATCGGGTGGAGCGACGATGTTCGTCGACTGGCGGATCTGTGTTCGAGCCTGCCGGGTGACCAGCCCATCGCGGGCATCCACGTCAGGGCGGGCGACATCGTCACCGGCGGTTGGCGACACGTGGTGGCGCACGAGAAATACTCGCCGACGCCGTTCATCGAATACGCCATCGACCAGCTGGCGCACGACGGCGACAAGCCCGTGCTGGTGCTGTCCGACAATGGTCAGTATCTCGCCTGGCTGAAGGATCGGTTCCCGACTGTCCTCGCCGCGGCTGACGTCGTTCCCGGCTACGCGCAGCTCCCCGAGGTGCAACAGGCGCTGGCAGACATCTTCGTCCTGTCAGCGTGTGAGCCCATCATCGGTCCGCCGAGCAGCTCCTTCAGTCGCCTCGCGGCCAACCTTGGTCCCGGGGAGCTCCGCCCTGCCGACACGGTGGCGCCGGCGGGACAGGAGTGCGCCGTCCTGTGCGCCGGCATCGCCGCCCACCGTCAGGACGCTGCGACCGCGCGGTTCTGGCGCGGCCTGGTTGCCCGTGACATCTGCTGGTGTCTCGACGTGTTCGCCGACACGCTCGCGCTCGACGAACAGCATCAGCTCGCCGGTTGGGCGGTCGAGCTCGACCCCGACTTCCTCGGTGCACACACTCGGTTCGCTCGCATCGCCAGTCTGGCTGGGGACTGGCGACCGGCTCGCATTGCGGTCGCGCGAGCGATCGAGATCGCCGCATCCGCCGAGCGATACGACGATCCGCTGATGGAGGCCCTGATCACCGATGTGGTGTGTCGGTGCCTCGCCGCCGTCCGGGGCAGGCGTCCCCGGCACGCGTGCGGTGACGTCCACCAGACGTTGGATCGCTGCCTGGAGTTGCATCCCGTCTGGCTGGCCAGAGACGAGACCGCCGCCCGGGAAGAGATATTCGGCAGTCTCAGGTTCATGCTTACGGTCGCCGAGCGGCTTTCTGAGGGGACCCGGGCCGTGCGCAAGCGAGCAGCGCGCAGCCTGGCCGAGGCCCGATATGACGACCTCGATCTGGCCCGGCTTCGCCCAGACGGGCTGCAACAGCATCGATCAGCGGCGATGTACGATCCGCTCGTGCGCGACCTTGAGCGGATGGCGCTCCACCTGTACGACGCCGTTCACCGCGCCGGGGTGGCGGTCGGCGCGCCTTCACTGTCCCGGTAGGCACGAGAACGGCGTGCTGGTCATATGCAACGGCATGCCCCGGAGTGCGTCCACCTGGTCGTTCAACGTCGTGCTCGGGTTGCTCCGCGCGTTGCGGCCGCTCCAGAAGGTGCATTCCGGCTATGACGAAAGCGTGGCTCATTTCCTGGAGTCAGCCCCGCCGGATGCCACGCATGCTGTCGTCAAGTGCCATCAGCTGGATGCTCGGGGGAGGGCTTTGACACAGGCTGGAACCGCAAGGACGGTCTATACGTGGCGCGACCCCGCCGACGCGATCGTTTCCTGCATGGGGATGTTCGACCACGACTTCGAGACCGCGCTGCACGCTGTGAAGTCGTCGCTTCAGCTGTACGACTTCCATCGCCGGGGGGGAGTCGCGCTGATCTTGGACTATGAGCGGATCGTCACCACTCCTGTCGGCGCAGTGCAGCGCATCGCAGCGTTCTTGGGACTGGAAGACCACGGAGACACCGTCCGTGTGGTTGCTGCGGAGAATGGGCTGCAACGCATGAGGGAGAAGGCCGAGTCGCTCCCGGACAAAGCGCAGTTGATCCGTCTGTGTGGGTTCCCGCACGACCCGGAGACCCTGCTCCACCCCGGCCACATCCGCGACGGGAGCTCCGGCTACGGACGCAAGGCACTGACTGCGCAGCAGCTACAGCGGATCGACGGTCTGCTCGCGCACCGGCGGGCGCTGCCACGGTAGAGGGTGAGTGCAGGTCGGGCTGCCCGGCCGGGCGCAGAGGCGAACCAGGCCGCCGATCCTCTCCCGGGCGACCGACGGCGAGCACCTGGCCGCAGCAAGTTCCTGCCCCGATCGTGACAGCCGCGTCCACAGACTCGGGTCGCGCAGGACGCGGATCGTGTGGCCGGCGATCGCCTGCGCGTCCTCGCCAATCAGGAGATGCTCTCCGTCGACCGCGTCCAGTCCCTCGGCGCCGATCGGCGTGGTGACCACAGGCAGCCCGGCCGCCAGGGATTGCGTCACCTTCCCTTTCACGCCCGCCCCGTAAACCAGTGGCGCCACCAGCGCTCGCGCCGAGTCGATCAGCGGGTCCAGGTCCGCTACCCAGCCGGCCACATCGACGAGCGGTGAGGCCAGCGACTGCACCTCGGGCGGCACGCTATCGCCGACGATCGTCACCAGGACGTCGCCGAGCTCGCGCCACACGAGCGGCATGACGTCCCGCACCAAGATCAGCGCGCCGTCAACGTTGGGCCCGTGCTCGAACCCGCCGACGAACAGCACGCCGGTTCGCGTCTGCGCGGGCGGGACGCGCACGCGGAGCTCATGTGTGTTCGGCAGGACCAGCGTCTCCGCGCCCGGGACGTCGGCCTGCACGTGGGCCCGCTCCTCCTCGCTGACGACCATCGTGACGTCGGTGGCCCGGATTAGCGCCAGCTCGATCTCACGCAGCGCCACCGCCTGCGGCCCCAGCTCGAGCGACCCGGCCAGGGCACTTCGCTCTCGGGCATCGCGACGTGCCAACCGCAGCCAGTGCAGATCGACCGTGTCGTAGACGACACGAGCTGACGGCGCGCAGGCGCGCACGGCGTCGAGCCAGCGGCTGGCCGCGTGCGGGCGGCTGAGGATCGCCAGCGCAATGCCAGGCCCGAGCTCGGACAGCTCGCCTCTCGCATCCGATGGCTCGCCGCACAGCACCTCGACGCCCAGGGCTAGGAGCTCCTCCGTGTACGGCTGCCAGGCCACGCCGTCGTCGGGCAGCAGGGTCACCCGGCACCCCAGCTCGACGAGTGCTTCGAGCATCCCTCGCATCCGCAGCGAGCCCGAGTCGCGGTCCCATCTCGGCACCCGATGATCGATAACGAGCACGTGGGGGTCGCGATAGCGGTTCGCCGCCGACCGCGCGGAGGCGGGGTTGGGAGGGAGATGCTCGGCTTCGAGCCGCGCGCGCCATTTCTCGGCGAACTTCGGCCGGTTCAGCTCCTGATAGCGCTTATGGCCCGTGGACGGGTGCGAGCTCGCGGTGGCCCCCTCGACGTGGGTCACGTTGGCTCGGGGCTCGAACATCACCCGCAGGCCACGCTCGCGAGCCTCGAAACAGAGGTCGGTGTCCTCGTAGTACATCGGCAGGTAGCGCTCGTCAAAGCCGCCGACGTCGTCCCAGAAGTCGGCTCGGACCATGAGCGACGCTGCGGAGCCATAGTCGACCTCGCGCCGGTACTCGTACCGAGTCCGCCGGGGTTCGTCGCCTCGTCCGTAGTTGGCTCCGGTCCCATCACGCCAGATCACCCCGCCCGCCTCGCTGAGCCGGCCGTCGGGCTGGAGATATTTCGGGGTGACGATCGCAATGTCCGGTCGCGATAACGCGCAGTCGAGCATCCAGGCAAGCCAATCGAGGTGCACCTGGATGTCGTTGTTGCCCAGCAGCAGCCAGCGTCCCGCGGCGATTGAGGCGCCGAGGTTGACGCTCCGGAGGTAGCCGAGGTTGGCCGTGTTGACATGGATTCGAGCGCCGCGGACGTGGCTGAGCAGCGCTTTGGTTTCCCTGTCGGCACAGTCATCGACGAGGATCACCTCGTAGCTGATGCCGGTCGTGTTTGCGCGGATCGACTCCAGGCAGGATCGCGTCAGCTCGGCCTGCGCGCGGACTGGAATCACGATCGAAACGCTCGGCCGCCCGAACCTGGGGAACTCGATCGGCTCCGCCGCTCGCGGTGGGCTTGTGCGCGGGACGGACTGGCGATCTGTGATCAGCATCCGTCCTACGAGCCTGACCATGCTTTGCAGCGCGTGAACGGGGACAGAGTGCTCGCCCCCGATCGCCGCAAACAGGGGATCACGGAGTCGCTGGAACAGCTGCCAGGTGACCGACTCATCGAAACGGCGGCTGGCCGCCTGCAGCGAGGAGATCGTCGCGGCGTCATGCTGTGCCTGCGTTCGCATCTCTGCGATCAGCGTCCGGTCGGCCGCGGACGCCTGACGCGCATGGGCAAGCTCGCCAGCCAGCTCGTCGGCTCGGAGCCGCCACTCGTCCGAGTGCCGGCCACCATTGCCCGCAGCCGTGCTCACCGAAGCCTCGGTAGCTCGGTATCCCAGGCGAACACGGCGACGTCAGGGTCGGGCATAGAATGGCGCGGCGGCGAGGATCGCCTGGCTGACCCCGCGAACCATACTGCAGCTCTAGCGGGACTTCGGGCCCGCTGACGCATGACTCCCCGGGCCAGGCTCGATCGGGCGATAGATTCTCCGCGCCATGGACATCTCCCAGTTCAGCGCCGAGGTGGGGGCATTCCGCAGTTTTCTCGAGGCCGCGCGGCGAGAGATCGGTGACGAGATCCCGTGGTACCTGTACGACATCCTTGGCAACGTTGCACAGATCGACGCCCTCCTGCATGGAGAGAACCGCGATCTCGGGCGCCTGGCGGCCGGCCGTCCGGTCGCTGACATCGGTGGGGCGGACGGCGACCTCGCGTTTATGCTCGAGGCCAAGGCGGGCTGGCAGGTAGACCTGATCGATACGGCAGCGACCAACATGAATGGCCTGCGCGGAGCACGAGCGCTCCGCGATCATCTCCGATCGCGTGTCCAGATTGAGGACATCGACCTGGACACGCAGTTCCAGCTTCCGCACGAGCGCTACGGACTGGTCTGCCTGCTCGGAATCCTCTATCACCTCCAGAATCCGTTCTACGTGCTGCGGCAGCTGGCTGAGCATGCCGACTATTGCCTGCTGTCCACCAGGGTCGCACGCGTCGCAGGCGAGCATCGGACGCTCGTTGCCGATCTGCCGATCGCCTATCTCGTGAGCCCGACGGAAACCAACAACGATGCGACGAACTACTGGATGTTCTCGCCGGCAGGACTCGACCGAATTCTCGCCCGCACTGGATGGGCTGTGCTCGAGCGCCTGTCGGCCGGGGATGTGGTGGCCTCCGACCCCTCCTCACCGGACCACGACGAGAGGACGTTCATGCTGCTGCGGTCCGCGCGGGCTGGGGTCGCTCACCGCTGAGTCCGGCGACGCTAGGAGGGAGTCGCCGACGCTTGTGTGGTTCAGGCTGGTGGCCAGGTGCCGAGCGGCGTTCCGATTTCCCACTCGTGGCCAAACGGATCGACGATTCTGCCCAGACGCCAACCATGCTCGTTGGCGACCGGGCTCGTCACGGTGGCGCCCGCGCCAACGGCCTGCTTGACCACGTGGTCGGGGTCGGCGACGACGAGCAGGGTCCGGCTGGTTGTCCCGTCGATCGTGTGTGGGTTCAAACGCCTCATCGCTGGGCTCGGCGGCGCGACCCAGAAGGCTGCCTCGTCCACGCTGAGTTGCGCGACGATGTCGTCTCCTTCGCCCACTCGGTGGACGACGGTGGCACCGAACGCGGCCTGATAAAAGGCTGCCGCTGCGCTTGTCGGTTCGACCCATAGTTCGGGTTGGATGCTCGTCGCCACGGGCTCGCGGCGTCCTCGACGATGGGCATCGGGGTCAGTCGCAGACTCCTCTGGCGCCGAGCCCTGGTGGCTGCGGGTTGTGTCGTGCCACAGGCCGATGGTGTTGCCGGCGGGGTCGCGGAAGGTTGCGACGGTCAGCCGCCCTTCGGGATAGGGGCTGGTAACGATCTCACCGCCGTGAGCGAGGATCCGTGTGATGGTCGCCTCGACGTGATCGACGTAGATGTAGGGCAGCAGCCCGGGCTGGCTGGCGACGAGGGGGTCGCTGACCCACGCACCGCTGAGATGGCCGCTGGCATCATCGAAGCTGGGTCGGTCGCTGTCGGGATCGCTCACCTTCCAATCGAAGACATCACGGTAGAAGACCGCCGCCTGACGGACGTCGCCTGCCGGGATGTGCAGGTAGGTGATCGCCCCGGGTCTGGCCAGGCCAGCATCCACGCTGTGCTCGGTCTCCCGTGTCGGCGGGGGGTCGTTGCGCCCGTTCATGATCTGCGCTCCTCGGCTGTCAGGGTGTGGGATCTGCTAGCGCGTCCCGATCGTCAGCAGGGCAGCGCTCGCTCCTGGGAGCATGACGCGGTAGGCGCCGCGCCATCGCGCTATCCGCTCGATCTCAGGCTGTCCGGACGGAACGGCAGCGGTGCTCGAGCTTGGGAAGCTTTGCCCACCGATCGTCACGCGAGTCCGAGCGCGAAGGCTTGGCGCGAGCAACCGCTCGACCGTCGCGCTGGCGCCCCCGCCCCGGACTCGCACCGCGAGCGTGCACCCTCGAGGATGAGTGTCGATCAGGACCACTCGGACTTGCCCTTTCTGGGCCCGGGTGGCCCACGCCTGGACCCCTGCTCGCTGCGCGCCGGCGACCGACAGAAGTCGCGATCCAGGCGGCGCCGCGTGAGCGAACATCAGCATCCCGTAGTACTCGGGATAGACGACGGCGCTCCACGCGCCGTCGTGATCGTGGAACTTGAATAGCGCGTAGGGCGAACCTGCGTACGTGTGGATGTTGACTCCGTCGGCGCCGGTGCGGGCGAATGCGAACAGCGCTTGTAGGACCCACAGCGCCGAGGCGAATGACTCGTCCACCGCAGGAGCCCGACCGCAGGAGATCGTGTTGACCTCGTCGATCCGCACCTGGAGCCCGTGCGCATGTGCGAGCGCGACATCTCTGAGGACGCTGTCGGCCAGTCCAGTCGTGGACGCGGGTGCGAGCAGATGCGCGATCGTCGGGTATGCGCGGGCGCCGGGTGCCAGGTAGCAAAGTTGGAGCGGATACCGGTGAAGCGTGACGATCCGGACCCGCGGCTCCACGGCAATAAACCGGCCGACGTACCCCATCCATTTCGGCGAGCCTACCGCCGGGCCCGCCAGCGGCACACCTGGGAGCGATCTGGCGATGGTGGAGAAATCCCGCAGGTAGTCGACGAAGTTCCAGCCCGGCGGGCGTCCGGGCATCTTCCGGCCGTGCGCGTGGTACCAGGTGAAGGCGCTGTAGAGCTCGGGCTCGTTACCCAGCTCGAGCGCCTGCACCCAAGGGCGTCCGATTGCCGCCAGCAGCCGCGTGGCCTCAACCCGCGCCGGCGCGCCACGGTTCGCCTCGAGATCGATGCCGAGCGTCACCCGCGCGTCGGTCGCGTGGACCAGCGCCCCCGCCACGGCCCCCCAGTCGGCATTGAGCTTGATGTACGCCCCGAGGGGTTTGTGAACGCCCCGCGCCGGCCACCACGCGCGGTCGGTGCTGTCACCTCCGATCCGCAGCTCCGGGCGCTGGCCGGGGGAGAGCTCCTCAATCAAGCGCACGAGGAGGGGATTGATCGCACGCGGATCGTGCCCGCCGTACTCCTCGATCGAGCGGTACTCGAGGGATAGCCCCATGAAGCCGCTGGGCAGGGGGCGCACATGCAGCGGTGCGCCCACGGTCACCAGCGCCGAGCGGCCAGAGGAAGCCGCGCGGGTGCGATCGGGAGCCGCCCGGGCGTGATCGGCGGACGCCGGTCGCCCCGAGCCGATCGTCGTGGCGAGCGCCGCGACCGTCGCTGCCAGCATGACTCCGACCGCCAGCCGCACCGACCGGCGGCACATCTTGCCGCCAGAGCGGCACGGAAAAGGAACCACTCGGCGCGCCAACGCGAAAGCCTCTGAGATCCACCTGTGGCTCGAAATCCCCCAGGGTGTCGAAGTCCCCCAGGCGTGACTTGAAGCTGGCCCGAACCACCGCGGTCTGACCGGCCCAGAGCCGCGGCTAACCATAGCGACGCGTGAAACGAAGCGAAGCCAGGACAATCGCGCCGCAGCGAATCCGTCGGGGAGGCCGGCGAGGCCTTGAGACAGATTTGGGATCTGGTGCAAATCAGCGGCCGCTTCTGACTCCCACACGCGCGACTCGCTCGCACCCGCGGCCGGCGGCGATGGTTCAGGAACGCGGTCGGCGGGCTCGCCGCCAGGGGGAGGCGCCTTCACACCTAGGGTGGCTAGCCGCGGGATCCGGCGTGGATGACCATGCACGTATGAGAAACGCAGGATCGGTAACCGGCAGCGCGGCAGTCAAACCCGCGCCTCACCCACACGGATCAGTAGCCGAAAGCTCCCGGGCGGCGACGTTTGAGTGGGTGGACTTTCCCAGCGGAGGAGCGCTACGGGCGCGAACTCGCGTTGCCGTGTTCCGCCCCGCCGGCCTGAATGGGCGACCGGTGGTGGCCACCATCCACTGGCGGCCCCCACGCCGGTGGCCCCGAAGTGCCTGATCCCGCGCTGGACGCGACGGCTGGGTCAGGAGCCACGTCGGTGCAGGCGAAGTCCCCAGGTGTGCAGATCGCCGGTCCACTCCTCGGTCCGCGTGGGGTCGACGCCTGAGTCGAGCAGCCGGCGGTAGGCGCCGGAGTGGAAGATCAGCGGCTCGCCGGCATGCTGTTCGAAGTGGAGCACCTCGCCGATGAACAGGGTGTGGTCCCCGGCCCCGTGGGCATCGACGACGCGCGCGACGACGTGGGTGAGGGCGCCGGCGACCAGCGGCACCTCGTCGATCTCGACCAACTGAACCTCCTGACCGTCCTGCGGTCGCCCGGCGAAGTGCTGGCTGACCGCCGCCTGGTCACGGGCCAGGACGCTGACTCCGTAGCGTCCGGCCCGCAACAGCAGGTCGTGCATGCGGGCCTTCGACGCCACCGAGACGACCACCAGCGCCGGATCCAGCGACACCGACATGAAACCGTTGGCGGTCATGCCGTGCACGAGTTCGCCCGACCGCGTGCTGACGATGGTCACCCCGGTGGCGAACGTACCCAGTGCGTCGCGAAACCGCCGTTGCTCGACCGGGCCGCTCATCGCCGTCAGGACCGCCATCTCGCTCTCGGGATCGACTCGGTCGCTCGCCGCCGCCTCAGGCGAAGTGATGGCCGGGGAGGCCCATCAGATTGCGCCCGAGGCTGGTCAGCGCGTCCCCGCGTCCGAGCACCATGTGCATCGCCGCCGCGTTCGCGTCACGCCACAGCTGCTGCATGGCCGAGGTCTCGAACAGCGACATCGCGCCCGAGTCGAGGAACAGCTGATTGGTCAGCTCCGCGCTGGTGCGGGCGATGAACGCACGCTGGGCGAACATGCGCGCGCGATCCTCGGGGGGGAGGGCCACGCGCCCGGCCTCCGCCGCCTCCCACATGTCGCGGACGTACTGGAGCATCAGCGCGTGGGCCGCGTCCCACTTGACCACCGCATCGGCCAACGTGAGTTGGGAGTAGGGAGCCTCCTGCGCGGCGGTGTGCTCGTAGGCGCGCACGCGCTTCTTGGTCCAGGCCGAGAACTCGTCGATCGCCCGTTGCGCGGTGCCCAGCGCCGTGTAACACAGGTGGATCGCCGCCATCCCCATGAACGGGAGCTTGAACACGGTGCCCGACTCCACGACCTCGCCCTGAGGCTGGCTGTCGGCGGCAAAGCGAGCCAGCGCGAAGATCCGGTAGGAGGGCACGAACACCCGCTCGACCACGACCTCGTTGCTGGCAGTGCCCCGCAGGCCGACCACTCGCCAGGTGTCCTCGATCGTCAGCTCCTTGGCCGGTACGAGTGCGACCACCGGCGCGGGCGGGTCGGCGTTCGGCGGGACGAAAGCGAGACCCGCCCACGAGCACCACTCGACGCCGCTGACGAACCGCCAGCGGCCAGAGAGCAGGAAGCCGCCGTCGACCACCTCGGCCTGTCCCGCGGGCACCAGCGAATCGACGATCAGGCCGGGCTCGGAGTCGCGCACCTCCTCTTGGAGACGCTCAGACGTGAACGACAGGTACCACTGATGACCGGTCGATAGGCCGTAGAGCCAGCCCAATGCGGCCGACCCGCGGGCGAGCTCGCGGCCCACCTCGACCAGCGTCAACGGATGCGCCTCCAGGCCGCCCATCCGGCGCGAGGTGGCCAGCCGGAGCAGGCCGGAGTCGAACAGCGCTTCGATGACGGCGTCGGGCAGTCGCCGCTCCGCCTCGATCTGGGCGGTGTGCTCCCAGGCGAATTCGCCGAGTTCACGCGCCTTCTCGATCAGCTCCGCGTGACTGAGCTCTTCCAGCGGCACGACAGTTGCTGGCTCTGACATGGTCACTCCTCTCTTGGTCACGAACCCTCGGCGAACGTCGGGGGCGGGGTGGCCCCCCACGCGCTGAAGGCCTTCGGCAGCTCCGACCACACCTTCGTCGCGCCCTTCCCGACGCGCGGCATCTCGGCCGAGAACTCGCAGCGGTTCCCGCCCGGCTCCCAGAAGAACAGGTAGACGTTGCCGCCGACACTGTGGCGCCCGGGACCCGTCTCCACCGGCACCCCGGCCGCGCCGAGCCGGTCGGCCGCCTGCTTGAGGTGCTCGAAGGACTCCAGGCGCAGTGCGTAGTGGTGCAGGGTCTGCGTCGGCGGACCCTTGAACATCGCGATGTCGTGATGCTGGCTGCCCGCTCGGGTCCAGGCCGCCGCCAGCACGTCCGGCGCTGGGCGCATCTCGTCCGAGACCGAGAACCCGAGCACGCTGGTGAGGAACTCGACCATCGAGTCGGTGTCCGGCACCTTCAGGGTGATGTGATCGAAGTCGATCGGCGCGATCCCCGCGCGGCGCTCGCCCTGGCCGGGGTTCAGATAGGCCGGGCCCTCCTTGGTCAGCACGAGCTCGATGGCCAGGCCGCTGGGTGACTGAAAGCACACGGCGTCCGCGACGCCGGCCCGGGGATCGGTGCGGCGCTGCACCGCGATCGCGCGCTGGGCGAGCCGCGCCGCGTAGCGCTCCAGGTCCTCGTTGGACTGCACTTCGAGAGCGACCAGCCGGACGCCGGTGCCCCCGTTGCGCAGCACGAGGTCGCAGCGGTGATCGACCCCGCAGCCGAGGCTGACGGTCCCGTTCTCGCGTCCCAGCTCGACCATGCCGATCACGTCGCGGTGGAAGCCGAGCGATGCCTCGAGATCCTCCACGGCCAGCTCCGCGTATGCACATTGGGTGATGCCCATGTTTGCCTCTCCTCGTCAGACCGCAGCGTTCAGAAAGCGCTCGTGCGCCAGGTGGAACTCAGCCGGCTTCTCCCATTGCGGCCAGTGGCCGGCTCCCTCGATGACCTCGAGCCGGGCGTTGGGGATCCACTGCTCGAGCAGATCGGCCTCGTCCAGGCCACCGGTCGGGTCGTGGTCGGTCCACAGCAGCAGCGTGGGGGCCTCGATCCGGCCGCACCAGTCGGGTGACCATACGAACGGTGCCCGGTACTGCCAATCCTGGACGGCGACGATGTTCTCCATCGCGCGCTCGAACCCGGGCTGGGTGTAGATCGCCAGCCGTAGGCGGACCAGCTCGTCGGTGACCAGCGACTTGTCGTAGAACAGCCACTCGACGCGCTTGCGCACCGACTCGAAGCTGGCCTCGCGGACCGCCTGCAGGCTCGAGTGCTTGACCGTCGCCATCACCTCGGGCTTGTTGGCGATGTTGCCCGGCGTGTTGAGGACCAGACGCTCGACCCGCTCAGGTGCGTGGGCGGCGGTCCACGCCGCCACCCAACCGCCGAGCGACTCCCCGGACAGGTACGCGCGCTCGATCCCCAGCGCATCCATCACGTCGAGCAGATGAGCGCTGAGCACATCGATCGTGTACGGCCGGTCGGGCTTATCGGTGTAGCCATGCCCGAGCATGTCGTACAGGACCAGCCGGAAGTGCTGCGAGAGCTCACGGACATTCCGGGCGTAGGCCTCCAGGTGGCCGCCGGTCCCATGCACCAGCACCAGAGCGCGGCCCTCGCCGGCCTCGAGTACGCGGGTGCGGGCGCCGCCGGCCAGCACCATCCGCTGCTGCAGGTCGATCCCGGAGAGATCAGACCAGACGCTCACGTGCGGCTGTACCTCGATCAATTCGGAGGGCATCTCAAGTCAGCTCCCGGGTCCGTCAGCGGGCAGAATCGCCGCCTCGCCGAAGTGGGCCAGGTGAGCTTCGGCTGCGTCGCGGGCCGCCTCGGGATCGCGCCGCTCGATCGCCTCGGCGATCGCCTCATGCTCCCGGTGCGAGCGGCGCAGGTCATCGGGCGTGCGCCGCTGGAGGTAGAAGTCGCTGAGATCCCACGAGCTGTGCGCGAGGTCGGCCAGACGGCGGTTGCCGCCCGCGGTGAGCAGCGCCGAGTGGAAGCGCTTGTTGGCGAGCTCGAAGCGGCGCTTGTCCAACGCCCGAGCCGCCGAGCGGCTGGCTCTCAGCGCATCCTGGAGCAGCTCCCGCTCCGCGTCGGAGGCTCGCGTGGCCGCGAGCCGCGCGGCGGCGCCGTCGAGGACGCCGGCGGCGTAGAAGTGCTCGCGGACCATGCGGCGCTCGGGCACCACCACCCGGCAGCCGACCTGGCGGATGATCTCGATGAACCCGGCGCCCTGCAGGCGCATCATCGCGTCCATCACCGGCCGCCGGCTGACCCCCAGCTCTCCGGCGAGCTCAGCCGTGCTGAGCGTCTCGCCGTAGGTCCGCTCCCCGGCGATCAGCTGCTCGCGCAGCGCATCGAACGCCATGTCGGCCTTGGTGCCGGCAGGCTGACCGCGCACGAGCTCGACCAGAGTCAGCGATGCGGCTCGCGCAACCTCATCTGAAGCGGACGTGACTGCCCTTTCGCGGCTCTGAGATACTAGGATCGTACCGCTCTGACCGTCGGCCGGATCGGCGGGTTCGGCCCGCACGGCGTGGCTCAGGGCGCTCACGAGTGCTCCTGACCGCCGGCGCGTGGCGCGGCGACCGGCGCGCACGGCCAGCGCCGCCACACGCCGTACCAGAGGATGCTGCCCGCGGCCAGGAAGTTCAGCGTGCAGACGGTCATCCACAGGTACACCGGGTTGGCCGGGTTCCAGGTCGCGCGGGCATCGCCGATCGCCTTCAGCACGATGAACAGGACGGCGGCGAGTACGGCAATCGTCGTCAGCATGCCCACGGCGACCGCACCCGGCGACCCGGCAAGACGAGCCGGCCAGCCCTCGAACACCAGGGCGGCGATGATCGAGGCGGCGATCGTCGCGCCGCAGGCGGCGCTGATCTCCGGCACGGTCAGCGAGGCGGTGTGGAACAGCAGCAGGAAGGTGATCCAGCCAAGACCGATCACCCCAACCAAGCCGACGAGCACCCGGACGGGAGTCGAGCGGATCCCCGCCAATGGCGCTCCGCGCAGCGGGATGAACACGACCACGGCCCAGACCGCGACGCACAGCGTCCAGCCCAGCAGGTTGAAGGCGTCGACGGGCCCGCCCGGGTTGCTCAATCCCAGCGCCGACTGAGCCGGCGGCGGCACGATCGCGTTCCAGTTGGCCAGCAGCAGGTAGGCGGCCAGGCCGATCACCCACGACGCCGCGAGGGCCGCGAAGCCCGAGCCCACCTCGCCCAGGGCGCGCAGCGGCCAGCGGTCGCAGACGAACGTGAGCAGGATCATGGTTACGAAGATCAAGGCAGCCAGCGGCAGCGTCCACGGGTAGCTGGGGAACGGCGGACGAGCCGGTCCGTGGGCGGCCTGGGCGGGCGTCGTTGAGAGCAGATGAGAGATGTCGCCGCGGCCCACGATCAACTGGGCCAGTCCGGTCAGGACGAGGGCGAGGATCACGATCAGCGCGGTGTTGATGATGCCCGTGGCCGGGCGCGACAGGCCGCGGACCGGCCAGCCATGCCACCACAGCGCGCTGGCGATCAACACCGGCAGCGAGAAGGTGGTGACCGCGCCGAGGATCTGCAACGAACTCGTCGGCGCGACCACCACCCCGAGAATCGCGAACAGCGCCAGGGCGATTGCGCTCCCGACCAGCCCGACGGCGGGCTGGCGCTCGAGCCGGCCCGGCAGGGCGCGCGCCGCTGGGACCGCGCCGGCCGACGTGGGTGTGCGAGTGATGCTCATGGCGAGACGACCTCCTCCATGTCCGGCACCGGTATGACCAGGCCGCGTTCGAGAACCGCTCCTGCGCGCAGGAACGAGGTGGGGGGCTGCTGTCCCCACCACAGCAGGCCACGGGATTGGTACTCGTCGAGCGTCCAGGTGAGGGGCGGACGATCAAGGTCGCGGACATAGTCGCCGGCGTACAGCTCGATCCGGTTCCCGTCCGGATCACGGATATAGAGGAACTGGGCATCGGTGATCCCGTGCCGACCCGGCCCGTACTCGATCACGGCCCAACCAGCGTCGGAGAGCAGATCGGCGGCGCTGATCAGCGCGCCCGCGTCGCGCATCGCGTAGGCCACGTGGTGAAAGCCCGCCTCGGCGTCGCGGCCCACCGCGATGTCATGGCTGAACGGCGCCCGGCGCAACCAGGCGCGTTGGATCAGGCCCTCGCCGTCGACCTGGATCTCGGACGGCGCGAACGTGAGCGCCCCCTGCCAGTAACCCAGTGCCGCGTCGAGGTCCGCGACCCGGATGTTGACATGATCCAACCGCGTCGGCGCGACACCCCGCCGCCGGTGGGTGTGACGCATCGGAAGCTGCGGACCGCTGCGCCCGCGCAGCGACACCTCGTCGATCGTGTGCTCGAAATCGACGATATGCCCGCCCGGTGTTCTCACGCGCAGCATGCGTCCACGGCCCGGTTCTTCGCCCGCTGACCGCCAGCGCGACGGGAGCGCCAGCGAGTCGTGCAACTCGGCCAACGCGTCCAGGCTGTCCTCACGGTCCACGCGGAATCCGAACGCGAGCAGCCCCGGCTCGTGGTCGAGCGTCAGCTTCAGCGACCAGACGTCGAACTCGTCGGGCGCTCGCAGCCACAGCGCCTGCGCCGAGTCCGCATAGGTGAGGAAGCCGAGCGCCTCACAGTAGAAGTCCTGAGCGGCGTGGAGGTCGGTGACCGCCACCTCGACATGACTGAGCCGGTTGATCATGACGCTCACGCTACGGGCGGCGCGAGGGCGCGACAACGAGCATCCGAGGATCTCGGATGCGGGTCGCCCGCCCCCTCAATCCGGACGTGCGGCGAACTCGTCATAGGACAGCTCGCCGGCGCTCTCACGCTCGTTGAGGCCGAGCGACTCGAGCAGTCGCGAGTTCTCGACCAGCAGCATCCGCGCCGTCTCGGCTCCGTCGTTGTAGTGCCGATGCCAGACCCACGGCGGCGTGTAGATCAGGTCCCCTCGCGCCCAGCCGACCGTCCGCGGGCCGATCTCCGAGTGGCCGTGGCCGTCGATCACGTAGTGCACCGACTCATGGCGGTGGCGCTGAAGGTCACCGGCGGTTCCGGCCGGCATCTCCTGGACGTAGAACTCCATCGTGCGGCTTGGCACCTCCAGCAGCACGCCGATCCGGCTCGGGTTCCCGGTCATCGCCCGATCAAGCCAGTGCGCGTCGGCGGAGCTGCTCACCAGCGCATCGGGCATCGACGCCTCGGGGTGGACGTGCTTCATCCGCCGGGCGTTCTCCAGCCAGGCCTCGAAGTCACTCACGCGACCGTCATCCCGCCGTCGATGACGTGGACCGCGCCGGTGATCGAGCCGACCTCCTCGGAGCACAGGAAGGCCACCAGACTCGCCACCTCCTCAGCGCGTCCGAACCGGCGGATGGGAACGCCGGCCAGCTCGTGGCGCTCGAACTCCTCGATGCTGACCCCGGCCGCGCCGGCCTGAAACTCCATGATCTGACGCCGGCGCGGGGTGTCGGTGGGCCCGGGGGCGACCACGTTGGCCGTGATGCCGTGCGGGCCGGCCTCGGCCACGATCGACTGCGCCAGCGCGGCGACGCCGGCACGCATCACGTTCGACAGGTGCAGCCCGGGCAGAGGACGGACCACGCCGGCTGTCGAGGTCAGGTAGACGATGCGCCCCCAGCCCTCCTGCGCCATCCCCGGCAGCACCGCGCGGGTCAGGGCCAGCGCGCTGCCGAGGATCAGGTGGTAGGCCCGCAGCCAGTCGTCGGCGTCCAGATCGGCGAACGCGCTCGGCTTCGGCCCTCCGGTGTTGGCCACCAGAATGTCGATCCGACCGAGCGCGGCCACCGCCGCGCGCACCGCCTCCGCGCCCGCCGTCGGTTGGGTGAAGTCGGCGGTCGCGGACCCGGCGGCGCCGATCTCCTGCACCACCTCGGCGGTGCCCGGGCGGGTCCCGGTGATGAACACCGAGGCCCCCCGCGAGCACAACTCGGCCGCGACGGCGCGGCCGATGCCGCTGGAGGCGGCGGTCACGAGCGCGCACCGTCCGGCGAGCGGCCGGCGGGCCGCGGGACCAGAATCGGTCGGGTCAGCCGGCGAGGGCATGCCTGCTCGGGTCGCGCTCGGCGCGGGCGAGCCCGCGTGAGATTCTGATGCCGGCGGCCCTCACCACCTCGTCGTAGCGGTCGGCGAACCGTTGGTCCGCGGCGCTCGAGACGCTGATGCTGATCGCCGCGACGACTCGGCCGGCGTCGAGAATCGGGGCGGCGTGGCAGCAGACGCCCTCCACGGCACCCTCGCTGTCGCGGGCGCTGCCGGCCTGCCGGATGCCCGCCAGCTCGAAGCCGAGCCGGTCGGCGGAGCAGATCGTCTTCTCGGTGTACGGACACATTCCGCAGCGCTCGAGCGCGTCGATCACCGTGCGGCGCGACTCGTGCGCCAGCAGGACCTTGCCCACGGCGCTGCAGTGAGGCGGCAGGCGCTTACCGACCGCCGACAGCGGCACCGGCAGGCCGGCCGCGGCGGCGAGCTTGTCGATGTACATGACCTGGCCCTCGTCCAGGATCGCCAGGTGGGCGGTCGCCCCGAGCTTCCCGACCAGAGCGCGCATCACCGGCTGCGCATGGGTGCGCACGTCGGAGGTGTCGAGCACCGTGCTGCTGAGGGCCAGCAGTTTCCAGCCCAGGCGGTAGCGGTTGCCCTCGGCATGCCGCAACAGTCCCGTCTCAGCGAGCGTTGTCAGCAGGTCGTGGGCCGAGGATCGCGGGATCTCCAGCTCCAGTGACGTCTCGGTGACGCCCCATTCTGGCCGCTGGCTGGTGAACAGGTCCAGCACGCGGCTGGCTTTGCCGATGGTTCCTAACACTCCACTCTCCTCAACAGAAATACTAGCATACCAGTAGGCACCAACAACCGCGAGTTGGTGTCGGTCGCGGCGCGCCGACACCGAACCGGCGTGCGCCGATCAGATCATCCGGCCGGCTCGCTCAGCTCGTAGGCGATCTCGGCGATCAGGTCCTCCTGGCCGCCGATCAGCCCTCGCGCGCCGCACGCGCGCAGGATCTCCGGGCCGGACACGCCGTAGGTGTCGGCCGCCCTGCGGGCGTGCTCAAGGAAGCTCGAGTAGACACCGGCATAGCCCATCGTCAGGGCCATCCGGTCGAGCACGCACTCGTGGCTCATGATCGGGCGGACCACGTCCTCGGCGGCGTCGACGACGGCGGCCACGTCGATGCCGGTGGCGATGCCCAGCTTCTCCAACACCGCCGCCAGCGCCTCGGTCGGCGTATTCCCGGCCCCGGCGCCCATCCGCCGGGTGCTGGCGTCGACCTGGCGAGCCCCGGCGTCGATCGCCGCCAGCGTGTTGGCCACGCCGCAGGCCAGATTCTCGTGCCCGTGGAAGCCGACCTGGGCGGCGCCGTCGAGTGCAGCCTCCACCGCGTCGACGCGCTGAGCCACCGCCGGTGGCACCAGTGCCCCGGCGGAGTCGACGACGTAGACGCACTGGCAGCCGGCGTCAGCCATGATCCGCGCCTGCTCGGCCAGGACCACCGCCGGCTGGGAGTGCGACATCATCAGGAATCCGACCGTCTCGAGCCCCAGTTCGCGGGCGAGACGAAAGTGCTGGATCGCGATGTCGGCCTCGCTGCAATGCGTGGCCACGCGGATGATCGACACGCCCAGGTCGGCCACCGCGCGGATGTCCTGTGCGGTGCCGATCCCCGGGAGCAGGAGCGCGGCGACGCGGGCGCGCTGCGCGTTGGCCACCGCGGTGGCGATCAGCTCGCGCTCGGGGGTGCGCGAGAAGCCGTACGTGAACGAGCTGCCGCCGAGACCGTCGCCGTGGGTCACCTCCAGCACCGGCACCCCAGCCCGGTCCAGCGCGCTGACCACATCCTTGACCTGTGCGCTCGTGAGCTGGTGGCGCACGGCATGCGAACCGTCGCGCAGGCACGTGTCGGTGACCCGCACCTCGATGGGATGAGAACCGGCCATCAGCGCGCTCCGGCGCCGAGGGCGCCAGCTCTGGCCCCGGTCCGGCCTCGGGCGAGCTCCTCACCGACCCGCACGGCTGCGGCGGTCATGATGTCGAGGTTGCCGGCGAAGGCGGGCAGGAAGTCTCCCCGCCCCTCGACCTCCAGGAACACCGCCACGCGGTCCGCCTCAAACTGCGGCGGGACGCGGAGGCGATACCCGGGCACGTAGCCGGCCACCTCCACCACCATCTGCGCGATCGATGCCTCGATCGCGTCGCGGTCGGCGTCTCGCGGCAGCGAGCAGATCACCGTGTCGCGCATCATCAGTGGGGGCTCGGCGGGATTGAGGATGATGATTGCCTTCCCCTCGGCGGCGCCACCGACCTGGGCCACCGCTCGGGCGGTCGTCTCGGTGAACTCGTCGATGTTCGCGCGGGTGCCAGGGCCCGCCGACCGGGACGCGATCGAGGCGACGATCTCGGCATAACGCACCTCGATGACGCGGCTCACGGCGTGCACGATCGGGACGGTCGCCTGGCCACCGCAGGTGACCATGTTCAGGTTCGGAGCGTCGAGATGCTCCGCGAGGTTGACGGGTGGCACGACATAGGGACCGATCGCCGCCGGAGTCAGATCAACGGCAACGACGCCGGCCTGGTCATAGCGCGGAGCGTTGGCGGCGTGGACCTGTGCGGAGGTGGCCTCGAATACCAGGTCGGGCAGCGCGTCGCGGCTCAGCAGCCAGTCGATTCCCTCAGCGCTGCACTCCAACCCGGCCTCGCGGGCTCTGGCCAGGCCGCGGCTCTGCGGATCGATCCCCACCATCCAGCGCGGCTGCACGAGGTCCGAGCGCAGCAGCTTGACCAGCAGGTCGGTCCCGATGTTGCCCGAGCCGACGATCGCCGCGGTCAGCGTGCTCATCAATGCGACTCCGCCACGGCCAGCCGCAGCTCGCCGAGGGCGCCGAAGTCTCCGCGGAACACATCGCCGGGCGCCGCGGCGACCATCCGCGTGCACGCGCCCGAGAGGACGACGTGACCGGGCTCGAGCGTGACCCCGCGCGGCCCGAGCGCGTTGGCCAACCACGCCACCGAGGCGCAGGGATCGCCGAGCACCGCGCTCGAAATTCCCCGTTCGACGACCTCATCGCCGCGCCACAGCTCGACCTCGACGGCGGTCACGTCCAACTCATCCAGTGCGCATCGCCGTCCGCCGAGCACGAAACCGGCCGAGGAAGCGTTGTCGGCGACGGTGTCGGCCAAGCGGATGCGCCAGTCGGCGATCCGGCTGTCGACGAGCTCGATCGCCGGCTGCACCGACTCGGTGGCCAAGCGTACATCCTCGGCGCGGACCCCAGGTCCGGCGAGCCGGTGGGCGAGATGGAAGGCCAGCTCCAGCTCGACCCGGGGGGCGATGAAGTCCGCCGCGTCGATTGTGGCGCCGTTATCGATCTCCATTACGTCGAGCAGGGCGCCGTAGTCGGGTTCACTGACTCCGAGCTGCTGCTGTACCGCGACCGACGTGAGGCCGATCTTGTGCCCGACGAGCCGGGCACCGGCTGACACACGGGCGGCGAGCAGACGCTGGGCGATCGCGTAGGCGTCGTCGATTGAGAGCTCGGGCGTCGTCTCGGTCAGTGGCGCGATCGGCTGTCGTTGCTCGCGTGCCGCGGTGAGTGCGACGGCCACTCGATCAAGCTGCGCCGGCGTAAGTGGGGTGGTGATCATGCCGCCGATCGTTCCCGAACCGGAGCCGTGTCACAATCCCAAATCCCACTCAGCGGGACGCGCAACGATGAGAAACTCCGATGGCGATGCCGTACTGGACCGGGCGTTCCGCCTGCTCTGGGCATTTCGATCGCCGCCGACCGAGTTGACGCTCACCGACCTCGCCACCCGGACCGGCCTGCCCCGGTCGACGGCGCACCGGCTGATCGGTCAGCTCGTCGAGCAGGGCGCACTCGAGCGGTCTCCGGGCGGATGGCGACTGGGCGTGCGGCTCTTCGAACTCGGTCACATCGTGCCGCGCCAGCAGCATCTGCGCGATGTCGCGCTCGCGTACATGGAGGATCTCTACGAGGCCACCCGCGAGACGGTGCAGCTGGCCGTGCTCGACGACGGCGAGGTGCTCTACGTCGAGATCATCTCCGGCCACCGCAAGGTCTCCACGCCGTCGCGACGCGGCGGCCGCATGCCCGCGCACTGCACCGCTCTGGGCAAGACGCTCCTGGCCTTCTCGCCGGACGTGGGAGCCGACTGGCTGACCCACCACACGCCGCTGCAGCGGCGAACCTCGCGAACCCTCATCGATCCCGACCGGTTGCGACGCGAATTGCATGACGTCAGACGGTCCCGGCTCGCCTACGACCGCGAGGAGGCATCGCCGGGACTGACGTGCGTCGCCGCGCCGATCCTGGCGGCGAACGGCAGCGCACGCGCCGCCCTGTCGGTGTCGATGCCCGCAGCCGGCCGGCTCACTCCGGCGCAGGCCGCGCCGGCGGTCCACGCCGCCGCCCGGGCCCTGACGCGCGAGCTGAACCGGAGTGGGCGACGAGCCTGAGAAGCTGGCATCATCGGCGGCGTGACAACAGGGTTCCAAGGGGAAGTGGCCTACCCGGCCCCGGGGTTCCACCCCACGCGCCGCGTACGGGAACATCTCGCCCCCCACGTGGTGGTGGTATTCGGAGCCACCGGGGACCTGGCGCAGCGCAAGCTTCTACCCGCGCTCACCCGCTTGACCCTGTCCGATCTGGCACCGGATCTCCAGATCGTCGGAACCTCACTGGAGGATTACGACGACGAATCGTTTCGGGCCTTCGCCTGGAAGGCCGTGAACGAGTTTGCCGCTCACAAGCCGACCGATGAGGAATGGGCGACGTTCGTTGACAAACTCCACTACGTCCCCCAAAGCGCGGGGCCGGGGGCGCTGGCCCACACGGTCGCGGCAGCCGAGCAGCAATTAGGGAACGACGTTCAGCGACTGCACTACCTGAGCGTTCCGCCGAAGGCGGCCCTGGCCGTGATCAAGACGCTAAGAGCCGCGGACCTGGTGGAGCGTTCGCGCGTCGTGATGGAGAAGCCGTTCGGGAGCGACCTGGAGAGTGCCGTCATGCTCAACGCCCACCTCCACGAGACCTTCGCCGAGAAGCAGATCTTTCGCATCGATCATTTCCTGGGCAAGGAGCCGGCGCAGAACATTCTCGCCTTCCGGTTTGCCAACGGGCTGTTCGAGCCGATCTGGAACCGCACCTTCATCGACCACATCCAGATCGACGTCCCGGAGACCTTGGGAC
>Ga0302326_10006680_pt1 | contig 25809 bp, 20 predicted proteins | sample Palsa_T0_3_FD_202264 | JGI IMG/M metagenome (GOLD analysis project Ga0302326, IMG submission 202264) | Peat permafrost microbial communities from Stordalen Mire near Abisko, Sweden - Palsa_T0_3 | ecosystem: Environmental > Terrestrial > Soil > Palsa > Peat permafrost | place: Sweden: Abisko... | reverse complement strand
GATGATCACCTTCAGATCCGGGCGCCTGGGCAGCAGCTGCCTGAGGTAGCCGAGGATGAAGTCGATGTTCAGGCTGCGTTCGTGCGCCTCGTCGATGATCAGCGTGTCGTAGCGGCTTAGCTGCCGGTCGCGTGTGAGCTCGGTCAGCAAGATGCCGTCGGTCATCAGTTTGACCAGCGTGTCGTCGGCGGATACGTCGGTGAAGCGCACCTTGTAGCCCACGGTCTCGCCGACCGGGCTGCCGAGCTCCTCGGCGATCCGCTCGGCGACGGTCCTGGCTGCCAGCCGGCGCGGCTGAGTGTGCCCGATCTGCCCGTCGACGCCACGGCCGAGCTCCAGGCAGATCTTGGGGATCTGGGTTGTCTTACCCGAGCCCGTCTCCCCCGCGATGATGACCACCTGGTGGTCCCGGATGGCGCGCAGGATCTCGTCCTTGCGCTGGCTCACCGGAAGCTCAGGCGGATAGGAGATCGGCGGCATGGCCGCCCGGCGGGCGGCCCGCAGCCCGGCCCGTGCCTGCGCGCGCGTTGAGCGCTTAGCGAGGCCGGCGGGTGAAGACATCACAGAACGCGACTCCATACCGACGGGAAGACTAAATCAGATTGGCCCACATCAGGTAACAGTTTTCGGCTCCGGAGACTTCCTGCGGTCCAAACCGCAGCGCGCTTGGGGCCGTAGCGGGTGGCCGTTCCGGAGGTCACGGGCCGCGGAAGTCACGGTCTGGTTGGATCAAGAGCATGAGTGTTGAGCTTGTCTTCGTCCCGGCCCTGTCTCAGCCGCACCTGCTCGCCGCGCCAGTGGCGGCGGCGCTGCGCGACCTGCGGGACGCGGAAGAGGTCGAGGTCGCCGAGATCGACCCAGCCCTCGCGGACACCGCCGCGTTCTGCGAGCGGTACGGCGTCTCCCCCGCGGAGTCGGCGAACTGCGTGGTCATCGCGGCCAAGCGCGGCGGGGTAACCAGCTACGCGGCCTGCATGGTGGCGGCGACTACGCGGGCGGACGTCAACGGCCTGGTGCGCAGGCACCTGGACGCGCGGAAGGCATCCTTCGCCCCGGTCGATACGGTGACGGCCGCCTCTGGGATGGATACGGCGGGATCACTCCGGTCGGCTTGCCCGCGGGCTGGCCGGTCCTCGTCGACGAGGCCGTGGCCAAGACCGGGTCGGTGGTGATCGGATCCGGTATCCGCGGTTCTAAGCTCAGGCTGCCCGGCGAGTTGCTCGCCGCGCTGCCATCGGCCCAGATCCTTCCTGGTCTCGGCATCCCGGTCGCGCCGTTACGATCGCCGGAGCCGAAATAAGGGCCGCCGCACCGCGAAATGGACTCCGGCCGGGCGGAAATCACGGTTACGCTTGGCAACCGGACGCCGCCGGTGCGCGTCTTACAACACGGATTAACGACGATCGAGCGTAACCAGGGGAGTTAAATGAAGCGGGGACGCCTTACTACTGCCGTCGCCGCGGCGATCTCCGTTCCAGCCCTCGGCCTCGGTTTGGGCCTGGGGGCAGGCGCCCTCACCTCGGCCGCGCAAGCCTCCTCGCGAGCCTCATCGGCTGGGGCGGTCTTCGTGCGCCATTTCTCCGAGCAGCCCATTGTCGTCGACTGCCAGGGCCAGCCGCAGGTGCGGCCCGGGAAGCTCACGCTGTCATGCGCGGACGGCAACGACTACCTGACTGGCTTGTCCTGGACCAGCTGGACCGCGGGGCTGGCCAGCGCCACCGGCGTCCAGAAGGTCAACGACTGCCTCCCCTACTGCGCGGCCGGTCATTTCCATGCCTACCCGGTGGATGTCATCTTCTGGGGCGGCACGTCGCTGCACGGCCATCAGGGCAGCCAGCGCTATACGAGCGTCACCTTGCTGTACCCCAGCACCCGGCCGAACGTCGCTGCTCACCGTGCGCCGGCCACCGTCACGCTGCCCCTACTGGCCGGGTCGAGTTGACACTAAGCTTTCAGCCAGGGCATTCTGGGATCGAAAATGAGCCACCTCGTTCGGTGCGGTGTCTTCACCGGTCAAGCGTCGGCGATCGCGATACGCCGTGGAGTGCCAAAGCTCTTACGAGAGAGGTGCGGCCTGGGATTTCTTTGCCCCCGGCCATTGTTTCCTCTGGTGTCACGCGGAGAAAGTCCCTGGGCGGCGGTCAGCCGCAGGGCGGCCTGGCGCCCCTGTGCGTCGCGGATGGAAGGGAGGCACGCGATGGACTCTGATAGTCCGGGCCGAAGTAGGCCCCGCTCGCTGCTTTCCCATTCTGTTCCGGGCACACGCCGATCCGCTTAGTCCCGTTATCTCGTTATTCCTGCCCCCCCGGCTGAGGGGCCCGTAGGCGTGTGCCCCCGATCTCGTCCGTCCTCATGACGTGAGAGGGGTGTTAACCCATGGCCACCATTACCCGTGCCACTACCGCCGTCCTTGACGAGGCGCACCTCGGCGACATCCGCGGCGCGCTCGGCACGATCCCTGCCGACGACCTGGCTCCCCGGGCGGGGCTTTCCGCCAAGCTCAAGACTCTGCTGGCCATCGTGGGCCCCGGACTGATCGTGATGTGCGGCGACAACGACGCCGGCGCGTTCTCCACCTACGGACAGGCCGGGCAGGACTACGGCACCCGGCTGCTGTGGACGCTGCTGCTACTGGTGCCGGTGCTGTACGTGAACCAGGAAATGGTGCTCAGGCTGGGCGCGGTCACCGGCGTCGGTCACGCCCGGCTGATCCTGGAGAGGTTCGGCAAGTTCTGGGGCGCGTTCTCGGTCATCGACCTGTTCATCCTCAACGCCCTGACCATCGTGACCGAGTTCATCGGGATCACGCTGGCGGCCGGGTACCTCGGCGTGCCCAAGCTGGTCGCGGTGGTACTCGCGGCCGGGATCATCCTGGCGGCGGCCTTCACCGGCAGCTTCCGCAGGTTCGAGCGGATCGCGGTGACGTTCTGCCTCGGGTCACTGCTGCTGATCCCGCTGTACCTGTTCTCGCACCCGTCCGGCGCGCAGATGGCGCGTGGCTTCGTGGTTCCCGGCCTGCCCGGTGGCTCGGGGCAGCTGGCCACCGTCATGCTGCTGATCATCGGTATCGTCGGCACCACGGTGGCGCCGTGGCAGCTGTTCTTCCAGCAGTCCTACGTGATCGACAAGCGGATCACCCCGCGATTCATGCGCTACGAGAAGGTCGACCTGTGGATCGGCATCGTGATCGTCGTGCTCGGCGCGGCCGCGGTGATGGGCGCAACCGCTGCCGCGTTCGCCGGGACCAGGGCCGCGGGCAACTTCACCGACGCTGCCGGGCTGGCCCACGGCATCGCCGCGCAGGCGGGCCGGTTCGCGGGCGTCGTGTTCGCGGTCGCGCTGCTGGACGCCTCCATTATCGGGGCGTTCGCGGTCTCGCTGTCCAGCGCCTACGCGATCGGTGACACACTGGGCCTGAAGCACTCGCTGCACCGCGGGATCAAGCAGGCCAAGGGCTTCTACGCGATCTATACCGCGCTGATCGCGGGCGCCGCGGCCATCGTGCTCATCCCCGGCGCGCCGCTCGGGCTGATGATCGAGGGCGTCCAGGTACTGGCCGGGGTGCTGCTGCCCAGCGCCACGGTGTTCCTGCTGCTGCTGTGCAACGACCGTGCCGTCCTTGGGCCCTGGGTGAACCGCCGGGGCACGAACCTGTTCACCTCGGCCGTGGTCGCCGTGCTGGTCACGCTCTCGGTTGTGCTGACCGCCTCGGTGCTGTTCCCGCACATCACCGGCCGGCAGATCATGGACATCTTCATGGGCTGCGCGCTGGTGTGCGTGGCCGGGGGCGCCGCTGCGCTGGCCCGGGCGCGCCGGTCGCACAGCTCGGTCGAGGTCGACCGCCGTGACCGGGCCAGCTGGCGGATGCCGCCGCTGAACATGCTGTCCACGCCGATCCTGTCCACCGGCCGCAAGATCGGGCTGGCCGCGCTGCGCAGCTACCTGGCGATCGCGATGATCCTGGTCATCGTCAAGATCGTCCAGGTGGCCATCGGGCACTAAGACTGAGCGTCCAGGGAGGTCAGCAGGCGCCGGCACACTCGGGTCTGGTGGCCGCTACTTGACCGACCCTGCGGTGAGGCCGCGGACCAGGTAACGCTGCAGGGCCAGGAACCCGATCACCACGGGCAAGCTGACCACGACCGAGGCCGCCATCAGCTGGTTCCAGTCGGTGTTGCCCTGGGTGGCGTACTCCTGGAGTCCGATGGCCAGGGTGCGGGTGGAACTGGTCGTCAGCACAGAGGCGAAGAGCACCTCCCCCCAGGCGGTCATGAAGGCGAAGACCGAAACGGCGACAATCCCCGGCCGGGCGATGGGCAGCACGATGCGGAACAGCGCCCCCCAGTGCGAGGCGCCGTCCACCAGCGCCGCCTGCTCGATATCGCGGGGGATAGAGCTGAAGAAACCGGCCAGCATCCAGACCGCAAAGGGCAGGGCAAAGGTCAGGTAGGTGATGATCAGCCCCAGGAAGGTGCCGTAGAGGTTGATGCCGATTGTCCGACCGATATTGACGTAGATGAGGTAGAGCGGGAGCAGGAACAAGATCCCGGGGAACATCTGCGTGGAGAGCACCGCCAGGGAGAACACCTTGCGGCCGTGGAACTCGAAGCGGCTGATTGCATACCCGGCGAAGGTGGCGAGCAGGACCGCCACGACGGTCGAGATCACCGACACGATCACGCTGTCCGTGAAGTAGTGCAGCAGGGGGATCGTGTGCCAGATCTGACCGTAGGGCGCGAAGGTAATATGGTGGGGGATCCACTGGAACGTGTTCTGCACATCTGCCAAGGGCTTCACAGTGGTCTCCAGGATGATGAAGACCGGGAAGAGGGCGAAGACCGCGATGAGGGCCAGCGTGATCCGGCGGAACCACTTGGCAACGGCGGACTCAGACATTGAACTCGCCGCCTCGGCGGAGCACGCGCAGGTAAACGACGGACACAAGAAGCAAGAACAGCATGAGCATCACTGACATGGCTGAACCTAGGCCGAAATTCCAGCTGTCGAACGACACGATGTAAATATGAAGGCTGAGCAGGTCGGCGGCTGACGGCGGCGCATTGCCGAAGAGCACGTAGGGGGTGTTGAAGTCGTTGAAATTCCACAGGAAAAGCACCAGGACCAGGACCAGGTTGGCGCCGCGCACCGATGGCAGGGTGATCGAGCGGAACTGCCGCCACGCCGACGCACCGTCCACCGCCGCTGCCTCGTACTGCTCGGTAGGGATGTTCTGCAGGGAGGCAAGGAGGATCAAGAAGGCGAACGGGAACCACCGCCACACGGCGGCGGCGACCATCGCCCAGAAGGCGTCGGTCCCGAGCAGCCAGAACGGCGGGCTGTGCAGCACGTGCAGGTCGTTCACCAGGGCGGTGTTAACGACGCCGGTGCTGCGCTGGAGCATGAAGCTCCAGGTGATGATGCCCACGTACACCGGCAGGGCGTAGGGAATGAGCATGGCCGAGCGCATCCACGACCGGCCTCGGAATTCCACGTTGAGCCCTGTGGCGGCCACCATCCCGATCACCCACGAGATGGCGACCACCAAGATGGTGTAGGGCACGGTGATCTCGAACGAGTGCAGCAGAGCCGAGCCAATGGGCCCGTTGAAATCGAGGGCCACCCGGAAATTGGACAGCCCCCCGAAAGGCGCCGAGCTCCAGTGGTGGAGCGTGAAGAGGGTGAGGTCGAAGAAGCTCATCACCACCCCTGCCACCATCGGAATGAAGTGCACCAGCAGCTCGAAGAGGATGGCAGGAGCGACCAGGATGTAGGGTATAACCTTCGGCCGCTGCCACCAGAGCCCCCGCGGTGCGGGCCGAACCGGCGGGATTTCCCCGGTGCCCTTGACCTGGCCGTTCTTGAGCAAATCGGTCATGCCTGCCCTCCTGTCACGACGCTCGATGACCTCACCCGACGACCTGGCTCAGCCGCTGGCGGCGTTGAGCTGGTCCTGCGCCGAGGTCAGCGCCGCCAGGATCTTTGATTCCGACACCGCCCCTCCGGTCGCCGCGGAGCCGATCAGGTGGGTGATCCCGCCGCCTAGGTCGGTCTCCATGGTGCTCTCCGAGGGAACCGGGGGCAATGGCGTCGAGTGGTTGTTGTAGATGCTCTCCAGCGTCTTCTGCCCTGGCGTCTGGAACAGCGGGGAGGCCTGGGCCGCAAGGACCGGCGGGAAGGTGCCGTAGGTCTGGTTGAGCTGAATCTGCGCTGAGGGGCTGGTCAGGTACTTGACCAGGGCGAGGGCCGCGGCCTGGTGCGTGCTGGAGGACGGTACCGCCAGGTTGATCCCGGCCGGGAAGGTCTCGACGGCCTTGCCGCCGGATGGCAGCGGGCTGGCCACGGGGATGGGGGCGATGCCGTAGGCCGATGTCTTCATGCCGAGCTGCGACAGCGTCGACATGGGATTTTGCCACAGCAGCATGGCCGCCTTGTTGCTGGCGAACTCGCTCTCGGAGACGTTGGAGTTGCTCTCGGCATCCGATTTGTTGGCTGCTCCGTCAGCGACCAGGTTGACGTACAGGGAGACAGCCTTGGCCTCCTGGGCGGTCGCAAAGTTCCACTTGCCGTTGGCGTAAAGCGGGTTGGCGTTCTGCTCGCCGAGCAGGAAAGCCCAGTGGGCGGCCTCTGAGGTGCTGGCCCCCTCGATGGCGACCCCGTAGCGTCCGTCCGTGCTCAGCTTATTGGCGTCGGCCAGGAACTGGGTCCAGCTGCTCGGCGGTCCGGAGATGCCGGCGGCCGTGAAGTCGGCCTTGTTATAGAACAGCCCGTAGGCCTCGGAATATACCGGTATAGAAATGGGCGCCTTGCCGGGAGCACCCGTCACCGACAGGGCGGCCTGGGAGAACTTGGCCGACCCGCCGATCTCCGACAGCACCGACGGCGTGAACGAGACGAACCCGCCGCTGGCCGCGAAGGTCGGCGTCCAGGTGTTGCCGATCTCCATGACGTCGGGGCCGTTGCCCGACGTCACTGAGGTAAGAATCTTCTGCAGCAGGTCCGCCCAGGGGATGACCTGGAGGTTGACGTGAACGCCTGTCTGCTTGGTGAACTTTGCGAACTGGGCGGTCAGGGCCTGCGTCGACTGCTGGGGACCGGTGCCTTCCACGCTCCCCCAGTAGGTGATGGTCTGGCCGGAGATGGAGCCGGAGGAGTTGCTCGTGGCAGACGATGACGAACTGCAGGCGGCAGCGGCGACGGCGAGCGAGGCCGCCATCGCGACCGCGCCTGCCCGCGCGAGTATGCGCTTCCTGGACGTCTTTGTCATTGCTATGATTCTTCCATTCTTGTTTCTAGGGCTGTGCGCTGATGAGTGGTCGGCACTGGCTCACCGTCTACCCTGCACGGCGGTCTTGGCCTGATAAGGGGTCCAGGGCCAGGGCAGCGGCCTCCCATTTCTCGCCGGTGGCCACGTCTTCCCAGGCGCCCTTGCCCGAACTCTGCAATTCCGCCGACACGGTGTCGGCCAAGTCGAAGCTGGACCTGAGGTGGCTGAGCTTGCGCGCCTGCTCGAAAGCGGCTTCGACCACTTCGGGAACGGAAGCCCCCATGTTGTCCGACCACGCCATCGAGGTACCGTCGATGTACGGGTTGCCCATAGAGTCCCAAAAAAGTGCGCCCGAAGCCTTGGTAATGTCTAGGGTGGGCTCGTCCGGTCTCAACGGACCTCCTCTGAAACGCCTTCGCGACGCGTCACAATGGGACGCGGCACGTGCGGCGAGGCGAGGTCCGGACCATAGCCGCTTCCCCGGCAGTACCGGGGTAAATGGACACTTCTGGGATATATCCTTAGCACATGTCGTGTCAATACTGCACACAAAAGTTTCGCAATCTTGACCTGGGCTGACGGGCTGACGTAGCCCCCGTCTATCCGATAGCTACGGCGGGCGGGCCGGAGGCATCGCGGCCACCGCACGGGGTACAATCGCGCCCTTCCCCCCATGGTCGAGAGCGGGACGATTCATCCCCGCGGCATCCGGTGCTCTCGCGGAACTTGGCGTGCATCCAGGTCGGCGCCCACGGCCAGCACGATGGCGTCGGCGAGATCAGCCGTCGGCGTAGGAGTTGCACGGCATCACTCCGGTTGCCGGCCGGGTCTCGGAGCATTGGACCGAGGTTGCTTTCGGCGTTGCCGGGATGGTCCTCGTCGACCGGGAGGTAAGCGGGTGTGATGGGACGCTCGGAGAAGAACAATCCCGTCACCGGTTCGGAAGAGATGCAGACGAAACTCGCGGCTCCCCACACGACCGCCGCCTCGACGCAGGTGAACGTCATCATCACGTTTGTATGCAATCACGACATGGGCTGGATTCGATCGAGGAGTGGTATCCGCCCGTCGGCAACAGAGCGGAGGACTGGCGGGCGGACCAACGCTGCGGTGTCTGGCGGCTCGGGACTCACAACATTGAATGTAGCGCTCTCTCCAGGAAAGAGGGTGAACAGCATGTCGTCAACAGTGGCGTCCGGATGGAGCCGGTCAGCGAAGAGGGCCAGGTCTCGCAGGAAGGTCTCGGCGGTCACTGTCACCTGCGCCCCGGTGGGCGTTAGCTCGACGCGAGCCTGCAGCCGAGGTACCGGAAGATCGAGGTCGATGTCCTCAACCCAAGTCCACATGGCGCGCACTGCCTCCGTCTGGACGAGGAGGACTTCAGCGGTCACCTCCGAAGTCTTGGCTATTTGATCGGGCACCTTCACCGTCCGCGAGGAACGAGGGGGCACCGAGAGGTCCAGGAAGGCCTCAGCAAGAACGACGCCGTCCAGACGTCGTCGCTGCATGCTAAGCGCACCCGTCCAATCATCGCCGGCGTCGTTCACCACGACGACGGCCAAGTCGCCTTCACGAGGTTGCACGGTCAGCAGCCGGTCGGCGTAGGCGTGCGCCATGGCGTACCACAAGGGCTTGCGGCGGCCGTAACCATCGATCGCGGACCAAGAGGTCACGGGCCAGCAGTCGTTGAGCTGCCAGACGACAGTGCCGGCGCAGTACGGGGAGAGGGAACGGAAGTGCTCGATGCCGAAGGAGACGGCCCGCGCCTGGTTGAGCTGGGTCAGCCACAGCCAGTCGTCGAAGGCGTGGTCACCAGGGCGTGGAGCGGGCAGGTGGGGGGCCATTCCGCGCTCGAGCTTGCCCTGCCCATCGTTGGCCTTCTGGTGGTGCAGCATGGCCGCAGAGGCCGGCGCCAGCTCCGGATCGGAGATCGAGCGGCGGAGCGTCGCCCAGGTGGCCGGGGCCTGGAAGCCGAACTCAGACACGAAGCGCGGCCGTCGGTCACGGTAGTGAGTGTAGTCGACGCGGTTCCACACGTCCCACTCGTGGACCACCCCAGAGGTGTCGGCGTTGGGATGCGTCTCGAACGTCTCCGACGAAGGGCTGCCGGGCACGTAGGGCCGGGTGGGGTCCAGCTCGCTGACCAGTCGGGGCAGCAGGTCCAGATAGTAGCTCTTGCCCCAGGTGCGCCCGGCCAGGCGCTCTTGCCAGCCCCAGTCGTAGTAGCCCCAGATGTTCTCGTTGTTGGCGTTCCACACCGCCAGGCTGGGATGGGGGCACAGGCGGGCGATGTTGTCACGGGCCTCAGCCTCGACCTCGCGCGGGAAGGGCTCCTCCTCGGGGTAGGCGGCGCAGGCGAAGAGGAAGTCCTGCCAGACGAGCACTCCTGCCTCATCGCAGGCCTGGTAGAAGGCGTCGTCCTCGTAGATTCCCCCGCCCCAGACCCTGAGGAAGTTGATGCCGGCGCCCACGGCCTGGTCGATGCGCTGCCGGTACCGCGGCGAGGTGACGCGCGACGGGAAGCAGTCATCGGGGATCCAGTCCGCACCGCGGACGAAGACCGGCTGCCCGTTGACCACCACGGTGAAGGCGGACCCGGTCTGGTCGGGGGTAGTGTCGATGCTCACCGTGCGGAAGCCGATCCTCCGCGACCAACGGTCCAACACGCCGCTGCTGCTGGTTCGCGTCGATGCCTCAGAGGGCAGGGCGCTGACCTGCACGTCCAACTCGTGCAGGACCTGCTCGCCCCGGTCATGCGGCCACCAGCGCCGCACGTGGGGCACCTCCACGGTGAGCAGCGCCACTGTCTGTTCGGGCTGCAACAGGACCGATGTGGACGACCCCGCGACCTCTGCCCGCACTTCGAGTAGGCCCTGCTGGGTGGAACCGCCGGGCCCCGTGCGCTCGACGTCGACGTGCACGCTCGCCACACCCGTGCCGTCTCCGCGGACGTCGACCAGGGGCCGCACGCGCGCCAGGCGAGCGACCTGCCACATCTCGAGCCGCACCGGGCGCCAGATGCCCGAGGTGACCAGAGTGGGTCCCCAGTCCCAGCCGAAGTTGCAGGCCATCTTGCGGATCATGTTGAACGGCTCCGCCCCGGCCCTCGGACGTTCTCCGAGCTCAGCGGTGCGCGCCTCGGCATAGTCGTAGGGAGAAGTAATGGTCACCTCGACCTCGTTGTCACCCGCACGCAAGTGCTCGGTGACTTCGAAGCGGTACGTGCGGTGCATGTTCGCCGTCCTGCCGAGGACGGCCTGGTTCACCCTGACCTCAGCGACCGTGTCCAAGCCCTCGAAGACCAGGTCGGCCCTCCGCCCCTGCGTGGCCGGTGCGTGCTCCAGGTGCAGCGTCGTCGTCCAGCGCCAGTCGCTGTGCCCGATCCACGACATGCTCAACTCGTTCCGGTCCAGGTACGGGTCGGGGATGACACCGGCAGCGAGAAGGTCGGTGTGGACGCACCCCGGCACACCCGCCGCGACCTCCCTCTCGGAGAGCCCTCTGGGAGCACCCAGGGCCAGGCGCGTTGCGCGGAGGCTCCAGCCGCTCGCCAGTTCCTGCCACTCCATCAAGACCTCCTCATTAGGTACAGCCGCAGCCCTGGTACCCGGGTGATCGCTTCAGAAGGCCTCCAGGAACCTCCTGCAGGTAGCAGTCGAGCAGTCGGTCTCGGCCCCGGTCATCCGTGCCACCTCGGCTGATCAGTCGAGGAACTTGGGCGTGCCGTCCGCGACTGCGGCATGCCGCCCGGCCGGTTCGGCCGGTTCGCGCTGACGGACGTCGAGGCCCTGGCCGCTGATGAGGACCCAGCCGAGGAGATCCGCGGGAACCAGCTGCTCGGCGCTCGGCCAGGCCGCCGTGCACCTGGAAATCCGGCGCACCGGCTTCGACCACGATCGTCACGGGCGTGGCCTCCCGGTCCCTTATATAACGCAATTTGTATAACGCACCCGACTATGCTAGCGCACTCCCTCGCCGAGCACCCCTCACCTCCAGGAGGCCGGCGCCTCAGGACTGCGGCTGTCCCCCGTAGGTTCCGCCGTCGGGTGGCGTCTGCGAGTAGCCGCCGTAATTCTCGCCTGGCTGCGGCGGCTCGGTGAATCCCCCGTAGCTCCCGGCCTGCGGCGGCGCGGAGAATCCGCCGTAGTTCTCACCGGGCACCGGAGGTGTCGGGGCGCCACCGGAGAGCCGGTAGTAAACCAGCGTGACGACGAGGGCGAGGAACGGGGAGATCAGGGTGCCCGAGATGACCGCGCTCAGGCCGCTGCCCAGCACGTTCGGCAGGGCCGAGAAGATCAGGCCGAGCACGAGATCCACGACGAGCAGGATCACGTACACCATCACCAGCGTGCCGAACACGTGCCAGCCATGGCCCCGGACCAGCTGACGGCTGCGTCCGAATGACGCCAGCGCCCCTACGCCCTCGATGATGATGACCGGCACGATCACGGCCCAGATGGTGATCAGGTACAAGCCGGGGGCGATGATCAAGGCCAGCCCGATCACGATCGCGATGCCAGCCAGGACCGAGGCCACGATGACGGCCCCCAGGTACGGCACGACCGCGGACACGGTCTCTCCGATGGACATGTCGACACGGCCGTCCCGCACGTCCTGCACGGCCTTGACCAGCGTCGCCTGCAGCAGGAAGGCAGCGACGATGCTCACCAGGGAGCCGAGCAGGGCGCCGAAGGTGCCGGCCAGCGACAAGATCGCGGCAATGATCGCGGCGACCACGTAGATGACAAAGGCGATAGCCAGAAGGTGCTTGGCGTAGGTCTTGTACATCCCCCACGCTTCACTCAGAACGCCTGCAAGTGGATTCATGGCCGGATCGTACTGCGAAACCCCGCTCACTGGGGGATAGCCGGGGGTCTAATTTCTGTCCAGTATCGACACGTTTCCGCTGCGTAAGGCCGACGATCTACTGAGGTCCGCCCTGATGCCCGCCGCAGCCGCAGCTCTCCCTGATGATGAGCTCGGTGGGCAGCCGCTCGACATGACGGGGCAGCCCCGGATCGGCGATCCGCTCCAGCAAGCGGGAGCAGGCGCGCTCGCCGAGGAGGCGCATCGGCTGGCGGACCGTAGTCAGCGGCGGCGCGACCAGGGTACCGGCGTGCATGTCGTCGAAGCCGACGACAGCGATGTCGGCCGGCACCTGTATCCCGGCTATCTGCAGCTCGCGGATGGCCCCGATCGCCATCTGGTCGTTGGCGCAGACGATCGCATCGGGCAGCTCCGACCGGGGCCAGGTCAAGATGTCGCGCACGGCGAGCTGGCCGCTCATCGCGGCGAACCGGCCCTCGAACGAACCCGCCAGCCTCGTCCCCGGATAATCCGCCAGAGCCTCAGTTAGAGCGCTGAGCCGTTCGCGTGCGTCTGGGGCCTCGGGCGGCCCAGCTACGGCGAACAGCCTGGTCCGGCCGTGCTGCTCGACCAGATGGCTGACCAGGGCTCTGGTCCCGTCACGGTTGTCGGCGCTGAAGACATCGGTGTGGGGTTCGTCGGGTGAACCGGCCACCAAGACGATCGGGGTGCGCACCGCCAGCAGCGCCAGCTGCTCCGAGCTGACGATGCCCTCGGTGATGAGCAGCCCGTCGACCTTCGCGGAGACCTTCTGCATCCGCCGGAAAGCGGCCGCCGGGTCATCGCCGCGCAGCAGGGAAATCAGCAGCGACCATTCGATCTTGCTGAGCGAGAACTCGACCCCGCGCAGGACTTCTTCGATAAACAGCAGGCCCTCTTGCTCGACATCGGTGTCGGGGCTGCGGCTTTCGACCGCGACGAGCCCGATCACTTCCTTGCGGTGCCGGGCCATGCTCTGGGCCGCGCCGTCGGGTATGTAGCCGAGCGCCTCTATTACCTTGAGCACGCGCTGCCGGGTCGCCGGGCGGACCCCATCCTGCTCGTGAACTACCCGAGAGACCGTAGCGGTGGAGACTCCGGCCTCACGCGCCACGTCGTAGAGAGTGGAGGCCGGAGAACTGCCGAATCCGGCCGGCCGGTCGCGTCCCGTGGGCGGCCTCCTGAGCAGCCGGCGTCATGGATCGTGCGATAGCAACCGCTGCGAGTAACAGATCTAAGCGGTTACATACCTGATGCTACCGCTTACATTAAGGTTCCCGGTGGTACGCGTCAATCATGGTCCGGGCACCAACGCTCGACCGTCCACGCGCCAGGATCGGCCGCCTGCTCCGGGCTCAAGACGTGAGCCTATCCAGGCGCTGCAGGAGCTCGTGGGCGGCGAGCTCGACCTCCTTGTGCCGCCACTCGGCCGCCCGGTACCTGCAGGCGATGATGCCCATCCGGTGGATGCGCCGGAAGTCCCCGTAGACGAACGCGTACCTGGCCTTGGTCTGGTCGGCGGCACCGTCGGTAAGCCCGAGATGCCACTGGGCATACTCTTCCCAGGAATGACGCTTCAGGAAGGCGTTCTGCTCGCTGGCCTTAGGCTGGATCTTCCCCCAATCGCTGTCGAGCACGTACTGGCGGCTGTCGATGAGCTGCTCGGCCTGCCTGACGGCGTCCGGGTTCACAGAATACGAAGCCATTACAGCATTCTGCCGCGCCTGGGGGGTTAGGAGGCATCGAGGCGCGGGATGACCGATCATGGTAGTGGGATGGGGCAAGCGAGCGGGGCGGTGCATTTGCCTATGTCGGGCAGGAGCGGGTTGCGGGTCATTGTGGTCGGCGCGGGGCTGGCGGGCCTGGCGTGCGCGGCTGATCTAGTCGAGGCCGGCGCGATGGTCCGGGTGCTTGAGGCCGGTGACGGGATCGGCGGCCGGATGCGCACCGATCGGCAGGCGGGCTTCCTGCTCGACCGTGGTTTCCAGGTGTTCAATACGTCCTATCCGCAGGTGCGGCGGCGGATCGACCTGCGCGCGCTGCAGCTGCGCCCCCTCACCCCCGGACTGCTGCTGCATACCTCCCAAGGACGCGTGCGGTTCACCGATCCCACCCGCGAGCCCCGGCAGGCGCGTGATGTCCTGACGGGCCGACTGGCCGGTCCCCGCGACCTGGCCGCTCTGACGGCGCTGAGCGCCCGCGACATGCTCGGCCCGGCCCGCCGGATCAGGCACCGGCGGGACCAGTCCACCCTGGTCGCGCTGAGGCGGGCCGGGATCTCCGGCGACCTGATCGAACGGCTGTTCCGGCCGTTCCTGGCCGGGGTGTTCGGCGAGGATGAGCTGGAGACCTCAAGCCGCTTCTTCCACCTGGTCTGGCGGAGCATGCTGCGCGGCAGCCTGTGCCTGCCGCGGCGCGGCATCCAGGCCGTTCCCGAGCAGCTGGCGGCGGCGCTGCCGCTAGGAACGATCCGGCTGCAGACACCGGTCAGCGAACTGACCAGCGAGGGGGTAGTACTCGCCGACGGAAGCGAACGTCCGGCGGACGCGGTGGTCGTTGCGACCGGCGCGGACGCCGCCGCCAGCTTGCTGCCTGGCCTGGACGTGCCCGCCACCAGGACCGTCACCACGCTCTACCACGCGGCTCCGGCACCACCGCTGGCCGAGCCGACCCTGCTGGTGGATACCGAACGCGAGGTACTGCACACCAGCGTGCTGAGCGAGGTCACGCCCGGCTATTCCAGCGACGGCCGCGCGCTCGTCTCGACCTCGGTGCTAGGCGGCGGCCATGCGGACCTCGAGGCCGCCGTCCGCGGCAGGCTGGCCGTCCTGTACCAGACCGACACCACGGGCTGGGAGCATCTGTCCACCTGCACCGTCGAAGGTGCGCTGCCCGCCATGCTGCCGCCGTGTCCGCTCATCCGAGGCAGCCGCGTCGGCCCGGGGCGCTACGTCTGCGGTGACCACCGGGCCACCGGGTCGGTCCAGGGGGCGCTGGCTTCCGGGACCCGCGCGGCTCGTGAGGTCCTGGCCGCCGGCTCCGCGCACCAGCTCTCCTCGGCAGCTTAGGCCGCTAGCCAGTCAAGGACGCCGCGTCGCCGAGCATCCGGTCGGTCACCTCGCGGAGCATGGCGCGGAACCGCGGGTCGTAGGCCTCCGGCCGGGCGCGTGCGGTCTTGAGCCCATCGAAGAACTGCCCGGTGACTCCGTCCAGGGCTGGATCGGTGATGAGCCGCATTGTCGCCTCACCTCCCTGCTCGAGGGTGGAGACCGGGGTGATGCCGCTGCGGGAGACCATCGCGGTGTTCATCAAGGTCGCCGGGTGTGAGCAGTTCACCGTCACCTTGGCCGTCTCAAGCTCACCGGCCAGGTCGAAGCTGAACGCGGCCAGCGCGAGCTTGGACCTGCGGTAGGCCTCCACCCCCTGGTACCCGTGCTCGAACTCGGCATCGGCGGGGTCGAACGCGACCTGGCCGATGGAGCCCACGTTGAGGACCCTGGATGGCGCCGACGCGGCCAGCAGCGGCACGAGCAGCCTGGTGAGCAGGACCGGCGCGAGATAGTTGACGGCGAATCGCAGCTCGTGGCCGTTCGCGCTGACCTGCCGTCCCCCGCCCGGCGCGCCGAAGCCGACCGCCGCGTTGTTCACCAGCACATCAAGCCGCGGCACGTCCGCCTTGATCCGGGCCGCAAGGTCCCGCACGTCGCCGAGCGAGGCCAGGTCAGCGACGAAGCCGCGGGCACCGCCGCCCAGCTCGGCGGAAAGGTCAGCCACCCGAACCGGATCGCGTCCGTGGGCGAGTACCTGCCAGCCGGAGCTCGCCAGCTGCTGGGCCAGGTAACGGCCGAGCCCGGAGGTCGCACCGGTGATAAGCACGGCAGGCGCCACGTCAGCCATCTGGCCTCCAGCATTGTCGACAGTTGATCCCGCGGGCCCCCGGAAACGCCGGCTGCTGCCGGAGCGGGCTCGATCTTGCCGGGACAGTGACAGCATATGGAACATGGAACTGACCGTCCGTATGCCGGTGATCGGAGTGGTCCGCAGCAGCCACCAGGAGCTGGAGACCACGCCGATCCAGGCCGGTCTCAACCGCGCCGAGCACGGCACGATCGAGATCGCCGAGCCGTACCGGGATGGCCTGGACGGGCTCGCGGACTTCGATTACGCCTGGCTGTTCAGCTGGCTGCACCGGCCGCGGGACCGCGGCCGGGACGCGCCACTGCGGCAGATCCCGTTCCTGCTCCGGCGCCAGCAGCGCACGATGGGCATTTTCGCCACCCGGGGACCGCGGCGGGTCAACCCGATCGGGCTCAGCCTCATCCAGCTTCTCGACGTGACCGGCCAGGCCGTCGTGTTCGCCGGCGTCGATCTCCTGGACGGCACGCCTGTCGTCGACCTCAAGCCGTACGTCACCCGCTTCGACCGGCCACCGGGAAACCCGCGATGCGGCTGGTTCGATCAGCTCACCATCAACGACGGCACCACACCCGAGCAGCTCGCCGGGCCGCCATCGCTACCCTGACGGCAAGCCGGCCGCGGCGTATACCCCTGCATAGAGGTGTCGCTAACTTTCGGTCCATAGGTGGATGGCGAACCCGAGTCCGACCAGGGCGGCAATGATGCGAAGTGCGTTCCCTGGTAGGTGCCTGGCGACCGACGGCCCGATCATGCTTCCGGCCAGGAAGCCGCCGGCCATCGGGGCCACGGCGGGCCAGTCGACAGGCCAGCACAAGATGAACACGACGCAGCAGGCCACGTCGGCGACTCCGAGGACCATGTTCTTGAGCGCGTTGGATCGCGCCAGGTGCTGGTCGGTGGTGACCATGAGCAGGGCCAGGGTCATGACGCCCGCCCCGGCTCCCCAGTAGCCGTCGTAGACCGATGCCAGCGCCAGTCCGCCGGGCAGCAGGAGCCTGCTGCTCCGTGCCGGATGGCCCGCCAGCCAGGTGGAAACGGCGGGCTGGAGGAGCAGGGCCAAAGCGGCGAAAGCGAGCAGGAACGGCACGACCCGGTCGAAGGTTCTGGCCGGGGTGACAAGCAGCAGCCCGGCGCCGGCGGCGCTGCCCGCCGCGGTGAGCGGTGCCCAGCGCCGCAACCATGGTCCCTGTCCGCGCAGTTCGGGCCGGGAGCCCAGTGCGGAGCCGGGCCACGCCGCCACGAAGGCGACGGCGTTCGTCACGTTGGCGGCCAGCGGCGGGATGCCCGCGGCCAGCAGCGCCGGATAAGAGATCAGCGAGGCGGTGCCGCCGGCGGACCCCAGAACCCCGGCCACCGCTCCGGCTCCGAGCAGCAGGACAGTCCCGGCGGCCGTCATCCGGCCGCGGTGAGCTGGTCGAGCGCGCAAACCCGCACGGCAATGACGCCGCGTGACTGATATTGACTGATACTGACCGATGCTGACACGGGCTTGCCCGTATGTAAACCCACACAGACTTCCCTCCGCCGGTTGGCGGGAGGGGGCCGGCGGGCATCCGTTCGTAGCGCTGGCAGGATGGTCGTGTATGAGGCGCTGTGGCAGACGCATGACAGCGGCCCGGGACTACCCGGCGTCGCGCAACATCCAGAAAGGGGCACAGCGTGATTCTGGTGACTGGAGCGACCGGGCGAGTGGGCTACCACGTCATGGAGGCACTGGCCGACGCGGGCGCTGAGACCACCGCGATGGTGCGGGTGGAGGCGAAGGCCGCCGACCTGCCGGGGGCGCCGGCGCACGTGGTGGCGAGTTTCGACGCTCCGCCGCCGGCCGAGGTCTTGCGGGGATTCGACCGGGTCTTCCTGCTGAGCCCCGCGGACGAGGAGCAAGCCGTGCTCGAGACGGTGTTCATCGACGCGCTGGTAGCCGCTGGCCACCGTCCGCACGTCGTCAAGATCGCGGCGGACGGCTTCGCCGATCCCGACTGCGAGGTGCGTTTCATGCGCAGCCACCGGGCGGTCGCCATGCACCTGGACGCGGTCGGACTTCCGGTCACCTACCTCGCCCCCTCGATCTATATGGAGAACTTGCTGGCCGCCGCGGAGACCATCCGTGAAGACGGCGTCATTGCCGCGCCCGCGGGCCAGGGCCGGGTCGGGTTCGTGGCGGCCAGGGACGTCGCCGCGGTGGCGGCCAAGGTTCTCACCAGCGGCGACCATGACGGCGCGACGTACGTGCTGACCGGGCCGGAGGCGCTGGGATACAAGGATGTGGCAGCACGCGTCTCGGCCGTCTTCGGACGGCAGGTGGATTACCAGGACCAGCCGCCCAAGCACACGCGAGAGCTCCTGCTGGACAGCGGGCTGAGCCACTGGAACGCCGAAGGCACCCTCGAGCTGTTCGAGTGGATCCGGCACGGCGGCGCGGCCACGGTGACGGCCGACGTGCGGGAGGTGACCGGCGCTGATCCCGGCCCGGTCCAGGACTGGCTCGGCAAAGAACGCGGAAGCTTCCTCGGGCCGCCGCCGGACCTGCCTGCATCGGCCTTCTAGAAGCGCTCCCCCAGTCTGCGGTTACGCCCGGTCGCCGGGTCAGATCGGCCGGTCGCGTCCTTCCCAGAACGGGGCTCGCAGCGTGCGCTTGAGCACGTCCGCGGTGCCGGAGAGCTCGGACACGGTGCGCGCTTCCTCGGGCAGCTGGGCTTCGACCCGGGCACCGAGTCCGGACCACACCAGCCGCTCGGCCACGCCCTAGCGCGGAACTTATAATTGCAAATCTGGTGTGACACAGGTATCAGCAGCTTACTGCGCGGAATTCGCGTCAACCCGCGCGAGCGGAATAAATAGGCGCTGGGCGCACCCACGGCATCTATATCCATAGGCCCAGAAATAGGTAACTTCCCCTGTCTGGCGATTACCCGGCCAGCATGATCGGCATCCCCCTCAGGTCCGAGCCAGGCACCCGCAGGTAAGCTCGCACGCACGCACATACGTTCGCTTAGCTAATGGGAGACATAAACTGGGTAGCAAATTGAGCGCCGGACAGGTTATTATCCGCCTATCGCACGGCTTTCGCCGAATGCCAGGGCGGTGTCGAGATAAATGAAAGAAATGGCATGAATGACGCTCACCTGCCAGCCGATGAGAATCAGCCCGCGATGGTGTGGCGACGTATGTTCCTGCGCGCTACGCTGGGCGGAACGGCGGCGTGCTCCTTGCTGAGCGTCCTGACGCCGGCCGTGCGAGGGGCTGCGAGCATCGCCAGGGGATCCGCGGCGAGGACGATCTTGTTCAACGATGGCTGGCTTTTCGGCCCGGCATCGGCGAGCAGCGACCTGCCCGGTTTCGACGACAGCGCCTTCGCCACCGTGACGTTGCCGCATACGGTGGCGTCGCTGTCCTGGCAGAACTGGGACCCGTCCGGCTGGGAGCAGGTCTGGGTGTACCGCAAGCACTTCGACGCGCCGTCCGGCACTGACGGCATGCGGGTGTTCCTGGACTTTTCGGCCGCCATGACCCACTCCACGGTCACGCTGAACGGGGTTGAGGTGGCCGATTACCTCGGCGGTTACCTGCCGTTCAGCGCGGAGATCACCAGAGCGCTGCTGCCGAGCGGGAACGTGCTGGCGGTGACCCTGGACTCCACCTTCAACCTCGACGTGCCGCCGGACCGGCCGGCGCCGTACCTCAGCACCTCGGTGGACTTCTGGCAGCCAGGGGGGATCTACCGCGACGTGCGGCTGCGAACGGTGCCCCCGGTCTTCGTGACCGATGTGTTCGCCCAGCCGGTCAATGTCCTGGACCCTGCCGTGCGGCAGGTCGTGGTGCAGGCCACGGTGGATGCCGCTCTCGTCCTGCCGGGCACCGTGCAGGTCGCGGTCGAACTGCTCGACGGCCGCACGGTCGCTTCTGGCCAGGTGCCGGTGACGATCACCGGGGCGGGCCAGGTGACGGTGACCGCGACGCTGTCCGAGCTCGGCGACATCACCTTGTGGGACATCGGCAATCCGAAGCTGTACCAGGTGGTGGCGACGCTGCTGGTGAATGGCAGCCCGCTGCACGATTACCGGGTGCGGATCGGTTTCCGCGAGGCCACGTTCTCACTCGACGGGTTCTACCTCAACGGCCGCCAGGTCAAGCTGTTCGGGGTCGACCGGCACCAGTTCTTCCCGTTCGCGGGCGGGGCGATGCCCGCCCGGGTGCAGGCCAGGGACGCCGAGATCATCCGGTACGAGCTGAACTGCAACATGGTGCGCTGCTCGCATTACCCGCAGTCGGAGGCCTTCTACGACGCCTGCGATGAGATCGGGCTGATGGCCTGGGAGGAGGCCCCGGGGTGGGATTACCTCGGCGACGAGCCCTGGCTGGCGGCCGCCTACCGCGACATCGGGCAGATGATCGTCCGGGACCACAATCACCCGTCGATCATCATCTGGGGCGCACGGCTGAACGAGACCACCAATGACGTCCCGTTCTACACCAGCACCAACGAGCTTGCGCATTCCCTGGACGCGTCGCGGCCCACGGTCGGTGCGATGGCCGGGCTGCGCCTCACGACCGACTACGAGCAGGACGTTTTCGCCGAGAACGACTATTCCTTCGTCATCGACGCGGCAGGCGATAAGCAGCCGACGCTGCAGCCGCCGGTGGACGGGGTTGGCCTGCCGTACCTGGTCAGCGAGGCGGTCGGCACGCTGTCCGGACCGGCCATCTATTACCGTCGCATCGACACCCAGGCCGTCCAGCAGGGGCAGGCGACGGCGCACGGGCAGGCGCACGACATCGCCGCCTCCGACGACCGCTACTGCGGCCTGCTCGCGTGGTCCGGGTTCGACTACCCCTCTGGCAACGGCAACCAGTATCAGGGCGTGAAGTACACCGGCGTGGTCGATCTGTTCCGGGTCGCCAAGCCTGGTGCCGCCATCTACCAGGCCCAGACCGATCCGCAGGTCACCCCGGTCATCGCGCCCGCCTTTTACTGGGATTTCGGCCCGGTATCCCCGGTCACCGACCTGCCGGCCGCGATGATCTGCGCCAACCTTGACCGGCTCGAGGTCTACGTCGGCGGCCAGTACTTCGCGACCGTCACGCCCGACACCGCGGACTACCCGAATCTGGATTACCCGCCCTCGTTCGTCGATTTCAGCACGGTCGACGGCTCGTCGCTGCCCGACCTGCGCATCGACGGCTACCTCGGTTCGGTCCAGGTCGCCTCCCGCTCACTGGCAGCCGATCGGTCCGGTGACGTGCTGTGGCTGGCCGCCGACGACGGCGAGATCGACGGCGACGGCGTGGACGCAACCCGGCTGGCGTTCCGCGCGGTCGACCGCTACGGCGCACCCCGCCCTTACGTCACCGGACTCCTTACCCTGGACATCAAAGGCCCGGCGGTCCTCATCGGCGACAACCCGTTCGACTTCGCCGCAGCAGGCGGCGCCGGCGCCGTCTGGATACGCTCACTGCCCGGCTCACCGGGCACCGTCACGATCCGGGCCAGGCACCCCAGCCTGGGCAGCGCCGTCGCCAGTATCCGGGTCCGCGAGGTGCCGCAGGCCGGCCGCCAGGTCCCGTACGGCACGCTGACGGTGCAAGCGGCGCCCACCCTGGTCCCGCCGGGCAGCACGACGACAGTGACCGCGACGCTCACCAACAACGGACTGCTGACGCTCGACCGGGTGACCTTCGCCATCACCGCGCCGGCCGGCTGGACGGCGACCGAGGTCAGGGCGGCCCCCCGGAGCCGGGTAAGGACAGGCCAGGTGGCGCAGGCCGAATGGCAGGTCATCCCGCAGGCCGCCGATCCCGGTCAGGCGCCGGTCATGGTACATGCGGTTTACACTGCCCGGCAGCAGCGCGGTGTCACCTACGGTAGCGTCAGCGTCCTGGGCGTCAACGCCACCCTGGCCGACGCGTTCAACAACGCCGGCATCAGCACCGACGGCGCGATCACCACCGCCGACTTCGACGGCGTCGGCTACAGCTACTCCGAGCAGGCACTGACCGCCGCCGCGCTCGGGCCCGGGGCGGTGCTCACGCACAACGGAATCACGTTCACCTGGCCGGATGTCCCGGCCGGCCAGCTGGACAACGTGGTCGCCATGGGCCAGACCGTCCTGCTGTCCGGCTCGGGGACAACGCTGGGATTCATCGGCGCAGGCACCCCCGGCGATGCCAGCGGCTCAGGGACCGTCTATTACACCGACGGCAGCACGAGGAGCTTCCAGGTCACGCTGGACAACTACCTCGATGGCCCCGGTCTTGAGAACGACATCATCGCCGTCCTGCCGTACCTCAACGAGACCAACCCCCCCGGCGGCACCGCCGGGAAGGTGGACCAAGCCATCTACGTCTTCTACGCCGGGGTGCCCATCACGGCAGGCAAGACGGTCCAGGCCGTTACCCTGCCGAGCGGGGGCTCCATCCCGGCGAGCGGCCCGATCAGCGGGCTGCACATCTTCGCCCTCGGCATCGGCCCGCTTTCGGCCCAGGGCATACCCCTGACCGGAGCCTCCAGCTAACCGGGCTTAGCCCGCCCTGAAGCTGAAGGACGGGGCTTGCGCTCGACCACTCGGTCACGGTTAGTACGAGGGCGGCAGGCCCAGACTGGCCTAACTGCTGGCAATCCTGGACCAGGAGCAGCCGTGATGATCATGATGATGCCGAACGGGCCGGAGTTCGTGCGCACCGCCAGCCTTCCGCTCGCGGGCGGTAATCATGACGATGCCCTTACGTCACCCGCGAGGTCTTTCCCGTTACCCGTGCCAGCGGAAAAATCGTCACATCCCGTGTCTTTCCCGGCACGCGGGGCAACTGAGGTTGGCGTGACTACCGGTGGATCTGGGGACATCATGAGCGTTTGGTCGTGGCTGAAGCTGACGGTGTGCCTGTGGCTGCTCGGCAAGATGATCAAAACGGCCGGGTGGCTGCTCCTCGCGGCGCTCCTGATCGCGGCGTGGCCGGTCACGACGGTGGCGGCCGTCGGCTACGGGGCGGCGTGGCTGCGGGGCTGGCCGCCGGTGCGGCTGCGCCGGACCGCGGCCTGGGCGCTGCTCCCGGCCGGGACCTGGCTCGCCATCCAGACGGCGCGGCTGCACACCTGGCGTGCGGTCGCGCTGGCGCCGGTGCACGCCTGGGCGCGCGGCTGGTCCCACCTGGCCGCGGTGGACCTGACCCGGACATTCCTGCTGCTGGCCCCGCTCGCGGTCCCGGCCGGGCTCGCCCTGGCCGGGCTGGCGTGGGCGTGGCGGACCTATGCCATCACCACCGGCCTGGGCGGGATCACCGCCTCCGCGCCGATCACCTTCGATGCCCGCCAGTGGCGGCGGCAGGTCCGCACGGCCAAGGGCCTGACTGAGGCGCCCGGCGCGATGCCGCTGCTGGTCCGGGGCGGCCGGATCCCGGTCGGTGGGACCATCCGGGCGATCGGCCACCGCTGGCACCCCGTCTTCACCATCCCGGCCGCCGCCTGCGCCCGGCACATGATCGTCGTCGGCGCCACGGGCAGCGGGAAGACCAACCTGATGATCCGGTTGTGGGCGGGCTGGTTCACCGCCACCCTCGCCCAGACACGGGCCGGGAAGGGGCATCGTCCGCTGCTGATCGTGCTGGACTGCAAGGGCGGCCGGGACGCCCGGGTCAAAGCCGACCGGACCCGCCGCCTGCTCTACGGCGCCGGCGCCCGCCGCGTCGCCATCTGGCCGGACGAGGCCCGGCTGTCCCTGTGGGACCTGCCCGCGGCCGACCTGGCCGTGCTGCTTTACCAGATGATCGACTCCGGGACGGGGGCCGCGGCCTACTACGCCGATGTCATGCAGGCCGTGCTCACCCTGGCGGTGACGGCGCCTGGCGGTCCGCCGCTGAGCACGGCGGGTTTCCTGGACCGGCTGGACGCCCGCTGGCTGCAGTCCGCCTGGGATCCGGCCCGCTACCCGGCGGAGGCGGCCCGGGTCCGGGCTGCGGCCCGCCTGCTGCCCGACATTCAGCTCCGGTTCGCCACCCTGCTCGGACGGCTCGGACCCGCGCTGGACGGCCCCGGCACCCTGGCGGACGCCGATGCCTGGTACTGCATCCTGGAAGGGACCCGGGAGCCGTCGGTGGCCGAGACCCAGGCGATGGCGCTGACCGAGCTGGCCGCCCACGCCGCCACCGACCTGGATGCCGAGCCCCGCGCGATGCTGCTCGCCGCCGATGACTACTCCGCGGTGTCGGGACGGGTGCCGCTGTCGAACCTTTACGAGCGGGGCCGCTCCCTCGGCATCGGGGTGCAGGTATCCGCCCAGTCCTGGCAGGGACTGGGGGCGAGTGAGGATGAGCGGTACCGGATCGCGGGCACCGCCGACGGCGGCATCTTCGTGCTGCACGTCCCCTACCCCGACGCGCTCGTCGCCGCGGCCGGACACCGCCGGGTACTTGAGACCGCGCACAAGCTCATCGGCCGGGCCTGGGGCGATGAGGGCACCACCCGCGAGCAGCGCGCCTGGACCGCCGACCCGGACCTGGTCCGCCGCCTGGAGGTGGGGCAGGCCTGCTATATCCAGCGCGGCGCGGCTACCTTCGTCCAGGTCGCCCGGCCCCGGCCCTCCCCGCTCACGCTGCTGCCGGCGCCCGCGGCGCCTGCCCCGGCACCGCGGGTGCCCGAGCCCCGCCACGAACCGGCCACCACGGCCTGGCCATCCCCGCCCCGCCTCGATGACATCTTCGGACCAGGGGCCAGCCGATGAACACTGACCCGTTCGGAGCCCTCGGCCTGCCCGCTCGCCCGGACCTGCCCGATGAGCAAGTCCGCGCTGCCTGGCGGGCCATCGCCGCCGCTACCCACCCCGATCGCGCCGACGGCGGAGACCTAGCCCGCTACACCGCTGCCTCTGCCGCCTACGCCGAGCTGCGCACCGGCTGGGGCCGCAGCGAGGCCTACGCCGACCTGATGGAGCAAGCGGACCTGGCCGCCGAGCCTGCCACCGGGCCGCTGCCCGCGGTCCCCGCCGATGACCCGCAGCCCGGTGGCCTGCCGCGGCATCCGCTGGCCGCGGTGTGGGAGTTCCCGGCCCGGATCCGCCACGGCCGTCCCCGCCGCCTGCTCCTGCGTGCCGTCATCGCCGCCGCGCTGTCCCTGGTGGTGCTGCAGCTGATCCCCGGCACCGCTTCCGCTCCCGCCGACGTCGGAGGGCTGATCTTGTGGTTCGGGCTGACCGCCCGCAGGGACCTGGCACCCCCGCCCGAACGGTAAGGACCGGACGGGGGCCACGTAGGTGGGCGTCCGGGTTCCGCGGCTGGCGATAAGGCCGCGCCGCTCCAGCTGGTGCACGTGCGCGGCGGTCTCGGTGACCGCGAAGATCCGCATCTGGCCGTCGTACTGGTCCCAGGGCCGGGACCAGGTCAGGTGCCCGGCCAGCTCCCACGGCGCGCAGCCGGGGCGCTCGCGGATGACCGCCAGCAGCTCGGCGAGCCGCCGCTCGTGGTGGGCCGCGATGGCGTCGACGCGTTCGGGCAGGCCCTTGAAGCGCCACTCGTGCGCGGGCAGGACCTCCTCGACGTCCAGGTCCCGCACCTTGGCCAGCGAGCCCAGGTATTCCTCGAGCGGACTGACAGGATCGGCGCGCTGAACCGAGATGTTCGGCGTGATCCGCGGCAGGACGTGGTCGCCGGAAAAGAGCCGGCGGGCTCGCTCGTCGACGAAGCACAGGTGGCCGGGGGTATGGCCGGGCGTGTGCACGGCACGCAGCTTCCAGCCGGGCACATCGGCCAGCTCTCCGTCGGTCAGCGTCCGGTCGGGTAGTGCCATGGCGGTG
>Ga0302326_10006678_pt1 | contig 25812 bp, 26 predicted proteins | sample Palsa_T0_3_FD_202264 | JGI IMG/M metagenome (GOLD analysis project Ga0302326, IMG submission 202264) | Peat permafrost microbial communities from Stordalen Mire near Abisko, Sweden - Palsa_T0_3 | ecosystem: Environmental > Terrestrial > Soil > Palsa > Peat permafrost | place: Sweden: Abisko... | reverse complement strand
ATAAAGGAAGTGGAGGAGCAGGAGGACGAGCACCTGTACCACACGACCGGCTGGAGCCGGGAGCTGTGGCTCGAGTCACTGGGAGTCCCGTCGGTCTTGCCGCCTCCCGAGGAGCAGAAGGACGTGAAGACCGCCATCGGCGCGGCGCGGGCGAAGAAGGCCCGTTCCGACATGACGTGATCTGCCGATGACGTGATTCGCCGATGACCTGATCGACGAACCCCTACCATCGCGAGGCATGACCGACCAGACGCGCACCGCCTTCGTGCTGGGAGGCGGCGGTGTACTCGGCGCGGCCGAGGTGGGGATGTTGCGGGCGCTCGTGGAACGGGAGATCACACCCGACCTGATCGTGGGATCGAGTGTGGGCGCGTTGAACGGCGCGTTCTTGGCCGCCGACCCCTCGAGTGCCGCGGTCGATCGCATGGTCGATCTGTGGACCGGTCTCTCCACTCGGGGCGTGTTCGGCGAGTCGGTGCTGGGACAGCTCGGCACGCTGGCGCGCCATGGCACCCACCTGCACAGCAACGAGGGACTGCGGCGACTGCTCGACGAAGGGCTCGGAGCCGTTCAATTCGACGATCTCCCCGTTCGCTTCGAGTGCGTCGCCGCCTGCATTGAGCGAGCCGCATCGCGGTGGTTCACCAGTGGCGCGGTCACCGATGCCGTCCTTGCCTCCTGCGCCGTGCCCGGCCTGCTGCCCCCGGTGCAGATCGGCGGCGAGCACTTTTTCGACGGCGGTCTGGTCCGCTCGGTGCCCATCGGTCGGGCGGCCGATCTGGGCGCACGTCGCATCTTCGTCCTCCATGTGGGCCGGCTCGAGCAACCGCTGCGGCCACCGACCCGGCCTTGGGAGGTGGCCCTCGTGGCCTTCGAGATCGCGCGCCGCCACCAGTTCGAAGAGGAGCTCGCCAACGTGCCCGCGGGCGTCGGCGTGCACCTTTTGCCGACCGGGTCCACGGCCCCTGCGCTCACCGTGCGCTATCGCAGTGTCTCGGGCGTGCGTCAGCGCATTGAGGCGGCCCACGAGGCTTCCTCTCGATTCCTCGACGATCTCGGCGCCGGATAGCGGCCGCGGACCGCTCGTGCCCATGCTGCCCTCCCGGCCCGTCCGGCGCTGCCTGCTGCCGCTCGACGCTCTCGTCCTGGTGGCCCTGGCTCTGGTGTGTCTCGTGGTCGCCCTGATCGGCGCGGTCCTGGCCCCGTTCACCTCCCGGCGCCGGATCCTGCGCCTCGCCGCGTGGGCCCTGAGCTACTGCCTGGTCGAACTGGCGTCACTGGCGGCGGCCGGCCTTCTGTGGGTGCGCCGCGTCGTACCGGGCCGGCTCGGTCTGCGCGCCGACGCCGAGTGGAGGGCCGCCAACCAGGCCCTCTTGGCCTGGGCACTCGGGCGGGTGCTGGCGGCGGGTCGGCGCTGGCTGGGCTTCCACGTGGTCGTGGCCGACACCTCGGATGCGACCGCACTGGGGCGAGACGAGCCGGTCCTCGTGCTGGCGCGCCACGGCGGACCGGGTGACTCCTTCGCCCTGGCCCACCTGCTCCTCACCCGCTACCACCGCCGGGTGCGCATCGTGCTCAAGGACGTCCTTCAGTTCGATCCGCTGATCGACCTGCTGCTGAATCGTCTCGGTTCGTGCTTCCTCGGACCCTCGAGGGGCGCCCGAGAGGACCCGACGGGCCGTCTTGGCGCTCTGGCCGGCGATCTGGGCCCGGGCGATGCGCTCCTCCTCTTCCCCGAGGGTGCCAACTGGACGCCACTCCGTCGGACGCGCGCCATCGGCCGGCTACGACGAGAGCGCAAACCCGACGCAGCGAGGGTGGCGACGTTGATGACCAACGTCCTGCCGCCGCGTCCCGCAGGGGTGTTCGCCTGCGTGGACGCCCATTCGGGGCTCGACGTCGTCGTGGTGGCCCACGCCGGGCTCGATCGACTGGTCGGCGTCCGCGATGTCTGGGATCGGCTCCCGCTGCGGACGCCGATGACGGTGCGAGCCTGGCCCACTGCGCCGGTCCCCCCGGGAGAGGACGAGCGGCTGGCGTGGCTGACGTTGGAGTGGGCGGTCGTCGACGAGTGGGTCGACGCCTTCCATGCCGGTGTGATCACCCGGTGAGCGTCTGTCGCCTGCCAGATTGGTCGCCACAGCTTTGGTGAGTTCCATTGTTGGGTAGCTACTGGACGTGCCCGAGCTGCCTGACGTCGAGGGGTTTCGGCGCCTGCTCCAGTCCCATGTCGTTGACGAACAGATCACGGCGGTGGAGGTTCGTGATCGGGGCGTGCTGCGGGACCGATCGAGTGACGAATTCGTGCAGAAACTCGAGGGCCGGCGATTCGGGGAGCCCGATCGGCAGGGAAAGTGGTTGCTGGCCCCGACGGACGGACCGACGCTCGTCTTTCACTTCGGGATGACCGGCAGCCTCATATGGGACGGTGCCGATGGGGAGCTCCAGCGATTCGATCGGGTGTCGATTTCCGTCGGGAACGGAAGGCTCATCTTTCGGGACCAGAGGAAACTACGCGGCCTGTGGCTCGCTGACGACGATGACGGCCTCGCAAAGATTCTCGGTGAGCAAGGTCCCGACGCGCTCGGGCTCAGTGGCCAGAGGTTGATGGAGCGGGTGGTAGGGCGAAACGGGGCGCTGAAGTCGGTGCTGATGGACCAGCGTGTTCTGGCCGGTCTGGGCAACATGCTCTCCGACGAGGTGCTGTGGCGGGCCCGGATCCACCCGACACGTCCCTTCCGCGATCTCCAGTCGCGCGACGGCAGGACCTTGGTCGTTGCTTGCAGTGGGTACTCCGAGCCTCGGTGCAGGTCGGAGCGATCCCGAGACGAGCCACCTGGCTCAGTTCGCAACGCTCACAACCGGACCCGCATTGTCCACGTTGCCGGAATCGGTTGGAGACCAGCCGCGTCGGTGGCCGTACCTCCTACTGGTGCCCGGCCTGCCAGCCGATCTCCACCTGAACCTCCACGAGGGAGCGGACTCGGAGGCGACTTTTTTTCATAGATGCGCTGGAAATGGGTACCGAGAGTCCGGCAGAGCTGTGCCCTCCCAGACCAAGACGGTGATCCTCCATGAACCCTATTGAGGGAACAATCCGGCGTATCGACGAGTTTCAGCAGCGTCATTTGGTATCGCGCTTCATCTTCGCGGTCATAAAGAAATACGGTGACGACAACGCTGGCGCTCTTGGCGTTCAGCTCACCTATGCCATGTTCGTCACCGTCTTCCCGTTGCTCCTCCTCTTGGTGACCATCCTGGGCATCATCTTGGCGGACGACCCTGCGGATCGTACGCGAGTGCTTCACTCCGCCCTGGGCGAGTTCCCTATTATCGGCCAACAGCTCGGCCATAACATCCACGCCCTCAAACGCTCTACCGTCTTCGGTCTCGTCTTCGGAATCCTCGGGCTCATATATGGCTCGAGCCGCCTGGCCCAGACCGGGCTGTATTCGATGGAGCAGATCTGGAACATCCCCGGCGCGGTGCGACCGAACTACGTGACCCGAATGGCCCGCTCGGTGATCTTTCTCGTCGTGCTGGCGATCGGTTTGATCGTGACGACCGCCCTCGCCGGATTCGGCACCTTTGGGAAGCACAATGTCTGGCTCGGCGCGCTCGGAGACGTTCTGGCGGCAGTCGTCAACGTTGGGCTCTACCTCGCCGCCTTTCGGACGCTCACCCCCAAACAGGTCGCCACCCGTTCGTTGATCCCTGGGGTGATTGTCGGAGGCATTGCCTGGACGATCCTCCAGGCTCTGGGGGGCTATGTGGTCGGGCATGACCTCAAAGGAGCGAGTGCCCTCTATGGCCTTTTCGGATTGGTCCTCGGCCTCGTCGCGTGGATCGCCCTCGGAGCACAGATCACCCTCTATGCAGCCGAGACCAATACCGTTCTTTATCATCGCTTGTGGCCGAGGGGAATGGTGCAACCTCCGCTCACCGAAGCTGACCAGCGTTCCCTTGCCATGCAGGCCACCGAGAATCAACGTCGCCCCGAGCAAGAGGTCGTCACCCGCTTTCGGGGAAGACCGATGAACCAGGACGAGTATCGCGAGCGGGGCTACACGGGCGACGAGGGAACGAAAGGGATCGAGCGGACGGTACCCGAGGATACTGACGAGATGACCTGCCCGAACAGGTAGGAGATCACTGTGTGTTGCGGTTCAGTGGCAAAAGTTTGGACGGGCACCTGAGGGGTAGGGCCTGCTCTATCAACCACGCAGTTTGGAGGCCCAGGAGACAGAGCCATGACAGACACAGAACAAGGCGTCCACGAACCGAAGCAAGACCGTATCGGCAATGACTTCCGGGAGGGGCCCAATCCGGATCCAGGCGGAGTGATCGACACCGGCGACACCCTTGTGCCGCCCTATGAAGACAGGGCCGGAGGGGCATCGGGGCCCGAATCGGATATGACGACCGAAGCCGAGTCACAAGAAGCCAGAGCCGAGAGTGTGCGTCGTCAGCAATCCGGCGAAGACGCGCCTCAAGAGGCCAACCCCGAAAGCCTTGTCGGCCCAACCGGAGGTAGCCCCGGTGAGATGCCTCCAGAAGGCGTGGGGGAAAGTGTTGCCCGTCGAGGTGAGGACATGATCAAGCACGAGGGCAAAGAAGCCGGACGCCACGACACGGGCACAGATGGATCACAGGCTGGCCGCCCCACAGGCGGCTCAACACCGCGTGATGGCGCTGGTGTCGATCCCCAAGAAGGCCCGAATACCTAGCATGTCGTGACATGCGGGCGTCATGACGATCCGCCGGGGATCGCGGGGTACTCGTCGTGCCGGTGGAACCATGACATGTCGCCTTCGTTACGGCCGAGCGGCGCACGGTCCAGCCACTGCCACATCGTCCACAGCCCGTCGAAACCACGCGAGTACGCCGAGTACGTGTGGAACACCTCGTCGCCCTCGCGCGCGAAGGCGCTCATGCCGGGCTGCTCGCCCGACCAGTCGCGCCAGGCGATGTTCTCCGCCTCGAGCTGGGCCTGGTCCTTGTAGTTGTACTCGACCGGTGCCACTGCAGGATCGATCGTCACGTGGAAGTCGTAGTTGAAGCTGCTGCCGAACGACGAGACCCAACGGAACTCCCACCCCATGCGCCGCTTGTACGCCACGAGCTGGTCGAGCGGGGCGCGCGACACCGCCACGAACGCCACATCGTGGTGCTCAAAGTGCGGGACGCTTCCGGCGAAGCCGTCGGCGAGCGCCGAGCAGCTCGGACAACCTTCGTTCCAGTCCGGGTCGAACATGAAGTGATAGACGAGCATCTGCGACCGGCCGCCGAAGAGATCGCCCAGCGATGCGTCACCCTCTTCGGTCGTGAACCGATAGTCCCGCTCGACCCGCACCCAGGGCAGCTCCCGGCGCCGACGGGCCAGTTCGTCGCTCCGGCGCGTCAGATCCTTCTCGGCCTCGAGCAGCTCCAGCCGGGCCGCCAACCACTCTTGGCGGGTTCCGGTATTGTGCGCGTGCGTCACGCCAATCACTCTACCGACGCCGATAAGGGTGTGGTCTCTGCGGATCTCACTGCCCGGCCTGCGAGTCCCGATAGTTTGAGAACGTGACACCGACTCAGCTCCGCGCCTTCTCAGCGGTGGTGCGGCTGGGTTCGGTGAAGGCGGCCGCGGCCGAACTCGGTGTGACCGAAGCCGCCGTGTCACTGCACGTTGGCCACTTGCGCAAGGAGCTCGAGGATCAGCTCTTCGCTCGGACCGGCAGTGGCCTGGCCTTTACTCCTGGCGGATTGCGGCTGGCCAGTCGAGCAGGTGAGATGCTGGGGCTGCAAGAGCGAACCATTCGCGAGGTGGGCCAGGCCGGGAGCGGCAAGCGCCTGATGCGGGTGGCCGCTTCCAGCCTGTTTGCCGAGCATGCTGCCCCGGGGCTCATCGAACTGTTTGTCAGTCGAGCAGCCGATCTCGACGTCGAGCTGAGCGTCCACAACACCGATGAATTCGAGTCACTCCTGTCCACCCGCACGGTTGACGTGGCCATCGGGCCGAAGCCCCGCCACCTACCCGAGACTTTGGTTGGTACGTCGTTTTTGAATTATCAGATCATCGTGGTGGCAGGGCCCCGCCACCCCTTGGCACGCGTGCAGACCCGACCGACCCAACTTCGAGAGCAGATCTGGCTCCTCGGTCCCTCCGCCGCCGGAGACGACAGTGTCGTACGGGGCATGCTTCATCGTTACGACGTGCCGGAGGAACACCAAAGGATCTTTCAGAGCCACGCTGCCGCCCTTGAAGAGACGACGCACAACAAGGGCATCAGCTTGGCGCTCTCGTTCGCCGTGGCCGACGACATCGCCAACGGACGTCTGGTGCAGATATCCGGGCCGGGCGTGAAGGGGGACGGGGTGTGGAGCGCCATGACCCTGCCCGAGCACAGTCTGCTACCGGCCGCAGCCGAGCTCACTCGCTTTATCTCCACCCCGCGGGCGACCCGGGCCATGCTGCGCGGTTCGGGCATCAACATCGGTCACTTCCGCCCCTCCGTCTACGTCACCCTCTGGAGCTGACCATGTCCGATCGGCCGGCGCGCACAATGGCCTCGACCACGTCGCCCAAGGCCCGAACGTTGTGCGCCGGGAGCACGTCGTCGCAGTAGGGCAGCGCGGCAGCCATGGCCCCAACGAGGGGGGCGAAATCTGGAGCCGCTACCCGCGGGTTCAACCAGAGAACCTGGTACGCCCGCCGGTGTACCCTCGCCATGACTCTGGCCAGCTCATCAGGGGGGTCACTATCCCATCCGTCCGATGCCACGATGACGATCGCTCCTCGAATCGCTCCCCCGTGACGGGAGGCCAGCAGCGCGCGGATGCTTGACCCTATCCGGGTGCCACCGAACCGATCCGTCACCTTCTCGGTCGCCTGTTGCATCGCCAGCACGGGCGACTTGTAGGTCAGCACAGACGTCAGCCTCGTCAACGTCGTGGCAAAGGCAAACACTTCGGCGTCGGTGGTCAACGCCACAGCTCTCATCAGGTGAAGGTACGCCGCGGCGTAGCTCTGCATCGATTGGCTGACGTCGCAGAGCATGACCACGCGACGACGCTTCCGCACCGGCCGCGTCCGCACGAGCTCGATAGGTTCCCATCCCGTCCGGCGGGCCCGAGCCAACGTGGGGCGCAGGGCGGTGCGACGTCCCGCACGGCGAGCAGCCTGGCGCCGTGTCCGCCGAGTGGGCCAGTCTGCCAGCGCTGACTCGAGCCAACCGCTCAGCAGGGCCAGCTGTGCCGGGTCGAACTCGTCGAACGGGGTGTCCGCCAGACCCTCGAGCCCGCTCGGCAGCCGCTCCGGAACCACCAACGCACTGGTTCCACCATCGGGCGTCGATGTCATGTGGGGAAGCGTCGCCCAGGGCAAGCCGCTTCCCTCGTCTTCGGAGGAGGGCTGACCCGAGATTGACGCCAGCATGTCCTCGTTGTCCGCGGACGACAGAGGCTGGCGGCGAGCGTGAGGGTCGAGGTGGACACCGATTTCCTCAAACACCGCCGCGAAGAGCGCATCGAATGTGGCGAGGTCGCTTTGCCGGTGGACCAGACAGATGCGAGTCGCCCAGTACAGCGACGACCGCGAGTGGGGGGGGACGATGTCCATGGCACGTACCAATGCGCCCATACCGGTAAACCCGACCGGGACTCCCGCCTGCTGTAGCCGCACCGAGAGTGACACCGCGAAGGCGGCTCGGTCAACCCCCCGCAGCAGGGACCGTCACCTCCTCGAAGCCGAGAGCATCGAGCTCTCCGGTCACAGTGTCCCGATCATCGGGGGTCTTGGCGATCGCCCCCAACGTGAGCACGATGTCGACCCGGGCTAGTTCGGACGCGCCGAGTACGGTCAACGCGGAGACCCAGTCGATGGTCTCGGCCATGCCCGGAGGCTTATCGAGGTCGAGGTTGCGAATGCGTCCGACGAAGTCGGTCGCCGTGAGGATCAAATCCTCGGTGGCGGCTGGAACCGTCCGGCGCAGTATCTCGGCCGCCCGCGTGGGATCCGGGAAGTCGATCCAGTGGTACAAGCAACGGCGGCGCAGGGCGTCATGGAGTTCTCGGCTGCGATTCGAGGTCAGGATGACCATGGGTGGCCGTTCCGCGGTGTACGTGCCGAGTTCGGGAATGGTGATCGACGCTTCCCCCAAAAACTCGAAGAGGAGAGCCTCGAACTCGTCATCGGCCCGGTCGATCTCGTCAATGAGGAGGACGGGGACCACCGGGCCCCGGTAGCGGATGGACTGCAGGATCGGCCTCTCCTGGAGAAACTCCTCGGCAAAGAGATCAGCATCGCTCAACTTCTCTTCGCGTGACTCGGCCAGTCGGATAGCGAGCAGCTGGCGTTGATAGTTCCACTCGTAGAGCGCTTCGCTGGCCGTCAGCCCCTCATAGCATTGCAACCTGATCAGGGGAGCTTCGAGCGCACGAGCCAAGGCCTTGGCCGCGGCCGTCTTTCCCACGCCCGGTTCACCCTCCAGCAGCAGGGGCAGTCCCAGCTGCAAGGCAAGGTACAGCGCGGTCGACAAGCCCTCATCGACCAGGTAGTCGACTTGGTCGAGCTGCTCACGGAGAACCGCCGCGGAAGACGGGCCCGCTGTCACCCGCCAGGCTCCCCGCCCGCCGCCGTGAGCAAGGCCTGATAGTCCTGCCAGGTGTCCACGTCGAGCGGGATGTTCCCGTCGATCACCACCTCACGCACCCGTGAGCGGTCGGACTCCAGAAGCTTCCACACCGCCTTGTCACCGTGGAGCCCGAGAAGATCGTCGAACACCTGGCGCCGGAACCAAAATGGGTGGCCCACGCCGTCGCCGTACCGACACACTGCCAAAGGAGAGGTTCCGGCGCCCTCGATCAACTTCGCCACGGCGGCAGTCGTGACGTCTGGTTGGTCTCCCAAGAGGAGGACGATTCCCTCGGCGCGGTCATCGACGACCGCAATGGCCGCACCGATTGAGGAGGAACATCCACTGGCGTACTGCTCGTTTTCCACCACGTGGCAGTCCCGAAAGTCGACGCGGTGACCTACCTCGGCCCACGCACCCCCAACGGTGACCAGCAGCTGGTCGAATCTACAGCTCCTGGCCATCTCCAAGGTGGCGCCGAGCACCGTCGTCCCCTTGTACGCCAGAAGCTGTTTGGGCTCGCCGAGCCGGCGCGAAGCGCCAGCGGCAAGTACCAAGCCGGTCACGAACACGTCAAGATTCACCCGCTTCACTCACGTCGTCCCGGCAGTCTGTACTGCAATACCAGCGTTCCGCCCCGTCGACTGTGCGATGTGGTGTCTCGGGGCCCACCACGATCGTCATCCCGCATACGGGGTCAACGACCTGATGGGCGGGAGGTGGCACCGGCGTGGAAGGAGCGACCAGACCTTCGGTTCGCATGGCTCGCACCACACCAGCCATGATCGATAGCGCAACCTCGGCCGGCGTCCGAGCCCCGATGTCAAGGCCGACCGGGGTGTGTACCCGGTCTCTCTCCCTTTTGGTGAGCGCCATGACGTCGAGTACCGCCTCGCCTCGCCGGCGACTGGCTACGAGGCCGATGAAGCGCACGTCTGCATGTAGTGCAGCCGTGATGGACTCCGGTTCGTTACTTCCATGACTGGCGATGATCACCGCCACCGCGCCCTCAGGCTCCTGCCCCGCCAGCGTGCGCACGGCCGCGAAGGCGAAGCCCAGCGATTCGGCCTGGGCGGCGACCGCGTCCGATATTGGGGTCTCGCCCACGATATAGAGCAACGGCGGCGGCAGGTGCGGCTCCAAAAATATCTCGAGCGCGCCACCAGAGAGACAAGGGTTCACGACCACTTTCGCACCCGGTCGCTCCGGAAAACCCTCTTCGCCATGGGGGAGCACCCGCAAGAGCAGAGCCTCGCCCTCGCCGAGCACATCGAGCGCGGCGACCCGCACCGTCTGCTCGACGCACTGACCGCCGACGAACCCATCGATCGTGCCGTCCGACAAGATGACGGCATCGTCACCTGCCCGAGCCGAAGTGGGCGACTGGGCCCGGACCACCGTGGCGTAGACGAACGGCACCCGTTCCGCGAGTAACTCGGTCGCCCGAGCGTTCATCCGGTGCGCCACGTGGCCTCGGACTCACACCGAGGGTGTCGGGTGCCCCTGCATGGCATCCCACACCCGGGAGGGGGTGAGCGGCATGTCGGCGTGCCGTACACCAAAGGGTTTGAGCGCATCGACCACCGCATTCACTATCGCCGGGGGTGAGCCCACCGTGGCCGACTCCCCCACTCCCTTGGCCCCGATCGGGTGATGCGGCGAGGGGGTCACCGTGTGTCCGGTCTCCCAGTCAGGCACCTCGAGCGCGGTGGGGATGAGGTAGTCCATCAACGAAGCACCGAGGCAGTTGCCATCCTCGTCAAAGGCGATCATCTCCATGAGCGCCATGCCCACACCATCGGTCAGCCCGCCATGAATCTGGCCCTCAATGATCATCGGATTGATCCGGGTGCCGCAGTCATCGACCGCGACGAACCGACGGACCTTGACCTCTGCCGTTCCCGGATCGACATCGACCACGCAGATGTACGCCCCGAACGGATAGGTCAGATTCTCCGGGTTGTAACAGATCTGGGCCTCCAACCCCCCCTCAACCCCCTCGGGCAGGTCGCCGGCGCCATGGGCCTTCATGGCGATGTCCTGAATGGTGACGGACTTCGACGGGTCGCCCTTCACGTTGAACGATCCCTTCTGCCACTCGAGGTCGGTCACCGACACCTCGAGCATCCCCGAGGCGATGATCTGCGCCTTGTCCCTCACCTTGCGCGCCACCAACGCAGCGGCCGCTCCCGAGACCGGAGTGGAACGACTCCCGTAGGTTCCCAGACCGAACGGAGTCTGATCGGTGTCGCCGTTGACAACTTGGATGTCGGCCGGCGGAATACCGATCTCCTCGGCCACGATCTGCGCAAAGGTCGTCTCGTGTCCCTGCCCCTGTGACATCACCGACAACCTGACGACGGCCTTCCCCGTGGGATGGATGCGCAACTCGCACCCGTCGGCCATCCCGAGTCCCAGGATGTCCATGTTCTTGCGGGGACCCGCGCCCACGGCCTCGGTGAAGAAGGCGACGCCGATTCCCATGAGCTCGCCGCGGGCACGCTTCTCCATCTGCTCAGCTCGTAGCTCGTCGTAGCCCGCCATCTCCAGCGCCAATCGCATGGCCGTCTCATACTCGCCCGAGTCGTAGATCCAACCCGTCTTGGTCGTGTAGGGAAACTGCTCCGGTTTGATGAAGTTCTTCAGCCGCAGCTCGACCGGATCCATCTCCAGCTGATACGCCAGGCAGTCGACGATGCGCTCCACGAGATAGACCGCTTCGGTGATGCGGAATGAACAGGCGTAGGCCACCCCTCCCGGGGCCTTGTTCGTGTACACGGCGGTCATCTTGCAGTAGGCGGCCTCGAGGTCGTAACTGCCGGTGAACACACCGAAGAATCCGGCCGGGTACTTCATCGGAGCGGCCGTACCGTTGAAGGCCCCGTGGTCGGCCAGCACGTTGGTGCGGATGGCCAGGATCTTTCCCTCCTTGGTGGCAGCGATCTCACCACGCATGATGTAGTCGCGGGCGAACCCTGTGCTGGTGAGGTTCTCCGATCGGTCCTCCATCCACTTGACCGGCTTGCCTAAGACGAGTGACGCCACGATGGCGCAGACGTAACCCGGATAGATCGGTACCTTGTTGCCGAAACCACCGCCGATATCAGGGGAAATGACGCGGATCTTGTGTTCGGGCAGCCCCGACACCAGTGCGTACACCGTACGGTGCGCGTGAGGGGCTTGCGAGGTCGTCCACAGCGTCAGCTTGCCGGCGACCCGCTCGTAGTCGGCCACGCAACCACACGTCTCCATCGGTGCCGGGTGCACCCGGGGGTAGACGATGTCCTGGCTCACAACGACATCGGCCGATTCGAAGACCGCGTTGGTGGCAGCCTCATCGCCGGTCTCCCAGTCGAAGCAGTGGTTGTCGGTCTTCCCCTCCAGATCGTCACGGATGACGGGCATATCGGGATCGAGAGCCCTGCGGGCGTCGACAACCGGGGCGAGGATGTCGTACTCGACTTCAATCAGCTCGAGCGCGTCGCGGGCGGAGTAACGATCCTCGGCCACCACGAAGGCGACCTCTTGACCCTGGAAGCGGACCTTGTCGGTGGCCAGCACCGCCTGCACGTCATTTGACAGCGTCGGCATCCAGGCCAGGCCTTTTTCGGCCAGGGTGGCACCCGTCACGACGGCCTTGACCTTCGGGTGGGCTTCGGCCGCGCTGGTATCCACCCTGACGATTCGGGCGTGCGCCACGGGAGAGCGGAGTATGGCCATGTGCAACATGCCGGGAAGCTGGATGTCGTCGCAGTAATGGCCGAGGCCCCGGATGAAGCGCGGGTCTTCTTTGCGCAGCATCCGGCCATAGCCAACCGGCTTCTGATCGTTGTCGACAAACTCCGTGAGACGTTCTTCGGTGGTGGTCATGGCCTGCCCCCAATGCTCACGGCTGACTCGTGGACCGCAGCCCAGCGGATGGAACGAACGATGGTGGCGTAGCCGGTACAGCGGCAGATCTGCCCCGAGATGGCCTCTCTGATCTCCTGTTCGGAGGGATCGGGATTGCGGTCGAGCAGCGCACGCGCCGTCATCATCATGCCCGGCGTGCAAAAACCACATTGAAGCCCGTGGCATTCCATGAATCCCTGCTGGACCGGGTCAAGCTCGCCGTTCTGCTCGAGGCCCTCCACGGTGCGCACCTCTCTCCCACCTGCCATGGCCGCCAGTACCGTGCATGACTTGACGGGTTCACCATCCATCCACACCACGCAGGTCCCACAGTTGCTGGTGTCGCACCCCCAATGGGTGCCGGTCAAGCCGAGTTGATCCCGCAGAAAGTGGACCAATAGGAGACGCCCCTCGATCTCCTCGCTGACCTCTTCACCGTTCACCGTCAGTGATACCTGCATGTCAGACCCCCTGTCCGCTGATACGGGCGACAGATCGACGCAGGGCTCTCTGCGTCAACTCATTGGCCAAATGGCGCTTGTACGCAATGCTCCCGCGCATGTCGGCACTCGGATTGCAGCTCTCAGCTGCCAGGGCCCCGGCCTGTGCGAACAGTTCATCTGTCGGTGCCTTGCCCCGGAGAGCTTCGGAAATGGCGGGAATTCCAGCCGTGTTTGGTCCGACTGCGGCCAAACCGACCCGAGCATCGCCAATGAGGCCGTCCTCCAACCACACCGCGGCGCCGCTCGAGACCACGGCCCAGTCCCCCGCTCTCCGCTCGACCTTCTCGTAGGCGCTGGAGCCCCCGGGCCGCAGTGGGATGCGGATCTCTCGCAGTAACTCCGCCGCACCGACCGCGGTTTCATAGGGACCTTGGTAAAAGTCCTCCATGGACACCACCCGAGTCCCGCCGCTGCCCTGGATCACGCAGCTGGCGTCGAGCGTGGTGCATACTGCCGAAAGATCCTCGGACGGATCCGCCTGACACAACGACCCGCCCAGCGTCCCGCGATTACGCACGACCGGGTCGGCAATCACCCTCTCGGCATCTCGAAAGATGGGAAAGGCCTCGACCAGAACATCGGACTCGAGCAGTTCGCGATGCCGGGTCATCGCACCCACTCGGACCTCGTTTCGTTCCGCCCGTATGTAGCCGAGCTCGGAATGGAGATCGTTGATGTCGATCAGATACTCGAAGTTCGCCAGCCGGAGCTTCAGCATGGGGAGAAGGCTGTGCCCTCCCGCGACGATCCGCGCCGAGTCCCCCAACCGTTCGAGTAGCCCTATGGCGTGATCCACGCTGGTGGCACGTTCATAGTCAAACGGCGCGGGTACTTGCATCAGACCCCCTCGTTACACCTGGCCCCCAGTGAAACTTAACCCTTCCCTGCCCATTGTCAACACCAACCTAAGGGAATCCTTAGGTGGGAGGACGATACGTGTCACACCCTGATCAGAGCGATCACAGCTCAGGTGTCAATGGCATCGCGGAGCGCAGCGAGCCGTCCACGGTCAAGCGAGTAGTACACCCATTTGGTTCTCCGCTCGCCGTGAACGAGCCCGGCAGCGGACAGAATCTTCATGTGGTGTGAGACCGTCGGTTGGCTCTTGCCCACTGGCTTTACCAAGTCGCACACGCAGACTTCACCATCCGGCGCAGCGGCGAGGATGCTGAGTAGCTGTAGGCGCACCGGATCGGCCAGGGCACTGAAGCCAAGGGCGAGCTGCCCGGCCTCGGTCGCGTCAAGCGGCGCAGCGAGAACGGACGGACAGCACTGCTCCACGACTGCAGCCTTCTTGTCCCGGGGCTCGAGTGCGGGGGTCGTGCTCATTTGGCTCCCATTGACATATGTGAATGTATCGAGCATGCTTTATGCATCGACAGACGTCAATACTAGTGGAGGTTTCTCGTGTCCCGTATGCAACTCGCTCTCAACGTGTCAGACATCGACGCCGCCGTTGACTTCTATTCAATGCTCTTCGATACCCGGCCGGCAAAGCGTCATCCCGGCTATGCCAACTTCGCCATCGCCGACCCACCACTCAAGCTCGTCCTCATGGAGGATGCGTCCCGACGGGGCCACGGCATCCATTTTGCCCTCAACCATCTTGGCGTGGAAGTGGAGACGCCCGACGATGTAATGGCGGCCACGAGCCGACTGAGCGAAGAGGGAGTCGAAACGAGGGGCGAGGACAACACGACATGCTGCTACGCGGTCCAGGACAAGGTCTGGATCAGCGACCCCGACGGTGCCCCATGGGAGGTCTACACCGTGCTCGCCGACGCACCGACCGAGATGGGCCTGGGCGGCGACGGCTCGTGTTGCGGTCGTGCGGCCAAGGCGAGCGCGCCTGTGACGCTCGATGGGGCTCAGGGCACTTCGTCCTGTTGCTGAGGGACAAAGGCTCTATGACGGATGGCGCCTTGTGGCGTCGACTGCTGGCTGAGGTCCTGGGGTCGTTCTTCTTGTGTGCGGTGGTGGTCGGCTCTGGGATTGCGGCGCAGAATCTGTCCCCAGGCAACGTCGGCCTGGAACTCTTCGAGAACGCAGCGGCGACCGCAACGGGCTTGTTTGCCGTCATTTTGATGTTCGGGCCAATCTCGGGAGGACACTTCAACCCGGTGGTCTCCTTCGTCGATGCCGCCTTCAGTGGCCTCAAGTGGAGGGATGCTGCGGCCTACCTGCCTGCTCAGATGATCGGGTGCGTGTGTGGGGCGATGGTGGCCAACGTGATGTTCTCACGCGCCGCTATTTCCATCTCTACCAAGCACCGGGCTACAGGTCCGCATTTCCTCTCTGAGGTGCTCGCGACGGTGGGTTTGATCCTGGTGATCTTCGCCCTGGCCCGATCAGGGCGGTCCCACCTCGCACCGGCCGCGGTTGGGGCCTACATCGGTGCGGCCTACTTCTTCACGAGTTCGACCAGCTTCGCCAACCCGGCCATCACGGTCGGCCGCATGTTCTCGAACAGCTTCGCTGGGATCGCTCCGTCATCGGTCCTGAGCTTTGTCTCGGCCCAGGTGCTCGGTGGCCTGGTCGCGGTCGGCATCATCTGGCTCCTCTATCCCGGGGTGACTCCTCGGCAGGCAGGGACCGTTGTCGTCCCGCATTCCCTGAGCGACAGTGCCTTCGCCGAGCCCACCAAGGCGAGCGGTCGTGAGTAACGTGCCCGTCGTCCTGTTCCTCTGCACGCACAACGCCGGGCGGAGCCTTGCCGCCCGAGTCTTGCTCGACCACTACGCCCACGGCCGGATCGACGTCCGGTCCGCTGGCTCGGACCCGGCTGACGAACTCAATCCCTCCGTAGTGGCGCTGCTCCTCGAACGTGGGCTCGATCCGGGCAGGGAGTTCCCCAAGGCCCTCACCGACGAGACAGCCAGGGAAGCCGACGTCATCGTCACGATGGGCTGTGGGGACACGTGTCCGGTCTATCTCGGGAAACGTTATGTGGACTGGCAGCTCGATGACCCGGCTGGTCGACCAGTCGAGGTGGTGCGGCCCATCGTGGATGAGCTCGATCGTCGTGTGCAGGCGCTCATGAAGGAGCTGTTATCGGGCTCACGTGCGTGATAGCGGGCAGCCCCGAGAGTGCCTGGTGGATTCGTCTCTGAAGTGCGCTCAGGCGGCGTCGTCAGCGATTTGGGACTTTGTCCCCCATGCCTTGCGGGACTTTTTCCTCTAGGCATGTAGGACGTAAATCCATACGTTGGAGACTCTTCAACACGTTGATCCGCGAGCGGACACGTCACGCCACACTGAGGAGCTCCTGTTGATCACCTCCACCACACGGTTTCGTCGTACGCACGGTCGCCGATCTGGACGATCGGCAACGCCACGACGCCGGTGGCGGACAGCGATACTCGCTGGAGCGCTCCCCCTCATGGCCGTTCCGGTGTTGGGGTTGTCCGGAGTTGCTCAGGCAGCTCCGACCGTCCCGAGTGCTCCGACGAATGTTTCGGCCCTGGTGAATGACAACGCATCAGCGACCCTGACCTGGACGGTTGGCGCTGACGGCGGTGATCCGATCACCTACTTCGTGGTGACCCCCTACATCAACGGTGTCGCGCAAGCTTCGATCGTGCAACAGACGGGTTCGGCGGGAGATCAACTTGATCCGACGCCGGGTGCGATCGACAGCTACCCGATCGCCGACGATCCGGGACCGGGCTACACCTTCACCGTCGCATCCGAGAATGCGATCGGCATCGGTCCGTCCTCGACTCCGACAAACGAAGTGACCCTCATTGGCAATCCTGCCACTCCCACCAGCGTACGCGCCGTGGCCAGCGCGACGCAGATCACCTTGCATTGGACGGTCGGTGCGAACAACGGGTTTCCGATCACGGGGTTCGTGATCATTTATGAGGTGATCTCATCTGGCAGCGCGACAGGTGAGCCAGCGTTCACACTGGCCGCAGGACCCCCGGGGTCCGCCCTCGATCCGACGCCGGGGGCTCACGACAGTGCGGTCATGCCCGACACCACTGCCGATGGCCAGTACGCCTACGAGATCCAAGCGACCAACTCCGAGGGAAACAGCGACCCCTCGTCCGATACGCAGGGCTGGGTCTACTCCCAGCTCCTCAACCCGAACCTCCCGGCCGCTCCGACCGACGTCTCGGCTGTCGAGGGTGGAAGCGCCACGGCGACACTGACGTGGACGGTCGGCGCGGAGGGTAGTTCCCCTATCACCCAGTTCCTGATAACTCCCTACGTCGGCACGACCGCACAACCTGCGACCGATGTCATTGCGGGGGCTGTGGGATCTGCCCTTGACCCAACGCCGGGCGCCACCGACACCTTCGGAGTCGCCGAATACCAAACGGGCGAGACCTTTACGGTCGAAGCCGAAAATGCACTCGGATACGGTCCGGCCTCGAGTCCGTCAAATGAAGTGGCCCTACTCAGTGGGCCTGCCACACCCACCAACGTAACGGCCGTAGCGAGCGCGACGCAGATCACCTTGCATTGGACGGTGGGCGCGGACAACGGGTATCCGATCACGGGCTTCGTGATCACCTACGAGTGGATCTCAGCGGGCAGCCCGATCACTGAACCAGCATTCACTCTCGCTGCAGGAGCCCCGGGATCCGCCCTCGATCCGACACCGGGTGCTCAGGACAGTGCGGTCATGCCTGACACGATCGCCGACAGTCAGTACGCCTATGAGATTCAAGCGACCAATGCCGAGGGAATCAGCAGTACCTCGTCGAGTACACAGGGTTGGGTCTACTCCCAGCTCCTGAACCCGAGCCTGCCAGGCGCTCCGACGGACGTCTCGGCTGTGGATAATGACAACGCGACGGCAACCGTGACGTGGACAGTCGGAACGGAGGGTAGTTCTCCGATCGCCTATTTCTTGATAACTCCCTACATCGGCACGACCGCACAGGAGAACACCACTGTCGTCGCCGGAACGGTGGGATCTGACCGCGACCCGACGCCAGGCGCGATCGACAGCACCGAAGTCATCGAGAATCAATCGAACGAAACCTTTACCGTCGAATCCGAAAATGCCCTCGGATTCGGTCCGGCGTCCCTTCCGTCGAACGAGGTAGACACCACGAGTGCCCCCTCTCCACCCATCGACGTCAGCGCGACCGCGAGCGCAACTCAGATCAAAGTGTCTTGGTCGGTCGGCGCGGACAACGGACTTCCGATCACCGCATTCTCGATCACGACCACGGACCTGACCGCCAACACGACGACGATGACCACGATTACCGCGGGAGCCGTGGGATCGCCACTCGACCCGACACCGGGGGCTCAAGATAGTGCCGTCGTTCCAGCGAGCGCTGGCCAGCAATACCGGTATCAGGTTGCTGCAGCAAATGCCGACGGAACCGGCGGCGTGTCACCGTATTCGGGAACTTACGAACTGCAAGTGCCCTTTCTCCAGACCTGGGATGACGTCGCAACATTCTCATTCCAGAACACTCTGGTTGGTGATGTTTCGGCCGGCATTCCGATCAATGTGGAAAACACTGGCGGTGGCGCAGCTCAGATCACGGGATATGTCATTGGCGGTGTCGACCCCGATGATTTCTTCGTGGATACCAGCAATTGCCAGACCATTGCTGCTGGTGGCTATTGCACCCTAGATGTGGGGTTCCTTCCCGGTGTAGTCGGGCTCAGAACAGCCAGTCTCACAGTCGACGATGGCACGTTTGGCCCGATCTCCGTGAGTCTATCGGGGACGGGTACGGAGGGTTACTACGTGGCGACGTCAACGGGCGGGATATCTGGCTACGGAGATGCCCCGTCCTACGGTGATGCATCCACTACACACTTGACCAAGCCCATTGTGGCGATTCAGGCCACCGGCGATGACGGCGGTTACTGGCTGGTCGCGTCCGACGGCGGCGTCTTCGCCTACGGGGACGCCCAGTTCTACGGCTCGACCGGTGCCATCCACCTGAACAAGCCAATCGTCGGTATGGCGCCCACGCCGGACGGTGGTGGCTACTGGCTAGTCGCCTCCGATGGCGGGATCTTCTCCTTCGGCGACGCCCAGTTCTACGGCTCGACCGGTGCCATCCACCTGAACAAGCCAATCGTCGGTATGGCCGTGACCCCCGACGGTGGGGGCTACTGGCTGGTCGCCTCCGATGGCGGGATCTTCGCCTTCGGCGACGCCCAGTTCTACGGCTCGACCGGAGCGATCCATCTGAACAAGCCGATCGTCGGTATGGCTCCCACTCCTGATAGCGGTGGTTACTGGCTCGTCGCCTCCGACGGCGGGATCTTCTCCTTCGGCGACGCCCAGTTCTACGGCTCGACCGGAGCGATCCACCTGAACGAGCCCATCATTGGTATGGCCGCCACGCCCGACGGTGGTGGTTACTGGCTCACGGCTTCCGACGGCGGGGTCTTCAACTTCGGTGATGCTCCATTTGACGGAAGCGCCGGGGGCTTGGGAATCACCAATGCGATCGGCATCGCGGGGAGCGCCCCTCCGACCCTGCAAGCCTTCCTCGATGTCCCTGCTCTGAAGGGCGCCACGTAAATGCTCTTGCGCCAGCGCTGATCGATGAACGGGCAGTCACATGTGAGATTGACGGCATCTCAATCCGTACGAGCAACTCGCAGCGGTGCCGGTCGTGCTGGTGCAATTCGGACGAGCGCGTTATATGTGACCAGAGCGATTGCCAGGTGCATCACCATCAGCACCCCAACGGCCTTGCCCGGTTGGCCCTGATGGAGGATGTAGACATCCGGGAGCAAGAGCACCAGTGTCACGACTATGGCCAGACGGAAGAAGAGCCAACGTGGCTCCGAAGAGATCCGGGTCACTACGGGCCACGCCGCACATGCGATGAGCACTCCGATCACCGTCAGTTTTCCGTAGTCGGAGAAGTGGAAGTGTACGTATCCCTTCGTCGACGGAAACACCCTCGTACCAACGGCGACGATGGCACCGTCGGCGATGAGAGACCCCAGCAGCGAGACGATGGTCGCGATGACAAGGCGAACGCCGGATGGCTGACGATGCGGTGGTGTCCAATCGAGTCTGGCCAGCTTCATCACGCGATCGACGAAATGCGTCTGGGACATCAACTTCGGTCTCCTTTGCTGAGCGTTCGCTTCGGATCGGTCGGTCATTCAGTTGGCGGAATCGCGCATCGACACACGAGTACCGACCGCGGTTTCATCACCGCTTGTTTCGGCCGTGCAGGACGCTTGCCATTAAACTCAGGACGGCCATTACCGGTAACACAATGACTGCGAGAACATGGTCGTGCCGGAGCAGTAGCGCCACAACGATGATGAGGAGCGCGGCGATGAATAGCTCTGGGGTGTCACCGACGAGGAAGTCCCACCAGAAACTGCCGAACACGCGGGCAGCCCGACCGATGTTGTTCATTCGGCCGTCCGCTCCACGGCGACACGGGGGGCCGATGGGCCGGACCGGGGGCCCACCCTTCGGAGCCAGGTCACCAGCCCCAGGGTGAACAGGGCGAATATCCCTATGATCACGACGATAGCCAGATCGCTTCCGGGCCAGTGCACACCCGCACCTTCCCCCACCCAGAAGAGCCCGAAACTGGTGAGCATGACGCCCACCCCCAGCTTGATGGTGTTCTCCGGCACCGCGGACAGCTGCCGGGCCACCAGAGCGCCGACCAGCGCGACCAGCACGGCCGCGGCAGCCGCCGCTCCAGCGGCAAGACCGAGGCGGTGCTGGCTGGCGCCCAGGCTGACCACGATCAGCACGACCTCCGTCCCTTCGAGGAAGACCCCCTTGAACGCCACCGCGAACCCCATCCCGTCCCTGCGGCGCGTTGACACGGCGCCTATAGCGCCTTGGCGAAGTTCCTCCGAGGTGGCTGCGAAGATGGCGTCCTCGTCATGCAGAGGTTTCAGACCGCCCGCCCGCAGAACGGCCTTGCGCAGCCACGACATACCAAGAACCAACAGCAGCCCGCCGATAACCACCCGGAGGGCGTCGATGGGTACGTAGTGGATGAGTGGCACCCCTACCGCGGCTACAAGAACCGCCAGGAGCACGACGGCCGCGGCAGCACCTTCGAGCGCCGAACGCCACCCGCGGGAAACCCCGACGGCCACCACGATGGTGAGTGCTTCGACCATCTCCACCGTACTGGCGCCGAACACGGCCAGCAGCAGAACCGTCGTAGACGTCGCGCTCACGTCCGCGACTGGCGTTGATCCGATCGGATCATCTCGGTCTCGGCCGGTTGAATATCGGGGCGAGCGATGGCGAGGTAGAGGACGAGCACCGTGACAGCCAGGGTGAGCACCACCGCTGTCGGTCCATCTCCAAATCCGATTCCACTCAAGTTCGCTGGTTTACTGATGTAGTCGGCGAAGGATGCACCGAGGGGCCGCGTCACGACGTATGCCATCCAGAAGGCGGCGACCCCGTTCAAGCCCAGCTTCCACCACGCCACAGCGGGAATCAGGATAACGATGCCGAAGAGGATGCCCGAGGCTAAATAGCCCAAGCCCAAGGCGGTCGCCGTGAAGTCACCGAGCGCCGTCCCGAGAGCGAATGTGGCAAACACCGTCGCCCAGTAGAAGCACTCCCGCCGCCGGGTGGTGATGCTGTGGATGGACAGTGTTCCCTCGGAGAGGTACCACACCACGAAGATCGCCATGAGTACCGCCGCCCACAAAAGGGTCGTGCCTGCATAGGGAATGCCAACATCGAGATGGAGGAAGTCGGATACCCCGGTGCCAGAGATGGCAATGGCATAGGCGAAGAACCAGTAGGCAAGGGCCCGGTACCGTCGGGTCCCGAACTGGAGCACCAGTCCGATGACGAACAGGGCGACCTCGGTTCCGCCACCGCCGATGTTTCCCCACGTCCTCAGGTAGTCCGAGGTGGCTTCGCCACCGGCCGTCGTGAGGATCTTGACCACCCAGAACAAGAAGATGATCTCTGGGACCTTGGCCGCACTCGGCTCCGGGAACATCCGGTTGAAGACGGCTACCACGTATGGATCCTTTCTGCTTCAGGTCAGTGAAGTGGACGTCGCTCGGTCAGAAGTCGACGCCGGGTCGGACGAGACCGATCTCGTAGGCCAGGACGACCACCTGCACGCGATCTCGTAGTCCCAGCTTCGAAAGGATCCGACCGACGTGGGATTTGACCGTCGTCTCCGAGACATACAGTTGCGCGGCGATTTCAGCATTGGAGAGACCACGGGCCATGACCTCGAGGACCTCCCGCTCCCGATCGGTGAGTTCCGCCAATTCGGGACACCGATCTGGCCTGGCACCCCTGGGCGCGGCACTCGTGAGCGCATACTCGTCGAGCAGGCGCCGAGTCACCCGGGGCGACACCACAGCGTCTCCGGAAGCGACGACGCGGATGGCAGCCGTGAGTTCCATCGGGCGAACATCTTTCAGGAGAAAGCCGCTGACACCGGCCCTCAAGGCACCGAAGGCGTACTCATCGAGGTCGAACGTGGTGAGGGCAAGCACGCGGATGTCAGGCTCCTCAGCAATGATGCGCCGGGTGGCCTCGATGCCGTCCGTGTTCGGCATACGAATGTCCATGAGCACGACGTCGGGTCCCAGGCGCAGGGCGAGTTCGACCGCCTCGTCGCCATCACCTGCTTCTCCGACGACGACAATATCCTCTTCGGCTTCGAGGATCATCCGAAAACCGCGGCGCAGCAGGGGCTGGTCGTCGACAAGGAGCACCGAGATTGTCACGCTGGAACCTGGAGCGCAGTGACCGGGAACGAGGCATCCACCGCCCACCCGCCCTCAGCTACCGGGCCGGCGTGGAGTGTTCCTTGGTGGACGGCGACTCGCTCTCTCATGCCCCCTATGCCGTGTCCCAAAACCGGTCCTTGGAGCACCGCATCGCCGTTGTCGACCACCCGCACGTCCACCTTCGAGTGGCCATAGCGGACGGTGACCGAGGCCCGCCTGGCGTGGGCGTGCTTGAGGGTATTGGTCAACGCCTCTTGGATGACTCGGTAGATGGACAGCTCGACGGCGCCTCCGAGCGGGATCGCCGAGCCTTCGGTATGGAACTCGACGGCAAGTCCTGTCGCCCGGATCCGATCGATGAGCACGCTGAGTTGGGCGAGATCGGGCTGCGGCGCCAGGTCAGCTGCTGACTCGTTGGTGCGCAACACCCCAATCATTGCCCGCATGTCGGCCAGAGCCTGTCGACCGACGTCAGAGACCTGGGCCATGACCTTGGCGGCTCGGACCGGATCGGTCTCGCTCACGACCGATGCTCCATCGGCCAAAGTGATGACCACCGACAGGCTGTGCGAGACGATGTCATGCATCTCCCGCGCTATGCGCGTACGTTCAGCCGTGGCCGCGATGGTGGCCTGTTGATCCCTTTCAGTCTCCAGACGCTCGGCTCGCTCCGCCAACCATAGGAGGTACCTGCTGCCTGACGCCACCGTCAATCCAGCGAAGAGGGCGGCGACGACCGTGGCCGAGAGGAAGAGAAGGGAGCGGGGCAAAGTACCTGCCGGTTCCCACTTGATTGCCGCCATCACTGCGCCGACTTCGAGCACACCCACAGCACAGGCCGAACGGATCCGTGTTTCGTGCACCGCCACTGTGTAGAGGGCGACGAGGAGCGCTGCATCGCCGATCAACTGGTAGCCCAACAGGTACTGGACGAACGCAACCCCGCTGATGATGACGAAGATCCCCGAGGGTTGGACGCGTCGCCAGACGAGCGGGACGATGAGCGCTGTCTGCAGGACGGCTGCATTTCGCCCGACGAACGGTGAGTTCACAAGCCACAGCGTTGAGAAGATTAAGAGAGCCAGGGCGAACAGTGAGTCGACGAGGACGGGGTGGGTATGCGCCACCCGCCGACTCGTTCCGAAGAGACCTCCGTCCGGTTCCTGTCGCGGGCTGACCAGGCCAGAGAGCCGAGCGGTTCTGCCGACTCCGTTTCTCTCTTCGATCATGGTGCTCACGCCATCTCCTCCATGCTCGCTCCTGGCGAGCGTACCGCCCCGCTCCAAGCCCGTGGAAATGCAACATTGGGTCAGACGCCCTGGTGACGAGCGATTTGTGCTCGTTCTGGTTCGACGAGAGGATGAGTCCGTCAATCCGAATTTCATCCTTAGGGAGGTCGTTTCGAGAGAGAGCACGTGCCTAACCTCGCTGCGAGATGGTTCGCCTACGTGTACTCGAGAATGACACCCGCAGGAGGAGCCAGGACCCTGGAGCACACCGGTTCGATCTTGGGCTCGTGACGCTCATCGTGACCGGGCTTTGCACGCTTGCCGTGATCGTCCGCTGGTAAGTCTCTCTCGGTGATCGAGCACGGTCCAGAGAGCCAGTGGGCAGGCGAGAGCCACGGGCTGATCAAGCGACCCGGCACGGGCTCGCGCTCAAGCAGGTCGATCTGCTCGTTCCCCGCGTCCGCGCCTTCCGACGAGGGGTGCTAGCACCAGTGGCAGGAGACCCGCCTGCCGCATTCTCATGGCGGCCACCCGTCGTTACCATTGTCGTACCGGGTGTCGGCACTACTGGAACAACAGGGTGCAGTGAGGGCCGGTCATGAAAAGAGGGCAGCCACCATGACACGTGCACGAGTGCACCCTCGGGGGCTGGGCGGGAGAATCGTATGAGTACAGCACTATCGGACGCCGTGGACCGACGAGCGGCAGACAGCCAGTGGGCGGTCGAGACCCACGGGCTGACCAAGCGATTCGGCGAGAACACCGCCGTCAACGACGTCGAGCTCCTCGTTCCCCGCGGCTGCGCCTTCGGCTACCTCGGGCCGAACGGGGCCGGCAAGACCACGTTGATCAGAGTGCTGCTGGGCCTGACGCATGCCGACGCCGGCGCGATGTTCCTCCTCGGCCACGCTGTACCTCGACACCGTGATGTAGCCCTGGCCCGGGTCGGGGCGATCGTGGACGAACCGCGGTTTCACGCCCATCTGACCGGTCGTCAGAATCTAGCGATCCTCGCCGCGGCGCGCGAGCCGGCGGCCAAGGGCCGCATCGACCCTGCCCTCGAGCGCGTCGGCATCCTGCATCGAGCAGACGACAAGGTGTCCAAGTACTCCATGGGCATGCGCCAACGACTGGGCGTCGCCGCCTGCCTGCTCGGGGATCCCCAGCTGCTCATTCTCGACGAGCCCATGAACGGTCTGGACCCCGGAGGCATGCTCGACATGCGCGACATGATCACCTCGCTCGTCTCCGAAGGTCGCACGGTGGTGCTCTCGTCCCATCTCCTCGACGAGGTCGAGCGCACCTGCGATGCGGTGGCCATCGTCGATCGCGGCACGGTGATCCGACAGGGACCGATCTCCGAGCTCCTCGCCGGGTCCTCCTTCGAGGTGCAGGTCGAGTGCTCCGACCCCGACCGGGCGCGCACCGTGCTCGACGGGACGGCGTTCGCCACGCTGGTAGAGGTAGGCCCGGACGGACTCGACATCTCCCTACCCGAGGATACGCAACGTGATGCCATCGCCGAGATCAATCGCCTTTTGGTGGAGGGCGGGATCTCGGTCTACCGACTCCAGCACATTCAGGCCTCGCTCGAGCAGTGGTTCCTCTCGGTGACCAGCCGATTGGGGGACTCCGAATGACGACGGTCTCCGACCTCGACCCACCTGCTCCCGGCCCGGCTCCCACCTCCATGGCGCCGAGGGCCCGGAGCGATCACCGCGGCTCATGGATCCCCACCTGGGGCATGGTCACCACGCGTGTGATGGAGCTGCGCAGGCGGCGGGGACTGATGATCGCCCTGATCGCCGTCAACATCGGCATCCCGGTCGTCTTCCTCGCCGTGCGTCTCATCACCCACGCCGTGGACCCTAAATCCTACGGGCCGGC
>Ga0302326_10006677_pt1 | contig 25815 bp, 18 predicted proteins | sample Palsa_T0_3_FD_202264 | JGI IMG/M metagenome (GOLD analysis project Ga0302326, IMG submission 202264) | Peat permafrost microbial communities from Stordalen Mire near Abisko, Sweden - Palsa_T0_3 | ecosystem: Environmental > Terrestrial > Soil > Palsa > Peat permafrost | place: Sweden: Abisko... | reverse complement strand
GCGCAAGCGGCGGTAGAACCGGAGATGCTGTTGATCGTGGGTCAGTCCGTGACGGAAGCGGTCAATGACAAGAAGCAACTGGAACCGATGGTGGAAGCCATAGAGCAACAGTCGGGGCAGCGTCCGACCCGGAGGCGAAGCTGAGAATTGACAATTGGCGGACGCAGCGTGATCCGGATCGCGGCCACCGTGGCACCAGCATGGTCATCAAAGCGGAGAGAATCTTGGGGGACATATATACGAACACGGGTACTGCAGGCGTGTTCGGTCCCAACCCCGCGGCCAAGACAGTCAACGTGTACAACTTCGAGCAAGCTTGGAGCCAGACGAAGAACGAGGTCGATCTGCCGACCCTCGCGGCCCAACTGGGTCAATTGCTAGGGAGTCTTCAACTCCAGGCTAAGAGACCGGATGACTTTCATGCCATTGCCGAAGTCGCGTCTGCGGCTGGTGAGGCCAAACTAGGGAACGGCGGCAAGGTCATGGAGCATTTGGCGCGAGCCGGCAAATGGACCTTGAACGTCGCCGAAAAACTAGGCATCGAGGTGGCAGCGAAGGTGATCGCCCGCGCGCTGGGCATCGTGGGGTGATCGAACGTGAAGGGCCCTCGGCCAAGTCGTCGTTGCTGCCTAGGTCAAGGTGGAGTAGGCCACGGCCGCGCCGCTATCCAGCTCCATCACGTCTTCGCGCTGCTGCTGGAAAACAATGCCGCGGTTGACGCGGCGAATCGCACAGGCATGACGCCCCTGCAGGTTGCGGCGCAAAATGGCCGCAAGGAAGTGGTGGGGCTGCTCAACGCCAGGAGGGCCGAGGCGAAGGCCAAGGATAGCATTCAAAAGGCGATTCTCCTCCGTAAAGCGGTCGAAGACGGTGACCTGAGACAGGTCAAGACGCTGCTTCTATTCAACCCCGATCTGGTCTTCAGCAAAGGCAGCCTTGGCGAGACATGTTTGCACTGGGCGGTTCGTACGGGCCGCACGGACATGGTGGCACTGCTGCTGGCCAATGGGGCAGCCGTCAACGCCGAAGACGACGCTGGCTTCACGCCTTCGCACTTGGCAGTGGGCGGGGGATACAAGAACGTGTGGGAATTATTGCGCCAGCACGGCGGTTCAGACAATATCGGCCTGATCAAGAGGTGGTAAGGTCCTGGGCGAGTGCTGCAGCGTCGCAATCACCTGGGCCGTTTTGCTGCCCTCGCGGGCGCGCTGGCTTCCTGCGCCTTCCCGGCCTTCTCCCCTTGGCGCGGCCTTGGCGGGGGTGGCTTGCCTGCTGGCCTTGCCCCGCGGCGGCGCGCCCTGGGCCACACGCGCGCCCGCCTCGGCCTCTTTCCCCCCTTCGGCTTGGCGGCCGCAGCCTCGGGTTTGGCTACCACCGGCTCCGGTGCGACCATCTGGCCGAGCTTCTCGTCGGGTCACGCATGCGCCGTTGCCGTGCTACGACCGCTGCGACTTCAGGTGCTATGCCGACCCGGTAGAGGGGGCGCGCGTCACTTCTGGCCACGATAGAATGAACGGAAGCATGACAGCCAAGACCTTCGACCGTATCAATCCGCTGACTGGCGAGGTTGCCTCCAGCGCCCCGGCAATGACCTCCGATCAGGCGGCGGAAGTAGCCTGCAAGGCCCAAGCCGCATTTCCAGCCTGGGCCGCTCTGGGCCCCAATTTGCGGCGGGAAATGCTCATGAGAGCGGCCGCGGCCCTAACCGCGAAGAGCGACGCTTTCGCGGAGGCGATGATGGCCGAGACTGGCGCTACGCGCGGCTGGGCAGTGTTTAACGCCGGCCTGGCGGCAGGCATGATTCGAGAAGCAGCCGCGATCACGACCCAGATCAGCGGTCAGGCGATTCCCTCCGATAAGCCGGGGTGTCTGGCAATGGCGCTCCGTGAGCCGGTCGGAGTGATTTTGGGAATCGCTCCTTGGAATGCGCCGATCATCCTTGGGGCGCGGGCGATCGCGGTCCCCCTGGCTTGCGGGAACACCGTCATTCTCAAAGCTTCTGAAATCTGCCCACGGACCCATAGCCTGATCGTGGAGGCTTTTCGCGAAGCGGGCTTCGCCGATGGTGTCGTGAATGTTGTGACGAACCGGCCGGAAGATGCCGCGGAAGTAGTCGGCTCGCTCATTGACCATCCCGCGGTGCGGCGCATCAATTTCACGGGTTCCACCGCCGTCGGCCGGATCGTCGCCAAGCGGGCGGCGGAAAACCTCAAGCCCGTGCTGCTGGAACTTGGGGGAAAAGCGCCGCTCCTGGTTCTGGAGGATGCCGATCTCGACGAAGCCGTCAAGGCGGCGGCGTTCGGTGCGTTCATGAACCAGGGACAGATCTGCATGTCCACGGAGCGGATCATTGTAGTTGACGCCGTTGCCGGTCAGTTCGCGGAGAAATTCAAAAACAAAGCGGCGTCGCTGGCGGTAGGCGATCCGCGCGAAGGTAAGACGCCGCTTGGAGCGCTTGTCGATCGAAGGGCCGTCCTTCACGTGGAGAGCTTAGTGCAGGATGCGGTGCAACAAGGCGCAGTGGTGTTGGCTGGCGGAGAATCGAAGGGTGTGCTGATGCCGGCAACCGTCGTCGATAAGGTTACGCCGCAGATGCGCTTGTTTCGCGAGGAGAGTTTCGGTCCGGTAGTTGCCCTGGTGCGCGCAAACGATGAGGCGGACGCCGTGCGTCTCGCCAACGACACGGAATATGGATTGGCGGCGGCGGTCTTCACCAAGGATATTGCGCGTGGACTAAGAATCGCGCGGCAGATCAAGTCGGGTATCTGCCATGTGAATGGCCCGACGGTGCACGACGAAGCGCAGATGCCCTTCGGCGGCGTAAAGGCCTCCGGCTACGGGCGGTTCGGCGGTGCGGCTGGAATAGACGCATTCACGGAACTACGATGGATCACGGTCGAGACCGAGCCCGGTCACTACCCGATCTGAGCGGGCCGCCCAGAGCCGGAAACGCCGCGTTATTCCGCACCTGACGCGCCCACAAATGGCGGCGCTCGCGGGCGGCGGTCACGCGATTGTCTGTCCAGTCACACGCAAGCACTTGAAACAGTGGAGGCCGTGGCGACTTGAACGCCAGACCTCTACCGTGTCAAGGTAGCGCTCCAAAGCGACGCCCAAACCAGCTCATCGGAAGAGCGGCTCTGGCTGCAGACTGGAGGTAGCATCACGCCACGTCCGGCAACTCCGCCGCAGAATGCGCTGTGGTCATGTGCTTGCGCGGGGGCTGCGCCAGCATTACCAGGGGGCGGTGTCGTCCGCGTCGCCGGTAGAGCCGCAGTCCGGGCAGCGGTAGCGCTCGCCCGCGCCGGCGTAGCCGGTTTCCGAGCCGCAGCCGCAGTCGCAGACGAATCAGGCGACCGGCTTCGTCATACTTTCCCTCAGCATTTAGCGGGGGGTCATCCGTAACCGATTCCGCGCGCCCCAAGTAAACGCCTTGGAGATCCAAGAGCAGAATATCGTAGTAGCCGGACTCCAGCTTGGCGGGAATCCCGGTCATCTCGGGCCGGCGGCAAGCGACGCCGGATAGGGAAAGTAGAGCTCGTTGCCGTCCGGGTCCGCGACGACCATGAGCCGGTAGCCCCACTGCCCGTCCTTCACATCCACGCCGCGCCCTTCCAGTTCCGCCCGCAAGGCATGCAGCACTCCGACATCGAGCGAGATGAACATCAGGCCCTTACCAACTTTATCGGGCCATTGACAAGAGAGAATGAGCTCGCAGCCACGCCGGTCGACCTGCGCGACCCACGCCTTCCCCTCGTCCTCATATCGCCACGCTTGTGTGAACCCGAGCTGCTTCACATAGAAATCGACGGACCTGTCGATGTCCCATACGAACAGCACCGGCCGCGCATACCATTTATCGCTCATGACGTTCTGCTCCCGGCACGCCGCGATCGATTTCGAAGTTCCACCAACGGCGAGTTATAAGAATAACCCCTTCTGCCCGATCGTTCCTACCGTGTGCGGCATATCTACGGGTGCTCAACCGTTTTGGGGAAACCCTCCCCAGCGCCCGCCTCCCCCCTATAATGGTGATGAATCCGATGTCCGGCCCCTCAATCGTAATCAGCGCCACCTTCACGGCGGATGCTATCGAACCAGCCCTGTCCTTCTGGATGCGCGAACTGGGCTTCGAATACGGCATCCGAATCGCGCCGTACAACCAGGTGTTCCAACTCCTGCTGGACCCGGCCGGTGCGCTGGCGTCCAACAGCGATGGCGTGAACGTGGTGCTGGTACGGTTCGAAGACTGGGCTTCGGAACCGCCGCGCCTGGAAGCCGACGTCGAACATTTCGCCGCCAGCCTGAAGACCGCCGCACAGTCGTTCGCCGCGCCCCTGCTGGTTTGCATTTGCCCGGCATCGCCCGGCTTCGCCGTCGATTTACAGGGCCGCATGGAGGGCTGCATCGCGGCCGCAGCCGCTGAACTGGGCACCGTCCACCTGGTCGCGCCGCGCGAGATCGACGCGCTCTATCCGGTGGCGCAGCCGCACGATCCGCTCGGCGACAGGCTGGGTCACATCCCCTACACGCCTGCGTATTTCGCGGCGCTCGGCGCCGTCGTCGCGCGCAAGGTCCACGCGCTGCACACGCCGCCATTCAAAGCGATCGCGCTCGATTGCGACGACACGCTATGGCGCGGCATCTGCGGCGAGGATGGGCCGCAGGGCGTGGTGGTGGACCCGCCGCGTCGCGCCTTGCAGGAATTCATGCTGGCGCCGCACGCGCAGGGCATGCTGCTGACCCTGTGCAGCAAGAACAACGTGGAAGACGTTCTGGATACCTTCCGCTTGCATCCCGAGATGGTGCTGCGCATGGAGCATTTCGCGGCGTGGCGCATCAACTGGTCGTCGAAGCCGGCAAACCTGGCGGCGCTCGCCGAAGAACTCGAATTGGGCCTCGACAGCTTCATCCTGGTGGACGACAACCCCCGCGAGTGCCGCGAGGTGGAGGCGGCCTATCCGCAGGTGTTGGCACTGACGCTGCCGCCGCGCGACGAAGAGATCCCGGAGTTTCTACGCCATGTATGGGCGTTCGACCGGCTGCGGGTGACTGAAGAAGATCGCGCGCGTCCCGCCATGTACGCGCAGCGCGTCGAACGCCAGCGGGCCGAGAAGCAGGCGGTCAGCCTGGAGGATTTCCTGCGCAGCCTGCAACTCGAGGTCCGCATCGCGCCTATGTCGCCGAAGGACCTGGCGCGCGTCGCACAGTTGACGCAGCGCACCAACCAGATGAACTGCACCACCGTGCGGCGGTCCGAAAGCGACATTCAGGCGCTGCTCGAATCGGGCAAAGCCGAATGCCTCACCGTGCAGGTGAGCGATCGCTTCGGCAGCTACGGACTGGCGGGCGCCATGATCTTCCGGGGCGGCGTGGACGCGATCGTCATAGACACATTTCTGCTGAGTTGCCGCGCACTGGGCCGTGGCGTGGAGCACCGCATGCTCGCGGCGCTCGGCCGGATCGCGCAACAGCGCGGCCTGGCGGCCGTGGAGGCCCGCTATGTGCGCAGCCAGCGCAACCGTCCGGCGCTGCTGTTTCTGGAAGGCGTCGGCCTGCAATTCCAAAGCGTGCGCGGCGAAACGCTGCTGTTCCGGTTTCCGTGGGAGTTCGCGGCGCGGATCGCATACGAGCCGTCCACCGTGTTGCCGAGAACGGCGGACGGGACGCAGCCTTCCCCGGTGAGCCGCGATGCCATCCGGTACGCGCGGATTGCGACCGAACTGCGCACCGTCACACAGATCCTTGCACAAATGGAGAGCCGGGGGGCGGACTTCAGTCCGCGCGGGACTTTAGTCCCGCCAGAGTCTCCCCGTTCCGATCTCGAGCGTCAACTCTGCCGCATCTGGTCCGGAATGCTCAACGTGCAGCCCGTGGGCGTTCACGACAGCTTCTTCGACCTGGGCGGCCATTCTCTGCTGGCCGTGCAATTGCTCTCGCGCCTGAAGGAAGACCTGGGCATCGAACTGTCGCTCGAAGTGGTGTATGGCGCGGACTTCACCGTGGCCGAACTGGCCAAAGCCATCGAGCTGCGCGAGATCGAAATGGCCGGTGCAGACCAATATGCCGCCATGCTGGCCGAAGTGGAGAGCCTCACCGACGAGGAGGTGCGCGAACTGTTGGCCAAGGAAAGCGGGGATCGACCGTACTGAGCGATGCGGATTCTGCTAACCGCCAACGCATCCTACGTGCCGCCCCGCGGCGGCGCCACGCGCAGCAACCTGCTATGGCTGCGCTACATGGCGGCCGCGGGGCACGCCTGCCGCATCGTAGCGGCCGCGCTCGCCGAGGACGCCTCCAAACACGTGCAGATGGCGCAGGAAGGTCTCGACCGGGCAACGCTCCTGGAACGGGGCGTCGAGGTCCATGAAGTCGCGGAGCGTGCGCGGCTAGCGCCGGCGCTGCGCCGCCAGATTCGCGAATTCCAGCCGGATTGGGTGCTGGTTTCATCGGAAGATTTGGGCCACGCGCTGCTCCATGAAGCGCACCTCTCGGCGCCCGGACGCGTGGTCTTTCTGGCGCACACGCCGCAGTTCTTTCCCTTCGGCCCGGCGAGTTGGAACCCCGATCCGAGCGCCACGGAATTGGTAGCCGGCGCGGCGGGCGTGGTGGCCATCGGGCAGCACACGGCCGCGTATATCTTGCAGCACACCGGACGACAACCGGTGGTCATCCATCCGCCGATCTATGGCCGCGGACCGTTTCCGAATCTGGCCTCGTTCGATGCGGGCCTGGTCACCATGGTCAATCCGTGCGCGGTCAAAGGCATCTCGATATTCAAGGCGCTGGCGGAGCGCTTCCCCACGCACGGCTTCGGCGCGATGCCCGGATGGGGCACCACCGCCGCCGACCGCGCGGAACTCGCCGCGCGGCCGAACATCGCGATGCTCCCGAACTGCCGCCACATCGCGGAGTTTCTGAGTCGCACGCGTATCCTGCTGATGCCGTCGCTTTGGTATGAAGGGTTCGGGCTGACCGTGATGGAAGCCATGCTGCACGGCATCCCCGCGATTGCGAGCGACTCCGGCGGATTGGTGGAGGCCAAGCTGGGAACGCCATTCGTGGCGCACGTGCCCGCCATCGAGCGCTACATGCCGGTCTTCGACGAACACTCGCTGCCGCAGCCCGTGATCGAACCGGCGGACCTGCGGCCGTGGGAGGAGGCCCTGCGCGCGCTGCTGGCCGATCGCGCGCTATACCGGCGGGTTTCGGCGGCTTCGCGGGAGGCCGCGCTGCGCTTCGCCGGCAGCCTGGATGCCGGGCGCATGCCGGAGTTTCTGCAATCGCTCCAGCCGGGGAATACCGTCCACGAACGTCCGTCACTGGCCAACTTATCGCCCGAAAAGCGGACCCTGCTGTTGAAGCTGGCGCGCGTCCGGAAGCATTAAATGCGCATCCTGCTGGCCCAAAACGCGCTCTACTATCCGGCGTACGGCGGCGGCGACCGTTCCAACCGCTTGCTGCTGGAGGCACTGGCCGCGCACGGCCACGAATGCCTGGCGGTGGCGCGCATCAGCCGCTTTGGCGCTGCCGGGCACGCGCAATACCTGGATGAACTGGCGGCGCGCGGGGTTTCGCCGCTATCCTCCGAGGACGGCGTTATGGTGTTTCGCCGCGCGGGGGTGGAGGCGCACGTGGTTACGCATCGTCCCAATCTGCGAGCCTACTTCTCGGCGCAAATTGCGGCGTTCCGGCCCGACGCGATCCTGGCCTCCACCGACGATCCCGCGCAACTGCTGCTGGAAGTCGCCGTACGGTCGGATAGCCGCACTGTCTACCTGGCGCGCGCCACGCTGGCGTTGCCCTTTGGTCCGGATTGCGCCTTCCCCAGCCCGGCCAAAACGGAGGTGCTGCGGCAGGCCGATGCGGTGGTGGGAGTGAGCCGCTACGTGGCCGACTACGTCCGCAAATGGAGCGGCATTCCAGCCGTGCATGTGCCGATTTCGTTGCTGGACCCGCCGCCATATCCGGAGTTGGGCCGCTTCGAGAACGAGTTTGTCACGCTGGTGAATCCCTGCGCGGTGAAGGGCATTTCGATCTTCCTGGCGCTGGCCGACGGCATGCCCGATGCGCGGTTTGCGGGCGTCCCCACCTGGGGCACAACCCAGCAGGATCGCGCGGCCTTGGCCCGCCGCGCCAACGTCACGCTGCTCGATCCCGTGGATAACGTGGACGACATCCTGCGCCGCACGCGCGTGCTGTTGGTCCCCTCGTTGTGGGCCGAGGCGCGGTCGCGGATCGTGGTGGAGGCCATGCTGCGGGGCGTGCCGGTAATCGCCAGCGATATCGGCGGCATCCCGGAGGCCAAGCTGGGCGTGGACTATCTGCTGCCCGTGCGGCCGATCGAGAGGTACCAGTCGCAACTCGACGAGCAGATGGTGCCGCTGGCGGACGTGCCGCCGCAGGATACTGGGCCTTGGCAGGCGGCGCTCCAGCGATTGCTCACGGATCGCGCCCATTATGACGAACTTTCGTGGGCCTCGCGCCATGCGGCGTTAGCCGAAGCCGAGAGCCTGAGCGTGCAACCGTTCGAGGATCTCCTGGCGGCCGTCCTGGTCCACCCGGGAAGCACAACCACCAGCCACCAGCCACCAGCCACCAGCCACGGCGAGCCATGCTCGCCTGCCCTCGACCGCCTCTCCCAGGATCGCCGCAAGCTTCTGTCATTGCGCCTCCGTCGCATCTCCGCTGGCCACCTTGCGTCCGGCGCGCTACGCCTCTTCTGCTTCCCGCATGCCGGGGGCGGCGCCGCGGCGTTCCAATCCTGGGGCGAGCGCCTGCCGCAACCAATCGCGGTGGTGCCCATGCGCCCACCGCCGCGCAGCCATCCTGGCGACATGGCCGCCCTGGTCGCGGCGCTGTACGATTCCATCCAGCCTTATCTCGACGATCCGTTCGCCTTCTTCGGACACAGCATGGGCGCGGCTGTGGCGTTCGAACTGGCGCGGCTGCTACGGCGGCAAGGCCAGCCGTTGCCGCTTATGTTGGTGGCTTCCGGCGCGCGTGCGCCGCAATTCCGCCGCGGACATGTGCCGCCGCCCGAACCCAGCGACGCCGAATTCGTAGAGGCGCTGCGCCGCTTACAGGGAACGCCGCCCGAAGTGCTCGACAATCCGGCCCTCATGCAACTGATCTTGCCCGCCCTGCGGCAGGACGCCGCCATTTACCGCAATTACATCTACGAAGAACAGCCGCCCCTCCCTTGCCCGATCCGCGCCTATGGCGGAGTCGAAGATCCGAACGTAAGCCGCGCGCATCTGGAAGCCTGGACCTTGCAGACCACCGCGACGTTTGCCGTTCGCATCTTTCCCGGCGGCCATTTCTACCTGCAGGCTCACTGCCAGGAATTTCTCACGGCACTCGCGGGAGATTTATCCGTATGAAACAATACTTTGTTATGTAACGGCTCACTGCGCCTCGCGTCTCCTAGGTTTTTGGTACTATCTTCCCAGCTAGCCTGAGAAACACTTAACATGCGCTTAACATACTTCACATTCCTGACGACAGTATTCGCGGCAAGCCTTGCGGCGGCGCCCCCGGCGCGGGTCGCCACGCCGGCTACTTCGCGATGGATCGTGCTCCTGACCGAGAAGCCCGTGGTCGAGCAATACCCTGGGCGGATCGAGAAGATCCAGACAGCCGCCGCGCATTACCGGCAACATCTGCAGCAGGTGCAAGCCAGCCTGCGCCCGCACATCGAGGCCCTGCATGTGCGCGTGACCGGAGCTTTGCAGCACCTGCTGAACGGCATCCTGGTGACGGCCACGCCCGCGCAAGCCGCCGCGCTGCGCAAATTGCCCGGGGTGAGAGCCGTAGCGCCGCTACGCACCTATCACAAAGCGGACCAGCTCAGTCTTAGTAATGTCCAGGAGGCCTGGAACACGCCGGTAATCGGCGGTGAATCGAATGCCGGCGCGGGCATCAAGATTGGCATCGTCGACTCGGGCATCGACCAGACTCACCCGGCATTTCACGATCCCTCTCTGGTAGCGCCCTCCGGCTTTCCAAAGTACGATAACGCCGCCGACCAAGCCTTCACGACCAATAAGGTCATTGTAGCCCGCAGCTACGTGAGCGATATCGTCGATTCGGATGTGTGCAGCACGTGCACCACGGCGTCGGAATCGCGGCCAGACGATCTTACAGCCCGGGATTTGGATGGGCATGGCACGGGCGTGGCTTCAGTCGCTGCAGGCGTGACAACGACCTACAACGGGGTCGGTATCACGGGCGTGGCGCCCAAGGCGTTCCTGGGCAACTACAAGATCTTCGGCTCGGATGAAGTGAATCCGAATGGCTCGGGAAATATTCTCCAGGCGGTGGAAGACGCAGTTACCGACGGCATGGACGTGATCAACCTATCTCTTGGCGGCCCCGTTTTCGGCGGGCCGCTCGATACCGGCTGTGGCCCGTATTCAGTGCCGAACTCGCCAATACAGATTTCGAGCGAAGCCTGCGACCCGCTGGCCTACGAACTCGAAAACGCCATGGAAAGCGCGCTGGTGACTGTGGTGGTTGCCGGGGGAAACGAGGGCGCGGACGGCTATCAGTTCAACTATGGGTGCGGCACACCTCCATGCGACAACTATTCGGCGCCCACCTTCAGCAGCGTCGGTTCCCCCGCGTATGCGCCGTCGGTCATCGCCGTGGGCGGGATCCAAAACGATGTGACCTATGTGCAGCAAGTGGAAATATCCGGCCAGTCGCCTGTCGTCGCATATGAAAGCTATGATGGTCCCCCGCCCGATTCCCCCGTCACGGGGACTCTGGTGGACACTACCCAAGCCGGAAGTCTCTGCAGACCCGCGCCGCCGGCGACCCTCACAGGCGAAATCGCCTTGGTGAAACAAGGCGTCTGCACCGACGTGACCATGGTGACGGACGCGCAGAATGCCGGTGCGGTGGGCGTGATTGAGATCGCCTCCTCCAATGAGTTCTATTTCCCGTCGGGCCTTGCCGGCACGGGCATCCCCACGTTCGTCGTCGACCCGTCCGATGGCGCGACGCTGCGTAGTTATGCCGATAACATTTCGGGCGTAACCGCAACCATGGATCCCAAGCCATACCAGGTCTCTGCGGCATCCCAGGGCCTTCTTCCGTTCTCCATGGCGTATTTCTCGTCCCGCGGTCCCGTGACTGAGACGGGCTGGCTCAAGCCGGACTTGGTGGCCGCCGCCACCGACTTTCTGATCCCGACCCAGAATTACGATCCCGGCGGGGAACTGTTCAACTTCGCGGCGTATGGCGCCACGCAGGGCACCAGTTTTGCGACTCCCATGGTGACCGGCAGCGCCGCACTGGTAAAGCAGACCAATCCCGGTCTGACTCCGCTGCAGATTAAGTCCGCCTTGGTGAACAGCGCGGCTCTCTCAAACCTGACTACATCGGACGGTAGCGCGCAAGCATCCGTGACGGAGGTCGGGGCGGGACTGCTGCAAACCCAAAACGCGGTGGTCTCCACCGTGCAGGTCGTGCCGTCGTCGGTGTCCATTGGAATCTATCAAGTATCGCTGATCACTTCGCAGCCATTGACCATCTCCAACACCGGTACCAGCTCGGTCACTTTGACGATGAAAGTTGTGCAGCTCACAACCTCACCCGGAACTAACATTTTCGTAAACGGCGCCAATTCTGCCACCGTTACCGTGCCGGCCAATGGCACAAGCACCGTAAATGTGACTCTTTCCGGGGCCGCGCCAACGGTAGCCGGACGCTTTGAAGGCTATATCACCGCGACTGGCGGGCCAGTGCCCCTCACCATCCCCTACATGTTCCTGGCGGGTGACGGCATTCCCTACGATATCGTTCCGCTCAACGGCACCCAGCCGGGCCAGGGTTATATTGCGTTCGACGGCGCTGTCGGCGCTTATAGTCCGTGGTACACGCCATGCGACACAGGGAACAATACTTGCATCAACGATTATGGTCCGATCGCCGTTCAGGTAATCGACCAATACGGAGCGCCGGTCGCGGACTACCCCATTTACTGGGGCGTTACCGTGGGCAACGGCGCGATCGATCCGAACAACAGTGATGTCGAAACGAACGAAAACGGTATCGCCGGCGCGGCGGTCTATGTGGGATCGTCGCCCGGCCCGCAGGAATTTGCGGTCGAAGTGATCGGCCCGACCGGAGCCACGATGACACTGCCCTTCGATGGCTATGCCCGCGTGCCACCGGCCATCAATGCGGGCGGCATAGTGGACGCGGCCAGTTTTAAGCTCACAACGGTTGCTCCCGGCTCCTGGATCTCCGTTTTCGGGACCAACATGACGGATACCACCCAGGGCGCTAACGGAGTGAACGGCGCGTTCGCGCGCTGTTCCGCGTGCAACGTGATAAACCAACCACTGCCGATGGGTATCGACGGAGCTGCGTTCAGTTTCGATACCTCGAGCCAGAGCTTGCCGGGACGTCTGAACTACGTAAGCCCAGGACAAATCAATCTTCAGGTTCCATGGGAACTGTCCGGCAATTCAGCGGACGTCAAGGTGATGGTCAACTATACGTACAGCGGGCTGTATACTCTCTCGCTGGGCACATACTCGCCAGGATTCTTCGTGATCGACTCGGCTAACGATGTTGCCGCTCTGGACCTCAGTTATAATCTCGTCGATTCCAGTAATCCGGTGGCCCGCGGCTCCTACGTGCAGTTGTATTTGAACGGCCTGGGGCTTGTAACGAACCAGCCGCCGGACGGCCTCGCGGCGCCTGGGCCGCCCAATCTGGCGATGACCACGGCCACTCCCACAATCACCATTGGTGGGCAGGCAGCCACAAACGTACAGTTCAGTGGCCTGGCGCCGGGCTTTGTCAGCCTTTATCAAGTGAACGTCCAGGTGCCCACGGGCATATCGGCGGGCGCGCAACCCATTACGTGCGCCATCGGCGGAGTGACTTCGACCGCCGGCCAACTGTATGTGAAGTAAGGCGGCGCCGTGCGCCGCCACTGCCGCCCCGCACCATGCGCTATAGTAAATCACTATAGCCATGGCCGACAAAGTCGCCGTATTCGACACCACGTTGCGGGATGGTGAGCAGGCCGCCGGCACGCGCCTGGGCAGTAGAGAAAAGCTCATGATCGCCCGGCAGTTGGCGCGGCTGAAAGTGGACATCATCGAAGCCGGCTATCCCGCGTCGTCTCCGGAAGACTTCGAAGCCGTGCAACTGCTCGCGCAGGAAATCGAAGGACCGGTGATCTGCGCCTTATCCCGCGCCGTGCCGTCCGATATCGAGGCTTGCGGGAAAGCCCTTGCCAAAGCCCGGCGCCCGCGCATTCATACCGGCATCGGCGTCTCGGACATCCATGTAGTCGGGAAGTTCCAGGACGAACGTTACGGCAAGAACATCGCGGAGAAGAAGGTCACCATGCTGGCCATGGCCGTGGAGGCGGTCAAGCTGGCGAAGAGTTATGTGACTGACGTGGAATTCTACGCGGAAGACGCCGGCCGCGCCGATCCCGGTTATCTCTTCGAAATGCTGCAGGCGGCCATCGAAGCCGGAGCTACCGTGGTCAACATTCCCGACACTACCGGCTACACCGTGCCGGAACAGTATGGCGCGCTTATCCGTTCCGTTCGCGAGAAGGTTCCTAGCATCGCGCAGGCCACTATTAGCGTACACTGTCACGACGACCTGGGCTTGGCGGTAGCTAATACTTTAAGGGGTGTGATGAACGGTGCGCGCCAGGTGGAAGGCACCATCAACGGTATCGGCGAGCGGGCCGGAAATGCCGCGATCGAGGAGGTGGTAATGGCCCTCCGCACGCGCCGCGACTACTTCGGCGTGGACACCGGCATCGATGCGCGGGAGTTTCATAGAACCAGCCGGCTGGTGAGCGACATGCTCGGCATGCCGGTACCGGCGAACAAGGCCGTTGTGGGCGGGAATGCGTTCTCGCATAGCTCGGGCATTCACGTCGATGGCTTCCTGAAAGACCGGGAGACGTATGAGATCATGCGTCCGGAGGATGTGGGGCTCACGGAAAGCCGCGTGGTGCTGACCGCGCGCACCGGCCGCCATGGACTGCGCGACCGTTTGGAAAAGCTGGGTTACTCGCTTTCGCAGGAGGAGTTGAACCAGGCTTACCAGCGGTTCCTGACCGTGGCGGACAAGAAGCAGGAAGTATTCGACGAGGGCCTGGTCGCCATCTTACACGACGAGATCCACCCTGCCGAGGAAGCTTACCAGCTTGAATATCTGCATATCTATAGCGGGACTTCGGCCATCCCGACGGCCACCGTCAGGCTGCGTGTCGGCGGAGAGGCGCGCGAAGGCGCGGCCATCGGCGACGGCCCTGTGGACGCCGTGTGCAAAGCCATCTCCGGAGCGACCAGGAGCGCGGCCAAGCTGGTGCGCTACGAGATCCGTGCTGTGACCAGCGGTACGGAAGCGCTGGGCGAGGTCACGGCGCAGCTTGAGGAAGGCGGCCGGAAGGTGGTGGGACGCGGCGCTTCCACCGATGTGATCGAGGCCAGCGCCAAGGCATATATCGATGGGCTGAATAAGTTGGCGCGTGGGCCTGCGGTTCACCTCCCTACAATTTAGGTTGCGGAAATTGAGCAGCGGATTGTTCGCGCTGCAACGTTCCTCGGTCTGGAAACCACGCGGCGCTTGTCCCATCCTCGAATCATGCGCCTGCGTGTGCCCGGTGGCGAAGGTGCTGGGTTTGCTCAAGGAACAAGAGTTCTTCGACTATGTCCGCCGAGATGCTGCCAAGGCATCTGCGGTGAGTGGGCACGCCGATCTCAATCCGGAGGAAGCGGAGTTGGATAAGGGATATCGTGAGATCTCCGAGGCCAAGGCCACTAGCGGTGGTGCAGCGTGGCTTTAATTGTAATCGCGGCGGTCGCGGCGCTGCTCGCCATTTCACGCTGGGTATGGTTGGACGCGGAACGACGAGGCATGAATCCCCGATGGGGAATCGGAGTGGCACTTATGCTGATTGTTTTTCTGCCGCTCTATTTCACGGTCCGAAGGCCGATGAAATGCGCGAATTGTGGGAAGGACATCGCATCCTCTCTTTTTTTGTGTGAGGAGTGCGGGGCTCTGTCTTCAAGCGATCCGAGCGAGAGCCGAGCCGGCCGGATACTCGGTGAAAGTTCGGAATAGAACTGGCTACGCCGACTTGGAATTCGCGGATTCCAAGCCGCCGCAACCGTCTGGCGACGGTACTATGGCGTCCAGGCCACGATTGCGATTTCATCGCCAGCCATAGAAGTGGAAGTTGGAGAGGTTTTTCGATAACGTAACGCCGATCGGTTATTTCACTTCGCGCAATTGCGCATCGAAAAACCGTTCCGCCGCCCGATAAGCCTCCAACCAATGCGCGTGCATCAGGAAATCGTGGATCTCATCCGGGAAGATCAACTGTTCCACATGCACGCGGCCCCGCAGCGCCTCCACCAATTCCACCGTCTGCCGGAAATTCACGTTGCGGTCGTCGTCGCCATGAATCAGCAGCACCGGCGAACGCCAATCCTTGACGCTCGCCATGGGCGACGAATTGAACGCCAGTCTCCCGTCCGCATCGTCTCTCCCGATGCCCAGTTCCTCGGTCCAGTCGTGTACGCCGTGCATGTCCACGCCGGCTGCAAACAGGTCCGATGCGCGCGCCAGACCCATCGCGGTCAAGTATCCGCCGTACGATCCGCCCCACAATCCGATGCGCGCGGGATCCACGTCGGGACGGTTCTTGAGAAACAGCCCCGCTCCCATCACGTCGTTGAACTCGCTGCCGCCGCCCGCTCCGTAGTTCGGCGCTTCGCGAAACTTCATGCCATACCCGATGCCGCTGCGATAGTTCACCGAGAGGACCACATACCCGCGGCTGGCCAGATACTGATTGAAGGCGTAGGAGTTGTTGTAGTAATACATGTAATGCCAGCCCAGCAGCATCTGCCGTTGCGATCCGCCGTGAAAGAACACCACCGCCGGATGCCGCTGGCCCGCCGTCTTCGGCAGAAATAACTGGCCGTGCAGGGTGAGGCCGTCGGCGGCCGGGAAGATCACCTGTTGCGGAGCAACCAACGCCTCGGCCTTCGGGAAGTCCGCCGGGATGGCGTCCAGCGCCAGGTCGCGCACGTCGCCAGATGACGTGCCCGATGCCAGCTTGATCGCGGGGCGCGCCGGCCGCGCGGTATCCGCGTAAAGGAAAACGATCGCGCCATCGCTGGTCACCGCGGGCGACCACTGCAACTCGGTGCCGCCTGCAACTTCGACCGGCATGCCGCCGGCCGCCGCCACGCGCCAGATGTGCCGCCGGTCGATATCGTCCTGGTTCGATGAGTAGACCATCTCGCGGCCTTCCGGCGTCATCGCCACGTGCTCCACTTCGAAGGCGCCCGGCGTGAGCAGCATGGCATCGCCGCCCGCAACCGGGACGGAATACAGATGCGTCCAACCATCGCGCTCCCAGGGAAACACCAGCCGGTCGCCGGCCCAGAACAGATTCCGCTCGCTTCCCAACCCGCGGAACACGCTGCCATCGCCTTCCGAGGCTTTCCAGACTTCTTTGCCGGCGATCTCCCCGCTTGAATCGGCAACCCGAATGGACCATGGCGGCCCGCTGCGCATGGCCACGAAGTACCTGCGATCGTCCACGGTGGGCATGCGCACGAACGCCACGCGCCGGCTGTCGGGCGACCACACCGGAAAGTCATCGTGATCCACGCTGGCATCCAGGTAGTGAACCGTTTTGGCCGCAGCGTCGTACACGCCGATGAAGCCGTGATTCCCGCGCCTGCTCACGAAGGCTAGGCGCGCGCCGTCGGGCGACCAATCCAGGCCACCATTCTGCCCGCGCGCATGGATCAACTGTTCCGCCGTACCTTTGCCGTCGAGCGGCGCCGACCACACTTGCCCCTTGCGCACGAAAGCCACGCGACCGCCTTTGGGATTTACGGAAGGCTGGTTGCCTTCGCCAATCAGGCGGGGTGCGGCATCGAGTGCCACCACCCACACCTGTTGCTCCGCGCCCTTGGGATCGCTGGCCGGATTCGGATACTCGCCCGCGCCGTTGGCGCTCTCGCCGCGCACATAGGCGATCTCGCGGCCGTCGGGGGTCCATCGCAGTTCGGAGATCTCCTGCCCGTCGTCCGCGGTGTAAGCGGTGACGCCATGGCCGCGATACTCGGGCGGCTCGGCGACCCAGATGTTGCGCACGCCGCGCGCGTTGTAGATCCAGGCGACCTTCCCGCCGGAGGGCGATACGACCGGCGCCGAGGGGAAGGGAGCGCTCATGACCTGCTCGAGCGTGAACGAACTCTGTGCACATGCGCAGGCAGCGCAAGCTAGCGCTACGGCGAGAAAACGGGATGAACGCATCCCTATAGATTACAGGATCACCATCTTGCCCACCCCATCCGCCCGATGCTCCACCTGATGGAACGCATCCGCGATTCGCTCCAGCGGGCGCGTGTGCGTGATCATCGCCGCAAACCGCGCCAGGTTCGCGGCCAGCATCTCGCGCGCGGCTTCCGTGTCATGATTCGACCGGCGCACGGTGTAGATCACCAACTCTTTGCGGCGCATCGGCGAGAACTCCAGCGGCACTTCCCTTTCCACGGCGATCCCGGTGACAATTACGCGTCCTGCGTTACGCACGGTGCGTAAGCAGTGGTTCGTCGAGCCGCCGGTCGCCGCGCAATCGATGGCTACATCCACGCCGCGTCCCCCGGTCTCGCGCAGGATTTCGCGCGACGGGTCCACCATGGCCGGATCCAGCCCCGCATCGGCGCCGGCCTGGCGCGCCAGTTCGCGGCGCGCGGCTACCGGCTCGACACACCAGACCCTCCCGGCGCCCGCCAATTTCAGACAGATGACGGTCATCAACCCGATCGGTCCCGCGCCGAAAACCGCGGCCGTTTCCCCCAGGCTCAGCGCCACGAACCGCATGGAATGCAAGACCACTGCGAGCGGCTCAATGATGGTCGCCTCAGGGAGGCTCATGCCCGGCGGAATCGCGATCAGGTTGCCCGCCGGAATGTTGGCGTAGTCGCGAAAGAATCCCGGATCTCCGGGCATGCTCATGAAACGGATATTGGCACACACGTTATGATGGCCCGAGCGGCAGAATTCGCAGTGATAGCAGTAGATGGCCGGCTCGAACGCCGCATGATCGCCCGCATTCCAACCGGTCACGCCCGCGCCTGTCTTCACCACGACGCCCGCCGGCTCGTGTCCCAACACCATCGGATACTGGCAGGGCGTATCGCCCACGCCGCCATCCGCGTAAGAGTGCAGGTCCGAGCCGCAGATGCCCACGGCGTCGATGCGGACTTGCACTTCACCGGGACCCGGATCGGGCAGCGCCGCGTCCACCAGGCGAAACTGGCGCAATCCGGAAAGCTCCGCGACGCGCGCGTTCATGGGCCGTCTTCCCTGGGCGGGTGGCGCAAAGTGAGCGACGCGATGTGGTCCAGCACCGCGTGGAAATAGGCCATGTCGCGATCTTTTTCGGGCATGTCGTCGCGCACCTCCGCCGCCGCGCCGGGCAGGTAGCGGAATGGAAACCGCTGCGCCTGGATCCAGGGCAGATATCCCCAGCCCTCGGCCCCGCGGAAGAAGATATCGCAACTCGCCAGGTCGGCCGCCAGGTGTTCCACCGTGGTAGCGCGGCCGTTGTCGTCCTCGGTCATCAGGACGGGGCGTTGCGCACTCTTCAACTCGGCCACGCGCCGGGCTTTCTCTTGCGGCTCGCGGCCGTCGCCATGCACCAACAACAGATCCACTTGCCCCTGCAGCGACTGCGGATAGCGCATGTGGCCGTCGCTCGAAGCGCCGATGGGCAGGGCGTAGTCGCTATGCTTGAAGCACTCGCGCACTTCATCGATGAGCGGAATAATGTTTTGCGGAATGTATCCCTTGAAGTCCCACTGCGGGCCGGGCAAATCGTACTCGTTGGCCACGTCCACGATCACGTTGCGGAAGTCGTGCGCGATCAGCCAGCCGGTGATGTTGACGGCGGCGTTGTGAATGGCGGCGGTGGACCGGAACTGCTCGTCCTGGCCGTGGTAGAAATACATCAGGTTGACGAACATGCCGCGCTGGCCTGCGGCGCGCAGCAAGCGTTCCAGGCGTGCGAGCCAATCGGGCTTGAGCGAACCATCCGGCCGGAATGCGCTCACGGAGGCACCTCTGCCAGGGCCGAGGCGATAGGCGTTCTCGCGATCGATGCCGTTGACGGACTTATCGTACCCGGCTTGCGCGCCTTGCAGGCTCACGTTGATCATGAGCACGCCGTGATCCTTGTAGAAATCCAGCGCCTGGATTACGGCATCCGTGTTGAATTCGGGATCGAAGGGACGCTCGTGCATCCACTCGTCGAGAAACAGGGCGTTGGCCAAGCGGACGTTCATTAGCTTGCCTTGGGCTTCGTGCCGGTAGGCGGAGGCGCTGTAGGTCTTTTGCCAGCCTTCGCCGGGCGCGTTGCGGACGTAGAACGCGCGCGGATCGTAATGCTTGCCCAGCATGGAACCGGTCGTGATTTCGGCAGCGCATAGGGCGGTGGCGAGGAGCGGGACGATGAGGAGCCGATGCAAGACGCCATTATCTCACCATGGAGGGCGGGCTTCAGCCGGCGCGGGGCCTCCATCTCCGCTCTCCGGTGAGCGCATCCAGTACGGCAGCTTGGGGCACGGCGGGGCGCTGGCTTCGGTGCTGGGATCGGGCGCGGGCTTGAGTTCGTAGGCGTAGACCTCGTCGTTTTAATCTGGGCGGATGACCAGGGGAAGGCGACCGGGAACGAGGCCGCTCCATAGCGCCAAACTGCCGCGTCGCTGGTCGAGGATGCTCAGGTCGGAGACGCTTGGGGCCTGCTCGGCCTCCGACAACCGTTCTCGCGCGATCGGCATGTCGGCCAGTTGCCGATAGTCCTGGCTGACTGTGGCCAAGTAGCGTCGTTGCACCTGCTGCTCAAGCCCCTGAATGTTTTCTCCGCATATCTTGATACTGATTGACGGCCCGTTTACAGAAAAAAACCGCGAGTCCCCAATTGTGTTCCGCCTGCCAGTAATGCATAAGATTGAATAAGACAGGCCCCTCCCGAGACGGGTCGGATACCGCTCTGCCAGGCTGCAGCGCCTGTCTGTAGTTACGCAGCGCCTTCCCCTTCTCCCCAAGCCGCGAGTACACCGTACCGATGTTGTTCAGCGCCTCCGCCTGGCATGACGATTTCGGCAAGGATGACCGGCGCACCCAGAGCTAAGGCGATCACCAGGCTGAACGGCAAGATCTTCGATGCGGAAGATTGGGAGGTTTCAGCGGACGGAAAGGCCTTTACCTATTCGGAACAGGATGCGGGCGTCGAAAAGCCGATTTTGGTTGTGCTGCGCCGGTTGCCAAATTAGGCTGCAGCACCGTGGAGCGAGGGCACGATCTCCTCGTCGATTTGTCCAAGTTGTGCTGTCTGGGCTATGACCGTGTTCCACCAACTGGACTGGGGGCGTCCGCCCCCCCTTGCCTACGGCGTGATCTCGAAGACCACCCCTAAAGAATTCGCGCCCCCCAGGTTAGTCGTACCGTAGACGCTGCCGTGGTCGATTACCAGGTTACTGAACGCATATAGGCCGTCGCTGCCGCCGGTAAAGACGTAAAGCGACGTGTATGTCCAAGAGCCGCTGGCGGGCGTTAATTTGTAAACGGTCCCGGCGCTATAAGCGCCGTCGCAGTGGCTTGTGCCGTAAAGATCTCCCGCCGCGTCCATTTTCAGGTCGCGGAACGCGCCCGCGATGCCCCATCCGGGTATGCTGTAAAGCACCGTGAAGGTCCAGCCGCCGTTCGCGGGCGTCAACTCGAAAATCGTGCCGCCGCCTCCCAGGCCGCCATCCGTGGCGGCGCCATAGAAGTCGCCCGCCTTATCGCGGATCAGACCCGCATATGGAACGCCTCCGTCTTCCGCATTCTGGAAGTCGTGCAGAATGTTTTCCGTCCAGCCGGAACCGGACGGGGTTAACTGGAAGATTGTGCCGAATCCGTAAGCGCCTCCCGCGGAAGTTGTGCCGTAGAGGTTGCCGGCCGCGTCGAAAGTGACGCCCGCGACAGGAACTGTCCCATCCGCGCCGGCGCCGAAGCTGTAAAGTACCTGCTCCGACCACGCCACGCCCTTCTGCTTGGGTGGGCTCAGTTCGAAGACCGCACCGTTGCCGTAGGCCCCGCCCGCGGTGGTGGCGCCGTAGAGATTCCCCGCCGCATCCCTGGCCAATCCGGCTTCGGGAATCGCACCGTCGGGCGCCCCGGTAAAGCTATACAATACGGCCTCATGGCCTGTCCCAGTAACCTTGAACACCGTTCCCGCGCCGTGCGCGCCTCCAGCCGTGGTGGTGCCATAGAGGCTGCCGGCCTTGTCCACGATCAACATCCCTTGGGGATTCTGCCCATCGGCGCCCCCTTGGAAGCTGTGCAGTACCGTCTCCACGCCGTTGTCGATCTTGAAGACGGCCCCGTAATCGGAAGCGCCGCCGGAATTCGTAGTGCCGTAAAGGTTCCCCGATCCGTCGATCGTCAAGCCGTTGAGAGGATTTGCCCCATCGCTAACGCCACTGAAGTTGTGCACTACTTTGAAGGTCTGAGCCTGCGCCACTTGGAACGCCCCTGCCGGCAACCCCAGCGCCACCGCCAGCATCAGCTTGTGCGCAGCCGTTATCACTTTGGATTTCATATTGCGTACCCTCTTTTTCGAGACTTAATTTGATGGCGAACCGTCCCGCTGCCGGTGTTGGCGCTGCCACCGTGTGGGACTAGATCGCCTGACTTGTAGAGAAATTATACCTCCGCGACTGCGGTGCCTGCCACATAAGATCACACACCACGGCTTTTTGTCTTCCTTATGGAGTTAGCACGGCCGGCGGGAATAAGACAAGTGTGCGAACGATAACATAATCGGGCCGGCGCGGACGCCAGCCATAGGACGCGGGTACTGCCCCACAATCTACTGAGACCCCAGGAGGGCGTCTATCAGGTTCGGGCCGTCGAAACTGCCCCATCCCGTCACCAGATCGTAGCCGGCGACCGCGGCATACTTGCCGTTGCTGCCTCTGACGACGTCATGGAAATCGCCGTCGTAACTCGATCCTACGCCGATCCGATAGAGCGCCGGATTGATGAATCCAAGCGTCGTTCCGCCGTTTGCCACGGACTGTTGGTTCACCATGGCCATGAAGCCGGCCCACTGCGGCGCGGCATAACTGGTTCCGCCGTTTCCCCCGCTGCATGAGCCGTCGTAGCAGCTATATTGGTTGGTGTTGGCTTCTGCGGCGACGTCCGGAATGTTGCGCAATGTCTTCGACCCGTGATTCGACGAGTCGATCACGCCCGGAAGCTTCTGATAATTGGGTATAGGGATGTTGTTCTTGGAAGGCATGCCGGCGCTGCCGATCCAGCCGATTTCCTGTTTCCAGGCGCCGCCTGGGCCGTCGGTCGTCATGTCGGTGCCTCCGACGGCGGTGATGTAAGGATCGTCCGCCGGCCAGACGGTGCCGGCGGGAGTGCGGGAACCGCTGTCGCCGGTAGCCACGAACACAGTCTGCCCTTGGGCGGCCATCTCCTCGAAGATGGGGTCCAGGCTGCTCTCGTCGTCGCTCCATCCCCAGGAGCAACTCAACTGCTTGGATGTGTTGTCCGCCGCCATCTGGCTGAAAATCGAGACGTCGCTGCTCCCCACGTAAACCACTACCTGGCCCAGGCCGGGGGCCATAGAGATGGCCATCTCGATGTCCAAAACCTGTTCGCTATCGTCACACTTCGGGGGCGGGCAAATAAGGCGCCTGCCATTCAACGACACGCCCACAACGGGTACGTTCAACGGCTGGTTCAGGTTTTGGAAGTAAAGCTGGACATCGCCGATTTCGTATCCGGCATATTCGAATAACCCAACCGACTGGCCGGCGCCTGTAAGTGGTCCGGATCCGTAGTACGCCGCGCGCATATCGCTGCCGATAAATTGGCCGTGCGGGCCGGATCCGGTCACTTTTCCGGCGTCCTCGGGTGATGACGAAGGCTTTATATTCTTGGCATGCGGCAGGGTGAAATCATCCAAGCCGGAGATGTGCAACAGCGGGACATCCAGATCGAGCGTGGGCTCCCGATCCGGTGCGTAGAATGTGCGGTTCTCGGTTGGGTGCCGATAGACGCCCATGGTCAAGTGGAAGGCTGCCTGGATGTTCGCCACAGGCCCTTCGACATCCACGGCCAACCGGTTGGCGCGGGTCCGGGTCACCGTCAGACCGTTGGCCTCCGCGAAATGGACCACGGCATCATGATCGTCCCGGGAAGGGCCGAACCGTTGGGTAAACTCGTCCACACTGAGATATCGGCGATAGTTCGGGTTCTGGGGGTCGTATAGCTGTTGCAACAAATCGTCGAGGCCGGCCTGGTTGCGCAACGGCAGTGAGATGGCCAGGCTCATGCGCTGTTCGCCGGGAAGTTGGCCGAGGACGGTCGCTTGCCCTTCGGCCACCGCCGGAGGCACATGATCTGTCAACACTGGGTGCGGCTCCGCCTGGGCTGCGGCGGCAAGAAAAAGCGCGCCCGCGCACAGTGCCCCGAACCACCGCGGCAACGCAGATGTCCCCGGCGTTTTCTTCATTTTGGTTTGTCCCCCTGCGGGTAGTATACACCCGGATCGAGATACGCTACGCTCGCGGAGCGGGCCCGATAATTATCTTGATCCATGATCTTCTCCGCTCTTATGGCGCGCCCACTTAAGACACATGGATTATCCGGGCCGAAAAAGGATGCAGGCTCTGGCCGCGGGCCTAAGCGGAGGCCGCGGGCGCCACGGCCGCCGCCCCGTACTTCTCGAAGAAGTGGGCAATGGTCTTGATGCCGTCGTAGTAGTTCTCCAGGTGATACTTCTCGTTGGGCGAGTGCAGGCCGTCGTCGGGCAAGCCGAAGCCCATCAGCACCGTGGGGATGCCCAGGCAATTGGCGAAGTCGCCCACAATGGGAATCGATCCGCCGGAGCGTATGAAAACGGTCTTCTTGCCCAAGATGTCGCTGAACGCTTTGGCGGCTATCTTGATGGCGGGATGGTCCGGATTCACCGATAGCCCGGGTCCCAAACTCAACACGCGCACCTCGAAATGGATGCCTTTGGGAGTGTGCTTTTCAACGAATTCGCGGAACGCCGCGATCACTTTGACGGGATCTTGCTTGGGTACCAGGCGGATGCTGACCTTGGCGGTGGCCTTGGCCGGGATCACGGTCTTGGCGCCCGCGGCGGTGAATCCACCCGCGATGCCGTGTACTTCGAAGGTCGGGCGCGCCCACACGCGCTCCAGCACGGAAGGCTTTTTCTCGCCGGTAAGCTCACTCGATCCTACTTCTTTCACCCGGAATTCCTCTTCGCTGAAGGGCAACCGTTTCCAGCTTCGCTTTTCGGCGGGCGCGGGCGGCTCGACATCGTCGTAGATGCCCGGTATTTGGATCACGCCGTTGGCGTTCTTCACCTTAGAGAGCAACTCCACCAGCCCAAAGATGGGATTCGGCGCGGCGCCGCCGTACAACCCGGAGTGCAGATCCCGCGCGGGCCCGATTGATTCCACCTCCATGTAGACCAATCCGCGCAGGCCGATGCAAAGCGTGGGGATACCGTCGGCGAAAAGCTCCGTATCGGAAACCAGCGCGACATCGGCTTTCAGCTTTTCGGGATTCTCGGCCACGTACTTGGCGATGGATTCGCCGCCCACCTCCTCTTCGCCTTCCACCAGAAACTTCACGTTGATGGGCAGCGTGCCGCCGGCGGTGCGCAGCGCTTCGATGGCTTTCACGTGCATGTACATCTGGCCTTTATCGTCGGCGGTGCCGCGTCCGTAAATGTTGCCGTCGCGCACCTCCGGCTCGAAGGGCGGGCTCTTCCATTCTTCCAGCGGGTCGGCGGGCTGCACATCGTAGTGGCCGTAGCACAGCACGGTGGGCTTGCCGGGCGCGTGCATCCAATCCGCGTAGACCAGCGGATGTTTGGCGGTGGGGACGATCTCGACATTTTCCATCCCTACATTGCGCAGGCTGTTGGCGACGAATTCGGCCGCGCGATCGACATCGCCGCGGTGTTCGGGCAGCGTGCTGATGCTGGGGATGCGGAGGAACTCTTTCAGTTCGTCAAGAAGGCGGTCGCGGTTCTGTTCGACAAACGCGTCTGTGGTTTTTGACATAGGTTTTTCCGGTATGAGACTCCATTATAAGGCCGCGCGCTTCGCGGGAGCGCCCTTGGAATGCTTTACACCAACTCGATCGACACGCGGCGGCCGACAACCGCCGCACCGCGTTGCAAGCTCGACAGTGTGATGTCGGCCTTGGCATTGAGGAGCCGGCCCACCTGGGTCCGGCTCGTTTTGAGCAGGGTGGCCATCCTGTTTCTTGAGATTTTCCTTTTCTTCATGGCCTCGGCGAACTGCCACGCGACGACCTCCTTGACGGCTTGCGCCTGCGCCTCTTCGAAGATGCCCTCCTCCTTGAGGAAGTCGCCGATGCTCGAACCCAGTCTGCATCCCGCAAACCAGCGAGCCCTCGTTCACCGAAGCGCTTCCGCCATTTCGACACGCGGGCGGGCCTGGTCTTCAGATGCCCGGCGATTTCCAAATTGGACTTTTCCCCGATCCGCCAACAGGATCACCTTGGCCCGCTCCACCATCCTACGCTCACTGGTACCCGCGCGCGCTTTGAGTACTAGAGCAATGAGCAAGGAACATACCGCGAGGGCCGCCCGGCGCACTATGGCAAGGCAACCGAGAAACGGGTGTTGACGATGCTGGACCAGCCACCGCCGGAAGGTTATGGGAAGTGGTCCGGCGGGCTACTGGCTGAGGCACTGGGAGA
>Ga0302326_10006673_pt1 | contig 25829 bp, 25 predicted proteins | sample Palsa_T0_3_FD_202264 | JGI IMG/M metagenome (GOLD analysis project Ga0302326, IMG submission 202264) | Peat permafrost microbial communities from Stordalen Mire near Abisko, Sweden - Palsa_T0_3 | ecosystem: Environmental > Terrestrial > Soil > Palsa > Peat permafrost | place: Sweden: Abisko... | reverse complement strand
AACTCCCACGCCCGCGCAAAGCTGTCGTAGTAGGCCGTTGCCTGGTTGGCCTGGTGGGCAAAAATCGCGTAGACGAAAGACGCCACCGCCAACGCGCTGAGCACCACCACGAACGCGGTGCGTAGCCGGTGACCGAGCCGGCCCCGGAACAGAAACGCGAAACCGAAAATCAGCGCCAGGAACGCGATGTAGAACTGGCCCTGCACCGACATGGACCAGATGTGCTGCAGCGGGCTGACTGCTTCGCCCGCCCGCAGATAATCGGCCACTGTGTGGGCCAGCTCCCAGTTCTGGTAGTAGCCGAGGCTGGCCAGGCTTTGGTCGGCGAAGGTCTCCCAACGGGTCTGCGGCTGAATCAGGATGGTCAGCAGCGCGGACGCGGCCAACACCACCACAAGGGCCGGCAGCAACCGGCGCACCAACCGAAGGACTTCGGGTACCGGCGACAGCGACCCGGTTCGACCCCCAGCCGGGTTGAGTGCTGCGCGAAGCAATTTGCCGCCGAAGAAGAAACCCGACAACGCCAAGAACACGTCCACCCCGCCGGAGACCCGGCCGAACCACACGTGGAACATCGCGACGAGCGCGATGGCAACGCCGCGCAGCCCGTCGAGATCGTGGCGGTAGAACCCTACGGTCCGGTTATCCGCCGCGGACCCAGCGGAGCCCACGACGGCCGAATGGGTCGGGGAGACGGTCATCATGATTGACAGACAATCTACCTAACCCATCGGCCGTGGTGTGTGCTCGACAATCGGCCGGTCAGTTCCCGGTCAGGACTCCAGGATTCGCGTCAGGTAAGGGGTCATCCCGTTGGTGCGCGCCGGCGAGACCGTGACGGCAGGCTCGGTGGCCTCGATCATCTGATTGTTGCCGAGGTACATCGCCACGCTTTGGGTACCGCCGGGGCCGTAGCAGAGCAGGTCGCCCGGGCGTGCCTGCGCGGGCGCAACTTTGCGGCCGACGTTGCACTGTTCGGCCGAGGTCCGCGGCATCTTGAGGCCGGCTCCGGCGTAGGCGTACTGGATCAGGCCCGAGGCGTCGAAGCCGACGATGTTGGCGTTCAGCGCGCTGCTCCCGCGGGTGGGGCCTGCGGCATTGCCGCCTCCGTACAGGAACGGCACACCGCGCTGGGCGAGCGCGCGCTGGATCACGTAGTTGGTCGTCTGCTGGTAGCCCACCAGAGTCGGACCCGGGTCAGCGCCTGCGATGTGGGGGCTGACCATCGGAAGCGTCAGCAACAGGGCCAGGCTGACTGGGATGGCATAGCTGCGTTTCATGTCGATCACCTCTCCGCGGCGTCAGCGCGGTGACTTCGCGCTTCCGCCGCCAGTCCTGCCGGTTCACCACAGAGACCCCTGCGCTGGTCCGCCCCGTTGGGGTCCGCACTCCGCCCCGTCAGTGAACCGCTGGATTCACAACAGTCACTACAGACACTGTGGCAACAAATTGCCGCTAGAGCCACATTGCAAGCGGCCCTGGAAGGATTCTTTGTCGTACCGTGACCGAACGGAGACCGCTCCGCAGACTGGCGGTTCAATCTTGAGCGCGCAGTTGTGATTTCGCTCTCATTCGGACGTGTCGCCGACGGTTCTTTCGCCGTGCCAGTAGGTGCCGCTGAAGTCGGTCAGCGCCGAGCCGGCCACGGAGCTGAGCACCACGATGGCGATCGCCAACACCGGCCAGAAGGACAGATACCAACCCTTCAACAGGGAAACGAACGGCCCGAGCAGTGCTGCCGCGATCGCCGCGCCGATACCGCCCCACACCACCGGGTAGATGTAGAAATCGACGCCGAAGGGCACCGGCGGGCAGGTGTCGCCGGTGCACACGTCCTTCAGGAAGCCGAAGAGCCAGGAATACCAGTCGGTCCCGAAGACGACGGCCGCGAGCAGCACCAGCAACGCGACCAGGGAGGAGACGTCCCACGGGACCAGCCGCAGCCGCAGCACCGGCGGCGGGGAGGGAGCGTGGTCACTGGGAGAGTCGAACTGCTGCGGCGAGGGCATGGTTGTGCCAATGCTGCCGGATGCCCGGGGTTTCTGCGAGCGAACGGTCAGGGCGGCGAGCAGCGCGCTCGGCTGCTTTACCCTCAATCTTTATGGCCGCGGCGACTCCCGGGCTCACGCCTGAGCAGATCAGCGCAATCGACGCGGCTCATCTCTGGCACCCCTACAGCACGATCGGTGCTGAAGCTGTGCCTCCGATGGTCGCGGTCGGCGCCCGCGGTGCCTGGCTCACGCTGATCCGCGACGGTGAGCAGGTCGAGGTGCTCGACGCGATGAGTTCCTGGTGGACGGCCATTCACGGGCACGGCCATCCGGTGTTGGACGCGGCGATGACGGCACAGCTGGCGACGATGAACCATGTGATGTTCGGCGGACTCACCCACGAGCCCGCGGCGCGGTTGGCGCAGCTGCTGGTCGACATCACTCCGGCGGGGCTGGAGACGGTGTTCTTCAGCGACTCGGGATCGGTGTCGGTGGAGGTCGCGGTGAAGATGGCGTTGCAGTACTGGCGCAGCCGCGGCCAGCACGGCAAACGGCGGCTGATGACCTGGCGCGGGGGCTATCACGGCGACACGTTCACGCCGATGAGCATCTGCGACCCAGATGGCGGGATGCACACGTTATGGACCGACATCCTGGCCCGGCAGGTGTTCGCGCCGCAGGTTCCCCGCGAGTACGACCCCGGCTACAGCGTGGCGTTCGAGACGCAGCTGGCCGACCACGCCGCCGAACTGGCGGCCGTCGTCGTCGAACCGGTGGTCCAGGGTGCCGGCGGGATGCGCTTCCACGATCCGCGCTACCTGACCGATCTGCGTGAGATCTGCCGACGGCACGACGTGCTGCTGGTCTTCGACGAAATCGCCACCGGCTTCGGCCGCACCGGCGCGTTGTTCGCCGCCGACCATGCCGGTGTCAGCCCCGACATCATGTGCGTCGGCAAGGCCCTGACCGGCGGCTACTTGAGCCTGGCCGCGACGTTGTGCACCACCGACGTCGCGCACACCATCAGCTCCGGTGAGGCCGGCGCGCTCATGCACGGGCCCACCTTCATGGCCAACCCTCTGGCCTGCGCCGTCTCAGTCGCCGCCGTGGAATTGCTGATAGGCCAGGATTGGCGCTCGGCCGTCGCCCAGATCAGCGCCGGGCTGAGCACCGGACTCGAACCGGCGCGGGCATTGCCGGGGGTGGCCGATGTCCGGGTCTGCGGGGCTATCGGCGTCATCGAATGCGATCGCGCCGTCGACCTGGCGATCGCCACGCCGGCGGCCCTGGACCGCGGGGTCTGGCTCCGGCCGTTCCGCAACCTGGTGTACGCCATGCCACCGTTCATCTGCACGCCGGGCGAGATAGCGCAGGTCACCTCGGCGATGGTCGAGGTGGCCCGGCTGACCGGTTCTCGTAGGCTCTAGTGCGATGACGCAGATCGACACCTCGCCGCTGGCCTGGCTGGAGGCGCATGCTCAGCAGCGCCGGCAGGCCGGGCTGCGACGCGCGTTGCGCCCGCGTCCCGCGGTGGCCACCGAACTCGATCTGGCGTCCAACGACTACCTGGGCCTGTCGCAACACGCGCAAGTCATCGACGGCGGAGTGGACGCGCTGCGCACCTGGGGCGCCGGCGCCACCGGCTCGCGGCTGGTCACCGGCAACACCCAGCTGCACGAGGAGCTCGAGTCTAGCCTCGCCGAATTCGTCGGCGCCACAGCGGGTTTGGTGTTCTCTTCGGGATATACCGCAAATTTGGGCGCGGTTGTCGGATTGTCCGGCCCGGGTTCGCTGCTGGTGTCAGACGCCTACTCGCATGCCTCGCTGGTCGACGCGTGCCGGTTGTCGCGGGCCCGGGTCGCGGTGACCCCGCACCGCGACATCGACGCTGTGGACGCGGCGCTGGCGTCGCGGGACGAAGAGCGGGCCGTCGTCATCACCGAGTCGGTGTTCTCCACCGACGGCGCCCTGGCTCCGCTACGACAGCTGCATGACGTGTGCCGCAGGCACCGGGCACTGCTCATCGTCGACGAGGCCCATGGCTTGGGTGTACGCGGCGCAGGCGGGCGCGGGTTGCTGCACGAGCTGGGATTGTCCGGAGCGCCCGATGTCGTGATGACCACGACGCTGTCCAAGGCACTCGGTAGCCAGGGTGGCGCGGTGCTGGGGTCGACGGCGGTGCGCGATCACCTCATCGATGCCGCCAGGCCGTTCATCTTTGATACCGGTTTGGCGCCGGCGGCGGTGGGCGCCGCGCTGGCCGCTCTGCGTGTGCTGGCCACCGAGTCGTGGCGGCCCGCCGCGGTGCTGCGGCACGCCGGCACGCTGGCCCAGATCTGCGATGTGCCGAACGTGCCGCAATCGGCGGTGGTGTCGGTGATCCTCGGCGCGCCGGAGGTGGCGCTGGCCGCTGCCACGGCGTGCCTTGACGCCGGAGTCCGGGTCGGCTGCTTTCGGCCGCCGACGGTGCCGGCCGGTACGTCGCGGCTGCGCCTGACCGCGCGCGCGTCGCTGGATTCCGACGATCTCGAGCTGGCCCGCGCGGTGCTGACCGACGTACTCGGCGCGGCACGGCGTTGACGGTCCTGGTCGTCACCGGGACCGGGACCGGGGTCGGCAAGACCATCACCACCGCGGCCCTGACGGCGGCCGCGCGCCACGCGGGCGTCGACGTCGCGGTCTGCAAGCCGGTGCAGACCGGCACCGACACCGGCGACGACGACCTCGCCGAGGTGACCCGGCTGACCGGGTTGACCAAAGTCATCGGGCTCGCGCGTTACCCGCAGCCGCTGGCGCCACTGGCCGCCGCCGAGCAGGCCGGGAAGTCCTTGCCCAGCCGCAGCAACGTCCTCAAACTCATCAGCGCAGTGGACCGTCCGGGGCAGCTGACCCTGGTCGAAGGTGCTGGCGGCCTGCTGGTCGAACTCGCCGACGGGGGTGTCACGTTGCGGGATCTCGCGGCCGATCTTGGGGCCGCCGCGCTGGTGGTGGCCACCGCTGAGCTCGGTACCCTCAACCACACCGCCCTGACAGTGGAATCGCTTGTTGCGCGGGGACTTTCCTGCGCAGGTCTGGTGATCGGCAACTGGCCGCTGCAGCCGGGGGTGGTGGAGACCTCCAACAGGTCGGCGCTGGCTCGTCTGGCGCCGCTGCGGGCGGCGTTGCCCGCCGGTGCCGCACTGATGAAAGCCGGCGAGTTCGCCGCGATGAGCGCGCACGCGTTCGACCGGGGCTGGGTGACGGGGCTGGTCGGCTGATGGTTCACTCGATCGAACTGCTCTTCGACGGCGACACCGAGACGACGATCAACCGCATCTGGGATGACCTGGCCGCCGCGGATCTCCCCGGCCACGCTCCGGCAGGCCGCCCGCACGTGACGCTGGCGGTGGCGGACCGGATCACCCCGGACGTCGACGCATTGTTGCGGCCGGTGGCGCGGCGGCTGCCGCTGGCGTGCATCGTTGGGGCACCGTTGCTGTTCGGCAGCTCCAACGCGGTGCTGGCCCGCCTGATCGTGCCGTCGGCGGAGCTGCTCGCGCTGCACGCCGAGGTGCACCGAATCTGCGGCCCATATCTGGTGCCCGGCCCGCTGCCGAACAGCCTGCCCGGCCAGTGGACGGCGCACGTGACGGTGGCCCGCCGAGTGGGGGGACCCCAACTCGAGCGGGCCTTCCGGCTAGCGGGTAAACCGTCCGAGGTTCAGGGCACCCTGGCTGGTCTGCGCCGCTGGGACGGCACCGCCCGCGTCGAGCACCCGATCAGCTGAGCTAGCGGCCGCTGCTGCCGGGGCTGGCGCCGCTGCCCGCGGTGTAAGACGCCTTGCCGGTACCGGCGAGCCCGCCGCCGGCCACGATCAGGTATTCATCCCGGATGGGTTTGTCGGCGAAGAAGTCCTCGAGAATCTCCCTGGTCCCTGCGGCGTAACGGGCCTGGGCGGACAGCGTCGTGCCGGAGACGTGCGGTGTCATCGCGTTATTCGGCATGCTGCGCCACGGGTGGTCCGCCGGGGGCGGCTGCGGGTACCACACGTCGCCGGCGTAGCCGGCCAGCTGACCGCTCTTCAGCGCTGCCACAACCGCGTCGCGCACGCAAATTTCGGCGCGCGCCGTGTTGACGATGTAGGAGCCGCGCCGCATCGACGCGATCAGCTCGTCGTCGAACAGGTGATAGGTCTGCGGGTGCAGCGGCGCGTGGATCGACACCACGTCGACTGCTTGGGCCAGCGACGCGGCATCCGGGTGATAGGTCACGCCCAGTTCCTGTTCGACTTTTTCCGGGAGCCGCCGGGTGTCGGTGTAGTGCAGGCTGACATCGAAGGGGGCCAGCCGGCGCAGCACGGCTTGGCCGATTCGGCCGGCGGCGATCACCCCCACGTCCATGCCCTCGACGTCGTAGGCGCGCTCGACGGAGTCGGCGATATTCCAGCCGCCGTCGGTCACCCACTGGTGGGAGGGGACGAAGTTACGCACCAGCGCGAGGATCTGCAGGACGGCGTGCTCCGCCACGCTGATGCTGTTACAGAAGGTCACCTCGGCGACGGTGATCCCGCGGGCAATCGCTGCGTCGAGATCGACGTGGTCCGAACCGATCCCTGCGGTGAGGGCCAGCTTGAGGTTCTTCGCTTTGGCGATGCGCTCGGCGGTCAGATATGCCGGCCAGAACGGTTGGGAGATCACGATATCGGCGTTGGGCAGTTCTCGTTCGAATTCCGAGTCCGGGCCGTCTTTGTCGGACGTCACGACCAGTTGGTGGCCGCCGCTTTCGAGGAATTTGCGCAACCCCAGAGCGCCAGACACGGAGCCCAGCAGCTCGCCGGGAGTGAAATCGATATCCGACGGGGTTGGGAGCGTCTGTCCACCTGGGTAGCCGTGCACCTCCGGAATGCTGTCGCGTGCGTACACCGGCGGATAACCGGTGACCGGGTCGGGATACAAAACGAGCAGTACTTTGGCCATGACATTTCTCCTTTATCTTGAGGCCCTCGTTGGACTCAATCTGATGGGGCAGGAGCTCAAAATCGTTGCAGCTCAGTAGATCATCACCGTCGCCGGTTTGACCAGGGACTCAGCCCACCGCGCCATCGCGGCGCTGGGTGAATTTGATGTCGAGACTGCGCAGGTAGGTCTGCAGCCCGGCGTCTTGGACGGGAATCAGGTGCGCCGGGGTATCGGACTCATTGTAGTGGGCGTGCCACATGCCCGGCGGGGTGGTGAAGGCGCCGCCGGCCTGCCAGTCGACCCGGATCGGGTCGGCGATCTCCCCGCGCGCGTCGAGCCGGGTGCCCAGCAGGGTGTAGCAGCCAGTCGGTGGCGCGTCGAGGATCAGGTCTAATGCGACCGACTGGTGCCGGTGCGGGTGCTGCTCCTGGCCGGCCGGCAGCACCCCGAACATGGCCCACAGCACATGGGTAATGGTCAGGGTCTGTTCCTGGTCGGAGTTGGCCAGGAGGACGCTGACGCGGCTCTTCTCGTTGGCACCGGGACGGGAAGCGATCTCCTCGAGCTTGGCGACGGCGTCGGCGCGGCGGAACTTGGTGGGCCGGAACCTGGGCCGGGTCGCATCGGCGCCCAGGTAGCGCAGCAGCGGTTCGTCGTGCACCCAGTACATGGCCGCGTCGGCGTCGGCGTAGAACACCGCGTGGGATCCGGCGGGCAGGGTCAGAAAATCGCCTTTCTCCCATTCGACCAGTTGGCCGTTGACCGCCGTGAAGCCCCGCCCGTGCAGCGCGTAATAGAGCTGGCTGGTGGCGTTCGGGCTGGTGTCGATCTGCTCGCCGGCGCGGATGCGCACGAAGTTGGCCAACAGCGCGGGGCTGGTCGCCGCACCGTGGTCGATCCCCAGTTCTTTGGACAGATCCAACGGCACCACGCCGGTCGGCTCGTCTAAGTAGAGCTCGGGGCCGAACTGAACGATCGGCACCTGCGGCGCGTGCCCCGAGCCGATCGGGTTGGCGGCCTTGGAGTACTCGAAGTAGCGGGCATCGTCGGCCCACTCTTCGAATCGGCCCTCGAACCCGAACTCGGCGACATTGGTCAGCGGCGCGGGCGTCGTCGGATCCACGTTCACCGACTCGGCAGCTGACTGCTGCGGGTTTGTGATGGTCACGGCCTGCCTCCTATCGAATCATAGCTTGCACCTAAATAGTATCTATCTTGTATCTCAGTTGCAACAATCGCGAACATATCGGCTGAGCAGCGGTAATATCGTGGGCAACCGTCAGGGATACAAGTGAGATACGGCTTAGCTGCAGGCTGGCTTGGCCGCAAGGAGGTTCGCGTGGTGCCGAAGACGACTGGGAGTGGCAAGCCCGCGGCCAAGGATCGCGCGCTCGACTACGTCAAAACCCAGGTGCTCACCGGTGCGTTTCCCGGTGGGGAACTGATCAGCGAGGGTGAGGTCGCCACCGCGCTCGGGATGTCGCGCACTCCGGTACGCGAGGCCTTCCTGCGACTGGAGGCCGAGGGGCTACTCCGGTTGTACCCGCAGCGCGGTGCGCTTGTGGTGCCGGTGTCCTCGGATGAAGCGCGCGCAGTCATCGAGGCGAGGCTGCTCCTGGAACAGTTCGCGGCCACCCGAGTGGTCGCGCGTGGGCCTGCGGCATGCACGGCGGTGTTCGAGCGGCTGTCCGCTGCGCTGCAACGGCAGCGCGATGCCGCTGCCGAATCGAACTGGCGAGACTTCGTAGAGGCCGACCGCGCCTATCACGACGTCACTCTGGAGGAGTCGGGGAACGTCATACTGTCCGGCTTCTATTCATCGCTGCGTGATCGTCAGATGCGCATGACCGGGGAATCATTGATCCATGACCGGCAGCGGATGGCGACCATCCTCGACGAGCACCGCGGCATTGCCGAAGCACTGCGCGACGGCGATCTGCAGCAGACTCTGCAGGCCGTGCAGTCCCACCTCGCGGGCACGCTACGGTCGCTGGGGCTCGCGGTCGGTCCTGGCTACGGTGGTGGTGCTTACCAAACCGACGGAGGGGTGGTGACCCACCGTGGCCTTTGATCCGGCCGAGTCGGCGGCGGGCATCCTGCGCGGTTGGGCGCACGCGATGCTCGCCCATCGCCATGGCAGCGAGGTATTCCAGACCTCGACGATGGGGGCGTTGCTCGATGGTGTCTACGACGGCGATGTCACGATCCGAGAGCTGTTGCGGCATGGCAACTTCGGCCTCGGTACCTTCAATGGTCTCGATGGCGAGATGCTAGTTCTCGACGGTGTCTGCTACCGATTGCGCGGGGACGGCAGCGCACAGGTCGCCGATCCGGACCAACGCACCCCCTTTGCCGTCGTCACCTGGTTCGCCGCCGACAGTCACTTCGAGGTGTCGGCGCCCGTCGACCGGGCCGAGCTCAAAGCTCGCATCGATGAATCGCTACCGAGTACCAACCTGATCGTCGCCGTCCGTATCACCGGCGAGTTCAGCGTGATTCGCACCCGCACGGTAACCGAGCAACATCGGCCGTACCGACCGTTCACCGAGGCCACCGAAGACCAACGGGAGCTGACCTTCACCGACGTGACGGGCACGCTGGCCGGCTTCCGGATGCCCGACTATGAGCAAGGTATCTCGGTGGCGGGCTACCATTCTCATTTCCTCGACGCCGAGCGCCACCACGGCGGGCATGCTCTGGATTACCGGTTGAGCCGTGGCACCGTGCAGATCGGTGTCCGGTCCGATCTGCATTTGAGTCTTCCGCGCACGCCGGAATTCCTTGCCGCCGAGTTGAACAAAGATGACCTGGACACCCAGATCCGCCGCACCGAGGGGGAATGACGTGAGCGGAAGCGACGCCCGATCCGCCCGACGCGTGGTCGAGACGCTGTCCGCGTACGGCGTGAAATTCATCTTCGGCGTACCCGGAGCCAAGATCGACGCCGTCTACGACGCGCTGGTTGACGGCGGACCGGAATTGATCGTGTGCCGCCACGAACAGAATGCGGCGTTCATGGCCGCTGCGGTCGGCCGGCTCACCGGAACGCCCGGCGTTGCACTGGTCACGTCAGGACCGGGTACCACCAACCTGGCTACCGGTCTGATCACCGCCACCACCGAGCAGGATCCCATGGTCGCCATCTGCGGCGCCGTCGCCCGCGCCGACCGCCTCAAGCGCACCCACCAGACGATGGACGCTGTTGCGGCGCTCAAACCGTTCACCAAACACACCGGGGAGGTCAACGACCCCGACAACGTGCCGGAAGCGATCGCCAACGCCATCCGCGCCGCAGTCGCCCCGCCTCGTGGTGCCGCCGCGGTGGTGCTGCCCGCCGATGTGGCGGCCGCTACCACGTCGGCGGCAATCGTTGAACCGTCACCGATCCCGAGGCTAGGCCCAGCCCCTGAAGACCGAATTGCACAGGCCGTCAAACTGATTCGTGCAGTACAGCGCCCGGTTTTGTTCGTCGGCGTCCGGGCCGGCGATCCGGCGCCATGCGCTGCACTGCGTGAGTTGATTGCGGTCACCGACCTCCCGGTCGTCGAGACATTCCAGGCCGCCGGTGTGGTGTCGCGCGAACTCGAGGATCACTTCGTCGGGCGCGTCGGGCTGTTCCGCAACCAGCCCGGCGACATTCTCATCAGCCATGCGGATGTTCTGGTCACGGTCGGCTTCGACCCAGTCGAATACGATCCGCGGCTGTGGAATTGGGGTCCCGCTCGCACGTTGATCCACATCGACGAAATTCCCGCCGAGATCGACAACCACTACCAGCCGACCCTGGAATTACGCGGCGACATCGCCGCGACGTTGACCGAGATGATCCCGCCGCTAGCGGGGTTGCGGCTCGCCGACTCCGCGACCGCCGGCATCGCGGAACAGTGCGCCGCGCTGCGCATCATCGACGCCGAGGCGCGAAGCCACCCGCAGACCGACGTCGGTCTCAACCCCGCGGCGGTTGTCCTGAAGATCCGCGATCTGATTGACGACGACGCCACCGTCGCGTGCGATGTGGGTTCGCATTACATCTACATGGCCAGGCACTTCCGTGTTTATCAACCCCGCCGGCTGTTGTTCTCCGACGGTCAGCAGACCTTGGGCGTCGCGTTGCCGTGGGCCATGGCCGCGGCGCTGGTCCGCCCGGGTACACAGGTGGTGTCGGTGTCCGGCGACGGTGGATTCCTTTTCAGCGCGCAAGAATTGCAGACCGCGACTCGTTTAGGGCTCAGTTTCACCCACATCATCATGCGCGACAACGCCTATAACATGGTCGCGTTCCAGCAGCAGCTCAAGTACGGGCGCACGTCGGGTGTGGAATTGGGCGACTACGACATCGCGCACTACGCCGCGGCGTTTGGCGCCAAAGGCATTCGGGTCGGTGGGATGGCCGAGTTCGAAGCAACACTCACTCAATCCCTGAGCGGACCCGGAATCACCATTATCGACGTGGTCGTCGATTACAGCCGCAACACCGAACTGTTTGCGGAGCTGCACGAGGACGCCGTCGAATGAGCGGCGCCCGCTAGGCACTGAACAGCAGATACAACCCGGTGAAGGTGTAGCTCACCATGACCAGCATCATGGTGAGCTGGCCGGTCAGTTGATGGCCGACGGGTAGCAGCCGAAGCGCTTTGTCGTGCGCCGCGATCACGGCCACGATGTGCCCGGTCACCACGCACGACACCTTGATCACGGCCAGGACGGTGGGGTGCATGGACAGTACATAGGCGACGTGTAAATGCCCCAGCCCGAGCACATTCCAGCCCCGGCCCACCGGATCGGCGAGGGCGAACACCGTCTGCTGCCCGCGCTCCACCAGATACGACAAGTAGTGAGCGAAGATGTAGCCCACCACGATGGGGATCAGCGAATGCGCCAACTCACCCGGTAGCGCGCGCCGCTGCTCGCGGTTGACTCCTCCCGTCGCGCGGGCGGCCAGCGAGAACGTCGTCGCCACCACCGCGACGAACACCAGCAACCCGATGGTGCGCAGCGCGGACGACGAAACCGACACCGGCGCAACGTGAACAGCTCTAGCGAGTCGGTCGGCGAAGCCGCGCCAGGTCACCGACGACGAGAAGCTGTCGAAGGCGGTGGAGCCGAGCAACACCGCGAGCACAGCGACGACGCCGGGCCGAATGGGCAGCGACAGCAGATGATCGAACGGGTTGCCGATCCCGATTCGCCCGGTCTGCGCGTCGCGTCGAAACGGCGCGAGCCGTGAAACCGCCATGCTATACACCCCGAACGGGTCGGCCCGGGCGAACCACCGTTGACCGCACAGCCAGGCGCCGACCAGTAGCACCGCGGAATAGCCCAGCAGCCAGGTTTTGATCCACGGCAGCGCGGCCGGGTCGGGGCTGGCCAATTCCAGCCACACGAACGCGAACAGGCCGACCGCGGCCGGGCGATACCCCCAGGATTCCGGGTAGGACAGTCGCGGCCGGCCGAGGCGTGCCGGTGTGATGCGTTGCAACAGCAGGTAAACCGTGCGCACCGGTGAGATGACGCGCCACACCGGCCCGATAAGCAGCGAAATGGCTACCAGCCCAACCCACAACAACACATAGAAGACACCGGGTAGCGCGTTGGCCTGCGTCTGCGGTCCCCACAGCCCGGCCAGCAGCACCCACCCGGCGAACGCCAACGCCGTCGCCGCGGCGATACCGCGGGTGACGCGCGAATCCACCAGCGTGGTCAGCGCGGCGGGTAACGGGTGGGTGGGTTTAAGCGGATCAAACCGCGGCCGCCGCCACGCCAAGGCGACCAAGGCGAACGTGAACGTCAGCGCCCAAGCCGCGCCGACCACCGAAAAGGCATAAGGGACAGGAAGATCACTGGAGCTGCCAAGACCGTGCGCCAGGATTACAGCGTCGCTCATCGGCGCCGGGTCACGGACGCACTTGGATGGTGGCGACGGTTCGGTCGAGATGATGCAGCTCGACGTCGACGTTGCCCGGAACCTCGACGGTGAACTCGAATGTCTGGTTGGCCGCCGCGGCCACCTCGAACTTGTGATCTGGCACCGAATGCACGTGCAGCTCGTCGGCGGCGTCACTGGTCACATGCAGGGTGATCGGCTGGCGCACGGTTGCTTGCAGGACGGCGTTGGCGGGAGTGACCTGTCCGTGAGCGATGGTCACGTTGACCGAAAGACCTTCGCCGATAGCTGTTTTCGACGCGCTACCGCACCCGGCCAGGCCACCGACCACTGCTGCTGCCATTACCCCGACCAATGCGGCACGCGGGAAGCACACCCAGCGAGGCGCCGTCATGCCGCCTTCGGGCGAGAGCGGTCCAATGCCGGTTCCTGCGGTTGCGGCGGAGCGGTGTCGCGGACGTTGATCCGGCCGGCACCCCAGGTCAGCGCAGTGATGACGCTGAGAGTGAAGAACAGCACAACCACCCCGCCGGCGGTGAACAGCCACAACGGGACGCCCGGGTCGCGTTCACGCTGCAGAATCGAGACCTCAAGCGTGAATGGTCGGGTGCCGTTGAGCTGCACCGGAATCTCCTTGACCGGAATCGCATCGTCGGCGGGCGCCCAGATCGGCACCGCCGCCAGCGTCCGGCCATCGTGTATGCGCAGCAACGTCTTCCACGTGCCCCACACCGGAAGCGGCCGATTGGATACGTAGTGCCCCGGTCCGACTTTCGTCAGCCGGTCGATCACCAGGCCCCGTTCGTTGTGCATCCGACCCTGCCAGGCCAGCACCGTGACCCAGTCCGGATGGGGACCAACCAGATCGGGTGGATTGATCTGTACATCGGCAGACACCAGTCGTTGTCCGGCGGGACTGGGCAGGTCGGTCAGCTTGATGGTGGCGGAATCCTGCTTGGGCACGTGAATGTGCAGACCGTTGGCCACCGTGCCGCCGATGACGAGCACCGTGAGCGCTACCGCGGTGATGCCGAAAGCCCTGCCCGGCAGCCGCTGGCTGGTGAGGACCATTCCGAGCAGTCCCGCGCAGATGCCCGCCAAGACTGCCACCGGGACCGCCGTCGGCAGCGCTTCGCGCCACAGCGTCACCGGCCACGGGTAGTGGTAGACAGCCCCGATCCACAGCGACTCCAGCCACAGACCGACAGTGCCGATGCCAAGACCGGCGACCGCTCCGAACAGGATCGGCCGGCGGAACAGCGGGGTGAAGGCCAGCAACTCGACCACGATCGCGGGACCCAGATACAGCGGGAACCAGTTGATGGGGGCGCCCAGCACAGGTCCAACGATCACGGCGACCGTGCCGCGCAGCGCAATCGCGAACAGCGCCGCGATGATCGCCGCCCCGCGGCCCAGCGTGATGCGCGCGACGATCGTTCCGATGGCGGCGGCCGCAGCAATAAGCATCGGCTGGAAAACCAGCCGGAACTGGGGCACACCGAAGTCGAATTCGATCTGGTAGACCGACATTCCGATCAGCAGCCCGCCGCAGGACAGGTAGCGCACAAATCGGACGAAGGGGCGATCTTTGCGCTCCAGCGCAGCATCGGCGGGCGCGCTCGCCTGCAGGTACCGCTCGCCCTCGTAGTCCAGCATCAGCACCGCGAAAAGAGAGAAGTTGGCACCGCCGATCATCATCAAATGCGTTGGGCCCCAAAGCGTCACGTCCTGGCCGAAGATGCGATGCCAGATGTCGTCGAGCGGGAAGCCGATCATCGCGTAAAGGCCGCAGGCCGCCATCAACAACCCGCCCACCGGCGCGTACCAGTTGCGGGTGATGCGCAGCGCAGCCGCTCCGGGCTTGTCGAAAGGCAACACCACGGCCAACATGCCGCCTACGAAGATGCCGAACAGGCCGATGATGATGAAGTAATGCGCCGGATTGGCCAGCGGACCGGGGTCGCGGCCGTTGCCGATATGCCAGCTGACGTCCCAAATGAACCCGAACAGGGCGCAGATTATCGAGGTGGTGAACACCACGACGGGCAGCGCGACCCACGACGGGCGGTCGAACTTTTGTCCCAGCCATTCCGCACCGCTGGTCAACCACGTGATCCGGTGGGTCCGGTGGGCCCAGCCGACGTAGAGCATCACCGCGCTGATCACCATCGCGGCGATCGACAGACCGATGACCTGGTCGAGACCGGCGCCACGCGCCGGCGGATCTGCCAGAACTGTCAGTTCCACCGTGATGCCTCCCACTGCGCTGTGGCCGCCCGGAATTATCGGGCGAAAACTTACTTCACGGTAGGTTGCCTGCGGGCGCTCCGTTTAAACTTCGTGCGTTTTGCTGCCCGTGCGGATCAATCACGCTTGTCGTCAGCTGTGTCGCCGGCCGCAGCCTGCTGATCTCCGTCGGTGCTAACGGCGCCGCTCCTCCTCATCGCTGCGCTCTGCATCGTCGTCGTCGCTGGTGTGCCTGTCCTTGATCGCGACGTACAACACGACGCCGACGACGATCACCGCCGGCAAAAACGCAGGCCCGGCCAATAGCAGCCAATGATGAGCCAGGTACTCGACGTGTGCGCTAACCAATTCCGGCCACCTCACGTTTGTGCAGGTGCACACAGCTACCCTAGCCTGGGCACCGTTGAACGCAGGCTGCGATGAGGCCGTGGCCGCTTCCGTCCCGCGTGGGCGTCAACAGGACAAAGACCTAAGGAGTAGCTGGTGACTCAGGCGGCGACTCGGCCGAGACCCGATACCGACGGCACCGACATCCTGGCCGTGGCGCGTCACCAAGTGCTCGAGGGTGGCGAGGGGCTCAGCCAGCAGCAGGTGCTGGAGGTGTTGCAGCTGCCCGACGAACGGCTCGAAGAGCTGTTGGCTCTGGCGCACGAGGTGCGGATGGCCTGGTGCGGTCCCGAAGTCGAGGTCGAGGGCATCATCAGCCTGAAAACCGGCGGCTGCCCGGAGGATTGCCACTTCTGCTCACAGTCGGGGTTGTTCGCATCGCCGGTGCGCAGCGCGTGGCTGGACATCCCCAGCTTGGTTGAGGCGGCCAAACAAACCGCCAAGACCGGCGCCACCGAGTTCTGCATCGTCGCCGCGGTGCGCGGACCCGACGAGCGGCTGCTGGCTCAGGTGTCGGCGGGTATCGAGGCGATCCGCGACGCCGTCGACATCCAGATCGCCTGCTCGCTGGGCATGCTGACCGCCGAGCAGGTGGATCGGCTCGCGGCGATGGGCGTGCACCGCTACAACCACAACCTGGAGACTGCTCGCTCCTTCTTCCCCAACGTCGTCACCACCCACACCTGGGAAGAGCGCTGGCAGACGCTGTCGATGGTGCGCGAGGCCGGTATGGAGGTGTGCTGCGGAGGCATTCTCGGCATGGGCGAGACCGTTGAGCAGCGCGCGGAGTTCGCCGCCGACCTGGCCGAGCTGGACCCCCACGAGGTCCCGCTGAACTTCCTCAACCCGCGGCCGGGCACGCCCTTCGGCGACCTCGAGGTGCTGCCGGCCAGCGAAGCGCTCAAGTCGGTGGCCGCATTCCGGTTGGCCTTGCCCCGAACCATGTTGCGCTTCGCCGGCGGTCGCGAAATCACGCTGGGCGACCTCGGCGCCAAACAAGGCATTCTGGGCGGCATCAACGCAGTGATCGTCGGCAACTACCTGACCACCTTGGGACGGCCCGCAGAAGCCGATCTCGAGCTGCTCGAGGATTTGCAGATGCCGATCAAGGCGCTCAACGCCAGCATCTAGAAACGGCACCTTAGAGCCGGGCAGGAAACCGGCTGAACAGGTGTCTTGTTACTGGCGGCAAATCAGGAACTTCGGCTTATGGGTGGTCGCCTATCCGACAATTTGTCAGTGTCGCGGGGTCGCAATAGAGGCCAATCGGAGGTGGCGGCGGGGCCGGCGGATCCTCGCCTTCCCAAATCGACTTGGCGACGTTGCCATACGGGTAGTCGTAGTAGTAGGTGTGGCAGATGGTGGCGTCCCACCTCACCGGGTCGACTTGGAGGTTGCCGGTCTGCACCGGGGGATCCCCCGGGCACCAGTGACAGGGTCCGGAGGGATGGTCTTCTGGGCAGCCGGGCCAGGCTAGTGGCATAGGGCCGGGGTTGGCCTGCGCGATAGCTGGCCCCACCATCCCTGCGAGACCACCCGTCAGCAGGACAGCCGTTGTCAGCCCCACGATGACTCGTTTCATAGACCGCAATTTACTCCCGCGTGAACTGGGAAGACACGGAAATCGCGATGTCCCGTTTACGGCTGATGCAGTTCGAAGCCGGAGTTAAATCGCCGCCCTGGTGTGTGATTGGCTGGTGCTCATGTGGTGGTCCTGTATCCATGGTGTTTTTGCCCGCAAGCGCTCAACGCCGGCCTGTAGAACGGACGTCGATGGTCGGTGATCTGCCTGCGCCCGTGGGTGCGGGCGTCTACAACGTCTACACCGGCGCTGTGCGCGGCGACGACCCTGCCGAGAGCCCGGTGCCGACGGCGGCCCGGCTCGGTCTGGAGCCGCCCCGGTTCTGCGCCGAATGCGGCCGTCGGATGGTGGTCCAGGTTCGGCCCGATGGGTGGTGGGCCAAGTGTTCGCGGCACGGGCTGGTGGACTCGGCCGACCTGGAGGCGCACCGATGACCGACGTCGCGACTCTCAGCGTGCCACGCGCGTCTCGACGGCGGGCGGCCGTCACGGTCGCGGTCGGGCTGTTGCCCGCGGGTGTGCTCGTCGGCGGCCTCTGGGCTTGGCTCGTGCCGCCGCTGCACGGTGTGGTGGCGCTGACCCATAACGGTGAGCGTGTGCAAGACTACCTGGGCAACGAACCCGATCATTTCTTCGTCGCAGCGTTCCTGATGTTCGGACTGCTGAATGTCGTTGCCGCAGTGGCAGCGGTGCTGGCGTGGCAGTGGCGGTCACATCGCGGGCCCGGGATCGTCATCGGCCTGTGCACCGGTGTGGTGATCGCGGCCGCCGCCGCAGTCGGTGTGGGGGTGCTGCTGGCGCATCTCCGTTACGGCACAGTCGATTTAGCCACAGTGCCGCTAAGCCACGACCATCCGCTGCATTACTTCACCGAGGCGCCGCCGGTGTTCTTCGGACCTTCCTGGCTGCAGATCGCCTGCACCCTACTGCTGCCGGCCGCCACCGCGGCGCTGGTGTACGCGGTGCCGGCCGCGGCCACCGCACGCGATGATCTCGGCGGCCATCCCGCCGTCGACACGATCTATCCGGCTACCGACGCGTCATAGCGGTCGGCGGTGCACCGACTTTCCGGTGATCACCTTCGCCGCGACCACGGCCAGTCGGGCCATGCCGACGTAGGTGGCCGGGTTGAACATCGTCGGCCATTTCGTTCTGATCAGGTGGTCGCTCAGCGGGCGGCCCGCGAAGCGGTCCTGCAGCCAGCGCAACGCCATCGGCGACGACAGCGGATGCAGCAGCAGGTGCTCGTTGAACGCGTCGCGGTGGTAGGTGACATCGGCGCCGCCCGCCGAGTAAGCGTCAGCCAGCCGGTCGATGTCCTCGACGTCGATCAGGTAGTCGTGCACGGCCTGCACGATCAGCACCGGGGGCGTCGGGATCTTGGCGCCCAGCCTGATGCTGTCGAAGACGTGCTGAACCTCGGGCATCGTCAGGATTTCTTCCAGCGGACGGTCGAGGTAGACGCCCACGTCTTTGTTTACCATCCGGATGACGGCGCCCACCGTCGTCATCCCTTCCAATCGCTGCAGCACCGCGCGTCCCTCGTCGCTGGCATGCTCCTTGATCACCCGGTCCAAATCGGGGTAGACGTGCGCCAGCGCGGCGATCACCATGGCAGGCAGACCGGCCAGGAAGGTGCCGTTGAGCCGTCGGAAGGTGTGGCCGAGGTCGCCGACCGGCGATCCGAGCACCGCGCCGACGACGTCAAGTTCCGGCGCGTAGTCGGCGCACAGCTCGGCGGCCCACGCGGTCGCCAGCCCGCCACCGGAGTAGCCCCACAGCGCCACCTGCGCCGAGGCCGACAGTCCGAGCCGTTCGGCGCTCAAGGCCGCCCGAACGCCGTCGAGAGTGCAGTAGCCAGGTTCGAGTGGCGCGCCCCACGTGCCGTTGCGGCCTTCGTGGTCGGGTATCGACACCGCCCAGCCTTCGGCCAGGGCAGCGGTGATCAGCAGCAGCTCCAGCTGTGCCAGCGAGCCGACGGCCTGCGCGCGCCGCCGCAACGCATAGGACGGAAAGCAGCGGGATGACACCGCGTCGATCGCGCATTGGTACGACAGCACCGGGCAGGGCCGTTCAGGAGTGGCATCGGTCGGGACGATCACCGTCGTCACCGTGGCCTGGGGCTTTCCGTTCATGTCCGTCGTCCGGTACAGCAGCTGGGTGGCCATGGTCCGCTGCGGGATTACGCCCAGAAATGCCAGTTCCACGTCGCGTGAACGCAGCACCGTGCCGGGCGTGGCGTGCTGGTAACCGGGCGGTGGCTGGTGGAACGGGTCGTCAGACGGCAGCAGCGGGCGGGCCTTGGCCTGCAATTCCTCATGCGGCGCACGCCCGATCCAGTCCGCGCCGGTGGCTCTTGCAAGGTTGCCAATGTCCATCGGGGCATTGTTGCCTAAGAGGCCATTAAGAATCCAGTCGGCCCGCCGACGAGGCCACCCAACCTCAGGTCGAGCCCGGGGGGCGCAGGGCGGCGAATTCGTCGGTGATCCGCAGTTGTGAATCGGTGAAGCGATACAGCGCCGCCGGTCGGCCGCCGCTGCGCCCGGACTGCGCGACGGTGCCGGTCGGGCTGATGACGCCACGACGTGCCAGCACTCGCTGCAGGTTGGTGGTGTCGACCTGATAGTCCAGTGCGGCGCCGTAGATGTCGCGCAGCGTCGATAGCGCGAATTCAGTTGGGGCCAAGGCGAACCCGATGTTGGTGTAGGACATCTTGGCGGCCAGTCGGGTGCGGGCGTGGGCGACCATCGGAGCATGGTCGAACGCCATCGGCGGCAACGCGGTGACCGGGTGCCAGCAGGTGTCGGGCGGCAGCTCCGGGACGGCGGGGGAGGGCACCAGGCCGAGGAAGGTCGAGGCGATCGTGCGGGAGCCGGGCACTCGCTCGGGTTCGGAGAACACCGCGAGCTGCTCCAGGTGAGCGACTTCCCGCAGGTCAACCTTTTCGGCGAGTTGACGCCGCACCGACGTCGTCATGTCCTCGTCGTGGCGCAGCCGACCGCCCGGCAACGACCACGCTCCGCGCTGCGGGTCGCGGGCGCGTTGCCACAGCAGGACGCTGAGCTCGGGTGTCTGGTACTTCGGGTCTGGCCCGAGACCGCGAACCTGGAACACGACTGCGAGCACTTCGTGTGCAGTGCTACCATGTGGCATGTTTTCGATTATAAGTCGAAAACCGGGTCGGGGTCGAAAGGAACGGCGATGACGGTCCTGAATTGCACGGGCACTTTGGCAAATGCCCTGGCAAGCGATCTGGTCGCGGGAGTCACCAACACGCCCACCGGTTACGCCGGTGTCGATGGTGACAAGCGATGGGCGGCCGAGGTTCGTCGGCTGGCCGAGCTGCGGAACGCCACGATCCTCGCGCACAACTACCAGCTTCCGGCCATCCAGGATGTCGCCGACCACGTCGGCGACTCGCTGGCGTTGTCCCGGATCGCCGCCGAGGCGCCCGAGGAAACCATCGTGTTCTGCGGCGTGCACTTCATGGCCGAGACCGCGAAAATCCTCAGCCCGGAAAAGACCGTGCTCATCCCGGATCAGCGGGCCGGGTGCTCGCTGGCCGACTCGATCACGCCCGACGACCTGCAGGCCTGGAAGGACGAATACCCCGACGCCGCGGTCGTCTCCTACGTCAACACCACCGCTGCGGTCAAGGCGCTCACCGACATCTGCTGCACCTCGTCCAACGCCGTCGACGTGGTCGCTTCCATCGACCCGGACCGTGAGGTGTTGTTCTGCCCCGACCAGTTCCTCGGGGCGCATGTGCGCCGGATGACGGGTCGAGACAACGTGCACGTGTGGGCCGGCGAATGCCACGTGCACGCCGGGATCAACGGCGATGAGCTCACCGATCAGGCCCGCAAGCACCCCGACGCCGAGCTGTTCGTGCACCCGGAATGCGGTTGTGCGACATCGGCGCTGTACCTGGCCGGCGAAGGCGCATTCCCGCAGGACCGGGTCAAGATCCTGTCGACCGGCGGCATGCTGGACGCCGCGCGTGCCACCCACGCCCGTCAGGTGTTGGTCGCCACCGAGGTCGGGATGCTCTATCAGCTGCGCAACGCCGCCCCGGGCGTCGACTTCCGCGCGGTCAACGATCGCGCGTCGTGCAAGTACATGAAGATGATCACTCCCGCGGCGCTGTTGCGTTGCCTGGTCGAGGGTGCCGACGAAGTCCACGTCGACGCGCAGACCGCGCAACGGGCCCGCCACAGCGTGCAGCGGATGATCGCGATCGGTCAGTCCGGCGGCGGCGAATGAGCATGCATCCGGCCTGGGAGCAAAGTGCCGATGTCGTCGTGATCGGCACTGGCGTAGGCGGTTTGGCCGCCGCGCTGGCCGCGCACCGGGCCGGCCGCCGGGTGGTCGTGCTGAGCAAGGCGGGCCGCAGGCCCGGTGGAACCGCCACGCACTACGCGCAGGGCGGCATCGCGGTGGTGCTGCCGGATACCGACGACTCGGTCGACGCGCATGTGGCCGACACGCTCGCTGCCGGCGCCGGCCTGTGCGATGCCGATGCGGTGACGTCTATCGTCGCCGACGGCTACCGGGCCGTCACCGAATTGGTCAGCGACGGAGCACGATTCGATGAGTCGTCCGCGGGCGGCTGGGCGTTGAGCCGCGAGGGTGGGCACTCGCGGCGGCGCATCGTGCACGCCAACGGCGATGCCACCGGCGCCGAGGTGCAACGCGCCCTCGACCGTGCGGCGGACATGCTGGACATCCGCACCAAACACACCGCGCTGCGACTGCTGCATGACGCGGGTTCGGTGACCGGGGTGCTGATCGCCAGTCGCCAGGGGATCGGCATCGTTCATGCGCCGTCGGTGATCCTGGCCACCGGCGGGTTGGGGCATCTTTACAGCGCGACCACCAATCCCGCGGGCTCCACGGGCGATGGGATCGCGCTGGCGCTGTGGGCCGGTGTCGCGGTGAGCGACATTGAGTTCATTCAGTTCCACCCGACGATGTTGTTTGACGGGCGTGGTGGCGGCCGCCGACCGCTGGTCACCGAAGCCATTCGTGGCGAAGGCGCAATTTTGCTTGACAGCCAAGGTAATTCGGTGACCGCGGGAGTGCACCCGATGGGCGATCTGGCGCCACGCGATGTCGTAGCCGCCGCCATCGACTCCCGCCTGCGCGCAACCGGCAAGGAGTGTGTTTACCTCGACGCCCGCGGCATCGAGGATTTCGGGCGCCGCTTCCCGACCGTCAACGCCGCGTGCCGGGCGGCCGGCATCGACCCGGTTCGCCAGCCCATCCCGGTAGTCCCGGGTGCGCACTACAGCTGCGGCGGCGTGGTGACCGACGTCCACGGGCAAACGGAACTGCCCGGCCTGTTCGCCGCGGGCGAGGTCGCCCGAACCGGGATGCACGGCGCCAACCGGCTGGCATCCAACAGTCTGCTGGAAGGCCTGGTCGTTGGGGACCGAGCGGGACGGGCCGCGGCCGCGCACGCCGCTTGCGTGGGGCGGGTACGTGCCACCGCAGTCGAGTCGGCCGGCCACGCGGTGCTGGCCCGCAGCGACCTGCAGCGGGCGATGAGCCGCGACGCCTCGGTGGTGCGTGACGCCGATGGCCTGCACCGGTTGATCGACACGCTGTCGGCGGCGCCGGTGGCATCCGTCGCCACGTGCGCGGGCCTCGAAGACGCGGCACTGACCGTCACCGCTCGCGCGGTGGCGGCGGCGGCGCTGGCCCGCGAGGAGAGCCGGGGGTGTCACCACCGGACCGAATACCCGGATGCGGTCACCACGCCGGCGCACAGCATCGTTCTCCGGCTGGCTGATGACGACAGCGCTCAGATCGTCGAGCCGGTAGCGGTGGCCTGATGGCCCTCTCTGTATGCGAGCTCGCCGAGGCTCGCGCCACGATCAGCCGCGCGCTCGACGAGGATCTGCGTTACGGGCCGGACGTCACGACGGCGGCGACCGTGCCCGACGATGCGACGACCACCGCGGCGCTGATCACCCGCGAGCCCGGTGTGGTCGCCGGGGTGGAGATTGCACTGCTGGTGCTCGAGGAGGTACTCGGCGCCGAGGGCTACCGGGTGCTCGACCGCGTCGACGACGGTGCGCGGCTGCAGCCAGGGGACTCGCTGTTGACGGTCGAGGCTCAGATGCTCGGCCTGCTGACCGCCGAACGGACCTTGCTCAACCTGGTGTGCCACCTGTCCGGGATCGCCACCGGCACAGCGGCGTGGGTCGACGCGGTGCACGGCACCAACGCGAAGATCCGCGACACCCGCAAGACGCTGCCTGGTCTGCGAGCCCTGCAGAAGTACGCGGTCCGCGTCGGCGGCGGCGTCAACCACCGGCTCGGCTTGGGTGATGCGGCGCTGATCAAGGACAACCACGTCGCCGCGGCGGGGTCGGTGGTCGCGGCGCTGCGTGCCGTGCGTGCCGCCGCGCCCGATCTGCCGTGCGAGGTCGAAGTGGACTCGCTCGAGCAGCTCGACGATGTGCTGGGCGAAGGAGCCGAGTTGGTGCTCCTGGACAATTTTCCGGTCTGGCAGACGCAGATCGCGGTGCAGCGCCGCGATGCCCGTTCGCCGGCCACCAAACTGGAGTCTTCAGGCGGGCTTTCGCTCGACACCGCCGCCGAATACGCGGGAACCGGCGTGGACTTTCTGGCCGTCGGTGCGCTCACCCATTCGGTGCGGGTGCTCGACATCGGTCTGGATATTTAGTGTCCTGAGTCATTAATTCAGTGACAGCTGTTGGGATTCCCTCGGCGTCGACTGTGTAGCTTGTGAACGAATTCGAGTCGCATCTTTGCGCATAACCCTCACAGTCGACGCGTCGTCAATCGCCACGATGCTGTGGAACCGGCCAAACGATTAGCCGCCTGAACCAGACGGTGACTGCCGTCACACCCAGCAATCACCGCTCTCGGACGGGTCGAGCGCATTGAAGATAGTCACCGAGATGATGTTAGGCAGACTGACTGCTTCAACGCGCCATCCAGGTCTCAAAAATCGATGGTCAGAACGGCCGCTGGACGAGGCCAAGCCAACTGTCACAATCTTGATGTGCCGGAACCGATAGAGCGAGATCCCTCTTACGTGGCGGCGGAGTACGCCGCGACAAGTGCCACTTATCTTCAATACGACGCTTTCCGATGGCAGGCTGGCGGTCTCTTGTTCGCGGGTGCGTTCGTATTCCTGGGGTTCCTGATCAGTAAGGGAACGACAGCTGTCAGCCTGTGGGTGGGATCGTTGGTAGTAGCCGCCGTCATGGGCTTCTGGATGCTCTACGCACAGCACTATCGGCAGCTGTATCTATTCAAGATCAACAGACTCCTCGACCTAGAGCACGCGATGGGTGCGGAGCAGCATCGTAGGTTCCACAAAGGTCACGGCGTCGACCACAAGATCTACCCGACGATTGGGATCAAAGGGCACCACCTAGACCAACTCGTCTATTCGGCTATTGCGCTGGGCGGTCCACTTCTAGCAGCTGCTCAGCACCAATGGTCGTGGCCAATGTGGCTTGTCATCGCAACTGTGCCAACCGTACTGGCGACTGTGTGGCGTCAAGAGTGCGTGACAAAGAAGCATCTGCTATCGCGACCGATGCCTATTTCACCTGACTCCGCTGATGACGCCGATTAGGACTAGCCGTGGAAACCATACCGTTCCAGATACGCGCTAGAACGCCACCGTGAAGCGCGACATCCACACCGACCTGGGGCGGTCGTTCGACATCGTGGCCGCCGTCGATGACGCCCCCTTGGCGTTCGTCTCGACCTTGCAAACCTCACGGTGGTGACCGACTCCAGCGACGGGCCGTTGCCGCTACAGCGCATCGGCAGCGCGGCGAACTGGATTGGGTACCACCTAGCGACGCATCTTGCACTCCACCAATTCTTCGTCGAGAGCGGTCTTCCCGTGCCTCGATTTCTGATGATCGACCAGCCGACACAGGCCTTCTACCCGTCGGATACCGCAAAGAACCAAGGAACCATCGCTGACGCGGACCGCGCCGCTGTACTCGCGATGTTCACAGTCATTACGACGAGGATGCAGACCCGGTACAACGGCGAGCGAACTAATGACTCGCGACACTAGGCGAATTCTTGTCATTTAGCGGCTGAGCAAGCGGCGTGCTGCCGGTTTGGCGGCCTTGAGCGCGCGTGCGTCACCGGCGATGCGCGATAAGATCAGCGCGCCCTCGATCAATGAGATCACCGCAACGGCAACGCTTTCCGCTTCGGCCGCCGCCCAATCTTCGGCGTGCAGCCGCTCTTCGATCGCCCTGCACCAGCCGGTGAAGGCGCGCGCGGACGCCTCGCGCACCAGTGGACTGGCATTCACCGACTCGGTGGCAATCGGCTCGATAGGGCAGCCATCGCGTTGATCGGCGCTCAGCCCAGCGCTCAGCAAATCGACCCACTGATCAACGATGTCGGCCACCGGCAGACCGCCGGCCAGAAATCTGCGCAGCAATTGCTCGATGGCCGCCCCGGCGCCAGCGACGGCGGCGGCGGCCAGTTGCTGTTTGCCCTGCGGAAAGTGGTGATACAGCGAGCCGGGCTTGACACCTGCCTCGCCGAGGATCTGGTTGAGCCCGGTTGCGGCGTAGCCCTGACGGCGGAACAGGGTGGCCGCGCTGTCGATCAACGCGGCCCGGCTGCGATCGGGTCTCGGCACATGGTTGACAATACTTGAATAATCACTCAAGAATGCAGTGATGAGGCAGCTGACTTTCGAAGAGACCGGCCGATATGCGTGGCGCGATGTTCCCGACCCGCACATCACGCAGCCGCAGCAGGCGCTGGTCAGGCCCCTGCTGGTAGCGT